>Ga0209536_100017333_pt1 | contig 10203 bp, 8 predicted proteins | sample DeeMarSeWOR28_12_FD_187461 | JGI IMG/M metagenome (GOLD analysis project Ga0209536, IMG submission 187461) | Marine sediment microbial communities from White Oak River estuary, North Carolina - WOR-2-8_12 (SPAdes) (version 2) | ecosystem: Environmental > Aquatic > Marine > Intertidal zone >... | reverse complement strand
CGTGGGCGTCGATCGCCCGCACACCGATCAACGCGACGTTCTCCGGCTTGATCTTGGGGCTGAAGCCGAGGATGTTCTTCAGGTCCTCGTCGCCCTTGCCGAGCAGGTGCGCCAGCGGCATGCCGTGTATATTGCCGCTCGGCGAACTCTCGGGGACGTTCATGTCGCCGTGGGCATCGAACCAGATCAGGCCGATCGACTGTTCCCGGTCGCGGAAGTGGGCAGCGGTGCCCGCCACGGTACCCATGGCAATGGAATGGTCGCCGCCCAGCACCAGCGGAAAGTCTCCCGCGTCCATGACTTCCTTGACCCGATTGGCCAGGCGGGTGCAGACATCGAGGATCTGCGGCTTGTAGCGGGCTTTCTTGTCCTCCGACCGGCGCGTCTCCATGGCCGGGGCGGGGATGTCTTCTTCCAGCGCCACGTCGTATCCCATTCGCCGCAGGGCATTGCCCAAACCCGCTATGCGCAAAGCCGACGGCCCGACATCCGTACCGCGGCGGCTGGCGCCGAGGTCCAGTGGCACGGCGATGATGCGGACGGTGCGATCACTCGAAGTGGTCACGGGGTAGGGTGCTCCTGGTCACGGGGTTGGCGCCACTGGAGGAACTCGAGGTCGGAAATCGGCGTGGGTCGCGAGGAGACCCACAACACCAGTCGATAGCCGTCGGTAAACCAGGGATCACCGGTGAGGTTGCCGCGCGGCTGATCCTTCGGCACGGCGCCCACGCCGCCGACATAGCCGACTGCCTTCAGGGATTGCGCGTAGGCCAGGTTCTCCAGCAGGAATTCCCGGGTCTCGTCGACGTCCGGGTCGATCTTGTGCGTGGTGATGGTCTTGGCCGTGAAGCGCACGCCGATGTCGCGGCTGATTTGGCCGATCCAGACGGGTAGCCCCTGGTAGGTCACGCGGGACATCCACAGCCGCAGGTGATTGCGCTCGTGGATGTTCTCGCGTGCTTTCTGGAACGCGATATCCTGCGGGCGCCCGAAAACGTACAGGCTGCTCACGGGCGAATAACGGTATTCGCCACCGCTTACGAAGGACTTGAAGGTCTTCCAGGCCGAGCCGCGGTTTATGGCCTCGGTCTCGTCCCAGTCCGCGCGTATGAACGCGGTGTAAATGTCGATCGGCATGCCGATCAGGATCAGGTTCAGCGGATCACCCGTGTTCTCGCCGTTCTTGTCCGTTACGCAGCAGGCGTATTGTTCGATTTCCTCCACCAGGCGCTCTGCACCGAGTTCCACCCACTGGTCCTCGGAGTAGAGATTGCGCCAATCCACGCTGTAGTGATCGATGTTCAGCCCGGGCACCGGGATGAAGAAGGTAAAGGTCTGGAATAAGTCCTCCCCGACGACGTCCACGTTGAATGCCTTGGTGCCTTCGTCCAGCTTGGAGAAGACGAAACCGCTCAATTCCTCGTTCGGCGGTATGACGAGGCTGATGCTCTGGTCGATAAAGAACTGGTTGACCAGCGGGCGGGATGTCCCGGATACATCCTCGTCGAGATTGGCGACTTCGAGGGGCGAGTAATACTGCGGATCGAGGCCGACGGGCAAAAACGTGATCGACTTCTGGCGGTTGTTCTCGATCTTCAGCCAAACCGGTTGAATTCCCTTTTTATACAAGGGCTTGCCGAACAGTTCTTCGGACTCCCTCGCGCTGGGAACAGCCGCGGAAACTCGCAGACCGGCTGCTTCCTGGACCTGGATGCGTTCCCGGTAGTCTCCCTCGGGGATCTGGTTGACGGGTTCGGGGCCTGCTGCGCAGGCTGCCAGCAGAAGCAGGGACGCAAGCACCGGAAAAGAGAGGCGGGGTAACCGCATGGCAAGGACTGAACGTCTCATTCTTTTACCTCTCTGAGCGCTCCAGGCCTATCCCAATTGACCGGGGTGACATCGGCCATTGCAACCGGCTCGCCGGAAATCCAGATAACCACGCGATAGGCATCGGCTGAGAACCAGGGATTGCCGTGAATATCCTGCTGGGGCGCATCCTTGGGGACGGCGTGGCCGGTTTCCGACCATGCCCAGTGGCGCATGGCCTGCGCGTACCACATGTCCTGCAAGATGTAGTTGCGGCCATCGTTCGTGTCCGGGTCGAGGGTTACGCCCAGGAACAGCTCACCGATTGCAAAGGTGCGCCCAATGGCGTTCTTGAACTGTCCCACCCAGAGCGGTTGCCCGTCCGCTCGCACGGGGGCCAGCCACAGAGCCAGCTCGGCCCGCTCGGTTGACCGGTCGCGGCCCTTGCGGAAGATGGCGTCCGGGGGGCGGCCGAAAAAGTAGTCCGCGCCGGCGAGATAGTCTTTGTCCCGCTCATAAGAAGTTTCATTCCAGCCCGCCCGGAGCAGGGCGCGCAGCAAGTCCTGGCCTTCGGCGACGAAAAAAACCTGGACCGGCCGGCCGTGCGCGGCCCCGTCCTGGCTGCTGGTGCAGCAGGGCACCTCGGCGAGCACGGCGCGCAATCCATCCTTGTCCACGTCGCGGATTTCGTCGGCTGAGTAAAGCTGCCGGAAATTGACATCCCGGTGATCGGGTACGAAACCGGGGACCTCGATGAAGAAGGTGAACTGCTCATAGGATTCGGCGGCTTCTTTTCCGATGCGGTAAATGTCCAGGTTGAACGCCTTGGTTCCCTTGCTGGCATGCGTGAAGACGAATCCGGAGACCGATTGCCCGGGGCCGATGTGGCGCGGCAAGGCGTCAGCGTGGAGACGGTCTTCCATGTCCATCCATCCCTGCTTCGAAAAATTCGACTTGTGCATGTAAGCGACTTCGAGCGGCGAAAAATACTCCCGGTCGATGCTCGACAGAACGACGCGGGCGCGATCGTCACCCACATTCGTGATCTCCAGCCAGATGGGCTGGATTTTGCGCTTGTAAAGGGGAATGCCGAACAGGTCCTCGGCTTCCTGTTCCCCCGGGACCGACGCGCGAACGACGAACCCGCCTTGCTCCTGTGTGACTGCGCGTTGCACCACATCGAAGCGCTCCAGTGGCTCGTACCGGTAAGGCGCCGAGGAACAGGCCGTGAGCAACGCGGCCAGAATGACGAGGAGGCAAAGAGAGTATGTCCGCTGTGGGGGCTGGATCATGAGACCAGGTTCATTTGGCCGGGTATGGCACTAGTTTATCTCAATGAGGCATGTGTGGGCGCAGTGCCGAAGCCTTTTTCAGCTGTTATTTAACATAATATACATTATACGCAATTATCGCGAGGCGGCTGTGCCATCCCCTTCCAGCTGGATCGATCTGCCCGGCAGCGCAAAGCGTGCCCCGGCGGACTGCACGATCTCCATGATGCGCAGGTTCAGCGCCTCGCCGATCTCCAGCGATTCGGTGAAGTCCGTTGTGTCGAGGAAACAATGAACCTTGATCAGGATGGCGTCGTCCGCGAAATCCGTCACGCGGACCCGGACGGGGTCGTCATGGACCCGCTCCTGCTCCATCAGCATGGCGGCAATGCCTGTCGTGATCTGCCGCAACTGCCCGGGCGACGTGTCGTAGCGTAACCGCAGGGTCGGCCAGTAGCGGATCTTGGTCCGGTACGACAGGTTCTCCACCTCGCGATGCGCGATCAGCGCATTGGGCACCGAGACCACGGTATTGGTCAGCGTGCGCAGCCGGGTCGTGCGTAATCCGATGTCCTCGACCGTGCCAAACACGTCGCCGTAGCGTACGAAATCGCCAACCTTTAGCGAGGCCTGCGAGAAGATGGTCAGCGCCCCCATCAGATCCTCGATGGGCCGCTGCAGCGCCAGCGCCACGGCCAGGCCGCCGACGCCCAGGCCGGCCAGTACCGTCGTGATATTCACACCGATGTTGTTCAGCCAGAAAAGAACCGCCAACAGCAGGATCAGGATCTTGACAAAAGTCGTCATCGGGCGCATCAGACGCGCGGCGCCCGGTCGACCCTGGGCTGCCAGTTTCTCCGCATGGTGATTACGGAACAGGTTGGCCACGGACCAAATCGTCCAGACCAGGACGATCGTCAACAGCGTTCTTGCTTCGGATACTTTTTGCGCCACGGCGCCCAAGCCCAGTTGATTCAAAGTGGCGCCCAGCACAAAGAGCGCGCCCAGGGCGACCATGGGGCGCGTCATGATCTTGCGCACCAATGGATAGGAGGAATTCTCGGGTCTGGAGAAAACCCGGCTCAGGGCAATACCGAGCAGGTGCAGCAGCGGCCAGGCCAGCAGGCTCAGCAGCAAGCCAATGAACCACTTGAAGGCTTCAACTCCCAGGAACGAGAGGTCTACCGGGAACCAGGCGCGAATCCTCTCGACGGCAGGTGGATAGCTGTAGACCCTGTACAGTTCCGGAATCAGTGCAACGCTGGTGTTGGAGATCTTCCAGATCAGTTCGCCGTCAGCACGCGGCACACGCTGCATCCAGAGGGTCTCCACACCGTCATCGGTGGGAATGCGGACCAGTTCATCGCGGTCACGCGGCAGGCCGTCACCCTGCAGGCCGTCCGGACGCTCGCTGAGACTGTAATTGTCGAACCGCACTGCCCGGGAAAGAACCTGGTAGAGCCGTCTGGCCAGTTCTGCGCCGCCCAGGTTCTCGACATCCCCGGGAAGCCCTTCCAGGTCCATGTATTCGCTCGCGCGTTCGAATTCGAACGCCTCGCAGGCCAGGATGAAGCCCCTGATGCTGCCGCGCGGCGTGCCGCGATTCAGGGCGTCTCCGGGCGCCTGCTCCTCGACAACAGCCGTGTCACCGGCTGAAGCGCCTGTTTGCGTCGACTGTTGCTGGGCGCAGATGGCAGGGGCGGTGAAAACCAGCGTCAGCCACAAAGCGAAAGTCACAAGAGAAGTCTTCATAAAAAAATGTCCTTACTTATTGTTTTAAATAGACTTTTATACACTAGAAGTTCGATCTCAGCAGCGGTGCGAACGTCGCCACCGGAAGGATGCAGGCATAAACCATACCTTTCCAGTGCGAGGTGCCGCAGCCATCATCAGCGAGCCGGCGACCCTGAGTCGCCAGATCGCCAGGGGAAGGCATGTCAAAGGCGAGGCGTCACCAGCTGCCGTTCAGCGACAGGAATGGCCCGCGGTAGCTCAGGTCTGCTCCGCCGTGCCAGTCGGACTTGTCGACGTCGACGTCGATCCCGAAGTACTGGTAGGACAGACCGAAACCCACGTGTCTCCACGGCTGGTAATTGATGCCGACGCTGGCGTTCCACAGGCCGCCGGAGTAGTCGCCGATCGACGCGCTGAGCCAATCGACCCGGGTCTTCAGCAGCCAGCGGGGCGAAAAGGCGTACCAGTACCAACCGCCGATGTTCGGCAGCGGTGCGCCCGCACTCACCGATTCGCGCTGGAAGCCGCTCGATTCGTCATTGACGAAAACCTCCCCCTCGACATACGCCCCGATCTCCAACCAGTGAAAGCCCACTCCCACTCCGAATTCATGACGTTCACCGCTACTGAAATTCCGTCCGAAAAACACCCGCGCGACGGAAACGTCGATTCCGGCTGAAACGTTGCTTCCCTGCTTCAATGTGAAGTCTCCCCAGGTGATATCTTCGGTGAGTTCCGCGGTGTTCGAATCGCTGGTTTCCCAGTACTGGCCCGAGACCGACCATTTCTCGCCAAACCGCCAGCGGAAATCCACGGCCGCGGTGGTGTCATCCGAGGTAACTTTGACGCGCTCGTCGAAATCGATTAGTTCCCCGGGTGAGGACCCGTCGACCCTCAGTTTCACTTCCTTGTTCGGCAGGAAGCCGCCAACGGCGACGGTGAAGTCATCCTCCAGCCAGGGATGCCGCTCGCTCCCGGCTTGCGCCAATGCCGCGATGGGTGCGCAGGACAGGAATGCAAACAGAACAGCGATGCTTGTGTTGTTCTTCACGAAAGATCTCCGCAGGTTGGCACTGGATTCAGCTGTTTCCCGATTTGTATGGTACACGAGAAATGAGTTTTTCCCGAACCCGCCTCCGCCCGGCAGACCCGGCTCAATGTGCATGCATGGCGCCGCTGGCGGCAATGAGGGTCAGAAACATCCAACCCGCCAGAACGACCAGGCTGAAGCCCACGATGCGCCGCACCGCCCGGTCGGCCAGGAAGGAGCTGAGCGCCGGTGCTGCGAGCGTCAACCCGAGCATTGAAGGCAGCGTTCCGAGGCCAAAAGCCAGCATGGTAGTCGCCCCCGCCCACGCCGTTCCCGTTGCAGTCGCGGTCATCAGAACCGTGTAGACCAGGCCGCAGGGGAGAAAACCCCAGCACAGGCCGAGCCCGAGTCGGCCGATCCAGTCATGGCGTTGGCTGATACGCACGGCGAGAGGCATGATGCGCCGCCACAGCCCTGCCCCACCGCGCTCGATCGCGTCCAGGCCGCGCCAGTCGAGCAGGAATCTCAGCCCGATCAGCATCACCATCAGCGCGGTAATTCCCCGCAGCCACTTGCCCAGTGGTTTCAGCGCCATGATCTCGCCGGCTGTACCGAATATCCCGGCCGCCACCGCACCCAGCAAGGCATACCCGAGCAATCGCCCGGCGTTGAACTGGACTGCCGGCATCGCCAGAGAGCGATTGGCGCCCAGACCCGAAACGGCGCCGAGGCTGCCGGCTATGCCGCCGCACATGCCGAAACAGTGGCCGCTGCCCAGCAGACCTGCCAGGAATGCAGCGACCCAGACGGCGGGATCTGTGCCGCTCATGACGTGTTTCCCTCCTTGGTGACGGGCTTTTCATCGCGGGCTTCGCCCCCTTCCACCGGGACATCCTGATCTCCTTGCGGATCGGGTGGCGGCCGCTGGTCGTCGTCGAGGACCACGCTCCAGCCGTGCGATTCGAGATCATCGAACTGCCCGCTGCGGATCGCCCAGATCAGCGCCCAAGCAGCCACGGCCAGCAGCATCAGGGCGAGCGGTATCAATACGTACAGCATGCTCATGGTGCACGGACCCCGCGTTCGCGTTCGCGCACCAGGCGCGAGGCGTTGGCCACCACCAGCAGCGAACTCAGGCTCATGCCCAGCGCCGCCATCCAGGGCTTCAGCGTGCCGGATATGGCCAGTGGCAACACCGAGGCGTTGTACAGAACGGCCCAGGTGAGGTTTTGACGGATCAAATGCCGGGCGCGGCGGGCAATTGCACCGGCCGTCGTCACCAGTTCGAGCGATTCACCGGTCAGGATCAGGTCCGCCGTGCTGTTGGCCAGTTCGGCGCCGCCTTTGACCGTCATGGAGACTTCGGCGGCGGCCAGCACCGGGGCGTCATTGACGCCGTCGCCGACCATCAGTGTTCGCCTGCCGGATTCGCGCAGAGCGAGCAGCGCGTCGAGTTTCATGCCCGGGGTCTGGCGTGCCTCGAAGGCGGGTACGGCCAGGCGTTCGGCCACTGCCGCCACGGCCGCGTTTCCATCTCCCGACAGGATGCGGACGTCCACGCCGGCTTCCCGCAGCGCCCTGACCATCGATTCGGCGCCCGGGCGCAGGGCGTCGCGTAGCGTGAAGCGGGCGACCCAGCCCTCGCCATCCGCCAGCCAGATCGATTCGTCGCCGGCGGCCGGAACCGGGACAGCAACGAATTCCGCCGTGCCGATGCGCCATGTAGCGCCGTCCATGCGCGCTTCCAGACCCCGGCCGGGCTTGACGACCACGGGTCCGTCGAGGCGCGGCGATCCCGTTCCGGTATTCAGCTTGCTCTCTGCCGCATGGAAGGCGCGTGCGATCGGGTGTGCCGAAACGCCTTCCATCGCTGCTGCGATTCGCACGGCGCGCGCCTGGTCGAATTCCCCACGCTCGGGGTTGACCGCGACTTCCGCGATTTCGGGCGCTCCGAGCGTCAGCGTGCCGGTCTTGTCGAAGATTGCCGTATCCACCTGGTTCAGCGCATGCAGGGCATCGCCCCGGGTCAGGAGGATGCCCTCGTCCAGCAGGCGGCGGCTGGCTGCCGCGTGCACCACGGGCAGCGCCAGCGACAAGGCGCAGGGGCAACTGGCGACCAGTACCGCGAGCGCAGCCGGAAAGGCGCTTGCAGGGTCCACGGCCTGCCAGCCGAGCCAGGTCGCCACGGCGATCGCCAGGACCGCCACGATGAATACCGGCACCAGCCAGGCGGGCAGGCTGTGGGTGGCCGGGCGCGTCGACTGGGCGCGCAACAGGAGCCTGCCCAGGGAAGACACGGTGGTATTCTGCCCCGAAGCGGTGACCTCCACTTCGACAGGCTGCGACAGGTTGAGGGTACCCGCGATGACGGCGTCCCCTCCGGCCCGCGCGACCGCCCGCGACTCGCCGGTGAGCAGCGCCTCGTCGACCTCGGTCGCCCCCATGCAGATGAGACCGTCGGCCGGAAAGGATTCGCCTGCCCGCACCAGCACGCGGTCTCCGTTATCGAGGTCGCTCACCGGCACCGTCTCTCGATTTTCGCCACGGATTCGCTCGGCCCACTCCGGCAGCAGCCTCGCCAGTGCCGCGCCGGCTTGCAGGTTGCGATGCCGGAGCATCATTTCGATGTGCCGGCCCAGCGACAGGAAGAAGATGAACATGACGACCGAGTCGAACCAGACTTCACCCTGGCCGCGGAAGAAATTGTAGCAACTTGCGACAAACGCCAGCCCGATGGCGAGCGCAACCGGCACGTCCATGCCGGGGCGGCCCGCCCTGAGGCTGCGCCAGGCGCCCTCGAAGAAGACGCGTCCCGAATACAGAAGCACCGGCAGGGTCACCAGCAGGCTGACCCAAGACAGGAAGCTGCGTTCGGCGGCCGCAATGCCGAAGGCGTCGCCGGCATAGAGACCGACTGCGTACATCATCACCTGCATCATCCCGAGCCCGGCCACGCCGAGCCGCTTCATCGAGTCGCGGCGTTCCTGTTGGCGGCCCTGCTCCTCGGCGCCGGACAGGGGCAGGTGTGGTTTGTAGCCCAGTTCCATCAGGGCCGCGGCCAGGCGGCTCAGGCGATTCTCGCTGGGCCGCCAGATGATTCGCGTGTAGCCGGTGGCCGTGTCCACCTGGGTCGACTGCACGCCGGGCATCTTTTCCAGGTGGCTGCGGATCAGCCATGCACAGGCGGCGCAGCGGATGCCCTCGGTCTGCAGCAGCAGGTCGCGACGCCCGTCGGGTAGTTCCACGCCCCACAGGGACTGACGCGCATCGCAGCCCAGCCAGCCGGCCATTTCCCCCCGGGCGTCTTCATCGGCCTTGCGGCCCGGTTCCTGGCGAAACTGGTAATAGCGCCCCAGGCCGGAGCGGAATATCAGCTCGGCGACGGCCTGGCAGCCTGCGCAACAGACGCCACGCTGCTGACCGTCACGGCTGACGAACAGCGATACGCCGGCTGGAATGGGTTCGCCGCAGTGAAAACATGTGTTCTCAGTGGTCCCCATCGCTATCTTCCCGCGCGGCAGGAGCGGCGGGGGGCGCTGTATCTCCGACAGGCTGCGCCTGCAGTTCGGAACGAATTTCCCGGTACTGCTCGTCATCGACCACGATCGGATCCGGGTTACTGACCGCCAGGTACAGGGTAAACAAGCCGCCGATCACGGCAATGGCCGGGATGGCAATCGCGACCCAGGGCCACGGGTAGCGGTACCAGGGATGCAATTGGGAGGATTCAGGCTCGCGGCCGGAGCGGTGGGTTCGGGTCATGGCTATTTTCCAAATTCAATGGGCATCAGGGCCTTGGCCTTGATGACCTTGCGTATGGAGGGATCATCGCTGGCCTGGAGCTGGATGTCCAGGTGCTGCACGCCCTGCCCTGCCGATTTCGGCAGCCTCAGGCGCACCGAGATACCGGCGACTTCTTCCGCCGCGAGTTCGAGCGGCCGGGACAGGTCAACCTCTACCGACGGGTTATTGAGGACCACCAGGTCGTAGCTGTGGGGCGCGTTGTCCATGTTGGTGATTTTCAGCGTGTAGACATTTTCCACCACGTTGCCCGGCAACTCCCGGTAGAGTGCGTTACGGTCCCGGATCAGGTCGGCGCGGAGGGGAACCCGGTGAGTCATGCCCCACAGGGTGCCGCTGATGATGACCAGCAACAGCAACCCGTAAACCACGATTCGGGGCCGGATCACGTGGCCGGTCCTGTGCTTGAGGGCATGTTCGGTCGTGTAGCGCACCAGGCCGCGCGGGTAACCCATCTTGTCCATGACCTGGTCACAGACATCGATGCAGGCCGCGCAGGCGATGCACTCGTACTGCAAACCGTCGCGGATGTCGATTCCGGTCGGGCAGACCTGCACGCAC
>Ga0209536_100017332_pt1 | contig 10204 bp, 4 predicted proteins | sample DeeMarSeWOR28_12_FD_187461 | JGI IMG/M metagenome (GOLD analysis project Ga0209536, IMG submission 187461) | Marine sediment microbial communities from White Oak River estuary, North Carolina - WOR-2-8_12 (SPAdes) (version 2) | ecosystem: Environmental > Aquatic > Marine > Intertidal zone >... | reverse complement strand
CATAGCATCCTGAATAGCATTGGTGCTACCCGTGATAGCACCGACATAACCCTCGATTCTTTGCTGTAATGTAGCCATGCTTGCTGTAATTTACGGCTGATACATTGTTGATAGACTATCGTTCCGCTCGTGACATTTCAGAAAGAGACCTTTCTTGGAATACTTGTTCTAGCCAATTCATTCTCTCGGCGGCCAAGCTCATTGCGTTTTCTGAGCGATTGTACTGTCTCTCAACCTTGCCTTGGATGTTGAGAGCAAATCTATTTCGCTCCCCGCGACGTAGTCTGTGCGGATATGGCACTATGCCATCAGCCATGAAGCGACTAAAATTGAGGTCGCTAAATCCTGCCGTATTCCTCTGTATAAAAAGAATCTCCTTGTCACTAACGCCTAGCAACTTGGCCGCATCCGTGTACGTCTTGGCATCAAAGTAAATAGCATCTAGCTTTCTCTGATAAGAACTGTACACACTGCGCATATCCTCTACGCTATTCGTCCTAGCGATGTCGTAGTTGAACTCTGCCGTAGCATTGTTCAGCCTTTTTGTGACATCAAAGCTAAGTTTGTAGCCGTAAGACTGCGCGATATTCCTCTCCATAAACGGAACACCAAGCTGTGATATCATCATCAACTCAGGATTCCTGTCGTATCCGGTGATCTCGGCCACATCCCCGTTCGAGTATGCCGTCGTGATCTTGCGGAAAGACTCGATCATGGTCGGATTAAAGTACTTGGACAGGTGAGACATGACATCTCCGGTAAGCTCTACCAATGGAGCATCGGGATTGTATACCGGTCTACCGTCTCCCTTGTTGTTTGTCAGTACTTGTTGCAGTGCCTGTGCGGCAATGTCGGGGGCAATGTACGGGGACGCAAGAGACCATACGGCATTGACCACATTCCTGTGCGTCGGAGACTCCTCGTTGCCAAGTGCTATCATCCAATCCCTGAGGTTTGCATCAGGTAGCACGTAAGACAGGTTAGTGTACGTAACTACACCATCCTCCTTCGAGACAGGCAATACAGATTGATACTGCTCCCAAGGCGCACCAAGTACTCTCAGTGCATCCTGCTCCTCATCGTCAATGCCGAACAGGGAAGCACCAAGTCCACCCGCAAGCATGACAGAGAAGTACGTTGCAAGAGAGTGGTAGCTAGCCGCCCAACCAAAACGCTTTGCACCAAGCCTTCTGAGATCGGGATTGTCTGATCGCATCTCCCTGCGAATCAATTCCCACATCCTCACCTCTGTTCGCACAACCTCTGCCGTGTAGCTAGGGAAGCTAGCAATGAGAGGAAACTTGCTTATGCCACGAACAAGTCTTGGTATACGGCTATACGTTGGATACAGGTTCTTGACAATGTTCTCTGCGGTGCGTGATATCTCTTCCCGCTGAGTGCCTTCGAGATTGCCGAAGTCCGTTTTGTGTACGGCCCTAGCGTATCGCTGTGTCTCTGCAAGGTACCCAATCGTCTTGAAGAAGTCATCGACAGCGCCGTACATCTTGCGCAGTTTGCGCTCAGAGGCCTCCACGTTCTTGCCCATTGCAGAGGCAATCTTGGATGTAATCAGGCCCGCGTCTCCGCTCGCCAAGTCAAGGTCGGTAACGTTGCTAGTCCTAAGCATCTCCCTGATCTCCCTTACAGAAGAGTCATTGAGAATGTTCAGTCTATACAGATCCTCTTTGAGCGCAAGTTCTTGTGGGCTCAGGTCTGCGTCGTCCTTCCAAACAACATTCTTGACAAAGCCAACGTTGCCTGCAAGCGATGTTATATGGCCATGCTTGGTAAGTAGGGCAATGTTACTCAGCATGTTTCGCATCTGAGCCTGCGGACTGTATATCGTCTTGCCCGCCTTTGCAACAGCCGAAGCCTGCCTTAGAAAATCCATGATGAAGTTATCAGCATCGAGGCCTGCAATACTCTTGTTTGCCTCCTCGATAACATCCTTCATCCTGCTATCAAAGTAGTACTGAGATAGGATGCCAAGCTCTGTGCCTGTTATCTCCTGATTGATAGCACCCTCTACCCCCTCCGACTTGGCACGCGCAAGACCATTGCGAACAGCAAAGTCCACAAGGTTTGCCTGTGTTTTCGCCGCAGTAATAAGCGATGCCATCTTGCTGATCGAGTCAGCAAACGACCTAACAGGATCAGTGGTCTCCCCAAGGAATGCGGCTAGTGCAGGCGTAACCTCACTGCGTTGCATGAGGATGCCTTTGTTTCCGGACATTCCTGCCTTGGCCGCACCAAGGAAAGCTGACGAAACCTCTGACTGCCCATACTCGCCAACCCACTCAGACAACTGTCGGTTAACCGCGTCTGACTTCTGCGCATCCGTAAGACGTGACAAGTAATCAACAAGCTCGTCCTTTTTCATGGTGCTTGGTGACAGGGAAGACGTTCTTCCTCCAACCGTTTCGTGCCACCTTACAAGAGAAGCAAGGTCTTTCTTTTTAAGCTTTTTGAGATCAGCCTCTGTATGATTAAGCGCATACTGATTTGACAGTAACGCCCTAGTTGTATTTAGGGCCTGCTGTGCTAGCAGTGAGTTTGCGGGAGCGGGCGCATTCGTTGCCTCCGCAGTAAATGCGGCCTTGATAGCATCAGCATATACGTCACTGCTATCGAACATCCGATAGGACTTTGTAATGTATACGCCAAGGTTGTCAATGATCGTCAGCTTAATAGAATCAGATATGCCATCTATGTTTGTTATCTGTACAGACAGGTCATCTATAAATGCACGAGCCTCTATTGTTGCAGAAGATGTCTGTGGCGGCAATGATGCAAGGGCCTTCTTGTCCCCGCGAAGTGCGGCATTGATAGCATCCTTCTGAGCCTTACTCAGGATAGCATTGCCAAACTCCTGCCTAATCGCAGATGTTAGGTTGTCAAGCGCTACTGCTCCCTTGGCCAAAGTGTTTTGCATTTCTCCCTTGGCACGACCAAGTTCGTATGCAAGCTCTCGTGGCATATTGCCACCCGTCCGCATTAGGTTTCGCCAAAATGAGCGAGCCTTGCTTTGGCTCTTTTTGAGATCCTCTGCAACACGAGCTTTGGAACTAAGGTCGCCTCCGTAAATCTTGTCTCGAAGCGAACCCTCAGGATTCAGATCTGACTTCATGTCTGCCCGGCCCTCTATGATATCACGGGCATATCGAGCAGAGATGTCGGCAAGCGTTTCTGTTCTCAGGTCTATGTCGGGATTGATTCCGAACATAGATGCAACAGCCTCCTTGACCTTGTAGATAAAGTTGAAGATCGCCGTGTCACGAAGTCTTTGCTTGTCTTGGGCTTTTTCTGTTGTGGGGTAATCGCCCTCCAACATTCTAGCACCTTGATCTCCAATAGCCTGTACAAGCGCCTCTTCTGTGGCGTTCTTGTACTTAGCATCTTTTGCCGCCTTGTAGTAGGGGGTGTCCCTAACCGCCCTCTTGGCATCATTGTAAGCCTTAGGGTCGGATCGCTTTAAGAAGTCAACGAACAGGTGGGCAAACTCGTGAACGGGCGTATCTAGGCTTGCCGCTTCAAGGTTGATATAGATGACGTTGTTCTTTGTGTCAACAAATCCCTTGACACGAGCAGGGTCTTTCCTTGCTTTCTTTGCCGCATCAGAAAACTCCTGAAAGTCAGTAACAAACTTGAAGTCAGGATACAGGTTTGACAGGAACTCGGTAGCCTTCTGTACAAGCTTCTTCTTCTCCTCGGTTGCTACGTCATTGTCCTGCGTTACCTGAAACTTGAATTGATCTACGTCAACTTGGCTATCAGGTATAGCCTCGTCTTGAATGCCCGCGTCCTCTTGCTCTGTCTGCAAGGTTGCCTTGGCGTTGTCTCTTATTAAGTCCTTTGGCGTTTTGTTGTACTCACCAAAGGTAGACGTTACATCAAATGACGTACCGTCCTGCGTGGTTACACGAATGACAGCACGACCCGTCTCGTCGTTCTTGCTTGTTACTTCGTGCGACTCGTAGGTTGGGACTAGCTTTTTGAGGGCCTCGGTTACTGCGGTATCAAAGTCTGCATCAGTTCGCTGTACACTCTTCTGTGCCAATAGCGATTTGCTTGGCCCGCCAAGAAACTCACTTCCCGGAGTGATGCGAACCCTAACCTTTGGTGCCTCCGCAGTCTCGACAGTAGGAGTGGACGGCGAAGCGGGTTCCGCCTCCTGAGTTACTTCTGCTTGTTGGGGGATTGCTTGCCCGAATCCTCGCTTGGCATACTCTTGGTAGAGCGCCCGGATATTATCACTCCCCCTGTCAAGAACCCTTTGGAGAAGATCGGATGATCTGCCGGTATTCTCTGCCGCTTCTCTAATTTTTTCAGCAAAGCCTCCTTCGCCTCCTCTTGGTTCGTAAAACGTCTCCGACTGGCCGACCGCGACGTTTGCTCCATTTTGTCTTGCATACTCAGCTATTACCTCGTCAAATTCGTAAGAATCGCTTGGGTTAGGATTGCCATCAAAATCAGCACCAAGGTGAACAACAAGTGCCCCCTGATCGGTAGGATAGAAAGCTACATTAAGATCTGCCTCAGATGCAACTTTTACTAATCCCTCTGCAAATTCTTTTGTTATCTCCGCGCCCCCAATAAGCATGGAGTTTGAGAATATACCTTCTTCTACGGCTAGCCTTCGGGCATCCTCATCTGAAACGAATTTTGCTTCTGCTCCTGCAATAGCCTCTTGGCTAGTTAGTTGACCGCGAATTAGGCCAAATAAAATTGCATCCTCCTTGTTGTCAAAGCCCTCCCATATAGTGGTGGGGTTGACTTCTAGATCGCCATTGGAGTTGATGTATGCACTTGGCTTTGGGCTTTGTGGTCGCACCCTATCTGCAATGCCCATCTCCTCCAAGATGATATCATTGCCCGTATCGGGATTTACTAACGCACGGTCTGATGCCTCATGAAATTCAAGGCGCGTATCATAATCTGCTTGTTGCTCAGATAGTGCCCTGAGTATTCCCGTATTGTATCCGGGCACAGTCTCCGCAGATATAATAATCTGTCCGCCCTGTGTCTCCGCAACAGGAGTGGGTTCAACAGGAGCAGGCTCAGTAGGAGCAGGCTCAGCAGGTGCCGGTTCAACAGGTGCAGGTTCAGCAGGTATTGGCATGGCGGGCGCAGGCTCGGCAGGAACTGCCTGTGCTTGCTCTACCCTGTTAACAGTCTCCTTTGATTGGTAGAGATTACCATTCTCGTCTCGGTACTCTACGGTAATAGATACCTGATCGCCATCAACGCTTACATCAGTAACTTCTGTTTGGTCAAGCGTAATGGTATTTTCTGATAGGTTTACAACCTTCTGTCCTGCTATCAGGTACAGGTCGTTTGGAATACCCTCAATGCCTGACTCTTCAATCTTGTCTAGTGCCCTGTTGTGCCAATCAGCATAGGCTGTAATGCGATCCCTAACGGGCGTATTCGGAGCCGCAATGCGCTCCAACTCAGCTATCTGCTCTGCGGTAGCCTGAGAGAAAATGTGGTCTGCACGCTTGATGACGCTTCGCTCAGATACATATCTGCCACCTGCCCCAAACATGCCGCCAAGAACAAAGCCAACCTTGCCACCTTCCCAAGCTTGCTGAAAATCAACAGCCTCCCCGCGATAGGTGTTCTGCCAAATGCTCTGCCCAAATTCCTGAACACCCTCCTCTAATCCCTGCGTGATAGCACTAGCACCAAACCTCCGCATCCTCGGAACAGTCCACACATCAGACCACTCCATTTTGGCCATCCTCCCGAATGCACGCTGTATTGGTATCTGCTCTGATGCCGCAGATATGACTGCGCCTCCATACAGCGGAAGAGTTTCTTCTGCGCTTATGCCCTGCTCTCTTGCATACTCCTCCTCTCGCCCCAAGTAGGAAAGTGCCGTGGTTATAGGCCCAACAGCACGACCGACATACGGAATTGCGTACGCCGCTATGTTGACCCCCATTTGGCCAACGCCCATAAATATCTGATCGAGGAACGTAGCCTGCTGTGACTCAGGAAGATACTTCTGTGCCCATTCCGTAATAGCCTCTCCTGCTTCTGCAACAGAGCTACCATCTTCTCTAAGCCTGTCTATCTCGGCAATAAGAGATGCCTTTGCTACATTCGCCCCGCTAGGAATATCGGTCGCAGATCGCAGTGCCGCTAATGCTATCGGAGATCCCTCAACGGCGTATCCCAATTCCTGAATAGCACTAGCCGGAATAGTTCTCCACGCATCGCCTATTGCATCAAGCCAAGTACGATCATCTGCTATGCCTGCAATGATGTTATCAAAGTCATCGTCGCTAGTGCTAGCAAGCGTCTCTGCTGACCGCACGCTTTGGCTAGCCATGCGGTTTGCCTGATCTATCGTGCTATCAGATTCGCGGTTGGCCATCATGACGTTACGGTCATAGGCCTGCATGTATGGAGTAAGAGACGGAGGGGTAAACTCCATCATGTCTACATATGAACGGATCTCCTCTGCTTGCAGGATGTCATCCTGATACGGATACGGATCACCTGACTGCTCAAAAGAACTTTTGACAGTAGACCGGATCTCCCGCTGCCCCATATCAACAATACGACTGTTGATATCATCCGGCGTATACTGCCCACCCGACTGCTCAGACAAGAAGTTGACGTAGTTCTCGTATCCGCCAAATCGCTCGACAGTACCCGGCTGTGCCTGCGCTAAGTACGCAAGCCCAATAATCTTGTCGTATTCGTTCATGCCTTAGTAAGTTCGACGGCTTGTGTCGCCCAAAATTCTCAGCGCCTCCTGATCCTGTTCGCGAAGCTGTTCTAACATCTGTCGTGCTCCGGTCGTGTCTTGGGCAGTAGGCGTAACTCCCTGATTGACCTCTATCCTCGGATTTATAGTCGCCGAGTTCAAGGGGCTACCTGCCGGATACGTTGGTGGCTGAGGAAAACCAAATACCGACGGAGGGCCGAACGAGCTTCCGCCTTGAATTTGCGTAGGCGTTGTAGACCTTTGCAATAATTCAATTTGCTCTTTTGTACGGTCTTCAATACCTCCAAAGCTAAGGTCAGGATTTTCTATTGCGTTTTGAAGGTCTCTCCTAGCCACAGAAAGCCCCTGCTCCCTGCGTTGAATTTCGCTATCAAGATTGTCTATTTGTTGTTGCATCCTACCATATTGCGTGGCCCCAGTATTGAACTGATCTCTTTGTGCAACAAGATTGCTTCTTTCTGTTCTAAGGCTGTTTATGCCTTGCTCCTCAAAGTCAAGTTGTCCCTTGTAATAATCAAGGATTTCTTTTTGTCGCGGCGTAAGACCCGCGCCTCCTGCGCCTCCGGTGGCAGTGACACGCTTGGTCAAGTCCATCACGCTATCGAGATCAGATTCGGTCATTACAACCGGATCTTCGCCCCGGAAAAACAAGGCATCAGCCTGCTCCTTCCCAACGTTGGTGATAGCATCTACGTACGCAGTATTCCAACGAGTATCTCCCTCCGTAAATACTGCTTGGCGAACATCGTCGACGGCCTGCAAGTCCTCGATTCTTTGGCGTAGTTCTGCAACGCGCTGATCGGCCGCAAGCCTAGCACGCTGAATACGAAGCTGTTCGGCATTCTCTTGGGACTGCCTAATAAACTTCAATGTATCCATGAAGGAAGGGACTGCACTCCCAAGAAGTAGCCCTAAGTTTTCTACTACTGCCATCTTAGTTTCCCAAGTCGCCAAGTACGCTTCCGGCTCCCGATCCAAGTGCTCCACCAATCTGTGCTCCTGCGGGGCCTGCAAGAAGAAACCCTGCGGCTGTACCTAGTGCGGCACCAAAGCCTTGTATCCTAGCCAAGCGCCGCTGTTCTCTTTGCTGTTGAAGGGCAAGACGAAGCTCTGCCGCTTGTGCATCTGCCGCTACACGATACCTGTTGTATTCACTTACTGCCTCGCGTGCCGCACGAGACTGTGCCGCCTGTGCCGCCTCCTCTGCTTGCACTGCGCTACCACCACGAGCGGCCATGACACCTAAGTAATCCGCACGAGACGGGGCTGTACGGGACGCAATGTCTAGGAAGCGACCGTACTGCTCAGTTCCTTCTAGCTCTTTAATACGGTCAGTTATGGGGCTCTCATCAGGCCTTCCACCAAGAACGCCGCTTGCTAGTAATACGCCGCCTGCGGCCAAGAGGGCACCGCCCTGCTTCGACTTAAAGAATTTTCCAACATCACCCGCAACAGACGTAGGTGCTTGCACCTGAGGAAGCTCTTGTCCCACAAGAAGCGTAGGCGCGGCCATTGCCTGAGTGACCATAGGCTCCATTGGTAGCTGGGTCACTGCCTCCGGGTTTGGTAGCGGGGTCACTGCCTCCGAGTTTCCTAGCATAGTCCCCGTGGGCATAAGGCCTCCTTGCGCAGGAACAGGAAATGCGCTCGACCGATTTTGTAGGAGCCCCATGCGACTAAGCCCAATACCATCAAGGGGGTACGTGCTCATTCCGGTATATCCAAAAGGGAATTGGTCTTCCATGCTATCCTACCTTCTTTTCTAGCTTTGCTATTCTATCCTGTAACTTGGATAAAGTTTTGCGCAAGTCTGCTATTGCCTTATTTAATCTCCTGTCCTCGGTCTTTACCTGAGTATTCTTTACGTCGCTCATCGTTCGAGACCTCTGAACCTAAGAGAGATTGCATCCACGACATCATTCCCCCCACCAAAGATCTTGACCTTCGCTTGACGGAAGAAGTACGTATTGCCGTTGCCGCTCCTCTCACCGGTCTGTATCCCTCCGGATGGGGCGGATAGCGAAATGGTAACAGGAGTGCTATCATCCTCTATGATGTCAAATTGATCGCAGTCGCCGTGAACCTGAACGCGGTATATGGCCTTGCGATTGCCATACTCAGTTCCGGGAAACCCTAGCTCCTTGCTCTTCCAAGTAAACCCGCTAGTGCTAGCATTCGTGCCAACAGTGTAGAACTTGCCATACTCGGGTTGCGAGTTGGATGCAAGTCCACCCTTGGTGAAGTAGATGTCAGATCCGGTAAAACCAACCTTTACTGCCTGTATGAAAGCACGGTCTCCCTGTGCTGTAACGCGAGTCCAATCTCCGGTATCCAAGAAGTACGCCCACTCTACATAGCCCGGTGGCGTGTTCTCGAAATAGGTAGACAGGTGAATGACAATGGCATTATGCTCAGGATCATATCCCATGTATGCGCCATAGTTATTCGAGTATCCGTCAACAACTGTATGCGGATCAAACAAAGCAACCTTGCTCTGCCAACCCTCAGCAGGGTCATCTGCATCGTGCTCGATAGCCGCGCCTATTCGCTCTATGCTTCTTCCGTCATACTTGTAGATAGAGCGGCGATCACACCAATAAAGACCCGTACTTGTTGTCGTTATTAGGTGCTGATGAAGCAGGCCAATATCATCAAAGCGATCATCAATAGATAGCGTCTCTGCATCTATCACGCACATCGAGCCTTCGCCAAAAGCAAAGACCTTGCCCTCGTATCCCGCTAGGCCAACAAGCCGAAACGGAACCGATATAAAGTCGGTAGTCCAATCAAGCTGTCTTGGTCGATAGGATAGAGACCTGAAAATAGTAGACACGGGAGAATCTATGATATCATCTCCGCTTGATGTCGCGTCCTCGAATCGTGTGATCTGAGACTTGCCCGCAAAATAGTAGCTACCCGCCTGACAGTTCAGGCCTGAGTATTGGTAGTACTCGTCAAAGGTATCGGGCAGTCCCGTCCTGTCCTCGTAAGTAGGGCCTGTTGCGCTAGAAGGAACGTCATCAAACAAGTAGGTCTGTATCCTGTTTGATGAAGCAGACCCAAGGCGAGGATCAAAGTTGTAGGTAATACCCGTTGATGCTCCGGGCCAAGTAAGTGCAGTGCTCTTTTCCTGCACCTTCTCAATAGGAATGCGCCCTATAAAAACCTTGGGTGCAATATCTGTAACACCCTCTCCGGTAGGCGCAAACTGCCTGTACACATTGATAGCAGTAACTCTTGGGTCAGGCTTTAATCCTGCAACGCTACCATTATCCGCGTACAGTTTAAGTGTCACAAGATGATACCGATGGTTGTTTGAAGTGGTAATTACATCACCAAAGTTGTTTGCAATTCTTATCTCACGAGGAGGTGTCTCCTCTGTGTACATAAGTTCAGCGGTGTAAAAATACTTATAGTCACCCGCTTCTAAATCATAAGAGCTATTCGTATCGCTAAGACCGTAGGCCG
>Ga0209536_100017331_pt1 | contig 10204 bp, 7 predicted proteins | sample DeeMarSeWOR28_12_FD_187461 | JGI IMG/M metagenome (GOLD analysis project Ga0209536, IMG submission 187461) | Marine sediment microbial communities from White Oak River estuary, North Carolina - WOR-2-8_12 (SPAdes) (version 2) | ecosystem: Environmental > Aquatic > Marine > Intertidal zone >... | reverse complement strand
TCTCACGCAGAATCCTCTCGCGGCGCGCCCGTTCGATCAGCTCCACCTCGGCGCCCGCGAGATCTCGGCTCGCCGGGACCACGTCGAGCATGGGAAAATGTATGGCCGGCCGAATGGCCTCTTCGATGGGCCGTCCGTTCACCAGACAGTCGTAGACATCGGGTGCGTCGCCCTCCCGGGAAATTCCGAGGCCGCTCGAGGCGTTTCCCTGGGGGTCGCAGTCGATCACCAGAGTCTTTCTCTCGGCGATCGCCAGGGATGCGCCCAGGTTGATGGCGGTCGTGGTCTTCCCGACACCCCCCTTCTGGTTGGCTATGGCGATGACCCGTGACATCCGCACCTCAAGCATAGTTGGTTGCAATCAAACAACTTACAGTCTCCCGACAACAACAGTAGCGCCTTCCCGCGAGCCTCGACCGCTGCCACCTGGCGCACCCGGTAGGCGGGGGGCGGGGAATATACGCCGGGGTCGCAGCAACGCCAAGAAAGAATGTTTCACGTGCAACATCGGCGGTCCGGGGCACTCCTCGGCTCTCGTGTTGCACGTGAAACCACTCCGAGCTCGTCGCGGTTTCCGCTCCGTCGTTCGGTGCCGGGGTCGCTTTCGCTCAGGAACTCCCGGCTCGCAACCCGTGCTTGCGCAGTTCGACCAGGAGGTTCTGGAGGTCGGAGGGAGACACGCCGGGTATGCGCCCGGCCTGGCCGATCGTCCTCGGCCGCACGGATTGCAATTTCTGCCGGGCCTCGTACGAAAGGCTTTCGAAGGTCAGGTACGGCGCATCTTCCGGTAGCGCGTGCATCTCGCGGTCCGCCAGCGCCCGCGCCCTTTCCCCCTCGCGGAGAATGTACCCCTCGTACTTGATCTCCATCTCGACAACCGTGAGCGCGTCCAACCCGAGGCCGGGATCCTCGACCGGCCCATCTTCTGCCACCATGTCGACCAGCCTGACCTGCGGACGTCGGACGACCCGATCCAGCGGCTGTCGTTCGACCAGGGGACTCGTTCCGCGTTCGGCCAACCAGGCGTTGGCGTCCGTCGCATCCACTCGCTCCTCGCGTACCCAGGCCCTGGCGCGCTCGAGATCCTCGAGGTGCGAATCCAGTCGGCTGAGCTGAGCGTCCGACAGGAGTCCGAGGCGAGCCCCTACCGGACCCAGCCGCGCCAGGGCGTTGTCCTGGCGGAGGAGAAGGCGGAACTCCGCCCTCGATGTAAACAAACGGTAGGGCTCGTCCACCCCTTTCGTGACCAGGTCGTCCACCAATACCCCGATGTAGGCCTCGTCTCGGCGCAACGTCCAGGGGTCGCGCTCCAGGGCGGCATGCGCCGCATTCACCCCCGCGACCACTCCCTGTCCGGCGGCTTCTTCATACCCTGTGGTCCCGTTGACCTGACCCGCCAGATACAGTCCGCGGAGACTCTTCAACTCCAACGTGTCCCGCAGCTGCAGGGGAGGGAAGAAGTCGTACTCGATCGCGTAGCCCGCCTGGGTCATGCGGGCATTTTCGAGCCCTGGAACCATCGACAGAAACTCACGTTGCACGTCGGGCGGCAGTGAGGTGGAAAGTCCGTTGACGTACAGCTCGCTCGTCTCCAGGCCCTCGGGCTCCAGAAACACCTGATGTCCCGACACCTCCGGGAACTTTACGATCTTGTCTTCGATCGACGGACAGTATCGGGGACCCTGTGACGCGATGGAGCCGCCATACAGGGCGGATCGCCCGAGATTGTCCTCCACGACCCGCTTCACCTCGGCGCCCGCCCGGGATATCCAGCAGGGACGGCGCTCCAGGCCCTGACTGTTTTCCCAGTGAGAAAACCGGTATCCGTCCTCCTCTCCATCCTGACGCTCCAACTGACGGAAGTCCACGGTTCGCCCATCCACACGCGGCGGGGTGCCCGTTTTGAAGCGCATCGCCTGCAGGCCCAGGTCCCGCAACTGATCCGCCAGCTCGATCGTGGGCGAATCTCCTGCCCGTCCCGCGGCCATCGCCCGCTCGACGCCGATCCGAATGCTCCCCCGCAGGAAGGTGCCCGCCGTGAGAATGACGCTCCGCGCCGCGAACTCGCTCCCGTCCGAGCACCGGACACCTGAGACTCTGTCCCCCTCGATGACCAGGGACTCCACCGTGCCCTGGTACAACTCCAACCCGGGCTGTTCTTCCAGCAGCCGACGCACTTCCCGCGAGTACGCCCCCCTGTCACACTGGGCCCGCGGGGCCCATACAGCCGGCCCCTTGCTCTGATTCAGCATGCGGAAATGAATGGTCGTGCGATCCGCCGCCCGCCCCATCACACCCCCCAAGGCATCGACTTCCCTCGCCAGGGTGCCCTTCGCGACGCCACCTATGGCCGGGTTGCACGACATCTGCCCGACTCGGGCCAGAAAAGAGGTGACGAGCAGCGTGCGCGCGCCGAGCCTGGCTGCTGCGCTGGCAGCTTCACTTCCCGCGTGTCCGCCACCGATCACAATCACATCGTAGTGCATCTGTCTCCTGACACCCGTTGCGCACCGTCCCATGTAACCGCTATTCACTGCGCTGGCCTTCTTCCCGACCACGATCTGGACGGGCGCGCCAAACCTAGGGTCGCGGACCCCTGGAGCCAAATATCGTCGAATCGCGCATCGGAGTCATCATTGAGGGCCGCGTCCAGGGCGTCGGCTTCCGCTGGTGGACCCGCCGGGAGGCCGTGAGGCTCGGACTGCGCGGCACCGTGCGCAATCGGTCCGACGGCTCCGTGGAGGTACACGCAGCCGGTTCCGCCACCGCCGTCAGTGCCTTCCGGGTAGTCCTACGGCGAGGGCCGGCGGCGGCCGTGGTTGACCGCGTCATCGATCTCTCTTCGGGGCATGATCTGCCCCCCGATTTCCAGGTCCTCGGGTGAGTGGCACTTTGACGGTTTTCCGGTGTATCCCCCGACTCACATTTTCACCTGCGCGCGAGGAATAACGGGTCATGATAGAACTGCCAGACGTCGAGCGCATGATCGACGCCTTCGCTGGATATGCCACCGGCAAGACCGTTTCCGTGGTCCTGGTCGACGATGCGGAGACCGTGGACCTGGACGCGGAACGTGCGGCTGAGCAGATCCAGGGTCACGCGATCGACACCGTCGAGCGACATGGGAAATACGTAGTGCTTCGCTTCCGGTCGGAAGTGAGTCTCGTCTTCGACATGGGAACGGACGGTGAGGTGTACCTGGAGTCACAAACCGCACCACCCCGCGAGACCAGCAAGATCCGCCTTCAGTTCGCCGCGGGCAGGGAGTTGCGTTTCGCTTCCAGCGGAACCGCGGGAGACGTCTATCTCCTTGAAGGCGATGACTTTAGCGGACTCGGCGTGCTCGACAACCTCGGCCTCGACCCCCTCAGCGAGGAGCTCACGGCCTCCCGCTTCATCCAACTGGCCAGTACGCGCGGAAGGAGCTCCCTGAAGGGCCTCCTGATGAACGAGGAGGTCGTGGCCGGCATCGGAAACGAGTACGCGGACGAGATCTGCTTCCAGGCCAGTATTCGGCCGGACTGCAAGATCGCCGACCTGTCGCCCGAGCAGTTGACGTTGGTCCACAAGTACCTGCGGCGCGTGTTGCGCCGCGCGACTCTGCACTGGCAGGCGGCGCACTCTGATCCGGGCTGGCTGATCAACCGCCGCCGACCCGGCCATACGTGCCCCCGCTGCATGACGACGCTCGAGTCTCTGAGCCTGGTGGGAAAACGCACGTATCTGTGCCCGCGGTGTCAGAGGGCTGCCTGACGGGCCGCTCCTACTTACCCACACAGAATGCGCTGAACACCCTGTCCAGCAACTCCTCGGTGCTTACGGCGCCGAGGAGGTCCTCCAGGGCCAGGGTGGCATCCTGCAGGTGCGTTCCGCAGACCTCGGCGGGCATACCCGTGCCCCGCGCTTCCTGAAATGCGGCCACGTCGTTTCGCGCCCGCACGAGACACGCCACGTGCCGGGCCCGCGTGACCACCGGCGTGTCCTCTTCGGACCTGAGGCCCGCGTAGATCTTCTGCACGAGCGCCGTGCGCAGCTCCGGGAGTCCATCCCCGGCGTGCGCCGACACTGGCAACTCCTTTGTCGCCGCTTGCACTCTGCCGACAGGCCCGCCTTCGGTCCGGTCCATCTTCGTCCGCAGAACTACGACCCGCGCCACCTCTTCCTCAGCCAGCCGCGCAACGAAATCTTGCTCGTCCGTCCCGGGCTCCCGCTCGGCTTCCACGCACAGGAGAACCAGGTCTGCTCGCTCCACGTATCCGCGCGCGACCTCGATTCCCATGCCCTCGATCCGACCCGGATCGTCCCGTAGTCCCGCGGTGTCTACGAGCCGGAACGGGTATCCGCCGATGCTGATCAGCGACTCGATCGCGTCGCGCGTGGTCCCCGGCTCCTCCGTCACCAGTGCTCGCTCAAAACCCACTAACGCGTTAAAAACACTAGACTTACCGGCATTTGTACGCCCCGCGATCACCGTCAGGGCGCCGTCGCGCAGAAGCTCTCCCTCCGGGACCAGCTCCAGCAGGCGAGCCAGCTGGTCGCCCAGGCTGCTCGCCGCCTCGTCGATTCGGGCAGCCGGTACGGGCCCGTCATCTTCTTCCGGAAAATCAATGTCGTACGCGATCAGGGCCTGCAGCCCCAGCAGCTCTTCGCGCAACCGTTCGATGTGACGCGACAGACCCCGGTCCAGTTGAAAAAGCGCCGTCCGGTGCATGGCGGGGGAACGGGCATCGATCAGGTCGAGCGTGGCCTCGGCCTGCATCAGGTCCAGCTTTCCGTTCAGGAACGCTCGGCGTGTGAACTCACCGGGCTCCGCGATTCGGGCGCCTGCATCGCAGGCGGCTTCAAGGACGAGCTGGGGCGCCAGCGACCCGCCGTGGCAGCTGATCTCCAGCATGTCCTCGCCGGTGTACGAGCTTGGGTGCCGAAAGCGAGTCGCGACCACCTCATCCACCGCCCTGCCTTCGGTCGGGTGCACGAGAACCGCGTGTCGCGCGACGCGCGCGTCCGCCTCCGGAAGACCCAGCCTGCCCGCGATGAGAAACGCATCCGGCCCGCTGATTCGAACGACGGCCAGGGCGCTGCGCCCCGGGGGAGTCGAAATGGCCGCGATCGTTGCACCGTCGCTCATGTCCCTGTCCGCTGGCCGCTCGATCGCCTGTCGCCGGGCGGCGTTACCCGCCGCTTCCGCTTCCCTTTCCACTGCCGGCGTCTTTCGAACCCCTGGAGGTCTTCGGTCCGCTGGCCCGCTGCTGGTCCGCCTTCAGCTTGGCCGCCTTCCTCTCCTTCGACAGATACAGTTGCTGCGGCAAGGACGCGAGGTTGCTGGTAGCGTAGTAGAGGTTCAGGCCGGACGGGAAATTCGCGAACATCACCGTGAAGACGGCCGGCATCATATACGTCATCATCTTCATCTGGGGGTTCGCCTCCATCCCGCGCTGTCCGATCCACGACAACAGGAACATCGAGGCCCCCATGAGGAGCGGTATGATATAGATCGGGTCCTTCAGGGAGAGGTCCGGAAGCCACAGAAACGGTACTCCCCGGAACTCGATCGTGCTCTGAAACACGAAGAACAGGGCGAACAGGATCGGCATCGGCAGGAGCATCGGGAGACACCCGCCGAGCGGGTTCACGTTGTGCTCCTTGTACAGCTTCATCATTTCCGACTGAAGCTTCTGGGGCTCGTCCTTGTACTTCGCCTGCAGTTCCTTCATCAGGGGCTGTACCTGCATCTGTGCCATCTGAGACCGCATGGACTTTTGATACAGCGGGAAGAGCACGACGCGCATCAGGACGCCGAACAGAATCAGCACCCAGCCATACTCGAGCCCCAGGAATCCGTGCATCCACGCCAGGACCACCATCACGATCCCGACGAGCGGTCGGATGATCGGACGCATCCATCTCCAGCCGTACGGGTTCACGTGTTCGAGGTCCCGCGAGCGCCCCACGGCTTCCAAGCGTCCGTACTCCTGTGGGCCCACGTAAGCCTGGAAGCCGAAGGCGCTGCCCGATGGGGCCGGCTGCGATGCCACCATGCGCGCCGTGTGGGGGGCCGCCTCGCCCATGACGAGGAAGCCTCCGAACTGAGGCCCGTCCTCCGGAGACACCAGGGCAATCACGAAGTACTTGCTCTTCACCGCGACCCAGTCGAACGGGCCGCCCTCTGCCACCTGCAACACGCCGGGGTCGATCTTGTCCAGGTTCACCGACTCGATGCCCCCGTGCTGGGCGCGTACCACGTACGCGAGCTGCCTTAAGTCATCCGACGGGTTCTTCTCGTTCGTCTTCAAGCCCTGACCGAGGGATGTCAGAATCGAGTAACCCCGATCCCCGATCCCCTCCACTCTCCCCGAGACCTCGATCAGGTAGCTGTCCAGGGCGAACCCGTAGGTGACCACGAACTCCGCCGCTCCCGAAGGGAATGGATACCTGAAGACCAGGGAATCCCTCGGGTGATCCTCGGAAAGCGTGACATTACGCCGGCTTACGGTGAAAGGTCGATCGTCGAGGCGTACCGTGTCCCCGGCCACGACGACGCGGTATCCGAAGACCCTGTCCCCATCGCGGACAAGTTCGCTGGGGTGAGACCCTGCGCCGTTTGGCGTATACGACTCATACCGCAGAATCTCTGCCGATGTGAGAGCGGCGCCTCGCGTCGAGAATTGCAGCTTCAGAAGATCCGTGCTCACCGTAACCGTGTCGGCCGGGGCCTCCGACAGGTCCGGCGATCCGGGAACCACCTCACCCGCCTCCGGCAGCGTATCCGACGCAGCCTGCTCGAGGACAGCGTCCTCCCGGGCAAAGCCCGGCGGCGTTTCCGACGCCGGGGCTCCCGCCTCTGCCACCAGCGAGTCCTCGACGACCTGGCCCGACGGCGGCTGCGTTGACGGGAAGATGATGTTGCTCAGGAAGATCACGCCGATCGTCAGCGCCACGGCCAGGACTACTCGCTTCTCCATCTATCCTCTACCCGGTGCGGTTTCATCGGTCGTCCAGCCGCCCTCGCCTCCGGTCTCCGGCACCGGGTCGTAACCCCGGCCTCCGAACGGGTGGCAACGGCCAATGCGCTTGATCGCCATCCACGTGCCCCGCGCCGCGCCGTGGCGCTCCAGCGCCAGGCGAGCGTACTCCGAGCACGTTGGCGTGTATCTGCAGGTCGCCGGCAGTATCGGAGAGAGTCCCGACTGGTACGCGCGGATCCAGAACACGAGGAAGCGCTTCACTCCACCCCCTGGAAACACTTGCCGAACGCCTCCCGAAGCGCATTCCCGTTCAGTTCATAAGCCCGCGGCCTGACCCGCACGAGGACTTCCTGCGGGGGCTGCCGAGTGCGCGCGCGCGGCATCCACTCCGTACGTACGAGCTCGCGCAGTCGGCGTTTCAGCCGATTACGCTCCACGATCGTGTGTCCGTAGCGGGGAACGACGATGCCTGCCCGCGCAGAGCGGGTGGGAGATTCGCCGTGATACACCTCGAGCGCTCCACACCGACGCCGCGAGCTCTCCTTCATACGGGCTCGGATTTCCGACCCGCGTCTCAGGCGGGCCGACCTGGGATATCGGAGACGGTGTCCGTCACCCACGGCAGGTGCGCTCGCCAGCTTGGAGGGTTACCGGCGTTGCTTCAAGCTCATCTCGTCACTGACCGTGAGGGAATGACGTCCCTTACGGCGGCGACGGGAGAGGACCTTGCGTCCGGCCTTCGTCTTCATTCGGGCCCGGAAACCGTGGTCCTTCAGTCTCTTGCGTCTGCTCGGATTTCTGAACGTCGGCTGCATTTTCTTCTCGCTCGCGCATCGGGGCTCGCGCCCCGCCCATTTGACAGAGAGCCGCGAAGAATAGGATCAATCGGGCGGGCTGTCAATCACTTCGGCCGCGTTCGATGCGGTTGTTTCGAGGGCACGCCGTAATAATTGACAGTGTCTGGCGCTATCTCTAGAATGGACGGCCCCGTCTACCTCACCTTCGACTGGGCATCCATGGAGCTGACGGCCGCCGAACTCTGGACTTCGATCGTTACCGCTGCGCGGGACGTGCTGCCCGAGCAGACGTTCCGCACGTGGCTCGCCTCCACGGAGGCCGTGGGTCTGGCGGACGACACGCTCGTCGTCGCCGCACCGACGCGGTTCGCCGTGGAGTGGATCGAGGACAAGTACGGCGCCTTGCTGCGAGACCTGGCTGGCAGCGTGCTCGGTCGACCCCTCGACCTGCGCTTCGAGCATCACGGTGCGTCCGACCGCTTGGTGTTCCCCGAACTCGGCGCGGGTGGGGCGGAACAGGCCAGCGCCCTCCCCGAGGTACCCGAGCCCGGCCCGGCACCTGCGCCCGAATCGCGCACTGCGGACGAGGGCGCCCGACAGGCCGGCTTGAACGCGCGGTACACCTTCGAGCGCTTCGTCATCGGAGGCAACAGTCAGTTGGCCGGCGCGGCGTGCCGTGGCGTCGCCGACTCCCCCGCGCAGTTGTACAACCCGCTCTTCATCTACGGTGACACGGGCCTGGGCAAGACACATCTCATGCACGCCATCGGGCACGAGATTCTGCGGCGTGCACCGGACACGCAGATCGCCTATGTCCCCTCGGAGCAGTTCACGAACGAAATGATCTCGGCCATCCAGGGCGGCCGGACGGCCGAGTTCCGGCAGAGGTACCGACGAATTGATGTCCTCCTGGTGGATGACGTGCACTTCCTGGGGAACAAGGAGGGGACGCAGGAGGAGTTCTTCCACACGTTCAACTCGCTGTACGACGCCCATCGTCAAATCGTCATTACGAGCGACCGGCCGCCCCAGGAAATCCCCGGGCTGCAGGAGCGCCTCGTTTCGCGATTCGAGTGGGGCCTGGTTACCGACATCAAGCCACCCGACTTCGAGACTCGTGTCGCCATACTGCAGAAGAAGGCGGCCGAGGACCGGCTCACCCTGGATGAGGAGGTCATCGAGTTCATCGCCCGGAATCGCAAGGCCTCCGTGCGGCAACTGGAAGGCGCGGTCATCAAGCTGCTTGCGTTCAGTTCCCTCACCCGCCGCGAGATCTCGCTCGATCTGGCAAGGGAAGCCCTGGGGCCCCGGCTCGAGGAGGAGCTGGGCGCTCGCGTGACACCGGTCGAGATCCGCCTGAAGACGGCCGAGGCATGGGGGGTGTCGGTGGAAAACCTGGTCTCGAAGCGCCGCACGAAGCCTCTCACGGTTCCCCGCCAGGTGGCCATGTACCTCATCAAAACGACGCTCGATCTGCCGTATACGGAGATCGGAGCGCTGTTCGGCGGCCGGGATCACTCCACCGTGATCCACTCCGTGAACAAGGTCGAAGCCGACATGGCTTCCAATGCCGAGTTCCGTGCCCAAGTTCGCCGGCTACAGGATGATCTGGCGCACTGAGGGCGCACGAGACGTTTTCACCACACCGGTGTTGAAAACACGTTGACGTGTGGGTATTCCATCCGCGCATTCCGAACGGGTGGTGGATAGATGTGGACGGCTCCGCTACTTTTCCCGGATGATGCACAACGGGTTCGGGACACGGTCGCCAGGGCCAGAGCGCTGATTCGTGATCGGGGGTCTTTTTCTCCACGTTTCCCCGGCCCCTACTATTACTTCTAATTAGATAGTTAGAAGAGTAGGAGAAAACGGCTTTCCCCGGCCCCGGGCCGGTCGAAGGAGCGAAAGAGGATCTTCATGAAGCTTTCCGTCACGCGAGACAGCCTGCACACGGGTATGGGTGCCGTATCGGCTACCATACCGACGAAGACGACTCTTCCGGTGCTATCCAACATCCTGCTTGACGCCAGGGACGGGAAACTGACCTTGAGCGGAACCGATCTGGATATTTCCGTGTCCGTATCGATTGACGCGGAAATCGAGAAGGAGGGATCGGTTACCGTTCCGGCAAAGAAGTTCGCCGAGATCGCTCGTGAACTCCCGGCTGCTCCGGTTCACATCCATGCGGATGGCGTCGAGATCCGGATTGAAAGCGGGAAGAGCCGGTTCAAGCTCTTCGGTCTGCCGACCGAGGAATTTCCAAGCTTCCCGGAAGTGGACTCCGGCGACTCGTGGAGCATGCAGGCGTCCGATCTGCACGAGCTGATCAGCAAGACATCGTTTGCCGTATCGACGGAGGAAAGCAGACCGATTCTGAACGGCGTTCTGTGGCAGCTGCGGGATGGGACGGCCTCCATGGTTGCGACGAACGGGCACCGACTG
>Ga0209536_100017330_pt1 | contig 10207 bp, 11 predicted proteins | sample DeeMarSeWOR28_12_FD_187461 | JGI IMG/M metagenome (GOLD analysis project Ga0209536, IMG submission 187461) | Marine sediment microbial communities from White Oak River estuary, North Carolina - WOR-2-8_12 (SPAdes) (version 2) | ecosystem: Environmental > Aquatic > Marine > Intertidal zone >... | reverse complement strand
GGTCAAAGTTCCAGAATATTTGTATTACGCATAATTTTAGTATCGAAAATAAAAATCAAAACGTATTTTAGAGAGGCATATTTCATGGAATTTAAAAATCTTGAACGAAACATTTTGTACTTGTTGGCCGATGAATGGTTAAAATCGAAAACCCTCGACTCTTTCGATACCAAGTGGATATTTGATCAATTCTCCGATATACCGGATAAAAATATGGGAAAAGCCCTGAGGTCACTAAAGGAAAAAGGTTTTGTAGAATTGACCTCAAACTATCGTAACATTTCTCTTACGCAAAAGGGATTATCGAAAATTAAAGTTATTCATCTGCCCGAAAATGGTAAACTTCCGTTCCCGCGTCAATTAGAATACTGACGACAAATTTTTAAAATGCTGTAACATTCAATTGAGACCAAACTCTTTACACAGCTATTTAAAGGAAATATGATCTTTGTGGTTTGATTTCATTTTGGTTCGCGACGGATCAAAATTAGGAGTTATTGAATATGCAAAGTCCTTTCGCAAAATCAATATCTACAGCTGATAAATGCAAGCGATTGCAGGAAACAGCAGGTTCCGAAGACACGCTGGCAATTCTGATCCACGCTGACCCGGATTCTATGGCCAGCGCCTTAGCGTTAAAAAGATTTTTCTGGCGCAAAGTGAAAAGGGTAAATATTGTTCGGATAAACAAGATCGATCGGGCGGACAACCTGGCATTTGTCAGGCTGTTGAACCTCAACCAGCAGCATATCCGAAATTTTAAAAGCTCGGATGTAACCAAATGGGCTTTAGTTGATTCCCAGCCGAATCACCACGAAGCGTTCAACAAATTTCGTTTTGATATTATCATCGATCATCATCCGGTTTCCAATGATCTGGATGCGGCTTTTATTGACATCCAGGAGGACTACGGTGCCAATTCCACCATTCTGACCGAATATCTGAAAGCATCCAAGATAAAACCATCGCCCAGCCTGGCCACGGCTTTGTTCTACGGCATTAAAAACGACACGAACAGTTTCGTGAGAAATACGGTCTCCAACGATGTCAAAGCCTTCCGATATTTGTACGAGTATGCCAACCTGAATATCATAAAAAAAATCGAGTCTTCCGAAATGACCAAAAAAAATCTTTCCGGTTTCCAAAAGGCCATAGACAGGCTATCATTCGTAAAGCGGACTGCCGTCATTCACATGGGAGAAGTGGACGATGCAGCGACACTCGTGATAATGGCCGACTTTTTCATGAAACTGGCGGAGGTGACCGGCAGCATTGTATCCGGAATCCACGATCAGAAATTGATTGTCATTTTCCGAAATGTTGGTTTTCGCCGTGACGCCGGCAAACTGGCGCAGGAAATGTTTGGCCAGATCGGATCCGCCGGCGGTCACAAAAGCATGGCTCGAGCTGAAATTCCCCTCGAGCAGATTAAACCGAATGCCAGAAAAGTGACCGACTTGAAACAATACCTTATAAATAGACTAAAACGCGCCGGCAGGTAATAGGCTTTTTCCCCGCAATTTTAGTTTCACGTTTTTAATATCCGCCCTTAGAAAAGTAAATCATCCTCGAAAACGTATTCTGCGTTGACGCTTTCGCATTCGAGAGCAGCGGCAGGAATAAATCGCCAGTCTGTCAAAAAATCCCAAATAGATACCCTCTTAACGCGGCGCGACGCATGCCATACGGAATTTACATTTACGGCAGGTTGAAAGATACTTGATTTTTAGCTATATAAAGAACATTCAGCGCAGATTGGACGAACATCTTTCAAAGAGTACCAGAGAATTTTATTTTCGGAGCTGACAATTGGCAAAAAAAGCCACTTATAAGGAACTCGAGCAAAAAGTTCGCGAGCTGGAAAAAATGCTTGTAACTTACAGCCAGGCGAAACAGAGTCTCAAAAAATCCCTGGAAAAGCAGGATGGTTTAGCCGACAAAATCGCGGAACCTGAAATGGCCGTTAACGTGTTGGATCAAGAAGATGCCGAAAATCAACCTTTGGAACAAGCCCTGATAGCCGAACACCTTTTCCGCAAAACGATTGAGGATTCTATTCCGGCCGGAATATTCGGAATAGATCGGCAAGGTCGGCAGATTTATGTTAATCAGGGTTTCTGCGAAATGGTCGGATGGAACGAAAATGAGCTTTTAAATATCACCTATCCTTTTGTTTATTGGCCGCAAGATAAGTTTGATGCGTTTGACGACAGTTTTAATTTGCTTGCCCGTGTCATTTTATCATCCGAAGGAATTGAATTGCCGTTTGTGCGGCAAAGCGGCGAACAATTCTGGGGATTGGTCACCGGCACCGAATTAATGGACAGCAAGGGGCAGCCAATCGGTTATCTGATGTCGGTCGCCGACATCAGTGCCCAAAAACGTGCTGAACATACTATGCGTGCTCTCTCGTCGCGGCTTGTCGATCGACAGGAATCGGAGAGAAAATTTGTCGCCCAGGAACTGCATGACGGCATCGGGGGCAAACTGACTGCCGTCAAATACAGTATCGAGAAGATCGTCAAGGAGCTTCGGCAAACAAAAAATCCATTGGCAACATCCCTGCAAGACATCCTTGCGATTGTTCATGATACCATTGATGAAACCCAAAGAATATACCGTAACCTGCACCCTGCGATCCTGGACGATTTGGGGCTCAATGCTGCGCTGCGCAGTTTATGCCGCGAGTTTATGGAAGTCTACACGACGATTGCGCTTGAAGCTGACATCGAAGTTCAGGAAAGCCGCATCCAGGAGCCTTTAAAGATCCTGATTTACAGGATTCTTCAGGAGGCCCTGAATAACGTCGCCAAACACAGCCATGCCGGCCAAGTCAAGGTTTCTTTGCGTTCCGTCAACAATGAAATTGAGTTGGTTATCAAAGACAACGGTCGGGGATTTGACTTGTCCGAAGCGTATGCCGTTGATTTCCAGGAGCGGGGGGTCGGATTGGAAAGCATCAAGGAGCGCACCGCTGCATTCGGCGGTTCCCTTGACATTCAGACCCAGCCCGGGCAGGGGACAACCATTCGTGTTGCCTGGCCCTGCTGAATGTGACTGCCAATATCAGGATATTGCGAGTCCTTTTTCAATGGCATAGGCCGTCAGGGCCGCCGCGCTGTGCAAATTTAATTTATTCATGATATTGGAGCGGTGTTTGTCGGCGGTTTTGGGGCTGATTTTAAGAAGTTTACCGATTTCAACACTCGAGTACCCCTCTGCGACCAACTTGAGCACCTCTTTTTCACGTTTCGTCAGGCTTGCCCACGATGTCTCTTTTTTCAACGATTGGCGCCCCTCGATATATCCCTCCAACACTTTTCCCGACACGGAAGGGCTGATATAGGACTTTCCGGCGAGCAAATTTTTGATTGCCGTCAATAATTCGGTGTGCGTGTCATTTTTAAGGCAGTAGCCATCGGCACCGCTGCCGAATGCTTCCAATATGTACTCTTCGGATGAGTGAAACGTGAGCACAAGAACCCTGGTATTTTTAAAGCGTTCCTTAATATCTTTGAGCGCGGATAGGCCGCTCATTCTCGGCATCGCCAGATCCAACAGGAGCAGATCCGGCGAATGCCGCTCAACACATTGAATCGTTTCAATGCCGTCTGCGGCTTCGGCGACGACTTCGATATCCTCCTCGGATTCCAACAGCGAGCGCAAGCCTTTGCGGACGATGGTCTGATCTTCGGCAATCACGATTTTTCTTTTCAATTCAAACTGCCTCCCTGCGCCTGACGGAACTCTGCCCGGTTAACTAACTATGTATCTATATATACATAATATCCTGTATATACCGATGCCTATTGGTGTGGTATGAATAATACCAGATTGAGAAAATAAATCAAACCCGATAAACGGAGGTGGAACAGATCCTATGAAATACAAAGATTTGGACAATCGCTTAATATTATTGCTGGCTAAAAAATGGAAAGAGAAGGGATCCGGCGGACCCTACCGGATTTCGATGATACGCAAGGGCTACTCGGAAATGTCCGCCGAGCATGTTACCCGGGAACTAAAAAAAATGAGCATGAAAGGACTGATCACGTTTACGTCCGACGGCAACAGGTTCTATCTTGCGGATAAGGGAATCTCTCAAATTCAGTCTTTTATTTCGACTGACCGTTGGAACGCCGTAGGAATTTAGATCTGAAACTCGCTCCGGGCCCTGAGCCTGTGCCCGGGGTTTTTAGATTTAGATTGCCGGCTCGATTACAAGCGGCTTCACCTGATGCGGTAATCGACAATCCGCTGGCGTCCCCTTCTTTTGAACTCGACCGAAGTGTCCCTCCCAGCCGTCAAGTCCCGCCAGATCTCGTAGGCATCATTGACCGATGTGATGGCCCTGCCGCCGACGGCAGTTATAATATCCCCATTGCGCAATCCCATCCGGCGAAAAATCGAATTGCGCCGGATTCGATAGATTTGGAAGCCGTCTGAATGCGAACGGATTCTCGCTTGAGACTGCAGCTGATCAATATCACTGAGCGCCGCCTGGACCTGAGACCTTCTCAGCGTTCTTTTCTGGCGGATTGGCTGATTGTTGCTGCGCTGAAGGTAACCCTGCTGCCTTCTGCGTGATGGGCCGGCGCTTTTCGGCTTGACCAGTTGCAGGATCTCATTCTTGCCTTCAGCGCTCAAGATGACCTTTTCCCGCAAGATTTTTTTTATCGTCGCTCCTTGGACATCATCACCGGGTTTGTAAAGCATTTGCCTGCTGCGGCGCGACCTGGCGTCGGGCCCTTCAATGATGGCATAGGTGCTCGCAGAACCATTTCCTACGACGGTTCCCCAAAGCTTCAGGTCTCTTTCGGTCGGTTTGATATTTTCAAGGACGATTTTTTCATCCGTCGCAGCGTTGCCCGCCTTGCGAGTATGGAAAATATCCCGCTCGACTATGGTTCTGTAGCGAGACAGCGGCGGCGATTTAACATTTACTGGATGAACTGGATTGAAGATTTTTTCTGGATTGGTGGGTTGCGTCCGGTCAACGGTGTCCAATTGAGCCGCAAATATTGTGTAGAGGGTGTCGATACTTAAAAAACTGATTGCAGTTATCAAACAGATATTTAGCAACGGAAAAATTCGTTTCATAATTTTTCGATTTTAAAATTCGCAACAATGACTGTTAATTTGTTTCACATCCGACAGCGACATTTAAGGACGCCTGGCTGAAGTTTATTATAGCCGATTGGCCCTGTAAATACCTGAATTAAAGTAACAACTCATACATATATGTAGGCAAAGGGATATTCCCGTATCAGATACATCTGCAAATTTGGCGACGTCCCGGCAGCTGTTAAAATTGGCGCCCCGAAACTCCAGATATAAAAAAGGGTGAGGTTTTTCTTTGAAGATGAAATCGCCCGATTGTTAGCCGCATGTTCAGACCATTTGAGACGTTTCGTCGAATGTGCTATAAATACAAATATGAGGTGTGATAAAATCCTGGGCCCGGTTTGGGAGCAGATCAGAACAGTATGCTCATTTAACCCCGGAACATAAAAAAGGGCGGTCAATCTGTTAAAGGGACTGACCACCCGCAATCGTGCTCGGCACGAAACCGTCGCCGAAAGTAAAAGACAGAAATCGACGAACACATAACCCACTGATATTATTGGTCGGGGCGATCCCGCTTTTAAGCGCGGCGACCCCTTAAACAATGAAAATTTGGTCGGGGCGAGAGGATTTGAACCTCCGACCCCTTGAACCCCATTCAAGTGCGCTACCAGACTGCGCTACGCCCCGACACAAAGATCACCTACTACCATGTTGATTGAAGTCTGTCAAGAAAGGATAAACCATTTTGGTGCCATTAAAACACAAAACGATAAAAATTCCGGCCCGGCTCAGCCCGGGTGATACGATTGGAATCGTCGCGCCGGCCGGACCGTTCGATCGTGATACCTTTGCGCGGGGCACCAGACATCTTGAAGCATTGGGGTTTTCGCTGTTTACCCCGCCGGGATTGCTCGATGCCCGTGGTTACCTTGCCGGCTCCGATCAGCATCGGGCCGGTTTTATCAATCAACTGTTTGCAGATAAACGTATTGATGCCATTATTTGTGCCCGGGGGGGGTACGGATCGATCAGAGTCCTGCCCTTGCTGGATTACCAGGCGATTGCCGATAATCCGAAAGTTTTCATTGGCTTTAGCGACATCACCGCCCTTTTAGCGGTTCTGGCCGAGCGCAGCGGGTTGGCGACATTTCATGGACCCGTGGTTACATCACTGGCCGATGCGCCGGCCGAAACACGCCAATCTCTGATGCAGGCCGTTTCAGCGGATGCCAATCTTGAAATCAAGGTCGCCCGGGGGATAACTATCAATCCGGGAACCGCGTCAGGGGTTGTTTGCGGCGGCAATCTGACAACCCTGTGTCATCTGGTCGGTACCCCTTTTGCACCGGTTTTAAACGGGAAAATTTTATTTTTGGAAGATCGGGCGGAAGCGCCCTACAGAATTGATCGGATGCTGGTGCACATGAAACTGGCCGGTTGTTTTGAAAACCTGGCCGGGTTGGTGCTGGGGTATTTCGAAGATTGCGGCCCGCTTAACGATATATACCGCATCGTCGCAGAAAGCTTCCGGGATGAGCCGTTTCCAATATTGGCCGGCCTTGACGCCGGCCACGGCAAGCACAACCGGACGCTCCCATTCGGAATCGAAGCGACCCTGGATGCTGATGGCCATTGTTTGTCCTATCACCGCGCGGCAACTATTTTTCGATGAACACGGATGGCCGTCCGGGGTTTACCGGCACCTCGTTTTGGATGGACCTGAACCGCTCGATTATTGCTGTTTTACTAACCAATCGCATCCATCCAACCCGCGCCAACGAAGCGATTAAAGCGTTTAGACCGGTGCTGCACGACGAAGTGATGAGAGGGCTTTTGTGAGAGCGGTTCAACGGGCCAAGGTTTGGGATTCAGATGTTTTTTGATACTAGCTGACCCCTAAACCACAACCTTGAACCCTGAACCTTTGAACGTTGAACCTCAGCGCCGTATTTTTCCACCGCCGCATCATTTTTTTGGTGATTATTTTTTCTTGTAATGATATGATGACTTTGATAATAATTTATTGATTTTTATCTATTATATTTTGCAGTGGGGTCTGCTCTATCAAAGCCTGTAATTCTTTTCCAAACTTATGTTAAGATTAGCTTCCGGCGAACCAAACTTACGTCACCACGGTGTTTGCACGTATCCCAGCAAAAATTGAAGCCGAACAACAAAAGTTCAGTGTCATTGCCCAAGGCTGGAGAGTTTACCATACTATTTACAAAGTGCCGCGTTTGGGCACGAGATAACGAGGGATTATGAATTTTTTAGATGGAATTTTAGGCGTATTTTCCAACGATCTGGCGATTGATCTGGGTACGGCCAACACGCTGGTATACGTGAAAGGCAAGGGGATCGTTTTGGGTGAACCGTCCGTTGTGGCAGTCAGCACCGGCAACCGCTCTAAAAACCGGGTGCTGGCCGTTGGTCTGGAAGCCAAAAACATGCTGGGCAAAACTCCCGGAAATATTCTGGCGATTCGACCGATGCGCGACGGGGTGATTGCCGATTTCGAAGTAACCGAGGCCATGCTCAGACATTTCATCCATAAGGTTCACAATCGCCGCACTTTTGTCAGGCCCCGGATTATTGTCGCCGTCCCGTCGGGAATTACCCAGGTTGAAAAGCGCGCCGTAAGAGAATCGGCCGAATCCGCCGGAGCCCGGGAAGTTTTTCTGATCGAAGAGCCCATGGCGGCGGCGATCGGTGCCGGCCTGCCCATCACGGAACCGACCTGCAACATGGTCGTCGATATCGGCGGCGGCACCACCGAGGTGGCCGTTATCTCTTTAAAAGGTATCGTCTATAGCCGTTCGGTGCGGGTGGCCGGCGATAAAATGGATGCGGCGATTATTCAATACATCAAGCGCAAATATAACCTGCTGATCGGTGAACGGACGGCCGAAGTCATTAAAACCACTATCGGCAATGCCTACCCGGATCCGCAGAATTTGGAAACCATCGAGGTCAAAGGCCGCGATCTGGCTTCGGGTATTCCCAAAATATTGTCCATCGATTCGGAGGAGATCCGCATCGCCATATCCGAACAGATCGATGCCATCGTTGAAACGGTCAAAATTGCGCTGGAACAGACCCCGCCGGAATTGTCCGCTGATATCGTCGATCGGGGAATCGTCCTGACCGGGGGCGGGGCCCTGCTTAAAAACCTGGACCGTTTGCTGCGGGAGGAAACCAGCCTCCCGATCACGGTCTGTGAAGACCCCCTGTCGACGGTGGCCTTGGGTTCGGGCAAAGCGCTGGATAACCTCGATATTCTAAGAGAGGTTGTGATTACCTGATTTTTGCTTGAAAAATAATGAGATCAGCAAAGCCGCCGACCGGTCCGTGTCCGTCGCCGGACTCGCGCAAAATCCATGGATTCCCTGCACCTCAAGCGGGCAACTCCGTGGTTATTTATGCTTGATAATTTAGATTGAAACATGAATTTTACGTTCAATTATTCCAATATCCGCCCCGTCTGCAGGATGGGGCTGAGCGTGGCGAAGCAAATCTATGTTCTCCAAAAAAATGGTGTTTATCGTTGGCGTCATCGTTTTAATAGCCGTCAACATAATTGTCCTCTCCGTCAACAGCAGACGCTATTCCTCATTCGGTCTTGAGCGAGTTGCCATTTCATTTATTTCCCCTTTCCAGGAGTTGGTTACCCGCACGATTGGATTCACCAAGGACATCTGGCATCATTATTTTGCGCTGGTTACGATCGCCAAAGAGAACAATAAGCTGATCAGGCTGTTAAACCAGGCATCCGAAAAAAGCAACCTGTGGCAGGAGACCGAACTGGCCAACGCCCGCCTGCGCAACTTGCTCGACTTTCAAAAAAACATTACCGAACTGGCTGTCGCGGCCGAGGTCATCGCCAGGGATCCATCGGCCTGGTTTAAAACGGTTATCATCGACAAAGGCCAGGCCGACGGTTTAACCAAAGGATTGCCGGTGGTCATGCCCCAGGGAATCGCCGGGCAGGTGATTGAAGTTGCCCAGCATTATTCCAAGGTCATGCTGATTCTCGACCGCAACAGCGCCGTGGATTCCCTGGTCCAACGGACCCGGGCGCGCGGCGTCCTCAAGGGCGAATCCACTGATCAACTGCGCCTGGCCTATGTGCTGCGCAAAAAAGATGTTCAGGTCGGCGATATTGTTGTGTCATCCGGTTTAGACGGCATATATCCCAAAGGACTGCGGATCGGGATGGTGTCGGAAGTTATTGAACATGAAGCGGACATATTCCATGAAGTGTTTATCGCGCCTTTTGTGGATTTCGAGAAGCTGGAAGAAGTGTTGGTGATCCTGGATGTCCAAAAACATAATATCGTGAGCCGGAAATGAGTTATTTTTTCAATATCAGTGTCTGTCTTTTCCTGGTGATTCTGCAGACGACGGTGATGCCCAATTTGCCATTGCTGGACAGCTTCTATGACTTGCTGATTCCCTTCGTCGTTTTTCTCGGTCTTTCGCGGCCGGTGCGCGAGAGTTTGCCGTTTGTTTTTTTTCTGGGATTCATCATGGATAATCTGTCCGGGAGCCCATTCGGGCTATATATTACAGCTTATTTCTGGTTGTTTATCGGTGTCAAAGGCATCACCAAATTGCTGCAGGTCGGCAACCGCCTGTTTATCATTGCACTGATTGTGGCCGCCGGCGTGCTGCTTGAAAATCTGATTTTTTTAGGGACGCTGACCATCTTGGGACCGGACCAGCAGCTGGCCGGCAATGCCGCCCAAACCGTCACGATCCAGGTTTTATGGGCCATCTGGACCGGCCCCGTAGTCTTTCTGGTTCTGCGGGATTTACAGAAGCGGCTGGATGCCGGCTTCAAAGCGGTCTACGCCCGCAAAGACGACTCGTGACTGACGAATGTCAAATCAAGGATAATTGCCTATTCGAATCCAACTTGTAATAATCTAATATTGCCTAAAATGCACTAAAATGCCTAAAGTGCCTAAAATTGTGGTGTCGCTGCGCTCCATCTTTCTTTTACAGTAGTGATATTTAACAATTATTGATTTGACTATCAGCAAAAGGCTAAGATAGTGTAATTTGAGATTCAAACACAATAAAACTGACAGAATACATTAATTTTAGGCATTTTAGGCAATTTGGAATTTCAGGCATTTCT
>Ga0209536_100017329_pt1 | contig 10207 bp, 8 predicted proteins | sample DeeMarSeWOR28_12_FD_187461 | JGI IMG/M metagenome (GOLD analysis project Ga0209536, IMG submission 187461) | Marine sediment microbial communities from White Oak River estuary, North Carolina - WOR-2-8_12 (SPAdes) (version 2) | ecosystem: Environmental > Aquatic > Marine > Intertidal zone >... | reverse complement strand
AATGTTTTACTCATAATGGTCGATGACATGGGTCAAGGTGACGCGCAGATTTATAACCCTGGCTCCGCCATACCGATGCCCAACCTGACCGCACTGGCGCAAGCGGGCATGCGCTTCGATAATGCACACTCTGCATCAGCGGCCTGCTCACCGACGCGTTATTCCCTGTTAACCGGTAATTACCCGCACAGGGGCAGGAGGTCCAGTGGCGTATGGAAGACTCTGGACCCGGATACCATGATCGTTCCTGGCCAGCAGACGCTGGGGCACACGATGCAAGCTGCAAACTATCGCACGGCATTCATCGGCAAGCTCCACAACGGCGGCGCATTCTGGAATGAGGCCGGCACGGACTATACGACTGTTTTTGCCGATGTCGATTTTTCGAGGCCATTTGACCGCGGGCCAACCCAGTTTGGGTTCGACTATTCTTTTCTCTTGCCCGGCGGTGCTGACAGAGGCCCCTACTCCTTCTTTGAAAATGACCGCCTGGTTCGATACGACGATTCGGCACAAGACTTCCTGCCCTTTGGCAACGCGGGCGATGCCAGGGCTCATCTCTTGGCGGTGTCCAACAACCAGAACTACAACGGCGGCAAGGTTGGAATAGCCGGCCGTGCCATGGACAACTATGACAGCCGCAAAATCGGCACGATCCTGACCAGCCAGGCTCTCGAATTCATAGACGAACACCTTGCCGATAACCGGCAACAAGGCGCTGCACGGCCATTCTTCCTCTATATGGCCACCCCCGAACCGCACACGCCATGGACGCCGCCACCCGTTTTTAATGCCGCCAACCCACATGACATAGACGCGGGCTCACCGGGCACGCCGATAGCCAACGCAACGCCTGTTTCCGAGCGTACCGACATCGTCTTCGAGACCGATGTGATTCTGGGCACCCTTCTGGCCAAGCTGGATGACGAGGGGATACTGAACGACACCCTAATCATATTTACCAGTGATAACGGCGTGAACAACCAGCTGACCCAGGCAGGCTATGACGGAACCGGCGAGCGGATCGAAGCGGGACCGGGTGGGGCACAGCATGTCAATGCCCAGGGGGTCGTCGATGGTGTGCCGCTGCGCGGTTACAAGTTACAGATATACGAAGGGGGCCATAAGGCACCCATGATCATGCGCTGGGGCGATGGCACCGAAAGCGGTTCGGTAATCAGCCCCGGCCGGGCAGTCACTCAATTAATAGGTTCGCAAGACATCATGGCCACATTGGCTGAGATCGCAGATGTCGATCTCGCGCCAGACCAGGCAAATGACAGCTATAGTTTCTGGCCTATATTGTTTAAGCCGTCCTGGCGGAGAATTCGGGACCACATGATCGTCCAGGGCATGTCATCGCAATCGACAGCAGAGTCCGGTGGGCGTGCGCTGTACAAGTTTGATGAATACGGCAATTTGTGGAAACTGATTGTCGACTCAGAATGGGACGATCCGCTGCTCAATATCGAATTTGCGGCGCTCTACAACCTGTCACTCGACCCGGGTGAAAGCAATAACCTGATTAGCGACCAAAGCGCTGCCCCACAACTGGCGGAAATGAGCACCGAATACGTGCAGCTTGTCAGTTCGGACCGAACGGCAAATTAGCAAGCCGTCCAGGCTAAGCAGCAAAACGGTAGCCGGCTTCGCCACCCTTTTCGATCACACCACGCAGCAAGAGCATATCGACCAGCCGCGCCCGCGCATCAGGCGGCATGCCGATGATCCCGGCAAATTCACGCAGAGCTTCCCCCGAAAACGAGGCGGGCAAGAATGGCCGCGCCGCGGCGCTAGTCGACACCAGGTTTAACAATCGCCGGTGCGCCCATTGCAGCACTTCCTGATGATCGAATGCGAGTGGTGGTGGCGCAGCGACCCTGAACCACGCGGCATCCGCCGCGTCGTCGGCCGCACAGGGCTGCACTCCATCGCCAGGAACGAAACCAAGATACGCGACCGTGATAACCCTCTCGCGCGGGTCTCTGCCCGGCCTGCCAAAAGTATAGAACTGCTCGAGAGGGATGCCGGAGAGCCCCGTTTCCTCCTGCAACTCTCTGGCGACACAATCAGCCAGATCCTCGTCGATTTCGATAAAACCGCCGGGGAAAGCCCAGTGACCGCGGTAGGGCTCATTGCCGCGCTGTATAAGCAATACATGGAGGGCTTCAGACAAAATAGTAAACACGATGGCATCGGTCGTAACCGCAGGATGGGGGTATTGATAGCTAAACATCCGTCACCTGCTCCGTCAGCCCCTGTCACCCATCAGCTGCATTACTTCCAGCGCGAGCCCGGCAGGCGAGTACAGCCGGCAAACCTGAGCCGCGCCGAAAACGGTCTGCGTCTCTCCCAATGATTGAGGGTTGGCTCCCTGCCCCACTGCCCGCTCGAGAAATTCCTGTAACGAAGCAACAAAAAAACCGCAGCCCAGAATTCCGGTTGCCGGCGGCACCGCCCTTTCGAACCGGTTGTCCCCCTCGACGCCCACATACTGGATCAGCTCCATGCGGCCAAACAGACTGTCCGGCGATCCTAACAAGCGCAGATCCAGCACAGTACCCGGGGGCAATGCCGCCGCCATCTCAATGGCCGGCCCGGCGAGCCGGTGACGCAAAATTTCGTGCTGACCAAAAATCGTTTGATAAAAATCTGCTTCTTTTTCGATGTCGGGCACGATCACCACGAAGGAAGTTACCGCTGCAAAACCCTGCTCCGTATAGCCGACTTCGAAACCTCGACTCAACACCTCGATAAACACGATATTCAGGTCGTCATGCCCGGGCATCTGCACTTCGCATGCATGGATATCATCGATTCGGTATTCACCGATAGCAGATCGAAAGCCGTGACCCTGGTGCTTCAGCGCCGCGACCTTTGCGTGTATATCCTCGCAGTTTACGTCGAGGTTTTTTGCGCCGAGATCCGTCGTCGCGGCATCCTTGCGGACCGATTCGCCGGGCGAGGCAAACTCGACAAAGTGCAACCATCCGGTTTCGGCTCCGGGGGTTCGCAGCAGCAGTTGATCGACGATGTCCTCGGGCCGCAAACCCCACAAGCGGGCCAATCCTGCGTCGGCGCCGCGCCGGCGCACCATGACTTCCAGGCCGAGTTCGTCCACCCAGAGACGCCTTGCTGCAGCCAGGTCCTTAACGCCAACAGTGATATAGCCCACATTGGTTGCGGGAAGTGCGCGACTCATGCGTCCTTTATATACGTATCGGCCACCCAGCAGAAGCCGTGCAGAAGAAGTATGCCGCTCAATTGCCCTGCGCCGCGCAATGCCCCGATAATGTCGATCGACTAACACGGAGGATCTGAACGGCATGCCCACTACTTTGATCACCGGCGCCAACCGCGGGCTCGGGCTCGAATACGCACGCCAGTACGCGGCTCTCGGGTGGGACGTTATCGCCTGCACTCGACAGCCACAGGCGGAGACATTGCGCTCACTCGACGCGGCACGAGTAAAGATATTTCAGCTGGATGTTACCGACCATTCGGCCGTCGATGCGCTTGCGGCAGAACTGCGGGGAACGGCTGTCGACGTGCTGGTCAACAACGCCGGCACAACCGGCCCCAAGGGCGCGCCCGAATGCATGGAATACAGCGGCGTCGACAATACCGACTACGAAATCTGGCGGCAGGTGCTCGAAGTGAATCTGCTCGGCGCCTTCAAGGTAGCCACCGCTTTTCGCCCGCATCTGGCGCTGGCAGAGCGCGGCATCCTGGTCAACATGTCGAGCGACCTGGGCTCGATTGCGCAAAACACCATGGGCAACATGTACTCCTACCGCTCGAGCAAAGCCGCACTGAATCTGCTTACCAAGGGTCTGGCGATCGATTGCCCCGAATTCATTACCGTATCGATGGCACCGGGCTGGTGCCGCACGGACCTCGGCGGCATGGGCGCGGAAATCGATCCCGCAGACAGTGTGCGTGAGCAAATAGAAAGCCTCGCGGCGGTGACGTCAGAGCAGTCGGGCACCTTTATCGACCGCTTCGGCAAACCGGTGCCTTGGTAACAGAAGTGGCGACAGCCAATAAAAGGGTCGTGCTCGCCTCAGCCATTAGCGGTGTTCCGCGGGCCGATAATTTCGAGCTGATCGAAGAGGCGCTGCCCGCCCCGGGCCCGGGCGAACTGCTGATTCGCCATATCTACCTGTCGCTGGATCCCTACCAGCGCTCCGTTATAGCGGGTGCCCACATGCAAGGCGAAGCAATGACAGCCGCGGATTCTCCTGGTGCCGAAACGATCGGTCAGGTCATTGCCAGCCGGCATCCGGACTTCGCAGAAGGCGATTATGTGCGGCACATGGGTGGCTGGCAGGAATACTCGACCTGTCCGGGTGACGTCGCACACAAGGTAGATCCGCAACTGGCGCCTTTATCCGCATACCTTGGCATCCTCGGTATGCCGGGACTTACGGCCTATGCCAGTACCGTGTGGCTTGCCGATGTTCAGCCGGGGCAACGCGTGCTGGTCTCGGCCGCCTCAGGCCCGGTAGGCTCGATGGTCGGCCAGCTGGCGATTCAACTGGGGGCGCGCGCATACGGCATTGCCGGATCCGACCAAAAATGCCGCTTCGTGACCGACGAACTCGGCTTCAGTCATTGCGTCAATTACAAACACGCAAACTACACCGAAGAGCTGCAGCGGAGCCTGCCCGAAGGAGCGGACGTCTACCACGACAACGTGGGCGGCCAGATGCTGACCGACGCGCTCGGCGTGCTGCGTAATTACGGCACCGTGATACTCTGCGGCCTGATAAGCCAGTACAACGAATCGACCAAGGGAACGGGGTTTAACCTGGGGCCCGCCATTCTGAAAAGGGCCGTTATGAAAGGTCTCATCGTTTACGATTTTGAAGACCGCAGGCAGGAATTTTTCAATCGGGTGTCACCCTGGGTCCGGCACGGCAGCATCAAGATCAAAGAAGACCGGGTCGACGGGATTGAAAATACCGGTGCTCATTTTGCCCGGTTGATGAGTGGCAACAATTTCGGCAAAGCCCTGGTTGTGCTCGGCGCGGAATAATTCTGCGCTGTAATTAAGGAGCGCGATGACTGATATGACGAACCGTCAATGGCGGGTTGCCCGATACCCAGCCGCAGGCGAAATGATCACCCGCGATGACTTCGAGTGGACGTCCGCTCCCGTCCCCGAACCTGGTGACGGGGAGTTCCTGGTGCGAAACCTCTACCTCGCGCCCGGACCCGCGCAGCGGGGCTACCTGGATACGCGACAGGCCGGATTTTTCGGCGCGGTGCTGCCCTTGGGTGCAGTGATGCGCGGCAGAGGTATCGGCGAAATTATCGTCTCCCGGCACCCCGATTACGCGCCGGGGGACATCTTTACAGGTTCACTGGGCTGGCAGGACTATTCGATACAGCGGCCGCACGGCGCTGAGTTCGTATTCAGTACCCGCAAGATCCGTAACCCGCGACAGCCGCTGTCGCTGCACCTCGGCATCCTTGGCCAGGCCGGAGGCACCGCTTATTTCGGCCTGCAGGAAGCGGCGAAACTGGCGGCCGGTGACAACGTCCTGATCTCCGGAGCGGCCGGAGGTGTCGGATCGGTCGCCGGACAAATAGCGAGGCTGAAAGGTGCAGGCACGGTAGCAGGCATCGCCGGCTCCGACGCAAAGTGCCGCTGGCTGATCGATGAACTCGGTTACTCCGCTGCGATCAATTACAAGACCGAAAACCTGAACGAGCGTCTGGCTGAGCTATTTCCAACCGGCATCGATGTGTTTTTCGATAATGTCGGCGGCGCGGCGCTCGACGGCGCATTGGCGCATCTCGCTTTGCGTGCGCGCGTCGCGATCAGCGGCTTTATCTCAACCCAGTACGCGAAGGACGAGCCAGCGGGCCCCGCCAACTACCGGCAACTGGTTTTCAAACGGGCACGCATGCAGGGCTTTGTCTATTTCGATTACTGGGACCGGTATGCCGAGGCGGAAGCAGCCCTGACGGCATGGTATGACCAGGGCGGGCTTATCGATACCGAATACCTTTACGAAGGACTCGAGCGGATGCCGGACGCGCTCACCGGGCTGTTTACGGGCGCTAACCGGGGCATCTCGATCTGCCGCGTAAAGAGCAGCTAACGGTCTGCCGCAGCGGCGGCTCCGCAGAACGCACGGGCGACTCGGTTTCGCTCTGATGCAGGTGATGACATGCTATCGTTTACAGCATTCATGATTCATACAGAGCGTAGAGTTGATTAGCGATGTTTATCAATAACTGGTATGCGGCTGCCGTTGCTAATGAAATCGGCGACCGCCCAAAACGGGTAAGAATACTGGCCCACGATTTTGTGCTGTTCCGCGACGAAACCGGAGCAGCGCACTGCCTCAGTGATTTTTGCTGTCATCGGGGTGCCTCGCTGTCGCAAGGCGTCTGCAGCAAAGGCAATATCGAGTGCCCGCAACACGGTTGGCAATTCAACGGCGCGGGTCAATGCACCCTTATTCCGGCAGGCATCAAAACACCGACGGAACCGCCGAAGCGGGCGCGTGTGCCATCCTACCCCGTCGAGGAAAAGTACGGCCTGGTTTTCGTTTTTCTCGGCGACATGGCCGAAGCCGAGCGGCCTGCCGTGCCCGACATCATGCCGGAATGGGATTCGGGTGAGTGGCATAAAGATGTCATCACGCGGCACAAAGACGTCAATTACATACGCATGTGCGAAAACTACAATGACCCCTGCCACGTGCATTACATACACGAATTCGCGAAATGGCTGCCAAAAGGCGTCACCATCATCGACCATGAACTGACAGATCGCTATGTAAAGGCCTGGCATGCGGCGTGGGATGCAAAAGGGAAGCACTCAGAATCATCCGGGTTGATGATGGAGTACCACGTAATCAGTTGCGTCTCCCGTAACACCAATTATCAACCCGACTACCCGCCCCAGATCGTAACGGCCTACACGACGCCGATCGACGACGGCAACACGATGATACACATGGTCATCCTGATGCCCAAGGAAGAGGTCATGGCACTCGACGGCAGCACGGTGCGGGGGGCCACCGCCGAAGAGCACAAGGCGATGGTCGACATGACCCGCGACGTCGTCATGGATGAAGACTATGTGGTTCTGAAAAACGCACGACCCTTACTGCCTGCAGCGACGACCGAGGAACTGCTCGTGGACACAGACCGCACGCTGGTGCAGGTGCGCAAGATGACCCTCGACTATGGCGAACAACAGGGCGTGATCGATACCCGGGCGCTGCATGCCATTCAGGACGCTCATATCACGGTTATCCCGTGCCCTGGGCACAAAACGGACCCCAAGGGCTGGGTGCATAAGATCGCCCCTCTGGCAAAAAATAAGGCCGAAAGCACCCTGAAGGCCGCGTCCTGAAAGATTGATAAGCGACGGACGGGTCTCGCCTGAAGCACAGAATAAAGTCGAAAAAAAACCCCGCCAGAAGCGGGGTTTTTTGTAACGGAAAGATCTTGCTGGTTGCGATCTATTTACTGATGACCGCTCTGCGTTTTGTCCAGCCCAGAAAGCCCAGAGCCGAACCGAACAACCAAACCGCTGCCGGCACAGGAACCGCGGCGACCCAGGCACTCTGTGTGCCGTCACCTGTAGACTGGAATTTGGCCGCAGCGTAGAAGGGACCGTTCGGATCCACGAGATCAGGCGTCGACTGGAAATTGAAGTCGCTGGCAACGATACCGGCGCCGGTAATAGTATAGACAAGCGTTTCACCTGCGGTGAAACGATCTCCACCCGGCGGCGGCAGATCTATATAAATGTCGAACCAGCCATCGGCATCCGCTTTCTTAAAATCGGTGCCCGTGGTAACGACAGAACTGCTGACCGCACTGGTATCCGTACCCACGATACTCAGGGATCCGCCGCCGATACTGTCGTCGACATTGAAATAAAATGCGGTCACTTCATTCGCAAACAGGTTGATGGTCAGGGTGACCGAACCCGCGCTGCCGCCGTCATCAAAAACGGCCGTCGCCCAGGGGCCTGCGCCGTCCGGAGATGCTGAGTCGAGATCAAGCGGATCGCTGAAGTCGTAATCGAAATTGAGTGTCAAGGTGGATGCAGAAACCGCACCCGCTGCAAATAAAGCTAACGTTCCAAAAATAAAAGAGAATCTCTTGCGAATCATTGGTCTTCCCCTGTTGCCCCTGCTTATTGCTAGTTGTTAAGAGCAGCCTGACGGTCATTTGCCGACTTTGACTTTTCTCATGTCAGTTGAGTGTACAGCTATCGCCGGCAATAAATATAGTCCGTTTGAATGAAATTTGTGCCGCACTGCTTTTCCTAAAAAGCCCGCAGCTGCAAGCCCTGCAGCCCACAAAACGTAATTTAAACATGCAATTGTGGCCTGTTGCTTACAGATGGCGCGCCTTTTAGAAGCGTTGCAGCATCCAATCATCCGGTGCGGGCCCGAAGTAGGCCTCGAACCGGAGCCCTAAGCCAAAATTGGCTTCCCGCGTTTCGTCCAGCTCGTAACGCGGCCAGCTCCACCCACCGCCGGTTTCCACGAAGAGCCAGTCACGGAATATTCGCTTGCGATAACGCACCTCGAAACCGACATTCTGAAAGGTCACGTCCGCCTTGGTTTCGCCGCGCGCGAACAGGCTGTAGGTCAATGCCCGCTTGTTCGACAAGGCCTGATACAAATAAAACGTGCTGCCCCAGTCGACGCCTTCGACTGTCTCATCCTCGGAAATGTTGCCGAAATTGGACCAGCGAAACAGTAATGAATTGCTGATGACGCGATCTAAATCAACGGCGAGTGTCGAGCCAAAGCCTTCCTCCGAACGCCAGTAGGCAACCGGTCGGAGCCGCAGTAGATTGCGGTCCGATATCTGCCAGGCCCGCTGGTACCTCAACTTGACGTAGGGTTCCGGGGGCGCACGCAGCTTAACCCCAACGCTCAGGCCAAAGGATTTGCTGAGCCGTCGCAACTTGTCGAAGTTAAACCCGACGAATGTCGAGTCGTCCTGTCCCGTATTGCGCGCTGTCGACGCCGGACCGGTGCCCGAGGTATCCCGCTCCTCGATCAGATCCTCCTCATCACCGCGACCCACGGTCAGTGAACCGCGCCGGCGCAGCGCCGGCAATGCGAATCGCGCGCGAAAGCGCAGCGTTTGGTCCCACCCGTCGCGTTCATCCCAGTAGCCGCCGACCGTAATTCGGCCGTAGGTATTGCCGGTCGCCTGATCGTAGCGCCGATTACCGAAAAAACCGTCGAACCAGGCGGTAGCCCCGCAAACGGTCCGGTAGACAAAAACCTGCTGCTGATCGAGCCAGTGCTCTTTCGTACCATCGAATTGCTCGCAGGGATCCACCCTCGCCGCCAGCTCGGTCGGCGGACCGGCGCTGAAATCGAGCGTAGTCACATCCGCGCTGTCTAGAGCATGGGTGAACGACCGCGCTTCCTGCTCGATCGGGTCGGGCTCGGGTGGGCCAACAAATGCGGCGCTTGATGCCGCCGCCGACTCATCGGTCCATTCCTGCGACGGCAGCAAAACCTCAGCTGATCTGCCCGCCTCGCTATCCGCGCCAAACGCGCTGAGCCAGGGACAAAGCAACCCTGCACCGATAATGAATACCGATGATGCTGTAAGCTTCTTCGCTGACTGATAGCTGCGCATCTCGCGGCTGTCATTGTAACGCAGCAGGATACCTCGGCGGTTTAACTTGGCGGCAGGCAATTCTATCGCACAGCACAGCCCCGCAAATGCGAAGGGTTAGCATAAACAGGCTACGCACAGAATGCCCTCAAAAAAAATGCCGCAAAAGCGACATTTTTCAGGGCGATTCCCAATTTGCGCAGTAGATACGAGTCAGGCGCGAAACCTTTGCAGAAGGCAGCAACCGGGTCAGGGGTAACAGCAACCCAATTTATCAGTATTCACTCGCTACCTGCTCATTCAAAAACATACACGGCACCCGCCTGGGTCTCCGGGGCATTCAGCTGAGGCTCGTCGATACCGGTCGACGGACCGTCCTCGAGCGGGGCACCCACTGCAAAGACAAAGCCATTGGCGCTCGAATCGGCACCCACGGCCAGCGCACTGCCAAACTTGTCACCACCGCCCGCGTTGCTGGCTTTGATGTAATCACCTTCCTGCCACATATTGTCTTTGAAGCTGAATTCGTAAACGGCACCCGAGTCAAATTCGTTGTACGGAATATTGGGGTCTTCGTCGACAAACAGAG
>Ga0209536_100017328_pt1 | contig 10207 bp, 11 predicted proteins | sample DeeMarSeWOR28_12_FD_187461 | JGI IMG/M metagenome (GOLD analysis project Ga0209536, IMG submission 187461) | Marine sediment microbial communities from White Oak River estuary, North Carolina - WOR-2-8_12 (SPAdes) (version 2) | ecosystem: Environmental > Aquatic > Marine > Intertidal zone >... | reverse complement strand
GCTTGGACCGTCGGACCGGACGGACGCGTGAACAAAGGAACCCCCATCACAAAGCAGATTGTGGTCGATCGTCAGGCGCCACAGGGGTTTATCATCGGTCTGCTGCTTTCCAATGCCAGGGCCGGGATCGAGGCCCTGCTCGGTCGCCGCAGCGAGTTCGTGCGCACGCCCAAGCCCCGGTTTCAGCGGGGCAGCCAGCCCGGGCGTACCGCGCCCCTGGGCTATTACGGGGTGATCGAGGTGGGGGTGGTGGTGGAGCAGGTTTTAGTAGTGCAGGCGGTAATGCTTCAGCTCAGACAGGTGGAGCTGGAGGTACTGATAATCCAGCCACAGGAACAGGTGGAAACGGCTATGTTGGTAATAATGGAGTTGGAAGTCCAGGTTCAACCTACGGTGGTGCAGGAGGTGGAGGTACAAGAAATGGCGGAGGGGGCGATGGAGCTGGGGGTTACATCCAGTTTGATTGGACAGACCCTGTTAGCGATTTAGAAGTAGATGTAAGTGAAGCCCCTGCTGCTCAAGATTCAGTGAATCGTGCTATGGGAGATATGGCGGTGAATGTGGCAGATTGCCCCAAACCAATAGATGTTATTAAATAACAGGAGGATTAAATGAAAAAGCAAGTCGACAGCCATCCTGTTGAACCTTGTAAAGTGTTTGGATTCTTTCGAGTTCAAATTGAAGACCCGAAGACTGGAAAGATCGTAGGGGATTCTGGATGGAGAAAGAACCGTATTACTAATACTGGTTTCCAACACTACATAGTTGAACTGATGGTTGATACTACTGGTTCGAGTAGAGTCACTCACGCTGCACTTGGTAGTGGTACTGAGCCTGGTGAGGCAGGAACAAGCCTCAATGGTGAGCACGTAGTCAGACAGACCGTATCTGCTGAGGAGTCGAATAGCAAAACTGTTCGCTTCACTGCAACCTTTAACAGCGGTCTTGGTTTCGTAACTGATACTGCCACCATTCAGAATGTAGGTCTGTTTGCTACCAGTACTCAAGGAGCTGGTTCGATCTTCTGCGGTCAAACGTATGATCAGAGCCAAATCCAAACCAATCAGAACGTGAACGTGACCTATGAAATCCAGTTCAGTTCGTCATAAGAAAGGAGGAACGATGGGCGAATCAACGAAGGAGGTCGTTGAGAAGAATTCGGGCATTCTTCTCGATATCGGTTGTGGAGAGAATAAGAATAAAGGCTTTGTTGGTATGGATAAGCGTGCTGTTAAAGGCGTAGATATTGTCCACGACTTAGAAGTCTTTCCTTATCCTCTCGAGGACGAAGTCTGTCTCAGTATCATAGGAAGTCATATAGTTGAACATATCAAGCCTTGGCTTATGATCGACTTTATGAACGAACTGTGGAGGATTACAAAACTTGGAGGACAGTTGGCATTGGCTCATCCTTATGGATGGAGTCATGGATTCGTACAAGACCCAACTCACTGCAATGCTTGTAATGAGACAACTTGGATGTATTTCGATCCTCGGCATCCGCTCTGGCAGATTTATAAGCCTAAACCCTGGATGATTGAAGAGGGTTTCCCTAATTGGCAAGTAACTGGAAACTTGGAAGTCGTATTTAAAAAGGTGGTGCTCAAAAATGTTAAAAGAAAATGACGGTTTGAGAGCTGGGCATCTCATAGAGGCTTACAAGAAATCCCAGAAGCGGATTATGCTTGGAATCCCTATGACAGGGTTGCTGAGGAGTGAATGGGTTCTTGCGAGGTATGGTCAAATCATACCTTGTAATTGGTCTATGGGAGAATTTTTCCAATACGTAGATCAGTTTAGTCCCTTGCACTATACGGTTGCCGATGCTCGGAATATTATAGTTCAGGAAGCAGTAAAGCAGGATTACGAATGGTTGTTCTTTGTAGACCATGACGTAGTTTTACCTCCTGCTACTATTCTCCATATTAATGAGAGGATGAACAAAGCAGACATTCCGGTTTGGAGTGGCTTGTATTTCACCAAAAGCCGTCCGGCTGAGCCTCTTATTTATCGAGGTAGAGGTAATAGTTACTATGGTAACTGGAAACTCGGAGATAAGGTTTGGGTGGATGCAGTTCCTATGGGTTGTACCCTTATTCATGTTTCTATTCTAAAAGCCATGTATAAGGAAGCAGAGGAATATAAGGCTGGTGATAGAAAAGTCCGGAGAGTTTTCCACACTCCAAGGCAAGTACACTATGATCCTCAAACAATGGCGTGGTTTACTGCTCAAGGTACTGAGGATATTCATTGGTGTACGAAAGTAATGGAAGAAAAGTTCTTCGAAAAAGCAGGGTGGGCTAAGTTTCAGAAGAAAAAGTATCCGTTCCTAATAGATACTGCAATCTTTTGCAGGCATATTGATTGGAATGGAGTGCAATATCCTGCTGAAGGCGAAGAAGGGCAGTTCGTAGACGAGAAAACTGTAGGTAAGGCTATCTAATGAGTATTTTTGCTCAAGATGTAGTAACCATTGCGGTAACGCTTTTAGTCAATGTAAGCGATGGTGCTGTTGCTCAAGACGTGGTTAATGCCCAGATGGGCGATAGCCAAGTTATTGTTGCTGAAGCTCCAACCGTTGCGGATGCTACAACTATACAGATGGGAGATTTTGAGGTTGTAGTCAACGAACAACCGACTGTTGCTGACGTTGTAGTTGATATAACTGCCTCAGCTGTTGCAGGAGATGAAGATGTTGACGTAGCAGAACTCCCTTCTGTTGCAGATGTGCCGAATATCTCTGTTGAAGATCACGAGATTAATATCAATGATCCTCCTGTTGCTTCTGATATAGTAGAAGCGTTAGTAGTGTCCTTCGCTGATGTTAATGAGCAACCTGCCGTCTCTGATTCTCCAACCGTTGAGGTAGGGGATTTAGAGGTAGACGTCAGCGAAGTACCTACTGTCTCTGATGTTGCCTTGTCTACTATGGGTGATGAAGAGGTAGATGTAAGCGAACAGCCGAGTGTAGTTGATGATGCTACTGTTCAAGAGCAAGCTGCTGGTGACGAGAATGTAAGTGTCAATGAGCAACCTACTGCTTCCGATGTTGTCACTGCTGAAGTAGGTGACCTTGAAGTTTATGTTACAGAAGAGCCAAGCGTTGTAGACGATCCTAACATTGAGCCCTCTGTTCTTGGAGCTGAGGACGTTAATGTAAACGAACAGCCTTCTGTGGCTGACTCTCCTACGGTAGAAGTAAGTGACCTTGAAATAAACGTCTCTGAAACTCCAAGTGTTGCTGACGCCATCGAGGCTAATGTTCCTGCTTCTTTTGTAGAAGTTAATGTAAATGAACAGCCTACTGTAGCAGATGCTGTAATAGACTCAGTCGGTTTCCATTATACTCAACCTTATAAACTGTTTATTAATACTGGGTCTATTGTAAGTGGAGACGTACAAGATGTTTATGAGGATGATGGAACTGACTTAACTCTTGCTGAGACGACTGGGACTCCTGGATTTGACTATGAATTCCACTTTCAGAATGTTCCAGATGTTCCACTAAGTTTAGTTGTAAATGGCTATTATGATGGATCTTCAGGGCATAATATAGACCTGAAGCAGTGGAACTTTACATTAGCTCAATGGGATACTGTACAAGCTGCTGCATTTGGTGATGAGGTTAGTCCTCAAGATTACTTGTTTACTTTACTTACTCCTAATTCTGATTATATTCAGAATGGTGAAGTGAGACTTCAGGTAGTTCACACCTCAGCAGGTAATATTACTCATGAACTTATACTTGATGCTTTCTTATTAAGTGGAACTCCTCTTGTAGATGTAAACGAGAAGCCAGTTGTTCATGACTATGTAACTGTATGGATAGAGGGTTCTGGTCCAGGTGTTCCGACTATTCTCAGTGTTGATAGTATTGCCAGTGACGCTCTGCGTATTAGGTACACTGCTGTTGGAGGTGCAGATTATTACAACCTCTACAGGTCTACTGATGGAGTTAATTTCAATTTTGTAGTTTCGACTGAGGACGCACTTGTTCCAACTGGAACTACTATGTTAGACCTTGGTCCTCTTTCTCCTCTTACCACTTATTGGTACAAGGTAAGTGCAGTCAATGCTTCAGGAGAAGGACCACTTTCAACTGCAATGTCAGGTATAACTCTTGACAGAGATTTAGAGCAGGTTGTAATAGCAGATGCTATTGAATTGTTTTTCGATGCTAACCAGTACCCAAAGAATATTGCTTCCATCTTCTCTATATGGACAGAGGGAGATGTTGCTATTGGAGGTAATGTATCTTTAAGTGGAATACTCGGTATGGGTGGAACACTTTTTATGGGTAATAACCCTGTTAACTGGGGAGGTAGTGTTGAAGGAGCTTGGAGGATACAACCTGGAACTTATCCAGACCCTAATCTATATGTTCAACGATATGAAGGCGGTGCTTGGGTAACTAAGCATACGTTTACACCATGACACTAATTCGATATGGAGTATGCCCTCGATGTGGGGCTATAACAAGCAAGCGTGAGGTTACAGGTACTGACGGAGTTACTCAGGCGATAGACTATGTAAAAGGCGAAAAGTGTAAAACTGCTTGCTATGGTAGGAAAGCCAATCAAGCTCCTAAAGTCCGTAAGGAGAAACGATAATGCCGAAGAAAGAGCCTAAAAACGTAGATGTAAATTTTGCAGAAGCTGAGCGCTTGAAAGGGGAGTATGATTATCCTGAGGGAATAAATCTACACCCTGATAGCGACCAACATCGTAAATTGCTCAAAGTCATAATGGATGCTTCTAAAGAAGCCTACGATGTTATTCAGAATCGCTTTGATGCTTGGGCAGAGTTAGACGAGAAATTAACTGTCTACATAGACCTCGACTCTGAGGAGGAAGAGATTCAAGGAGACGATGAGCGTAGACCTGTTAGCATAGTTGTTCCTATAACTTATGCTACTCGTGAAACTCTGCTCACGTATTGGGTGGCTGCTTTCTTACGTTCACCATACTTTCGTTATATGCCGAGTCGTGACCCGAAGGATACTGTCGGTGTGATACTGTTGGAGAGTATTATTGAACAACACGCTATTCAGAGCAAGGTAGGTCTTGATCTACATACCCTATGGAGTGACGCTTTTACCTATGGCTTTGGAGCAGTTTCACCTACGTGGAGAGTTGAAAGAGGTTATCGTACTAAGTATGATACAGAGGTAGAAAGGATTCTTGGCTTTCCTGTAAAGAGGCGTCTTGTTAAGACAAGAGAAGAAATTACAAAGTTTGAGGGTAATGCTTTAACTTCCCTCGATCCTTACAACTGTTTACCTGACCCTAACGTACCTATAGTCAAAGTACAGGATATGGACTATTTCGGTTGGACTGAGCGTACTACTTACAACGCTTTGTTGAGTGACGAGAAGATGAGTCAGGGCGAGATTTTTAATGTTAAATACCTCGGTGTAATGGAAGATAGGACTTCTTCTTATTACAACTCAGGAAGTGAGGACACTGGTCGGTATTCCAAAACTGGACTTACTGAACCAGTGCAGGCAGGGAAGCCTGTAGATGTGATAAATATGTATATGTGGATAATCCCCTCTGAATACGGACTTGGAGAAAGTGACTATCCTGAAATCTGGAAGTTCTCTGTAGCTGCTGATCGTGTTATTATAGAAGCGCAGGAACTTGGACTTGATCACAATATGATACCTGTTTGCACCATGTCTCCTGACTCGGATGGACATACTACACTTCCAGTCAGTATGCTCGAGCGTGAGTATCCACTGCAACACGCTATAGACTGGCTATGGCAAAGTCATGTAGCGAATGTGAGAAAGGCTATCAATAATATGCTCGTTGTCGACCCGTCACTTATCAACATGAACGACCTCGTTGATACAAAATACGGGATGGTCGCTCGACTTCGAGCTGCTGCTTGGGGAAGAGGGGTTAGCGATGCTGTAGAGCAATTGCAAGTTCAAGATGTAACTCGAGGACACATCGCTGACATAGGATTCCTCATGAATATTGATAGCCTTGTTTTTACAAGTGATCAGGCTAAAGGCGTGCAACAGCGCTCAGGAGAGCGGGTAAGTGCTCAAGAGGCAAGAGATACAAGAATGTCTTTTCTAAGTAAGATGGAAAAAGGAGCTAAAATTGGTGCTATGCAGGCGCATTACGATATTGCCTATCAATTTGCTTCTAATACTATCCAACTGCTTAGTGAAGATCAGTACGTAAAGATCACTGGAGATTATGCCCAGAAACTTATTGAGGAATACGGAGTCCAAGCAGACTACCTAAAGGTTAGTCCTCAAGCCCTCGATGTACGGTGGGATGTAGTGGTTCAAGATGGAACTATTCCTGGTGGAGAGTATGCAGATGTTTGGGAGAGATTAATGAACAACGCTGCTGCTCATCAAGAGCTTTATCAAAGTCTCGACTTCGTTCGTATTTGGAAGCATATTGCAAGACTCCTTGGGGCAAGGAATCCAGATGATTTCATGAAGAAGCAAGTTAATACTCAAGCCTTGCCTCAAGACCAAATAGATGCTGGAGTACAATCTGGTCGGTTTGTCCCAGCACGTGACTTAGAAGGAGGAATGGAATGAGTGAACCTTTGGACTTAATGTCAGCGTTCAGTGATCGTGACTTGGAGGAATTCAGTGAGAATGTAGTTTGGCTTGCTTTCCTCCAGACTATCAAGGATAGAGTCGAGATCATAAGGACGGAGTTAGAGGTTGGAACTATAATGATTAAAACAGCTGAAGGGAATAAGGTAGCAAGAGTGTTGTCTATTGAAGATTTAAAACGCAGACAGGGCGAATGCGCTGGACTAAGATTCTTGATGAGGCTTCCTGAGATCGTCAAGGAGATAAGAGAACAAGGCGAACAAAAGTTAGAAGGAGGAAACGATGCTTAACTGGATGAATTATATGAAATTCTACGCTCCCGAGGACAAGGGAGGTGGAGGAAAGACTCCTAAAGATGTTGATGAGGAGGCACAGAAAAGGCAGGAAGAGCAAGACAAAGCAGTGGCTGATGAAGATGAAGCTACTAAAGAGGATATAAAAGACTTGCTCGATATTAAGGAGGAAGAAGAACCAGCTGAAGAGGAAAAGGAAGAACCTCCGAAAGAAGAAGAGAAGGAAGAAGAAAAGGAAGAGGAGAAAGAAGAGGAGGAAAAGGAAGAAAAGGCTCCTGAGGAAAAAGAGGAAGAAAAAGAAGAAGAGGAGGAGGAACAGGAAGAAGAGGAAGAAGACCCCCTACTCGTTAAACTCGGTGAACTGGCTGAACAGATAGCTGGTGTGGAAAAAGCCCCTGAGAAGCCTGAGAAGAAAGACGAGAAACCTGAGGAGAAGAAAGAGGAGAAGAAGGAAGAAGAAGCTCCTCTTATGAAAGACCTTAGGACTCCTGTTGATACTCAGGAGGTTGAGTATTTCAATGAGGAAATGTTCAAAGATAGTAGCATTGACAAGTCTGATATTAAAGTGTTCAACTCAGTAATGAATCAAGTGGTCGAGAAGGTTCGTACTGACACAAGGAGACAGACACTGCAGGATGCTATGAAGATATTCCCAAGTATGATGGACTACAAAGTACAAGGGTATATCGCTGCTCAGCAGTTCTGGCAGAATAATTCAGACTTAAAAGGTCTTTGCGAAAAATACCCTAAAGTTAAAAGTTATGTAGAATACAGAGCAACTGATATTCAGAGAAAAAACCCTAACTGGACTCTTGGTCAAGTCTATCAAGAGACCGAAAAGGAGGTACGAGACCTACTAAAAGACAGATTAACTAAGTTTCAAAGCAATCAGGCAGACTCTTCGGAGACTGGTAAGAAACCAGCCCTTCCGAGGAAACCTGGAGCTGGACGAAAAACGGTTACTCAGCGGGCTACCAAGCCTTCTGACGAACAGGCAGAAATTCTTGAATTAATTGAATTTAGTAAAGAAGGATAAAAGGAGATTCTAAGATGAATAAGCAACTAATGGAATCCCTACAGGTGGCTGCAGGCAACAGGAACAACGTGAAGTACATTAATAACCTGACTGGTGATGGTTCTGATTACCAAATCAAACCTTACGAGAATCTGGTTATTGTGTCTAACAGTTCCAACTACAGCCAGAACCTTTTTCTCCCTCACGTTGGAGAATCTGTGGGGTGCATGATAACTATTATGGTCCCAGACTTCGGTGGGGGTGGCACTATTGCTGACCGTGATGATAGTCAGAGCGATTGGGCTGACTTGACTAACGATGCAGACAATGAGTATGCCGTCCTCTATAACGACGGTCGGGGCTGGAAGCAATTGCTCACTGATATGTAAGGAGGTTAACCATGAGTTTTCGAGGTAAATTTCTAAGGTTCGGTCTCGATGTGGTTAACAACGCCTTGAAAGTCCTCAACCCTAATGGGTGGATTTTTCCTGTGGTGTATCCAAGCGTGGCAGTGAGAGCGAAAACCTCTACTGGCAACTTGGCTGCTGCTGATTTCGGAGCGAATATTACCAACACCGGAGCTTCCGGTGCTATCGTTCTAACTCTTCTCGCAGCCTCTGGTAACACAGGTAAGTTCTTTAGAGTTCAAGTCACTGCAGCCCAACAGGTAAGTCTGTCCCCTCAGTCGAGTGACGCCATATATTTAGGCGGGAACGGAGTCGATGATAAGGATTTGGTGATTGCTGGAGTCATTGGCAATTACGCAGATGTTTATTGCGACGGAACTAATTACCACGTGGTAGGATACTCCGGTGTCCTCACCAAAGAGGCTTAATATCTAATTATTTAATTTAAACGAGGAGAAGTTAAAATGACAGCTTTTATGGGAATGAGAGGAACAGGCGATTGGGCGACTAATCAAGTTCCTGAGAGCTGGGCTCAGTATATTCTGTATGAATATCCTAATGGTTCAGCACCTCTCTTTGCGATTCAGAGTATGTTCCGTCAAGAGACTGTGGATTCCCACACTCACCATTGGTGGACAAAAACTCTGCCCACTCAAGCTGGAGCTGTTACCAATGTTTACATAGATGCAAGTCTAGCTACTGCATATGTCTATGCTACGCATCAGGCTGTGCAGGGAACTGCAGGCGGTGTCGTCTATGTTAATGTTGCCGAAGCTCTGGCGAAAGAGTGTAAAGTTGGGCACATTGTTGTGCTCCGTGATTCAGACCAGTTGACCGTGGACGTTCGAGGTCGTGTGGTTGATATAGCATATAATGGTGCTTCGTCTTACGTTGCTGTGAAGCTGACTGAGGACGATGATAATCATGCTACTTCTGCCAGCTACAACCTTGCCACTGTAGACCGTATGTTGATTATCGGTAGCGGATATCCGGAAGGCTCTACTGCTCCGGATGCTATCGGTTATGACCCTGTAGAGTACACCAACTACATCCAGGAATTCCGTGATACACTGGATATCAGTTGGATTGCTCAAGCAACCACTCTTCGGACTGGTGATGCTTATAAAGAGGCAAAGCGTGAATGCTCCGAGTTGCACTCTATAGGCATTGAGAAAGCAGGGTTCTGGGGACAGAAGTTCAGCGGTACAGGCGACAATGGGAAACCATTGAAGCTTACTCAGGGTATTGTCCCCTTTGTGCATGAAAATGCCTCTGCGAACATCGTTGATTTCTACACGGATTCCGATGCGAAGTTCTCAGGAAAGACCTGGCTGCAAGCAGGTAAGAAGTTCTTGGACACCTATCTGGCTGTCCTGTTCCGTTACCTGAAGGGTGAAGCATTAGCCTTCTGCGGTGATGGAGCACTGCTTGCGATTAACGAGCTTGCCGAAACCTACGGTAGTATGAACATCACACCGATGACTACCTCCTACGGTATTCAGGTGAACCGATGGATTACTCCTTTCGGTACGGTCATGCTCAAAACCCACCCACTGTTCTCGCATGAAACGACTCATCAGAATATGATGGTTCTGTTGCATCCGAGGAATGTCAAGTTCTGTCCGCTTGTCGGTGGTGGCAAGAACTTCCGTACGAAGTTCGAGACCAATATGCAGATTCCTGGACAGCATTCCCAAGTCGATGGCTACTACACTGTAGGGTTGTGGAAATATTACTTCCCGAATCAGTTTATGGTCATGTACGGCTTAGGGACTGATAACTCTAACTGATAGCTGTACCCAATAGTTGAGGGGGTTAATTCCCCCTCACTATGTTCAATTATTGAACACAGTGGAGAGCCATAATGAACCTTTTGCAAATAAGAACTGATTTTGTAGGGAAGACT
>Ga0209536_100017327_pt1 | contig 10207 bp, 8 predicted proteins | sample DeeMarSeWOR28_12_FD_187461 | JGI IMG/M metagenome (GOLD analysis project Ga0209536, IMG submission 187461) | Marine sediment microbial communities from White Oak River estuary, North Carolina - WOR-2-8_12 (SPAdes) (version 2) | ecosystem: Environmental > Aquatic > Marine > Intertidal zone >... | reverse complement strand
GCCAAGCTTTCTACTCTCGACGCAACGTTGACCGTGTCACCAACAGCCTTAAAATCTACTCTCAAATCATTTCCCAGCGTACCGACAACAACGGGCCCAGTGTGAATACCAATACGCATTTTCAGAGAGGGGATATTCTTGCTTTTTTTATCATCATTAAATTTCGCCAACTCTCTGTGAATCGCCATGGCTGACCTGATTGCCCGTTGTGGTGCATCCTCCAGGGCAATCGGGGCTCCAAAAAGCGCCATGACCCCGTCCCCGGTCATCTCATTCACTGTGCCTTCATATTCATGGACCTTATGAATCAGGATTTCGTAAATCTGATCCATGATGTCGTAGGCATTTTCCGGGCCGAGCTTTTCGACAAGCGCCGTGAAGCCGGCCATGTCACAGAACATCACCGTGACCTGTTTGCGTTCGCCTTCAATTCTATCTTTTTGAGACAGGATCTTTTCGGTAAGCCCTTTGGGAAGGTATTTTTGAATCTTTGTTAGTTTTTCATCAAATGAGAGCTGTTTGGGGACTTGTTCAAGAGGCAGGCTCAGCTTGTATCCGCATTCATCGCAGAAATTGTTCTCAACTTGATTCTTCGATCCACATTCGGGGCAGGTGATTTCGAATTTATACCCACATTTGCCGCAAAATTTTGCCCTTTCACGATTCTCAAACTGACAGTTCGGGCAATTCATCTTAGTGCCCTCCATTTTACCATTTAACAGTTTGAATTGGAGCGATCTGTTCCAAATTCATTTGCCCACCCAAGCACATCAATGAAAGATGCTCCTTCGTAAATCTCAAATCCACTAGAAAGAAGAATTAATATTTTTTTCATATTAATTTTTCCCCTCTCTTTTTATGTCGCCCTTCAATTCGGCAATTTTTTTTAACAGTGCCTCGCGCTCATCTTCCAATTCAAAAAGCTCTGTCATGATCGGTGGTTTCGCAGAGTGGGCGGGAAGACGTTTCTCGACGTCTTCGATTTTTTTATCGAGTTCCTTTAATTTTAGTTCTAATACCTCTATATCCGCTTTCATTTTTACTATATTAGAAGTGGTTTTGATACCACTTCTAATGAATACTTATGCCTGGCACATTTCAACGGCATTTGCCAGCATTTGCATGTGGCTTTTTTCTACCTGGGCGATGGACAAAAACACACGCCGGCTTCTTTCATCTTCGGTCTGATCGGCCATGGTTCGATAAAGATCATAGGCGGCGTATTCAATATTCAGGGCCAATTCAATCAGTCCCAGGCAGGGGTTGTCCTCGATGGTTTCAAAACGGCTGATGATCGTTTCCAGCTTTTCACCACCTTCTAGAATATCTCCCTTAAGATTTTCAAACAACTCCTCAAATGGCGGGGGGGACTGGCTGACTTTTTCCCAAAACCCGTATATGCTTTGTGCGTGTATCTTTTCTGCTTTTACCAGGGGTGCGATCATTTGTGCAAATGGCTGATCGGCGAATTTTTCAGCAACATGCGCGTAAAACCGCAGGGCCCCTTTTTCCAGATCCATCGATTTTAGTAACAATTCTGCATGATCTTCAATGTTTTCAAAGACTTTGACTTTAGGAAAATCGGCCAGGGTTGCGCCGTTCCAGGCCATGATCCCACCGCTTAAATTATAAATTTTTTTCAGCGGAATTCCGCTGCCCGCCGCCATGAGGGAAGCAGCCTGGGAGCGTGCGCCGCTGCGGCAGTAAAAAACAATGTTCAAATCTGACGACAAATCAACCAGCCTGGACTCGAGTTCCCCCAGTGGGATGAGCTTAGATCCGGGAATGTGGGCCTGGGCATATTCCTCCGGCTGGCGGACATCGACAAGCAGATAGTCTTTTTCTTCCTGAGTTTCGATGTAATTTCTAAGTTGACCGGTGGAAAGGTTTTCAAATCCTGGAGTTAACATATCAATTCTCCTTGTGACACAAAGTTACTAAAGGGAACAAAAGACATTGGATGCTATCAGATTTCTGCGGCTGGAAGCGACCCGACGACTCGACTGAGCTCGTCGAAGTCCGCTTTCGAAAGGCTCAAGCCCTGCGCTTTCCGAAGTCCGCTACCATAAAATCGAACGTATGTTTGCTAGTTGAAGAGTCTAATATTTTTTAAATCAAATGTAAATGCCTGGGCGATCTAGCTTGATAAATTCATGCAGATTAGATAAAAAAAGGATATGGCACGCGGTGGAAAAGGCAAAAGGTTCAAGATTTCTCCGAAATTAAGTTTACGCAAGAGTGTTGTTACAGCGCCTCGGCAGGTTTTGAAAGTGGGCCGCAATGATCCCTGTCCTTGCGGATCCGGTGAGAAGTATAAAAATTGCTGTATAAAAAAGGGCGAGGCATTTTTAAGGAAAATGGCGAAAAAACAGGAGAAGTATCAACGCAAAGAAGCCAAAAAAAGTAAAAAGGCGAAAAAATCATAAAATACGCTAAATAGCGACCGTTTATAAACAGACGGAGCATAGCGACACCGCAATTTTAGTCAATTTAGGCATTTCTCGGTTTTTCTGCCATATTTCTGGCGGATTTATCCAGATTAGGAGGTTATACGCTATGAGTGATGATGTCTATTATCGGCTTGCGAAGGTTTTGGACACCCTGCCGAATGGTTTTCCTGCGACAGAGGACGGTTTGGAAATTAAATTACTCAAAAAAATATTCCGACCCGAAGATGCGGAGCTGTTTTGCGATTTACGCTTGAGTTTTGAAACTGCCGATCAGATTTCAAAACGCACCGGACGACTTCTGGAGGGATTGGAAGCACACTTAAGCGAAATGTGGGAACGGGGTCAGGTTTTCGGAGTCGATCTCGGTGGTGTCAAAATTTTCAAAATGGTCCCCTGGGCCTTTGGCATATATGAGTTCCAGCTGCATCACATGGATCGCGAATTGGCCGAAATGTGCGAAGCCTATGGAAAAGTATACGGGCCGCAGTTCTTTGAAAACGCGCCCCAACTCATGCAGGTGGTTCCTGTTGAAGATAAGATTCAGGCCCAACACGAGGCGCTGCCGTACGAGAAGGTTTCCGCCATCATCGAAAACGGTAAATCGTTTCTAGTACAGGATTGTATCTGTAAAAAGGAGCAGGGCTTGCTGGACAGCCCCTGTGACCGGCCCCTGGAAGTATGTCTGGCCATTGCGCCCGTCGAAGGTGTCTTTGATAATCGAACCCATGGCCGGAATTTAAGCAAACAAGAAGCTTATGATTTGCTGCAAAAGTGTGAAGAAGACGCCCTGGTTCATTTGACCTGGAATGTGGAAAGCGGTCATTTTTTTATTTGTAATTGTTGCGGCTGCTGTTGTGGTGTTTTACGTTCCATCAATGAATGGGGCATTTTAAGTGCCGTCAATTCGTACTATCTTGCTGAGATAGATCCGGATGAATGCACTGCCTGCGGCACCTGTGCAGATGAGCGCTGTCAGGTCAATGCGATCGAGGAAGGAGAGGAATTCTACCGGGTAATTGCAGAAAGGTGCATCGGTTGCGGACTTTGTGTGACAACCTGTCCTTCCGAAGCCATTCAGCTGGTCCGTAAACCGGCCGAGGAACTGGTGGCGCCGCCGAAAGACGAAATGGATTGGTTTGAACGACGCGGTCAATTGCGAGGGGTGGATTTCAGCCAGTATAAATAAAGGATATTCGATGTTTTTCATGAAAAAGAAGACCTTGACGGGTCTGGCACGGACATGCGGTTGAGCCGCCAAAATCGGTCCGACGGATCTGTCAGACGTGCTTAAGGGCTTAGAGTCTTCCCGTGACCCGAATCTTTTAGTGGGCTATGATACCAGCGATGATGCGGCCGTGTACCGTATTTCCCCGGAGATAGCCCTGATCAGCACCGTGGACTATATTACGCCACCGGTGAATGATCCCTATTGGTTTGGTCAAATTGCAGCCGCCAATTCGTTGTCGGATGTCTATGCCATGGCGGGCAAACCCCTGACCGCCTTGAATCTCGTCATGTTTCCCGCCACCAAACTGGATATGAGCATTTTAAAGGAAATACTGCGCGGTGGAAACGATAAGGTGCGGGAGGCAGGGGCCAGTCTGGCCGGGGGCCACTCGGTGGATGACCATGAGCCCAAATATGGGCTTGCGGTTACGGGCTGTGTGCACCCCGAACGAATTCTGACCAATGGCGGCGCCCGGGTCGGTGACGTGCTGATTCTTACAAAGCCGCTGGGAACAGGCGTGCTCTTTAATGCCAACCGATCCGGCAAGCTGCCGTATCGTGAATTGGAAGCCATTCTTCCCCAAATCGCCGCACTGAACCGCGCGGCGATGGAGGCGGCTTCAAAATTCGATGTGCATGCGTGCACAGATGTCACCGGATTTGGCATTTTGGGGCATGCCCTGGAAATCGCCAGGGCCAGTGACGTCCAAATCGATCTTTTTTATAATGAGCTTCCCTTTTATGCCAATGCATTGGAGATGTACCGCAAGGGCGAAAATACCGGAAGCAATAAAGCCAATAGAAAATTGGTCAAAGGATTTTGGGATGGATCCTCTAATAAATCTGAAGCAGAGGAAGCGTTGCTTTTTGATCCTCAGACCTCCGGTGGACTATTGTTGGCCGTTGCCGAGTCCCAAAGCGAAGACGTCATTGCGGAATTAAAAAACACAGGCGTCGAGACGGCGGCCCGGATTGGAAGGGTGGCTGCTAATGGCCATCCCTACTTGCGTGTAATTTAGTCGTTTGCCATGTCAACAGGTGTCATTTTCGACATAAAGAAATTTGCCATTCATGACGGTCCCGGTATCCGCACGACGGTTTTTTTCAAGGGGTGTCCGCTGACCTGCCGCTGGTGCCACAATCCGGAAGGATTGACCATCGCCGCGCAACATGTTCATCACAGAGAACGCTGCATCGGCTGCGGTGAATGTGTTCAGCTCTGCCCGCATCATGCCATTGAGGCCTCCGATAACGGAATTTTATGGGATGACGAATCCTGTATGCGATGCAACACATGTGTCCAAAACTGTCCTTCAGAGGCCCATGAATTCATCGGACAGACGGTGAGTATTGATGATGTCGTCGAAAAAATCAAAAAGGATATTGTTTTTTACGATGCATCGCACGGCGGGGTAACATTTTCCGGTGGTGAACCCTTGATGCAAGCCGAATTTTTGTTAGATCTATTGAAGGCTTGCGGAAGCCTCGACCTCCATCGCACGGTAGATACCACGGGCTACGCAGACGCCGAACTTCTTTTGGACGTGGCAGACCACACGGATCTTTTCCTGTACGATATAAAGCATATGGATCCGGAAAGGCACAAAATCTATACCGGTGTGTCCAATAAGAAAATACTCAGCAATCTCAAGCTTTTGGCCCGACACGGGGCCGATGTCAATATTCGGATACCGGTAATTCCGGGCTTTAATGTGAATGATGAAAATATAAAACGAACCGGCGCGTTCGTGTCATCATTGCCGGGTATCAGAAAGATAAACCTGCTTCCCTTTCACAACGCGGCCAGCGGAAAATACGCCAGACTCGGTGTTCATTGTTTTTCATCGGAGATAGAAATTCCAACCCGGCGTGAAATAAATGATATGGCCGAGCGTCTGGGTGATTTTGGCTTGCAGGTTAAAATCGGAGGCTGACCAAAATGAATGCAAGAGTTGCCAGACTTCGCCAGATGAGTGTTGAGACCGAACCCAGTATTTCTGTGGAACGCGCTTTGATGGTGACCGAGTTTTACAAAGAAAATTATGGTAAATATTCGTATCCAGTTCTCAGGGCCCTGAATTTTAAGAATCTGTGTGAGAAAAAGACCATCTACATCGGCGAAGAAGAGCTGATCGTCGGAGAACGCGGACCTTTTCCCCGGGCGGTTCCAACATTTCCGGAACTTACCTGCCACTCTATCGAAGACCTTAAGATATTAAACTCCAGAGACATGACCGGTTATCGCGTATCCGATAATGCGATGGCGATCTATGAAAATAAAGTTATTCCTTTCTGGCAGCGCCGCACGATGCGCGATCGTGTATTTCAAAGTGTACCCGCCGAATGGAAAGCCGCCTATGAGGTCGGTATGTTTACGGAGTTTATGGAACAGCGCGCACCGGGCCACACCACGTTAGACGGCGTCATTTACAACAAAGGTATGTTGGATTTTAAAGCCGAAATCCAGGCGGCATTGGAAAAAGTGGATTATCTGAATGATCCGCAGGCTGCCGCCAAAGCCGAAGAGCTAAAGGCCATGGAGATTTGCTGTGACGCGGCCATCATCTTTGCCGAACGCCATGCACAACTGGCTGAGAAAATGGCTGGAGACGAGACAGATCCAGAACGCAAGGCCGAACTTGAACGCATTGCAGACAATTGCCGGCGGGTTCCGGCGCAGGCGCCCCAAGACTTTTGGCAGGCACTGCAAATGTACTGGTTTGTTCATCTGGGCACTATTACCGAACTCAACGGTTGGGATGGCATGAATCCCGGACATTTAGATCAACACCTATTGCCTTTTTATGAAAAAGGCCTGTCAGATGGAAAGCTGGACCGGGAAACGGCCAAGGAACTGATCGAATGCATGTGGGTAAAATTCAATAATCACCCTGCGCCACCGAAAGTGGGTGTCACGGCAAAAGAAAGCGGCACGTATAACGATTTTACCAATATCAACATCGGCGGATTGAAGCCTGACGGCTCCGACGGCGTCAACGAGGTATCGTATATCATGCTGGAAGTCATCGATGAAATGCATCTGCTCCAGCCGGGTACCAATGTGCAAATCAGCCACAAGACCCCCGAGCGTTTTTTAAAGGCCGCCTGCCGGGTGATTCGAAAAGGGTACGGGTATCCCTCGGTGTTTAACACCGATGAAGTCATTGTGGAGCAGTTGCGGGTCGGCAAGACGCTCGAAGACGCGCGTGAGGGTGGTTGCAGCGGATGTATCGAAACCGGTGCTTTTGGAAAAGAAGCTTACATATTAACGGGATACCTCAATGTTCCCAAAATACTCGAGCTGGTTTTGAACGATGGTGTGGATCCAATCACGGGCCGCCGTGTTGGATTTAGCACCGGTGATCCGTGTGAATTCAAGGACTTTGAAGCGCTTTATGAGGCCTTTAAGAAACAGCTCAATTATATTGTTGATTTGAAAATAAAGGTCAACAATCTCATCGAGCGCCTATACGCAAATTACGCACCGGCACCTTTTTTATCGGTCTTGATTGCAGATTGTATTGCTACCGGTAAAGATTATTATGATGGCGGTCCGCGTTACAACACCAATTATATTCAATGCTGCGGCATCGGCACAGTGAGCGATAGCCTCGCGGCCCTTAAAAAGCATGTGTTTGAAGACAATACAATTACATTGGAACATTTGCTGAAGGCTCTGCAAAATAACTTTACGGATGAAGAAGCCCTGCGTCTGCGCTTATTCAACAAAACACCGTTTTATGGCAACGACGATGATTACGCCGACGCCATCATGCAACGGGTGTATGCATCTTTGTTTGAGGCCATCGATGGCAAACCAAATACCAAAGGCAGCCATTATCATCTGAACATGCTCTCGACGACCTGCCATGTATATTTTGGTAAAGTTCTCGGGGCCACCCCTAACGGCCGGCGCGCCGGTACGCCGATTTCAGATGGCACCTCTCCGTCTCACGGCGCCGATCGTCATGGCCCGACCGCGGTGATTCAATCTTTGGGGAAAATGGATCAGTCGAAATCCGGTGGTACCCTGTTAAACCAGCGATTTCTACCCAGTATTGTCGAAGATGAAGACGGCATTGAGAAACTGGCCCATTTGATTCGCAGTTATTTTAGACTCAACGGCCATCATATTCAGTTCAACATTGTCGACTCCCAAACCCTTCGCAGGGCCCAGGCAGCCCCGGATGAATATCGGGGCTTGCTGGTGCGGGTTGCCGGTTACAGTGACTATTTTGTGGATTTGGATGAGTATCATCAAAACGAGATCATTGCGAGAACCGAACACGATTCCTTCTAGGACTATGTCCCACAAATAGAGCAAATAGGTCGAGCTGGCTATCTAAATATAGCTGTGTTTTAGAATATAAAAACCCCGGAGGCTCGTGCCACCGGGGTTTTTTTCTTATGGATTTTTTCTGTTAGCCTCTATTTCAAGGCCTCGAGCATGTCGTCGGTGGGGCCGACAACGTACTTCGATAAATCGCGTGGTTTGGGGTTCCGGGGGTCGCTCCAATCGTAGAATCCTTTGCCGCAGATGGCGCCGTGGTCTCCGTTTTTGACCATTCGCATGAGCATCAGCGGCGGATACATCCGCGGGTCATTGGACGCCTGGTACATTTCCAGACCTACCCTCAGCATGGTGGGGGTGGTGACAAAATCATGTAGTTTAAATGTTCCTTGCGGGTGCCCCAGGCTGGTGTTCAGGCCGATGTCTCCATCCTCTACCTCGATTTTTCCTTGTTCGAGCAGACGCACGGCATCCAGCATTTGGGGAACCAAAAGTCGGTTAACCCAGAATCCGGGAATGTTGGGTGCTAAAAACGGCGCCTTTTTCATATCGAGCAGCGCTTTGCGGGTAAACTCCACAGTTTCCGCGGTGGTTTTGGCCCCGGGAATGACTTCCACACCAGGCATCAGAGGTACCGGGTTCATGCCATGGGTCACGATGGAAAGCTCGGGTCTGCCACCGGCCTCGCCCATGATATCAATGTTCAGACTGCTGGTATTTGACCAGAAGATAACGTTTTCAGGGAGCTGGGGCAGCAACTCCCCCAGAACTTTGCATTTGAGCTTTAAATCTTCGAAGATGACTTCCAGGAATACGTCGCAGCCTTTGGCTGCATCCATGAACGCATCTTGATCCTCATGGATGGTGATGTTTTTGACTGTTTTCTCTCCGAATTCGGGATCGTCGATTTTTGATCTTTTGGCTGCCGTACCGGCGAGTTTCAAGCAGGTCTTTTCGGCTTTTGCGAGCGTATCAGCGTTCGAATCGTAGCACTGTACGTCATTTCCGGTCATTGCGCATTGGGTAATCCAGCCACATCCCATGACTCCCGTTCCAATAATAGCAAATTTCATTGTGTCCTCCTATGAATGTAATTAAAGGTTATTTGATGACAGTTTCGTTAAACTTCAACTTTATTTAAAAACCACGTGTTTTTTTTTATCCAGATGTTCCGTTTTTATTTCGGTCTGATGTTCAAAATTGTCCGCATCCTGCTTGTAAGCATGTCGAATTCGCTGCAAAGCGGTAAAATTGGCAAAGATTGCGATTAACCATATTACCAGTTTCAGTGCGACGACGTGAATGATAGCCCCCAGTCCAAGGAATACGATGCGTTCGGGTCGTTGCATGATTCCCACCTTGGAGTCAAATCCCAAACTTTCTGCACGCGCCCGGCAATAACTTACCATAATTGAACCACACAGGGCAAAGAAAACAACAATGGATGTCTGATAATCTTTTGCCAAAACAAAATGAACTGCGACCCCAAAGAAGATGACAAATTCTGCATATCGATCAATAGCGGAGTCAAATAGCGCGCCGAAGCGACTAGCTTTGCCGGAAGCGCGAGCCAGACTACCGTCGATCGTATCGCACATCCCGCCCAGCAACATTAATATTCCCCCCAGACGGATATAACCCATTATTAAGACCACCGCCGCCATGGATGTGATAATGACACCCGCAACCGTAAAAGAGTTTGGACTCAACCCCCATTTGGCAAAAAGGTTTATGAGGGGTGTCAGAATTCGAATATAGATTTTTTGAAATCTTTCTGGAATTAAGCGTCGGATAGAGCCGGCCATTTGACCACCATTTCGAATTTATTAACCCGCCAACTTGATCGTAAGTCTTTTTCTATTAACACAATCTAATTATTCAATAAAGCTTTATAAGTAAGGTTCAGCGTTCAGGGTTCAGAGGTTCAGGGTTAAGAAGGTTCAGTGTTCTGATGTTCCTCGTTTTTCAGCAGTTATCCAACCTCTTAACCTTTGAACGCTGAACCTTTGAACCAAGAGACTGACACCTGACACCCGAAACCTGGTTTTGTCCGTTGGATGCCTGATGTCAATTTAGGTTCTTGTTGATTTTGTCTGACTCACCGACAGTCGAAAGGCCTAAAAGGTCTTCGGTGATGTATTTTCCACTTATTTGCAAAGCAGTTAATTCTGCGGCATAAGCACATGCTTTCGAGATATCCATTTTTTTCATAAATCGAGCGATAATGTAAGCGGCAAAA
>Ga0209536_100017326_pt1 | contig 10207 bp, 10 predicted proteins | sample DeeMarSeWOR28_12_FD_187461 | JGI IMG/M metagenome (GOLD analysis project Ga0209536, IMG submission 187461) | Marine sediment microbial communities from White Oak River estuary, North Carolina - WOR-2-8_12 (SPAdes) (version 2) | ecosystem: Environmental > Aquatic > Marine > Intertidal zone >... | reverse complement strand
CCAAAGAGCAGTGCGCTATTCCGGAATATCCCCCGCCAGCAACCGCCGGAATTGCCAGGGGCGGCGGATCAGCGCGCCCACAATCGGTGGCGGCTCGGGCGGCTCCGTATCCACCTCGGCCAGTTCCGCCGGCCATTCAAAAGGCAAATGCACCGTGCCCCCCGGCCGGTCAATATCCACCAGCGCCTGCAACGTCGCCCGCAAAATGCTCATTTGCCACGCCGGGTCGCCCGGCATCCCAAATGGCAGGCCCAGCGGGTACCCAATCGCCGCCATGCGCGGCGCGCCGGCCCAGGCCGTAAACACCGGAATCGGCGTCAGCACAATCGTGCTCATCCCCGCCGCCTCAATTTCTCGCGCCACCAATCCCACGGATTGGCAACAAAACGGTCAGACCGGCACCAGGACGACCACATCCACGTCTTCACTTTGTAGGTCGGCAATCATCGCTGGGGCCGTCTCCTGCAACAGGGTCTCCGGCCGGAGAATATAGCCCATCATCGAGTAATGCGTAGGCGCCGCCCGGCCGATTTCTCCTTGCTCCGCCAATTCCTGGAGCCGCTGCAAGGGCATCATACAGTTCAGATCTTGCAGCGCGTAGCGTGGATTAACGTGCAAATGGTAAATGCCCACCTCTTTCTCGGTGGTATCCTGGGGAATGCGCCGGTAAGAAGGGTCGCCCCACCACGGATTTTGCCGCTCCCCTTCCTGGTCAAATGGCTGATCCGTGTGCAGCGCAATTCCCGCCGAGCTAATCAAGGCCACCGTGCATTCCGCCAACGGCTTCTCCAGCGGCGTCCAGGGAAAATCAGCCGGGGGGCCGTCCTTGGTCCAACTACGAATGATCCGGCCGGTCAGCCGGCTCACGTATCGGTAAGAATCTACTTCTTTTTCCATTGCTCCTCACGCTTAGTTTCCCGGAAAATGGCTGAACAATAAACTGCCCGTGCGCAACCAGCTAACCAATCACTCCTGGATTTTCCGGGAAACTGTCTCTGCTCAATCCAGGTACCGGGTCACCCACGCCGCCAAAAGTTGGCCCACGTAACGGGCATCGGCACCGTTCGTCAACAAATGGTCGGCATCATCGAGCGAGATGAAGCTCTTCGGATGGCGGGCGGCCTTAAATATGTGCGCCGCATTTTCGATGCCCACCGTGTTATCAATCGGCGAATGGAGCACAATCAAGGCTCTTTTCAGGTCGCGAATAACGCGCTGCATGTTGTGCTCCGCCAGGTCATCCAGGAATTGCTTTCTAATCATAAACGACCGGCCGGCCAACACCACTTCCGCCACGCCTTCCGCCTCAATTTGCGCCCGCGAACTTTGCAACAGATGGGCCACATGCTCGGGATCGCCGGGCGCGCCAATCGTCGCTACCGCCCTGGCCGACGGGATTTGCGCGGCCGCTTGCAGCACCGCCGCCCCACCCAGCGAATGGCCGATTAACATCTCCGCGGGCATGCCGCGCCCGGCCATGAACGCTGCCGCGGCCACCAGGTCGGCTGTATTCGTAGAGAAATTCGTGTCCGCAAAATCGCCTTCGCTTTCGCCCAGCCCGGTGAAATCAAAGCGAAACACACCCACCCCCCGAGTGGTAAGCGCCCGGCTGATGTGGTTCACCGCCCGCAAATTCTTGCTACAGGTGAAGCAGTGCGCAAAGAGGGCGCAAGCATTGACCGGGCCGTCCGGCATGTCCAGACGGGCGCTTAATTGCTCGCCTTCAGTATTAGAGAAAAAGAGATGTTCAACCGGCATTGCACGCTCTCCGCTCAGAATGGACTACAAAACTATTTTCACTGAATTCCGCATTTTCCGCCAGTTACCCACCACCTTTGAGAATCCTCATTTTGTTGACAGTGGTCTACACCTGACCATACAATGTGACAAATGAATCATTCCGAAATCGGGTTATCCTGGACTGGTTTCTATTTGGAGGCATGAACATGTCTGACGCAGTGAATCTTTGGGAAAAACCACAGGCCAAAGAAGTTTATATGCTCGCCGGCTGGCGACAATGGGCGGACGGTGGCTCCATCTCCTCCGGCCTGCCCCGTTATTTGTGGCAGGAAACCGGCGCCCGGAAAATTGGTGAGATCGCCAATGACGGCTTTTACATGTTCCAGGTCCCCGGCACGCACGACCTGCTCCGGCCGGTGGTCCGTTTTGAGGAAGGATTTCCGCAGGCCTTAGAATCCAGCAAAAATGAATTTTACTATGCCGGTGATGAGGAACGGGGGGTGGTTTTCTTTCTGGGTGACGAGCCGCACCTGGATGTTGAACGTTATGTTAACAACCTGCTATTTGCCGCTGAAGAACTCAACGTGCGTCGCATCGTTGGCTTCGGCGGCGTCTATGCCGAGGTGCCCTACGACAGGGAGCGCATGGTTTCCGCCATCTATAGCCGGCCGGAGCTAAAGTCCGAAATGGAAAACTTGGCCGTCAATCTGTCCAACTATAACGGCGGGGCCAGCATTGGGTCCTATGTTTGCCGCCGGGCTGGAGAGCGAGAAATGGAGTATGTGGCTTTTTACGCCTTTGTACCCACTTATGACTTTTCGCAGGTAACCAACATCGGCAACACCATTCGCCTGGAAAATGATTTCATGGCCTGGCTGGGGGTTATGAAACGCGTCAACTACATGCTCAACCTCGACTTCGATTTGCGCGACCTGGAACAAAAATGTGAAAAGCTGATTGATGTTGTGGATACCAAAGTAGCCGAAATGGATGATCTGGCTCCCCAATTGGAGGTCCAGGATTATATGGACCGCCTTTCTGCAGAATTCGAAGAGGTCCCCTTTGAACCGCTCAGCGCGGTGTGGGAGGATGAAATCCGGCGCTTGCTAGACGAATGACGACCGGGATACCGGGCGCTTTACCCATCAGGTCTGATGCACAATCAACCCTGATCAGGGCCCGGTATCAGCCTGTAATCTTTCAAGTAGCTAATGGCAGGGGCGCCCGCTGGCCCAGACTTACCGGTAACACCTGTACCGCTGCCGGAAGATGAAATCGGGCCGCGCCCAGGTGCAAAATCTCACTAATCAACGTTTCATAGGCCATTCCTTCTGCGCGCGCCATAATGCACAGGTCGCTGACAGATGGATTCAGGCCGGGCAAAGTATTAATTTCTAGCAGACGCGGGACGCCGTCCCGATCCAACCGGAAATCCACCCGGGCTACATCACAGACACCAATTGCTTCCGCCGCCTGCCGGGTCAGTTGGTAAAGCGTGGTCGCAAACCGGCCGGAAACATCCGCCGGACAAAGATAAGCCGGCGCTCCGATTTCATCAAGTGCTTTCGCCTTCGCCTGGTAGCCATATACACCGGGACTTATGCTCTGGTCAGTGCCGATTTCTAACACCGGAAAGAAGTGGTAGCCATCCTGGTCATACAGGTCCGACCGGAACCGCGGGGGCAATTTCCCGGGATTCCCAATGAAACCCACGGTAAACTCCCGGCCGGGTAAAAATGCTTCCACCAGCGCCGGTTGGCGGTAGGTAGCCAACACCCAGGCGACCCGCTCGCGCAGGGCCGCTTCATCAGTCACAATGGACGCCGGGCCCATGCCCATTCCCGTTCCCTCGCGGGCCGGCTTCACAAACAGCGGGAAGCCCAACGACGGATCTAACGGCTCCCGACCGGTGCTGAATTCTTGAAAACCGGCAGTCGGCAAGCCCAGGCTCTGCCAGATGCGTTTGGTTTGGGTCTTATCCAGCGAAAGCGCATTGGCCAGCACGCGTGAGCCGGTGTACGGCAGGCCCAACAGTTCGCACAATGCCGGCGCCTGTGCCTCTCGCGCATCCCCACCTATTCCTTCGGCGATATTAAAGCATATATCCGGCTGCAACGTGGTTAAGGTATGTGGCAACGTGGCATCCGCAGGGCATAGCGTAACCCGATGCCCCTCCGCTGCCAATGCCGCCGTGATACTTTGGATGGTTTCGTGACTATCAAACTCGGCCCCAGCATCTTCCGGGAGTGGGTAAGTGGCCAATGCCGTAGCGCCGGCTGCTATATCACCGTTCCATTTTTCATCGCCCTTAACATTCGCCAATAAGGCGATATGCCAGGAAGGGGTGGTACGAGCAGGAAAGCCTCCTTTACGCACAGTGCCGTTTATCCGGCCGGTTCCATTAAGTTCCATATCTATGATTGATGTCGGCTGGACGATCACTAGTCCTCGTCATCATCCTCGTCATAATCATCATCGTCATAATCGTAATCATCGTCATCAAATTCATAATCATCGTCATCGTAATCATCATCCCAATCTTCTGGATCCCCGGTGGTCCACTCTATTTTCAAGGGGGATAGGCTAACGACTTCGAATTCTTCGGCACACTCCGGACAGGTCACCAACTGCCCCAATTCCGGGGTAGCTACAAAGCGAATAGTGGTTAGACAATCTGGACATAAAGTTGTAAGTTTTTGCGCAAGCATAGCCATAATCTTTCTCCTCAACTCTATATTTTGGTAAGCTTTGCTTCTGTCAGGGTCCAGGATGCACATGGACACCCGCATAAGGATAAGTATAAAAGAAAGGATAGCGGCTCACATCGGCAAGATGACGCAATCACCTACGTCATTTGACGTATACTTCTCCCGTTAATCGAAAATGCCTGCGGTCCCGACGCCAGATGCCGGACGCCAAATTTTGGTTAATCCCCATCATCCAGCGTAGCAATTCCCCGACGCAGGGCAAAAAGGGCCAGTTGTGTCCGGTTGGTTAGATTCAATTTACCCAGAATGTTGCTCAGATGGGTACGGGCTGTACGCTCGCTAATGACCAATCTCTCCGCAATCTCCTGGTTGGTCCACCCCTTCGCTACTAACCGACTAACTTCCAGTTCCCTTTCTGTCAGCGTCCCCACCCTATCGGCCGGAACCAGGTAGGTTGACTGTTGGTGCAAGTGGTGTATTACTTTGCGGGCCACATCCGGATGCAGGGCGGCCTTACCAGCATGAACGTCACGAATCGCTTGAATCAACACCTCTGGAGTGGAATCTTTAAGCAAAAATCCAGCGGCGCCCAATTGAATAGCTGAAAAAACACCCGTCTCATCGCCGAAGCTGGTTAGGACCAGGATCTGGACTTGGGGCTGGTCAGCGCGAATCTCTTTAATCGCCTCCAGGCCGGACATATGCGGCATATGCAGGTCCATCAAAACAACGTCCGGCCGGAGCTCGCCGGCCAGGCGGACTGCCTGCTGACCATCCACTGCTGTACCCACCACCTGCATATCGGGTTCGGTATGAATTAGGGCCTGTAATCCTTCACGAACCACGGCGTGGTCATCAGCCACCAGGATATTTATCACCGTCATAACAAGTCCGCCGGGTCAGCAGGCACCATGTGCGCGCCCGCCGGTAACCAGGCCGTAACCTCCGTACCCTGTCCGATAGCCGTCTGGATATTAACCCACCCGCCCAACATTTCGGCTCGTTCACGCATGCTGGTCAATCCAAAGCCATGTCCACCATCTGCCGCTGCAACCATAGCCTGCTGATCAAAACCACATCCATTATCATCAACGACTAACTTAATCAGTCCTTCTTCAATTTGTAAACTGATCTGTACCCGGTTGCCACCACCATGCTTCAGCGCATTATTTAAGGCCTCTTGTGCAATATGATACAAAGCCTCTTCCACATCCGGGGATAATTCCGGCAGCGGCGCAACCGCCAGTTCATGTTGCACACCGGCGCGTCCCTCTACCGCATTGAGCCGGTTTTGCAAGGCCCGCACCAACCCTTCCTGGGTCAAAATGGATGGACGTAACTTGTGCACCAGCAACCGCATCTCTTTTAACGCTTGCCGGCCGGTCTCGCTAACACGTTGAAGGGTATGCGCCGCTTCAACCACCTCCCCGGCCAGCGCCATCCGCCGTCCCGCTTCCGCCAGCAAGGTGACGCTGTATAAAGATTGGGTAACGGAATCATGCAATTCCCGCGCCAACCGGTTCCGTTCTTGTAAAACCAACAGTTCATCCGCCTGCCGCCGTAGCCGGGTATATTCCAGCCAGACCCCCATCTGCTCGCCCACCGACACCAGCAGGTCCTGCTCCTCCAGGCTCAACCGGCCGCTGCTGGTAATGAGCACGCTGAGGATTCCCCGGCTGGCCTCCTCGGTCCGGATCGGCACGCCCACATACTCGGCGGCTGGTTCATCGGCCAGTAGCGAATCCGGCGGCAGATCGAGATTCGACACCGGAAAGCGTACCGGTTCCATGTCCGCCAACACCAACGAAAACGGTGCGGAGCGGCTGTCCAGGCGCACCAGTTGCGGCTCTGTTGCCGGTGGCAATCCTTGTTGAGCCACCAGGTGCAAACTACCCTCGCTCGGGGAAAGCAGGTGCACCATACCGGATTCCGCTCGAATGACGGCCATGACCCGCGCCAGGGCTTGCTGCATGGCCTGGCGGGGATTGCTCATGGAACCGGCCAGTTCCATAACATCATACAAAGCGGCCAGCCGCCGCGTGCGGCGGACTGCCTGGCGTTCCAGGTATTGCTGGCGGCGCACTTGGGCAGTGGCATCGGCCAGAAAGCCAATTAACCATACCCCCCGTTCATCTGCCACCACCCGGCCGGTATCCCGCACCCAGCGCAAGCGATCATCCGGCATGATTATCCGGTATGTGCAGGCATAAGTTCCCTCTTCCTGGGTGGCCCGGGCGACAGCCGTGGCCACCTGTTCAATATCCCCGGAAAAAACCAGATCCGCCAGCGGCAGACCTTCAAGATCAGCCGCAGTCCGGCCGGTTAACCCCGGTGCGCCGTCACTGGCATACACGAATCGGCCATGGGTACCAGCTTCCGATTCCAGCGAGCAACGGTAAACCAACCCAGGTAGCTGGTCTAACAAGTCCGCCAAATTATCGGCTTCTAATGGCACCTCGGGAATCGGATAGCTACACATCAATAAAATTATGAAGCAACCGGTCGGGATTTGCAACCGCCGGCGCCCAAATTTTGCACTCCCCAGCGCAAGACTTATAATGTCTCATGCTGCCGAATGCTTACCCCCCCAATTTGAATATCCTGCACCAATTCTGGGAAATGTTCACGGCCACCGGCCGGGTGTCGGCCATCTCCGGCCGGTGGATAGACCCCGCCGTTCTCCGCTCCTGGCAGCGTTGTCGCCCCCGCTTGAATCCGGCCACGCTAACCCGCCCACGAACACTTTCGGCGGAAGGCCTGGACAACCTGCTCCGGGCGCAGGTCAATCTGCTAACGGTAGCGCAACCGTTTTTAGAGGACATTTACCAATATCTTGAAGGCAACGGCGACGTTGTCTTATTAGCCGACGGTGCGGCCTGTCACCTCGCCGGAGTGGGCGATCTGCCGGCCCAGATTCGTTTGCAGAAACAGGGATTTACCCGGGGAACCTACTGGGCTGAAGGGCAAATCGGCACCAATGCACTGGGCACCTGCCTGTTGGAAGCCGCGCCCGTACAATTCATCGGCGCCGAGCATTATCTTGCGCCCCTGCATGATTGGGTGACGACGGCGGCGCCGGTCCATGCCGTCAGTGGACGGATCATCGCCGTCGTAGGCGTCTGCGGCCTGGCCAGTCAGGCCACGGCCCACACCCTGGCGTTGGTGATGGCCGCCGCCCGGGCTATTTCCAACCAGCTCCAGGCCACCCACTATCTAGAGGAAGCCAATCACCGGCTTTACGAAGTAAACACCATCATGGATACCATTGCCGAAGGGGTGCTGACCTGGAACAGCAATAGCGAGATCCAACACATTAATTCTCAGGCGGCGCAATGGCTCGGTTTGGATCGTCGCAAAATACTTGGCCAGACATTGGACCAGGTATTGGCTCTTCCCCCTGCCGTACAAGAGGCTTTAACCCTCAAACAGCCATTGCATAATGTGGAGGTCAGCTTTGAGACCGGAACGGGGCGGCAGCGAGCCCTGGTTAATTTGCATCCGGTCCGGCCGGAATCCCCTGAAAAGGAGAGTTACGTACTGGTGCTACATAACGTCGAGGCTGTACGCGATCTCATTCATCGCCAGGTCGGCACCCAGGCCAGCCTCAGTCTGGAGGATGTCACCGCCTATTCAGCACCTATGCGCGCCGTCATACGCCAGGCACGCGTGGCCGCGCGCGGCACCGCGCCGGTCCTGGTCTTCGGCGAAGGCGGCGTGGGCAAGAATGTGCTGGCGCGAGCCATCCATGATGCCAGCCGGCGTTCAAAGCGCCCGTTCATTACCATTAATTGCCGCGCCATTCCCCACGAATTGATGATCGGCGAGTTGCTCGGTTACGAGAAGAACAATCGCCAGGCCCCGGCAAATGGACATCATGAAGGCCGCCCCAGTAAATTTGAGCTGGCCGGCGGCGGCACCCTCTTGTTTGACCAGATTGAGCACCTGTCTTTAGAAATGCAAACCGTCTTGCTCGATATCATCGAAACTGGCGAAGTTTTGCGCCTGGGTAGTTCCCGGCCGGCGCAGCTCGATGTGCGCATCATGGCCACCACGGATGAAGATCTGGCCCTGCTCGTATCTGAGGGTAGTTTCTTATCCCACCTCTACTACCGCTTCAATGTCTTTAGAATTCAGGTCCCCCCATTGCGGGAGCGGGCCGAAGACATCGCTTTGCTGGCCGAACGGTACCTGGCCCGCTTCACGGAACGATCCGGTCAGGAATCCTGGTTGGACGACCCGACCCGTGATATTTTGCTCCGTTATCCCTGGCCGGGGAATGTCCGTGAATTGGAAAGCGTGCTGGAGCGCGCCCTGGCCCATAGCCCGGACAACGTGGTTCGCGTCACCGATTTACCGGAAACAGTGCGCCATGGCCGGGTTGTCCTGCGTAACGCACCCCTGGCCCAGCCTGTCTTGTCAGCCGCCGAAGCGGAGCGGGAAGCGATCATCCGCGCCGGGTGGGCCTGCCACGGCCAGGTGACGGCGATGGCCGACCAGTTGGGTATTGGTCGCACCACCCTGTGGCGCAAGATGAAGCATTACAACATCGATCGCCAGCAATTTCAGCACTAGAGAGCGACGTTTCATTCTGAAACAAGATGTCCTGATTACTGTTTCATCTTGAAACATATTCTGTATTTCCATTGCGTACCATAGTACAAATGAATTAATATGGTCACGGTAGTTGACCAATTTGCCCTAATGTTTCTGCTGCTTGCTTGTGCAAAACAACCAGCTACCAGGCATTCGTTTACCATTTCGTGAAAATTCTTTATTCACAAGTACGGCTCGTGTCCATTTGGGGGGTAGCTACCGGCCGGTAAATTTCCGGCTTGGGCAATGAAGCGTTGTTTACAGGAAGGAGGATAGACTATCGACCAGCTTTAGATCAACCTGTTCACACTCAATTGTCGCGTTTCAAAACTTTAAACATCACAAATATAGGAGAGGATAATGAATAGTGAGTTTATGGGAGAACTGTTTGGCACCATGTTCCTGATTATTCTGGGTGATGGTGTGGTGGCCAATGTTTTGTTGAAGAAGAGCAAAGGGGAGAATAGTGGGTGGATCGTCATAACCACCGGGTGGGCCTTCGCGGTGATGGTCGGCGTCTTTGTTTCGGGATTATTCGGCAGCACCGCCGCACACATTAACCCCGCCGTAACCTTCGGCCTGGCTGTCGGCGGCGCTTTTGAATGGGCGGATGTACCCCTTTACATCGTTGCCCAGTTACTTGGTGCCTTCTTCGGCGGCATCATTGTCTTCCTCACCTATTACAAGCATTGGGCTGAAACCGAAGACGCCGGGTTGAAACTGGGAGTCTTCTCCACCGCGCCGGAAATTCGCAGCCCGGTTTGGAATGTCGTAACGGAAATCATTGGCACCTTCGTCCTGGTGCTGGGTGTCATTGCTATCTTTGGCATCATGCAAATAGACGGCGGCGGCTCCCCGACAAACATGGGTATTCCAGTTGACGGTTTAGGACCCTTCCTGGTCGGTGCATTAGTTTGGGGCATTGGCCTTTCCCTGGGTGGTCCCACCGGGTACGCCATTAACCCAGCCCGTGACCTGGGTCCGCGTATTGCGCACGCCATCTTGCCGATAGCCGGCAAAGGCGGTTCTGATTGGGGCTATTCCTGGGTGCCGGTCATTGCCCCGCTTATTGGTGGTGCACTGGCTGGGCTCATGCTTTACCTGTTTTAAAATCTGGCCGTTGTCATTATTGCTTCCAGCTCCCAGACAACGAGTTATTGCCTGGG
>Ga0209536_100017325_pt1 | contig 10207 bp, 10 predicted proteins | sample DeeMarSeWOR28_12_FD_187461 | JGI IMG/M metagenome (GOLD analysis project Ga0209536, IMG submission 187461) | Marine sediment microbial communities from White Oak River estuary, North Carolina - WOR-2-8_12 (SPAdes) (version 2) | ecosystem: Environmental > Aquatic > Marine > Intertidal zone >... | reverse complement strand
AGCAGGAAATGTTTACCAAAGACCAATTAAATGGTATGGTCAGGTAGGATTTGGTCCAATTGAGGTAGCAGCATATCCTGAAGGGCATGTAGGATGCCCGAGTAAAGCTAGTTTTGAAAAAGGTAAGCCAGGTATGGAAGCCTTTTTAGATTACTTAGAAAAATTAGTTAATGACATATTAAAAACATTCCCTCCAGGAATATTACCACCTATCGAAGGAATTACTCAGAGAGATCCTAAGGAAGTTGAAGCTTATATTAAGGGTCCGCTCAATGGTGGAAAAAGTATATATGAATTAAGGTATCCACCTTAATTTTAAAAATTAATTCAATTTATTTTTATAGCGTTCTTCACCATATCTACGATAAGCATCTTCCATAGAAAATTCAGGTATTTTATTTTCAACTTTTTCCATGATTAAACGATTAGTTGAGCAATTCGAGGAACAAACTCCACAACCAATACAGAAGTCCCCTTTTAACTCCAAATTAAATTTACCACCCTCTTCAATGGATGGATAAATTGCATGAGTTGGACATAAATCAACGCATCGGTAACATTCAGAGCATTCAATCGATTCATCTATTTTTACTCTAAAGTTAGAGAGAGCTAATCCGTCCATTCTATGAAATTTAGTCATTCCTTTTAATATACCACAGTGTTGCTTATCACAATTACATATAAAGTCAGGCACTTGAGCATTTAATGTGCAATGTACCATTCCTTTTTTTTCACACGTTATCAATAAATCCAAAGCTTCTTCTTTAGTTAACCTTTTTGCCATTCCATTTCCAATAAAGTATTCAGCTCCAATATCGAATCCCATACAAACATCTATAGGCAGTTCATTGGCATACCCAAGAGCTTTTGCTTTGACTCGACAAGAACATGGCATGACCGAAAAGGCAGTGTATTGATTTAATAATTCTTCAACTTCTTCAAACGGTAAGACTTTTTGCGAGACAATTCCTAAATCTTCGTTCAGTTCAATTACTTTTTCTGATGTTTTTGAAGGTAAAACTCTAGGAAAAGGATAATTTGATGCCCTTGCTGTTGGAATAATATATCGGTCTAAATATTTATCAAAAAGCCTTGCAAGCCTTTCTAATTTCTCTTCAGAATAAATTTTTGGATTACTAAATACAAACTCAAAAATTCCTATTACCGTAGGCCAAATTGTAAATTTCGCCCTTTTCCGTGATTTTCCCATCTTAAATAATAGTCCTCTTTCAGCAAGGGAATTGCAAATTTCTATTACTTTTTCAATTGGCTTATTACTTCTTTCAGCAATCTCTAATGGAGATGTTAAATCTACGAAAGGTCCTTTAAAATAGCTTAGAATCTCAACTTCTTCCTCAGTAAAAAGTTCTTTTAAAATTTTCGTGATTCCCGTAGATTTTGGGGTTCTAGTAGGCCAGGTATCCATTCTTTGCCTTAATAATTCATAATAATCCATTTTCAACGATTGATCTTGTGTCATATAATGGTCACTTTATAAGTTTTTAACCAAGGTAAAACTAAGTAAAAGTGTCTTTTAAATCTGACTTTATTTTTTGATTTTTTCTCCCATAATACCAACTTACTAATAATATTGATTTTAATTGGAAAGAATATTATTATTCCTAAGCTAAAAAGTAAAAGGTTATAATTTTGGATATAAAAATAAGGCGATTCTGAGTGAGAGAGAGTAAAATTATGTCGCTAGAGGAAGCAATATCAACACATGTTCAAAGTGGAGATTTAGTTGGTATTGGAGGACTATCCTTTTGGAGAAAGCCTATAAGTGCGTGTAGAGAGATTATTAGACAAAAGAAGAAGAATTTATCGATTTGCACATTTGTAGGTGGTATTGAAATAGATATGCTTGTTGCGGCTAATAATGTTTCAGAAGTTAGGGCGTGTTTTGTAGGAATGGAAATTTTTGGTATGGCCCCCAATTACCGGAGAGCTGTGGAGAGCGGTTTAATTAAAGTTTCTGAAGAGACCGAAGCATCTATAGCTTTAGGATTGAAAGGCTCATACTTAAAAGTACCTTTTATGCCTTTGAAGGGGATGATAGGAACAGATTTTCCCAAAATTAGAAGAGACATTAAACAATTCGAGGATCCTTTAGGTTCTGGAACTCAGTTGATGGCTCTACCTAAAATTGACTTAGATGTTGCTATTATACATGTTCCTTGTGCGGATGAATATGGTAATGGAAATATAGCAGGAGCAGTTTGGGTAGATGATGATATGGCTAAAACTGCAAAAAAAACAATTATTACTTGCGAAAGATTAGTAGAAACAGAAGATATTAGATATTTACAAGGGAAAGCACAACTACCAATGCAAACTAGTGATGCTGTTGTTAAGATACCATTTGGAGCTCATCCCACTTCGTGCTACGATCATTACACATTCGATGCACTCCACATCCAAGAATACCTTAAAATGGATTTTGAAGAATACAAACATAAATTCATTAACGTAAAATCGCATGCGGAATATTTAGAACATGCTGGTGGCGCAGAAATGATATTAAACATCTTATTATAAAATTATAATCCAATCTCAAACTACTAGGTATAACTTTACAAGAGATTAATTAATTTTTCAAGCCTTTCAAATCCAGATTATTCGTAGAAAAATTAAAAAGTGTACTTTGATACTGTAATTGTACACAAAAAGGATTACTATTTACAGTTTTTACCGTGGAATCTATTGAAAAAAAAAATTAGGATTTATACTAAAAATGATTTATTTAGAAGTAAAACTACCTGATATTCCCGGAAGTTTAATAGAATTGATTAAACCAGTCTCCAAGTATGGAGGAAATATCTATGGTGTATTACACCATCACGATAAAAAAATTAATAACATGATTCCAGTTGATATTTGGTTTGAATTGAACGAGGAAGGAATCGATTTATCGCTAGAAAACATAAAAAAAGAATTGATCGAAAAAAATATACAAATTATTAAAATTTCAGTAGGCTCTAAAAATAAAATGATGACTTTCATACTAACTGGGCATGTTTTCGATAGAGATATAGCAGATACAATTAAAAGATTGGATTCAAAGCACATCAAAGTTCTTGATTTACACGCAAAATTCACGGAGGTTGATCAAATAAGTAGTGTAATAATGAAAGTAGAATTTCCTGAACTTATGACTAAGTTCGAATTAATTAATGAAATAGATAAGATTTGCAAGGAAAAAAGTCTATTTTTAATAAGATCTTAACAAAACAATAGAGAGTATCATTATGGAAGTAAAAATATGCTTAATTGGAATGGGAAATGTTGGAACTAGTTTTCTACATTTATTAAAAGAAAAACAAAATTCAATTAAAGCCTATTTTAATTTCCATTGCAAATTAGTAGCAATTTTCGAACATGATGGTGCTTTAATCAATCAAGATGGAATAGATTTAGAAAATCTCTTATTGGATAACACTTTTTTGAGACAAGATCCAAAATGGGTGAACAATGTTAAATTTCAAGATTTAATATCTACATTAGATATAGAGATTCTAATTGAAACCACACCTACCAATCCAAATACCGGAGAACCCGCATTAACACACATTATGCTCGCGTTAAGTAATAAAGTCAATGTAATATCATCAAATAAAGCACCATTTTATTTGCAGTATACAAAAATTAAAAATTTAGCCAAAGAAATGGATTGTTCAGTGAAATTTGAAGCAACGGTGGCTAGTTGCGTTCCTGCATTATCTATTAAAAAAAATTTAATAGGAAATACTATATTTCGTATTAGGGCAATATTAAATGGGACAAATAATTATATTTTAAGTCGAATGACAGCAGAAGGAATATCATTTGCAGTAGCATTAAAAGAAGCACAAGAGTTAGGATATGCAGAAACCGATCCAACTTTAGATATTAATGGTTATGACGCAGCCGGGAAGTTAGTAATTCTTTCAAACGAGTTACTTGGATGGTCAAAAGCTATTCAGGATGTAAAAATTGAAGGTATAGGTAAAATAACTCCACATGCACTAGAATTAGCTAAAATAGATGGTTACGTAATAAAACATTTAGCTATAGCAGAAGAAGATAATCTAACCGTTGAACCAAGGTTAATTAAAAGAGATTCACCTTTAAATATTCAAGGAACTTTAAATATTATCGAACTTCAAACAAAATACGCAGGTTCTATAATATTGATGGGAAAGGGAGCTGGTGGTTTTGAAGCAGCATCAGCTATTTTAAACGATCTTATCAGCATCGTAAAAAAACTTGATTGACGATATAAAGAAGAGGTTTTTGAGATTAGTTTTCATTCCACAAATTATCATTCAAACCAAGTAGATTTTAAAAATGCTGTTTTACAGGGGCAAGCATTAGACAATGGATTATATATGTTAAATAAATTTCCAAAACTTACTGAAGAAACGATTGAATCGTTTAAAAACATGGATTTTGTTGATATCGCATATATTATTATTTCAAAATTCATTGAAAATAGTATACCGAGCGACCAACTTCAAAAAATCGTTAAGAATGCCCTAAATTTCGAGGTACCAATAGAAAAAGTCGTAAATAATAATTATATATGTTATTTAGATCGTGGTCCTACATGTAGCTTTAAAGATTTTGGAGCGAGAATTTTAGCAAGAATAATGGAGCATTTTCTCGAAATTGATAACAAAAGTATAACAATTTTAACAGCTACATCAGGAGATACTGGAGGTGCGGTTGCCCAAGCATTTTATAAGATGTTCAGAATTAAAGTTGTAGTATTGTATCCAAAACAAGAAATCAGTGATTTACAAAGAAAACAGATGACGACATTAGGGGAAAACGTAAGTTCCATAGGAATAAATGGAAAATTTGACGATTGCCAAAAGTTAGTAAAAACGGCTTTCGCTGATAAAGAATTAGATAGCTTAAATTTATCTTCTGCGAATTCTATAAATATTGGGCGTTTAATCCCTCAAATATTTTACTATTTTTGGAGTTACTCTCGAATCGTTAGTAAAAAGCATGAAAAAGTTATATTTTCCGTTCCTTCGGGGAATTTCGGAAATCTCACGGGGGGTTTGATTGCGAAAAAAATGGGACTTCCTATTAGGAATTTCATTTCAGCTGTAAATGAAAATAACGAATTTCCGACATTTCTCAGAACGGGTGTTTATACCAAGATCGAGCCATCTATAAACTGCATATCTAATGCTATGAATGTTGGCCATCCTTCAAATTTAGCAAGAATATTTGATCTTTATGAAGGTAAAATTGATGAAAAAGGTGTAATCCATAAAATACCAAATATGGAAAACCTTCGGAACGACATCGTTTCGTATTCTATAAGTGATGAGTTAACAAAAAAGACAATTGTAGACTTCTATAAGAGATATAATAAAATAATAGAACCTCACGGAGCCGTTGGATGGGCAGCACTTCAGATATATCGTAAAGATTATCAGAGAACTAAGGATATTAAATCAGTGACCTATGAAACTGCGAATCCTTCAAAATTCCCAGAAGAAATAATAAAATTAATTGATGTTATTCCAGAAATGCCGCATTCGTTAAATTTAATACAAAATAAACCTGAGCTTCCAAATCCAAGGGAAATTGACAACTATACAGATTTTAAGGAATTCTTATTGGAAGAATTTAAAGATTAAGGCTATCTTTATGATTTAATCAGAAAATTCTAAATAACTACAAATCAAATCTTTTAATTCATCATATTCCTTAACTACTGGAAGTTCTGGAAACTGTTCAATAACTTTTTTTGGTGGTCTGAAGAGAATACCATATTTTGCTTCTAATAACATCGATACATCGTTATATGAATCTCCTACCGCAATTACATCATAATTCAACTTCTTTAAAGCTAAAACGGTCTTTTTTTTCATCTCGTCAATACGGATTTTATAACCAGTAATTATGCCTTCTTTATTAACTTCGAGATTATGGCAAAAACACAGAGGATAACCTAATTTTTTCATAAAAGGCATTACGAATTCAATAAAACTATCAGTTACAACAACTATCTCTGTAATAGTTTGAATATAGTCCAAAAAATCCCTAGCACCCGGTAATAAGTTCATCTTTGATATAATTTCTTGAACATCCTTAAGAGCAATCTTATTTTTTTGTAATATTGCTATTCGATTCTTCATAAGGGTATCGTAGTCAGATAAATCTCGAGTAGTTAATTTAAGATCCTCAATTTTGGTAGCTTTACTTACCGCAATCCAAACTTCGGGAGTGAATACACCCTCTAAATCAAAACAGACAATATACATGAGTATTAAGATAAATATCAAATAATTTTTCAATTTTTACTTTTTCAAAACATTCATCTTAAACTCCTAGAAAATCTTAAATGTTTTCTTTCTACCAAATAAATATAACATTAGAATTCTCGATTAATAAGAGGAAAAGAAATGGTTGATTTTTCAAAAGATTATACCGTTGATGAAATGATAACTGTCTTAATGGCAAGAGAAGTTCGAAATGATGATGTGATGATTGTAGGAGTTGCGACTCCCTGCGTATGGTCAGCGTTTACGTTGGCTAAAATGACACATGCACCTGACGCGATATTTCATTATATTATGGGTAATACATTTGTTGACGAGGCTCGCCAAGTTTCTTTGCTCTATTTAGAAATGAATACAGCTAGAGCTTATCGCTTCCAAAATTCTGGAGAATGCACATTGGAATCTCTTCCTTCCGATAAACTTACTACTATTGAATTCTTTAGACCCGCACAAGTAGATCAATATGGCAACACGAACAATATTTGCATTGGAGATTGGAACAAACCAAAAATAAGATTACCGGGTTGTGCTGGGATAGCCGACTTTAGTATGTTCTACGCCCGTGGATCTTTTCTATATACTCCTCGTCACGACTCACGAACATTTGTTCCAACCGAAAAATTAGACTTTATTTCCGGAGTTGGCTTCCCTGACGGTAAACCTTCAATATGTGGAGGGGCAGGACCACAAAGTGTGATTACAAATTTAGCATATATGGATTTTGATGAAAAGATAAAGCGTATGAGATTAGCTTCAATTCATCCTGGCGTTGATATCTATAATGTGAAAGAATCAACTGGTTTTGATTTGATTATACCAGACAAAATTCAAGAGACGAAACCTCCTACAGTAAAAGAAATTAACATTTTGAGAGAAGAGGTTGATCCTTTAAAAATTAGAAAGCTAGAAGTATTAGCTGGTAAAGAAAGAGAAGAATTACTTAATGAGATTATTCATAAAGAGCTTTCTATGGAGCAGAGATTTCCAAAATTACTTTAATTTTATTAAACTTCCAGTTCCTATTTAAATAAAAAATTAAAAAAATAAGGAATTTAATTACAAGATAATATAATTGAGTTAAATTTATTCTGCTACTTTTTTCTTTTGAGAAAAAATAGGCTTATTGCCATGACACAGCCAATTACACTCCAGACTATAGCAGTTATCATCCAACCTAATATATCACCAGGGAAGTATGGATAAAATACCCACAGAATCACTAGTATAACAGCCCAAATGGTTCCAATTATTTTCTCATTTTTCTTACTCTCACTCATGAAAAATATAGTCCCTATAACGCCGCCAATTATTGTCCAGATGATTGCCAACCACATCCAAAAAAATATATCCCCAGGGTAGTAAGGGTAAGAAACCCACAGAAACACTAAAATAACGAGCCAAATAATTCCAAATATTTTTTTTGTTTTTTCTAAATTAGCCATTCTATATATCACCGAATAAACGATTTTATTATTAGAGTTGTTTAACTTTCTTTTTATTTAAATTTAATATCTTACAACGCCCAATAATCAAATTGCTTACAAAAAAGTAGTAATTTAAAAAAGACTCCTATAAGGATTTGTATGGGTGCTCAAAAAAGTTTTGTAAAGTCCCTTTTTTTTCAAGGTGATGATATCCCATTTGCTTGAAATTTCTAACTAAAAATGGTGCCCTGAGAACATTTCTATAGATTAAGGAACTCCTCTGCTTGAGCAATTTTCGACCTAATCGTAAGTAACGTCTTGGATTTAAAAGAGGACTATTAATTAGATGTTGAACCTCTAAAGATAGTTTAAATAGTTCTTCTTTGCTGAACTCAGTAGTCCCATAATTCTTGTCATTGAACGTGTCAAAATGATCTGAATTAAGTTGTCCATTTTGAACGGCTTCTCGCCATAAATCAGATTTATAAGCAAATCGAAACGGATTTGGTTGGACAAGATCAATTTTTGATGTGCGACAATATTCTATAGTAGTCCTCATTTCTTTAGCTGTTTCGCTGGGAGCACCAATTATAAATGTTGCAATTACAACCATTTGATATTTATTTGCCTGTTCAATTACTCGGTTAAGAGTTCGATACCATTGACGAGGATCTCCACTCATTTTGTGATACATATCAATTATTCGTGGTACAACAGATTCTAAACCGATTTGAACACCTACAGCACCAGCACGTTTCATCAATTGGATTCCCTCTTCATCCATATGATCTGCGCGAGTTAACATCCAAAATGGAATATCCAAACCCTCTTTAATTTTCAAACGTAAAATTTCCTTTGCAAATTTTGAATTAACTTGAACGCTATCGTCAAGTATTAAGAGATTCTTATATTTCAGCTCATATTGAATTATAGCTATTTCTTTAATGATATCCTCAGGATTCCTCCGTCGATGAGTTATATCTAATGCAGGTCGACTACAAAAACGACAACTTCGCCATGGACAACCTCGTGCCCATTTCATGCTTGCGGAATCACCAATCCAAATACTTTGTAATCGATTATACTTAATATGTCTAATAAAGCTGCGATCTGGTATTGGTAAGCTATTAATATCTTTTACATAATTCAAATCATAAAATCTCTTTGCTGGTCTTCGAATTATTTCAACTATCTTAAGTTCTGCTTCTCCAGCGACCGCAATATCGATATATGAGCATTCTGAGAAAACACTCTCTTTCCTGAGGGTTACATGAGGTCCGCCTATTAAAGTCGTTATATTTGGATTTATCTTTTTGGCTATTTCCAAGATATCATAGGAAATCTTACGAACTCGTGTTAGGACTGTTACTCCTACATGAGTAAAAGAGCCTTCAGCGATATAACTTGCTAATTTTTTGGGATGCCAGCCCTCAGCGGATAGATCAAGAGCAACAACATCAATTCCTTCTTGTTGAAGTATAGTCACTAGCATTAAAATGCCCAAAGGTTGAGCAAAACGTTCTATATGACCCCAAGAACTTGGAGGAAAAATGAGTAACACTTTTTCATCTGACATGAATAGATCACTTTTCTTAAGAATTACTAAGTTATATTACAAAAAGGTAGTAGTTATATTATTCTAAATTTATTGGTTGTATTATACCAAATTTACTAGTAGAAATTACTATTTTATGGGTAAGTAAGAAATAATGCTTTAATATGACCTTTTTTTTCAAACCTTATATAATGTTGTTCTAATAGCTTATCGATGTGATATTTAATAGAATTTCGAGAGAGATTTAGACTTCGGGAAAGTTCAGCAGAATTAATTCCAGGGTATTTTTTAATAGTGTTAAGTATCTCCAAAGTAGTTTTTGATTTAGAAAATTGGTTTTTGAAAGCTTCAATCGCTCCTGTCGAAGATGTGATGGGAAAGTAAATGGTATACTGTCCGAACTTTTGCTTTTTAATAATATTATGTTTTAACAATGTATCCAAATGCCATTGTAATTGCCCTTTATTCAAACTGCAATTCCGAAGCAAATTGTTGTGATGGATACCGGGATTATTAAGAATTTGAGTTAAAATGTTTAAACGATTTTCGTTCTGAAAGATGTCGGCAAGAGAGAGATAGGATCGCCCTTCTTTAAAATAACTCCTTCTAATAAAATAATTTCTATATTCCTGTACTGTGAGAGCTGTAAGGGTTACAACGATTACGAGAGTTGGTATTAATAGATATAGCAAAACCGATCTAATAAGTTCTATAAATGGGTCGAAAAATGGTTGTTCATAAAAGATAATTATTAGGAGCGAAATAACCAATAAAAGAACTAGAGATAAAATAAAAAGAATGATTTTAATGATAAATTTTCGTTTGTACTTTTCCGATTGTATGGTAATCCTCGACATATTTAAAATTACTATAGATTATGCTTGATTTCTTCGAAATTTTAAGAACGGGATAATAAAAGCTACTTTATTTTTATATTCTAGGAATTT
>Ga0209536_100017323_pt1 | contig 10209 bp, 4 predicted proteins | sample DeeMarSeWOR28_12_FD_187461 | JGI IMG/M metagenome (GOLD analysis project Ga0209536, IMG submission 187461) | Marine sediment microbial communities from White Oak River estuary, North Carolina - WOR-2-8_12 (SPAdes) (version 2) | ecosystem: Environmental > Aquatic > Marine > Intertidal zone >... | reverse complement strand
TGGAGATGTTCAGGTCAGAAGGGGCGGAACAAATGGCACGACTATTGTGTACATTGTTTTAGTTGAGTTCACCGGTAGTAATTGGACCGTTCTTCACGGTACAGCGACTGATATCAATGACACGGGTACAATTACGTTGAATACGGATTCTGACGGCGCAGGCGGAAGTACCGGTGATGTAGGCGATTGGAGCAATGCCCTTATCTTCCACCAGTTTTACAAAGGGGCAACTGAAACTGGAAATGAAGCAATTGCGGATACCTCAGCAACATATTATCCGACCGCGGCACAAACTACGCAAGTCGATTGGGCTTTTGATGCTGGTCACGATGGCAATGCAGACCAGCAGCATTTTGTCCATGTATTAAAGAACTCAGACATGACGGTTACCCGATATTCGGTTTCCGGAGCCTCTGTACAAGCGGAAGGCGATAATCCGATTGATATCACCGCCTCGGGAATAACGGATCTGACCAATACGGTTTGTGTCGGTTCTGCTTATTCATCTGGGACCGGAACCGCTTACAGTAGGGGCTGGAAAGGAATATTCCTCACCAGTACAACCAACGTAAACGCCTGGGCCAGCCGTTCGGGAAATACGATTTCTGTTGAAGTGCAGGTTGCCGAAATGCCCCAAGATACAGGCGTCGGAACCAACGAATTGGTTATTTCCGGGTCAACCGCCACCTTTGGCACCGCCCTGGCCGATAATATCGGCGTCGGCGATGTGATTCAGTACGATTCTGACGATGACGACATCATCGACGCCATAGCCTTTATTTATGGCCGCACATCGTCAACAGAATACACTGTCAGAGACAAAGACGGGAATGTGCCCACAGCGGTGACCTCAGACTATGACTGGGCCATTTATCGCTCCTACACCTCCCTGGACAACTGGCAATCTCAGACTGTTAATTCGAGCCTCACCTATCCCACCCCTAATGATGTCAATCCGTCAAAGGATCTGGGCGGCGCCAATACCGTGATGATGGTGGCCTGTTATGGGGATGGGGCGGATACTACTCCAGTAATCATAGACGGTTGGAATACTGGAGCCGACAACTACATAAAGATTTATACACCCGTCGCTTCATCCGAGGTGGGAACATCCCAACGGCATAATGGAAGCTGGGATGACAGCAAGTATCGAATTGAATCTACCGACGCCCCGATTAATATTGGCGGAGGAGGTTCCGGGGCGGGAAACGTGTGGGTGGACGGTTTACAGATTTATTTGTCATCCGTAACCGGCAGTGGTAATTCGGGTATTCTCTCTTATCAGACGACCCAGGCAAATCACAGAATAAGCAACAATATCATCCGCAGCGTCACAGACAATACTTACTCGTATGTTGGAATATATCTTTATGAAGCTGCGGCGGGCAGTGAGGCCCGAATCTGGAATAACATCGTATACGGTTTCGATGGCACGAATGCATTTGGCATCTACAATTTGGATACGGATTATACAGCCTATATCTACAATAACACCGTCTATGATTGTAGGGTTGGTTACGGAACAGCTGGCACATCTACAGCCAAGAACAACATTTCAATGTGCGATGTTATAGATAGTGCTTTTACCGATTTTTCTGGAACCTTTAGTGCAGCCTCAACTCACAACTATTCCAGTGATACTACCGCTCCAGATAACGGCGGAGCCAATCCTTCTTACGAAAACAAAACATTGGCCGAGGTAGACTTTGTCTCCACCACACCGACAAGTGAGGACTTCCATTTGCAGGCCACATCTGACGCAATAGGTGTTGGTACTCCTCTCTCCTCTGATCCCGATTTAGCCTTCTCCTATGACATTGATGGCCAATCCCGGGCTGGCGCCTGGGACATCGGTGCGGATGAGCGTATTTCCGGCTCCAATCAAACGCCCGACGATCCAACGATCAACGACCACTATGACGGCAGCACGACCTCAGACAACACCCCCACGCTGGGTTTTACCCAATCAGACCCCGACAACTCGGAACAGGTCAAATATCGGATCCAGATCGATGCTACCGACAACACTTTCAGCAACCTGGTAGTGGATTATACCTCGAATTTTATGGCCGAGGGGGCCACAAGCTTCACCGTGGGTCAGGCCGCAGGATCGGGCACTTACACCGTCGGCAGTGAAAGTCAGACCCTGGCGGACGGTGACTATTTTTGGCGGGTAATGACCATCGATGACGAGTCGGCTGCCAGCGGCTGGAGCCAGGCCACCACCGGCAGCAGTGTAGCTTTTACGGTGGATACCTTTGGAGGGGGCACTGATCCCCCATACCGGAAGCGGATCGAGATCGACCGGACGAAGATCGCAAACCCTGCCGGCACGCTTCCCATCGCCTTCGATGCGCTCTCGAGCGCCCAGACCCCTGACGCCGGGGCCGGCAGCCTGAACTGGTCGCACCCCATCGGCTCCGGCAGCGAGGGGATCGTTATCGTGTCGGTATCTACACGCGTGGGCCAGACGATAAGTTCTGTCACCTTTGGCGGTACGGACATCACCAGCAATCTGATCGGATCCGTCGTCAATGGCGGTAATTGCGCGGTCTACATGTATTATATGAAAGATCCTTCTGAGGGCGACAACACCGTTCAAGTTACCCAATCAGGGACCGTCCGCTTCATCGGTGCGGCCACGTCCTTTTTCAACGTGGATCAGACCACACCTTTCGGGACCTTTGCCCAGAATACCGGGTTTAGCAGTTTTCCATCAGTAAATGTCACCAACGCATCCGGCCAGGTGGTTGTGGCAGTCTTGGCCAGTCCAGATTCCGCTGATGCCACAAAAGGCATTACGAACCATCAGGTGGAGCGCTGGAATCGGGCCACCGCCGACGGTACCCCGGCAAACAACATCAGGGGTGCGGGGGCACTGGCGACCGGCTCCGGAAACGTTACCATCCAATGGAATTTGAGCGCTGCTACACAGTGGGCAATGGGTGGTGTGGCAATCATGCCCACGACGGTTGAACCGCCTGAGATCACCACCTTGACTGACTACCCGCTGCTCTATAGTGTGACAGATTCGGATTTGCAGGCTCACGTAGCCAACGTCGACGGGTGGGACATTACCTTTCGAGCTTTAGATGAAACAACCTGTGGAGGAGCCGGACTGGCCCCCTGCATATTGGATCATGAAATTGAGAGGTATGAATCTGGAACTGGAAGACTTGTTGCCTGGGTCAGGCTGCCTTCGGTCAACGGGGCGGCAGCGGGTTCAAATACGGTCATTTATATCTACTACGGAAACAGTAACGTAACCTCACCTACGGAAAACAAACACGGCGTGTGGGATTCCGATTTCATGGAAGTGTGGCACCTGGGCGAGGAGTCCGGCGATCCTGTTGACTCTACGTCGGACTACCCCGGCACGATTCAAACCCCCGGTAACGTCACCCATGACGCAGCCGGCAATAATACTCCCGCCTATCATTTCAGCGGCGGCCAGTCCACCCCATCATGGCTGACCCTTGCCAATGGAGCGACTATTGCGGCCAATGCCCCCTACTGCATCGAAACCTGGATCTACATGCCCACCACTGTGCCCGACTACTGGGTGGGCTTCGTGACCAAGGACCGGGACACTGCGAATCCCGAGAGTACCGCTAACTGGGGAGGTCTCTGGACCGAAAGCAGTGAACTTATTTCGTTCGGATCCATCTACAACAAGGGAGGCAATCTCGACGGCTCAACACTTTTGCCAGACCGGTGGTACTATAGCGTGGCCGTTTTTGACGGCGGCCTTCGAACCCTTTACCTGGACGGCGGACGGGATCCAAGTGCGCTTGTTTCCTCCCCCACGGTCTATCTTGCCGATATGATCATGCCCGTCCGGGTGAACCAAAGCGAGACCGGCGGTGGCAGCATGACCGGCACCATCGACGAGGTGCGTATCTCCACCGCGGTCCGCTCACCGGGTTGGATCCTGACTTCGTACAACAATATGAAAGATCCTGGTGGGTTTTATACTGTGGGGCCTGAAGAACCGCTCGGCTTAGCCACAGCCGTCAGCCTTGTCTCTTTCACAGCCAAAGGTGCGGGTAGCTCGGTTCTGGTGGAATGGGAAACAGCCCAGGAGGTCAACCATCTAGGCTTTGAGCTTTACCGGGCGGCTAGCCGAAGTGGTCCGTTCGTCAAGCTTACCGACAAGGTGATCCCCGGGCTGGGTTCCTCGGTTCAAGGTCAATCATACCGCTTTGAGGACACCGACGTCAGCCGTGGTGAGCTTTACTACTACCGGCTGGAGGCGATCGATGTGTCCGGGAAAAAGATTCCCTATGGGCCCATCTGTGTTGACTGGGACGGTGACGGGATGCCCGATGACTGGGAAATCGCCCACGGGCTTGATCCTACCTTTGACGACTGCCTCTACGACTATGACGGTGACGGTCTGACCAACTGCCGGGAGTACGAGTTGGGCACCGACCCCTTGAATCCCGATACTGACGGCGACGGCATTCTGGACGGGGAGGAGGACTGGAGCCAAGATCGCAGGGAACCTGCAGCCCACTCCCTGAGCCCCGGGGTTACGGTTATCTCGAAGGACGAGAGGGGGATCACCCTCGAACTTCGGACCGACGGGTTTGAGGCCGCCTCTATGGAGGCCCAAGGGGAGTATTTCGAGCGGCTCCGCATATGGCAATACATCCACGGCCTCACCGACGAGGTGGGCAAGCCCGAGCTTCCGGTCAAGGGGGTTTTGGTGGATCTTCCTCAGGGCAAGTCAGCCTCCCTGGAGGTTCTTGAGACCGAGGATGATACCCTTGAGGGCTATCGGATCTACCCGGTACCCGAGAAGTTGGCCGATGAGGGCGGAGGGACGAGCCGTGTCCGTGAGGTCTTTCAAATCGATGCGGCCGCCTATAGTGAGGAGGGTTTCTATCCTGGAGAAGTGGCCCTGCTGGGAGAAACCTACACGGTAAGAGACCAGGGCAAGGTTCAGGTCCTCTTCCATCCCCTCTCCTTCAACCCGGCCCTGGGAGAACTTTTGCACCGCAAGCGGATCCGGGTGCGGATCCATTATGAGGATAACCAATATAGTGCGCTCATGACCCAAGGCGTGGCGGGGTCCAGTACCCTGTCCTGGGCGCCGCCCACAGACGGCTCTGCCTACAAGATCCTGGTCTCAGAAGAAGGTATCTACCGGCTCACCCGGAGCGATCTTGCCGGTGCTGGTGTGGCTGTAGATAGCCTCGATCTTCGCCAGATAAGGCTTTACCACCTGGGCCAAGAGATTACCATCTCTGTTTACGATGAAAACGAGGACAACCAGTTTGATCTCGAAGACTACATTGACTTCTACGGAAGGGCTCCGGATACGGCCTATGCCAAATATGCCAGAGACAATGTCTACTGGCTTATCCTTTCAGGGGGAACGGGGGAACCCGAGCGGATGGAGGCAATCGATGCCACCCCGGGAATCGCTCCGCTGGCCACAACGCACAGCGCCACAGTGGTCCATGAGCAGAACGGCCGCTACTGGCTGGGAGCACCTGGAGGGGACACCTTCGAGCGCTGGTTCTATTCCACCCGGGTCTTGGGTTCAGGTTATGCCTTTGGAGGAGGCCCCCAGACCTATAGTTTCGCCCTTTCGGGTGTCTCTGGCTCTGGCCAGGGGAGCCTCACGGTTTCCATGGCCGCCCACGCAGACTTAGACCACCAGGTGGAGATCTCTGTCAACGGCACCCCCAGAGGGACCTATAGTTGGAGCGGGATTGCCTGGTATGAGGCGACCATCGATGGGGTAAATCTTTCTGAGGGAACCAACACCGTCACCATCGACTGTGGGGATGGCCTGGATACGCTCTATATCGATCGGTTCACCCTGACCTATCCCAGAAGCTTTGCCTCCAGCGGGGATCTTCTCGAGTTCAACCACGCCTCCGGGTACCCGTATGAGGTGACGGGATTCACAGACAACCATATCGTTGTCTATGACATCACCAGCCCGGGGGAGGTCCAGGTCATGGAAAATGTTCAGATCTCGGAGATAGGCCCCCCCTACACGGTAACCTTTGAGCCTCCATCAGCAGCAGAGGGGACCTATCTGGCTGTTTCCGGGATTGGTACAAAGAGCCCCGTGGCCATCATCGAGGATAGTCCCTCCACCCTGTCTGCTAGCCAAAACGAGGCCGACTACATCGTCATCACCCACAGGGAGCTGGGATGGGATGGCGATGGAGTGGCAAGATCCTGGCTCAGCGCGCTTCTGCAACTGAGGGAGAATCAGGGGCTGCGGGTTATGGCCGTGGATTTGGAGGACATCTATGATGAGTTTTCCTACGGCCTGTCCACCCCTCAGGCTGTAAAGGACTTTCTCACCCATGCCTACCAGAACTGGGCTCGGCCTGCCCTCCGCTATGTGCTCCTTGTGGGAGACGGCAGTTTTGATCCCAAAGACCACATAGGCACCGGGGAGACCTCCTTTGTTCCCCCCTATCTGACGGTCACCGAGCACATGGGGGAGACCATCTCGGAGGACTGGTTGGTCCGGCTGAGCGGCGATGATGCCATGGCAGACCTCTTTATCGGCAGGCTTCCGGCAGATTCCCCCGAAGAAGCCGCTCTCATGGTAAATAAGATCCTTGCCTACGAAACCTCGCCCAACACCAAGAACTGGGAAAAGAAACTTCTGCTTATCTCTGACAACCAGACCCAGGACTACGAATCGGCCTTCGAGGAGATGAACGAGACCGTAGCCTCCCTTGTGCCCTCAGGATTTTCCTCCCCTATCCGGGGCTATCTTGGCGACTACTGTCCGCAGCCCGAGACCTGCTCAGCAGCACCTCTCAACGCGGACCTCAGGGGGTGGATCAACACCGGAGCCCTTGTTGTCCATTACAGCGGCCACGGCTCCACCCAGATCTGGGCCGATGAACATATCTTTGTTAAAGACGATGTCTCAGCTCTGGCAAACGGAGAGATGCTTCCCTTCTTTGTGAGCATGAGCTGTCTTACCGGCTACTTTGCCAATCCTGAGGTTGAGTTCTTGAACCTGCCGACCTCTCTTGCCGAGGCGCTGCTTCTGGCCTCTGGCAAGGGGGCGGTTGCCGCCTTTATGCCCTCGGGTATGACCACCACCGAGGGGCAGGCGATTATGGACCGTGCACTCTTCGAGGCAATCTTCACCCAGGACATCCGAACCCTGGGAGAGGCCATTGCCCATGCCAAGGAGACCCTGCTTTCCCAGGGGAGCCAGTATGAAGATGTGGCAGAGACCTTTCTGCTCTTTGGCGACCCGGCAATGGCTCTTAAGGTACCGCTTCCCAAGCGACCTCAGGGGCTCAGCACTCAAGGTCACTCAGCTGGTGTTTTACTGAGCTGGAATGGGACCACAGACTGCGATGGCGCTCCGGTATCAGGCTACAACCTCTACCGCAGTACTACACCTGGTGGACCCTACACCAAGGTGAATACTTCCCTTATTACAGCTAGTCAATATGACGACACTTCAGTTGCAAATGGGATCACCTACTACTATGTGGTGACCTCGGTGGATGCTCAAGATTACGAGTCCGTACACTCCCAGGAGGCGAGTGGTAGCACCCAAATTACGAATCCTCCTGCAAGTGAAAGCGGAGGTGGTGGCGGCGGCTGCTTTATAGACACAGCCGCGGGGATGTAAAAAGAGTATTGGCGTACTGGAGTGATGGAGTGGTGGATTACCGGGCGCATGCCTCTCCTAAGAATGCCCTGAAAATCTGGCCAGCTTTTTGCATTGATTTCTCCAATCGGAGGGACCAATGCGAAGGTAGGACCACACGCCAAAGACGATAAGACGCTGTATCGCCAAGCGAGAATACCAATAATCTGGTTGTCATTCCTCCGATCTGTTCGAAGCCTGCCCCTTCACTCCGCTCTGGGCGAGCTCTGAAAAAAGCTAGGGGACAAGGTTCGACTGACACCTCAAAATGGCAATACGGCAAAGCCTCTGAGGGAAAAGAGACAATGGCGAATCTCAGTAAGTGCTACAGAAGAAACGAGAATCTGGTCTTTCGCCGAATCGGTGATGAGATTATTCTCGTTCCCATCAGGGACAATGTGGCAGGCATGGGATTCATTTATAACCTGAACGAAACTGCAGGATTCGTCTGGGAACACCTGGACGGTAAACGGTCGCTCCTGGATATACAGGAGATGTTGGTGAATGCTTTCGAGGTGGAGCCCAAAACGGCACAGAGGGATTTGTCCGACCTTATCGAGGTGCTTGAGGAGATCGATGCGGTCCTTGAATGAACCTCAGGTGAACCAGTCGTGTGTTGCTGAAGTCAGCATTCAAGATTATGCTCGGCGGCTGGTGGAGCGCCCACTGGCGAAGAGAATCCCTCTGTCGGGGACTCTGGAGCTTACCTTCCGGTGCAACAACCGCTGCCTCCACTGCTATGTGAATCAACCCGCTCACCATGAGAAGGCAAGGGAAAAAGAGCTTGCCTACACCGAAATCCGACGCCTCCTTGACCATATGGCCCAGGAGGGAACTCTCTGGTTGCTACTGACAGGAGGGGAACCTCTTTTGAGGGCGGACTTCAGGGACGTTTACCTTTATGCAAAGAAAAAGGGCTTTCTCATCACCCTTTTTACCAACGGCACGCTGATTACGCCTTCTCTCGCCGACTTTTTGCAGGAATTTCCCCCTCGGTTTGTAGAAGTCACCCTTTACGGTATCACCGAGCGGACCTATGAGATGGTGACCCAATTGCCGGGTTCGTACCAAAGATGCAGGCGGGGAATCGATCTCCTCCTGGAGAGGGAGATTCCTTTGAAGCTCAAAATGGTGATCATGAGGCAGAACAGGCACGAATTCATTGCCACCAAGCGGTTTGTTGAGGGCCTCGGCCTGGAATTCCGCTTCGATGCCCTCCTCAATGGGAGCCTTGACGGGAGTAAAGAGTTGAGGAGACTGCGGATCTCTCCGCAGCAGGTAGTCGAGCTGGACCTAGAAGATCCTCAAAGGTATCAGGAGTTCAGACGCCTTTACGAGAGAAGCAAAGGTGAGGAACCGGACCGAGAGCACCTCTTCCGATGCGGTGCCGGACTGCGGAGCTTTCACATCGACCCTTACGGGCAACTCACCCTGTGCAATATGGCCAGAACACCCAGTTATGACCTGCGTCATGGGACCTTTGCTGAGGGATGGCACGAGTTTTTTCCCCGGGTCCGTAAGAAAAAACCGGTCAGGGACAACCTGTGCATGGAATGCCGGCTGATCCATATCTGCGACCAATGTCCTGGCTGGTCGCAGCTGGAAAGAAGTGATCCGGGGATGCCGGTCGACTATCTCTGTCAGATTACCCATCTGAGGGCGAAAGCCTTCGGCATGGGGACGCACAGCATTGACGGAATGCGTAACTGGTCGCCTGATGATGATGGTGCTGGGTGGAAACCGCAAAAGCAAGGGTTGAATCCCTGAAAGCGATTCGAGAGACGGCCTATGGAAAAGGAAGATAAAGAGAAAAGGTACGAGAAACCAAAGGTAACGAAAATCAGACTGGATGCCAGAACCGCGGTTTTGGGATTCTGCAAGACCATCTCTTCTGGTGGTCCTGGATGGACTGACTGCGATGCCCCCGCTTATTGTACCGCCCCGGGATCGTGATGGTTTTTGACAACGTGGAAGCAGGACATCTTGCATTGAACAATCAAACTTCATTCCCGCTTTTATCTGAATTAAGTGGAGAGTTGCTGAGCCTTGGTTACGGAGTGCGTTTTCGAGCACCTGGAACAAGCATGCATCCCACCATTCGCCATGGAGACGTGATCACGATTGAGCCTGTGGCGACAGCCAAGCTTAAGAGGGGAGACATTATCCTCTATCGCCTTAAGAGTGATTTTATTGCCCATCGCATAGTGAACATAGAGGAAAGAGACGGATGTGGGCCCACTCTTATCTTGCGGGGTGACGCTTCAGCTACCTGCGATGCCCCAGTGCGACAGAAGCAGGTCCTGGGCAAGGTTGTTTACCTGGAGCGAGATCATCAAATCATCGACCCTTACAGCCTGAGAGTCAGACTATGGAGCATGCTTTACCTGTGGATAGCTCGCTTGAAGAGGAGTGTTTTCCGGCAGTGGCGGAACTCGGAATGCGCCAGCACATCCAACTGAATGGTGGGGGTTGGAGAACGAGAGACTAACGCATGTCAAATAATTTGGCTTTTAAAATAGGGGATGTGGCTATTTCAATTGAAGGAGAATTCTCTGGGGAAA
>Ga0209536_100017322_pt1 | contig 10209 bp, 7 predicted proteins | sample DeeMarSeWOR28_12_FD_187461 | JGI IMG/M metagenome (GOLD analysis project Ga0209536, IMG submission 187461) | Marine sediment microbial communities from White Oak River estuary, North Carolina - WOR-2-8_12 (SPAdes) (version 2) | ecosystem: Environmental > Aquatic > Marine > Intertidal zone >... | reverse complement strand
CGAGCCTCGAGCTCGAAATCCAGACGAAGGCGGTCGTGGTGTACGCAACGTATTTGCGCACACACAACTAAGCGACGAGCAATCGTCGCGAGGCCAGCGAACTTCCAAAAGGGGCGTCCCGTGCCGGGTCGCCCCTTTTCTATTTAAGATGCTGAAATTTGAGACGTCTTTTGGCTGATAGCTCAGCCCCGTGTGCTGCGGTCGTGGTCGGCGCAGCCTCAGGCGCGGCTCGCCGTCACGAGGAACACCGGATAGCGCTTGCCGTCCCGGTCCACCTCGACTGCGGTCGTGAAGTCGATCTCGTTGAACCCATGGTCCTCGAGCTCTGCGCGCAACGCGTCTCTGTCGAAGCCGAGATGGTACACACCCTCGGTGTCGGGAGGGTGGAAGCTGCCGTCTTCCGAGTCGAGGTCCGCCAAGGCCACCTGTCCCCCCGGAGCGAGATGCTGGGCGAAGGCCTGCAGCAGTCGACCGGTGTCCTCGATATGATGCATCGCCATGGCGCTCACGATGAGGTCGACGCGGTGCGGAAGCGGTGTGCTGAGGATGTCGACATGCATCGGTTCGACCTTGCCCTGGAGCTCGGGCTTCGCGGCCAACTGGTCCAGCATCGCGGCGGAGACATCCACCGCATAGACGCGGCGGACGTGTGGCGCCACGTGCGCACAGATGAGGCCGGTCCCCGCACCGAAGTCCATCACCACCATGTCATCTCGTAGGGTGAGGCGCTCGAGCAGTGCGCTGCCCACGCCGGCGGAGATCTGAGCCGGCACGGGCCGGGTGTCCCAGTCGCCAGCTTTGTGTTGGAAGAGGTCGTTCACGCCGGAACTATAGCCCATGCCCAGACCTCGCCCAGGTTGGTGGCGTCCTTGACCACCGTGGTTGGTCCATCGCAGTCACAGGTGTACGGGCCGCCGCCTTTCGCGATCGCATCGCGAAGGCACTGCTCCGTGGATGAGAATACCTCGCTGCCCGAGCCCTCACCCCCACACCCCACGACGAGGTCGTTTTTTCGGCTTCGGTGCCGCGAGTGGGCACAATCACGGCATGGATACGCACGCCCATCCAGATCGACTTCTGCCGTTGATTCTTCTTACCCTTTGCCTGGTGTTCCCGCTCTCGCTCGAGGCCAAGGTGCTCGGCCAAGAAGGGCAAGCAGGAGAAGAGGCAGAAGCCGACACGACCGAGACGACCAAGACAACCGCGGAGCAAGCCCTCGACATGCTCGAGGATTTGAAAGCGCGGCGCGGGGAGCTCGAAGAGCTGCGCGCGGAGTTGAAAAAGGCCGGAGACATGGCGGCAGCAGCGCCCGTGCGAAAAGAACTGGCGGAGCGTCGAGCTCGCTATCGACGGTCCCTCGCTAGCCTCGTCGAGCTGGTGCAAGACGGAGACGACGCTGGCGGCGAGATGGTACTTGCTCGCGCGGCGGCCATCGATCTGGTCACCCAGGACGGGAAATCCATGCGAGAGAAGCTGGATTCGCTCTCCCTCGAAGCGATCGAGTATCTGGAGACGATCTCGAAAGGAAGCGCCGAGGAGGCCAGGCAAGCTCGCCAGAGCTTCGGCGAGCTACTGCTCGAGGCAAACCGACTCCTCAAGTACTTCGATTCGAACATCGATCAACGCTCCGCGCTCGGTGAAGACGTGACAGCGGTCACCGGAAACATGAAGGAGCGACTCCAAACTCGCGCCGATGGTCTCGCGGGCCTTCTTCGACAGACGAAGAAGGACATTGATGCCGTCGCTGAGCAGCCGGGTTTGGATCAGGACGTAAGTGCGCAAGAAGAGCTCGCTTCCCTCAGAGACTACCGCGAAGTGCTCGCGGAAAGTCAGAGTCTCACGGTTCGGCTGATGGACAAACAAGGGATAGAAACCGCCGAGCTCAAACAGGGCATCATCAGTGCGACGGGCAAGCTCTCACAAGACATTCTCGATAGAAAGGTTGCCGGGGGTCTCATCGAACAATGGTTTGCGGATGCTCAGGACTGGTTGCAGAACAACGGAACTCGCCTCGTTTTTCGGGCGCTGACGTTTCTCCTCATTCTGCTCGGGTTCTGGGTGATGGCGCGGATTGCGCGCGGGGCTGTGCGACGAGGGCTTGAACGCTCGAAGCTCGAGGTGTCGAGCTTGGCCCGGGAGTTCTTCGTCAAGAGCACCGGTCGGCTCATCATGCTGGCAGGGCTCATCGTCGCGATCGCTCAGTTGGGCATCGAGATTGGCCCCTTACTTGCCGGACTTGGCATAGCGGGATTCGTCGTCGGCTTTGCTCTGCAGGACACTCTCTCTAACTTCGCTTCAGGCCTGATGATTCTGGTTTACCGGCCTTACGATGTGGGAGACGCCATCGAGGCTGGCGGGGTAATTGGGTCTGTCAGCCAGATGAACCTAGTCTCGACCATGATCATGACGTTCGACAACCAACTATTGGTGGTGCCGAACAACAAGATCTGGGGCGATGTCATTCGCAACATCACCCATCAACAGACGCGTCGCATCGACATGACATTCGGCATCGGATACTCAGACGACATTGCGAAGGCGGAGCGCGTGCTGACCGAGATCGTGACGAGTCACGAAAAGGTTCTGGAAGACCCCGCACCGATGATTCGTCTTCACGAGCTCGGCGATTCCTCGATCAATTTCGTCGTCCGCCCATGGAGCCAAACGGCCGACTACTGGGAAGTCTACTGGGATGTCACCCGCGAGGTGAAGCGTCGCTTCGACGCCGAGGGTATTTCGATACCCTTTCCGCAACGCGACGTCCACATCTACCACGACGGCGCGAGCGGAGCGTCGGGAGAACAGGTGGAAGGCGGGCTCTCATAGCCCAGCTCGGTCCTACGTCGTGTGGTCGGGTAGCGAGCAAGCATGACCCGAAGCATCGTTGCGAAGGGAGCCGCGATTGCCGCGAAGGCTCGCGGAGGTGGGCCTGATGGTGCCCCAACACGACTTGTTGATGTCCTTGATGAAGAACAACGGCCAGACGATGCAGGATCTTGCCGGCCGGCTGCTCGACAGGTGCGAGGAGCGTTGAATCGAGGCGCGCGCGCTCGCCAGCGTACGTATAGCTACCGACGAACTCGGTGAGAGTCGGCGCATGAGCGGGTTCGGCGAGCGTCTGCGTGTTTTCTTAGACCGTCGGGCTCATCGCAAACGCCCAATTGCGCGGTATTGGATCTCATGCTGCGTGAGTCGCTACGCGGACACCGCGTCCGTGCCGGATCGCCCCTGTTCGTATTGGGCAGTCGGCAGCGATTGGGGTGTGGTTCTCAGTGTTTGCGGGGGCTACGGCTTTCCGTTCATTGACCACGCTGAGGCACTCGAGCTTGTACCCGTTGGCGCACCCATCGAAGACGAAATCGTAGGCCCCGACCTGATTCGCGCCCGTCGGCGGCTGAGGTCGGGGTCAGCTCCCCGTGAGGCGCGTTGGCTTGCTGGCGCGGCGCGTTACGGGCTAGTCTTCCGCCGACCCATGAGTGCTTCTGGCTCGACGGAGACTCCGCAGGCACAGGGCGCCGATTCGCCGATTGCGAAACCGGCGTCGGCGCGCCTTCTCGTCATCATGCCCGCGTTGAACGAAGAAGAGCTCATCGGCGGGGTCATTCGCCAAATTCCGCGAGAAATTCCCGGAATCGAGCGCGTCGACGTCTTGGTCATCGACGACGGTTCCACCGATGGAACCGTCTCGGTTGCCACGGAGGCCGGCGCCTCGATCGTCTCGCTTCACGCAAACATGGGGCTTGGAATCGCCATGCAACGAGGCATCGACGAGGCGGTTCGTCGCGGGGTCGACTATGCCGTCAACATCGATTCGGACGGACAGTTCAACCCGGCAGACATCCCTCGGCTTCTTCAGCCGCTAATTGACGGGACGGCTGACATGGTGTCCGCATCGCGCTTCAAAGACAGGTCTCTCGTACCGGAGATGCCACTGGTCAAGCGTGTCGGAAACTGGGGCATGTCCAAAATCGTGAGCTGGATTTGCGGACAAGAGTTTGCTGACGTGAGCTGCGGGTTCCGCGCCTATACCCGCGAGACGATGTTGCAGCTCGTGCTTTCGGGAAGCTTCACATACACGCAGGAATCCTTCATTCTGTTGGCGCAGCGAAATTTGCGCATCAAGGAGGTGCCTTTGAAAGTGCGGGGCGTTCGCGAGAAAGGTAAATCGCGGATCGCATCGAACCTCTTTCGCTACGCCTACCGGACCGTCGGCATCATGTATTCATGCGTCCGCGATTTCAGCCCGGCTTCAGTCTTCAATGCCGTGACCTCGACCTTGATGGCGCTCTCGGCGGGCTTCGCCGCGTTCTTCGTGTGGCACCGCATCAGCTCGGGTCAGTTCTCACCGCACATCTGGGCGGGCTTCCTGGCTGCCTTTGTCTTCGGAATCGCGCTGGTGACCTTCTGGATGGGTCAAGTCGCCGAGATGATAGCGCGGCAGCGCAGCCTACAAGAGCGTCAGCTATACCTGCTGCGAAAGTATTTGGAACGCACCGGGCCAGGAGCGTAGAGACGACTCCATGAGACGAATTCCCGACACAATGCTGGCCGAAATGGCTGCCAGTCTATCCGCGCACGACCGCGACGAGATGGCGATTCCCAGCTACCGGCACCCCAACCCGGCCATGCGCTGGATGGCCTGGCGCCGGGTCGAGGTCATCGCGGGCTACCTCGACGACTTGGCCGCAAAAGGTGAGAAGGCTCGCGTTCTACTCGACTTCGGCTGCGGGACGGGGGTTCTCTTCGAACGAGAGGCCGCGGTGGCTGAGCGCGTCGTCGGCGTCGATCTCGTGCTCGGGCCTGCACGTCAACTCGCGGACGCGTGGGGCATCGACGTCGAGCTCATGGGGCCCGACGAGGCTGCAGAGACCATCGCACCGGGCTCGGTCGACATCATCCTCGCAGCGGAGGTGCTCGAGCATGTAGAGCCGCTCGAGCCTACCCTCGACATGTTCGCGCGATGGCTCAAGGCGGACGGACATCTTCTGGTCAGCGTCCCTACCGAAAATCGGCTCTACCGTTTGGGGCGCCGCCTCGCCGGCTTCGAAGGGCACTACCATCACGACAACGCAGAATCGATCGACCGCGCGATTCGGAATGCGGGCTTCGTACGGCAACGTCGAAGGTCGATTCCGCTGCCAGGTCCTCTCGCGATCTATTGGGTGCTCGACTACACCCGTCCTGGGTAACCGGAACATGCAGATGTCTGGATCGAGCCCTGATGGACCATCTCACGGGGTGGCGCACGTGGTCGTGGCTGCGTTCTTGATCCTGAAAGCGCTCATCGTGGTCTACAACATCGCTACGTTCCCCACGACGCGTCAGTACGATGCGCGGCACCATGCATGGCGTGCCCGAAGCGCCGGACTCGAAGTCGACCGCATGGCCTACAACTCGCCCCTTTACTATCTGCCCGGCCTCTTATGGGTAGATGCTTCCGACTACTTTGAAGACGGCAAACCGGCGAAGCCGCCGCGAGGCACAGCCAGGCACGACTACGAGACTCTCGAGAAGATCCAGTGGTTCAACAGCGTCTACGTGATGGGCGCCCTGCTCATTTGGATCTACGGAATCCTGCCGCTCCTCGCGAGCTCGCGAAGGAGCTGGTTTCTCGCGTCGATGGCCCTCATCGCCATGCCGGGATTTCCTAAGATCGCCGTGATGGCGCACCCCGATGTGCTTCTCCTGTTTCTCGCTGCTCTCACCTTCTTTCTCACCATTCGTTGGCTTCCGAGCCGACCTCACTTCGGGCGAAACCTCTTGCTCGCGCTACTCGCCGGTCTGACCGGGGCGTGCCGACCATTTGCCGTGGTACCCATGCTGCTTTGTTGGGCCCTCAACCTGGGGATGATGGTGCGCGACACCCGCGCCGAGCTCCGCGCGGGCGCAAACCAGGGACCGAAGATCGCTAGCCTCGTGGTACGTGCGGCGGCTGTATCGCTGATCGTCGTCAGCCTATCGGGCGCGTGGTGGGTATACCGATACGAGCAATCGGGCACCGTGATGGACGCATACAACCACAAGTACGTCGACCCTTATCAACCGCTCAAAGAAGACTTCGACTACGGGCATTACTACACGAGCTTCTATTTCGGAAAGCTCCTTCAGGTGCCGAGCCGAGCAGACGTCCCCATCGGGCCTGGCACGAACCCGAAGGGAAACAGCTTTTGGACGCAGCTGTATTCCGATTTCTGGGGAGACCATTTTCTGTACTTCTCGGGAACGAAGCAGGGAGCCGAACGGAAGCTCTGGGCAAAGCGTGTGCTGTTCGTCTTGGCCCTACCCCTTAGCCTTCTGCTGTGGCTCGGGATCGTCACGGGGACGTTTAGAGCAGCCGTCGAAGCCGCGCGTCGCAGGGCCGCTCTGAGTCCTTGGCTTTTCATGGCTGCCATCTTCTGGGGAGGCTTTTTGATCTTCGTTGCCTGGCAGGGCACGGCAGGCCTCTTGCCAGGCAAGAATTCCAGTATCAAGTTCCTCTACATTGCGTGGGCAGTGCCCTTCGGGGTCGGCACCGCGGCTGCACAACCGATACCCGCGCGCGCCTTCGCGCCGATTGCGGTCTTGGAGTTGCTGGTCGCTTTCGCTGCACTGCCCGTGTCGCTCAACTGGCCCTGAGCTCGGAGCATCGACTTGACACGACTTCACATTGGTAATGCGACCCGCCTTGCATGCATCGTCCTCGTCTCCCTGGGAGCGCTTCTTCTACAGTCGTGCGAGGAACCCGCCGCCGATCATGCCGAGGACGGCGAAGCGGAAGCGGCCAAGCAGGACGCAGCGGTCCAAACACCCCCGAAGCCCAAGAAGAGCCTAGGCCGCCAGCTCGTCGACTCGAAATCGCGCGCGTTGGAGCTCGAGCAGCTTCAAGCGCTCGGCTACGTCGACGGGACCTACGACCCGGCTCACGAAAAAGCGAACGTATTGGTGCACGTCGCGAGCCGTGCGCAGTCCGGATACAATTTCTATTCTTCTCGTAAGGCTCAGGGAGCGAGACTCGTCGACATGAGCGGGCGCGTCGTGCACGAGTGGAAAACGACCCAGAAGGGAGCATGGCAACACAGCGAGCTTCTTCCAAACGGGGACGTGCTGGTGATCGTCAAAGACCGTCGCCTGTCCCGCTACGACAAAGACTCGAAGCTCCTGTGGAGTGTCACGGGGCGCTTTCACCACGACCTGTGGATCCACGAAGACCAACTCTACATCCTTTCGAGACGAAGCAAGGTGGTCGAAAGCGTCCATCCGAACGCGAAGACTCTCGTAGACGTCATTCAAATGCGCTCCCTCGACGACGGCGCGCTCCAGCGCGAGATCTCGGTCTTGGACGTGCTTTTAGCCTCCCCTTATCGCTTCTTGCTCCCCAAGCTTTCCGATGACGCGAACCCCAAGAAAGGGCGCTCTCTCGACGTCCTGCACACGAATCACGTCGAGGTCTTCGACGGCTCGCTGACGGACCTGCATCCCATGTATTCCAAGGGGAACATCTTGTTTTCGATGCGAAACATCAACGCGATCGCAGTTATGGAGCCCGACCGGGAGACCATCGTTTGGATTTGGGGACCGACGAACCTGACCTTTCAGCACCATCCGACGGCGCTGAGCAACGGACACATTCTCCTCTTCGACAACGGTGCGAAGCGCTCACGCATCCTCGAAATCGATCCCGCGGACGACAACGCCATCGTGTGGAGCTACGCACCGAAGTCGGGTCTCTTCTCCGCGACGCGTGGGAGCAATCAACGGCTCTCCAATGGCAATACCTTGATCACCGAATCCGATCGCGGATATGTCATCGAGGTGACAAAAAGCGGGCGTGTCGTGTGGAAGTTCGCCAATCCCGTCGTGAACCGCAAGAAGGAGCGCGAAGCCATTTGGCGAATGACTCGCGTAGATCCCGAGACACTGACGTTCCTCGCGCCGTGAGTGGAGCTGCGGTCGCTATCCTGAGGTCTACGCGCCGGTGTGAGGTCAACCCGCATACAGGAGCGACGCGTGGACGTGGCGACGCAGCCGAGCTCCCACGATCAATCTGCGCTCGTTGTTTTCGTCTCTTTTCGACAGGTTGATTCTGTTGTTCGGTCGGCTGGCGTTTGACGCATGCAAGCTAGGCGCTGCTCAAGATCGCCGCTTGAGTTTTGCGAGAAATTGCTGGACTCTCCGCTCCATGCGCCCGTTCATTTTCTTCGCGACCGTGAGCCTGCTCATCGTTGGATGCGGAGGCTCAGACTCCGCCAACGGGGCCGGTGGGTCCGGTTCTGGACCGTTGGCCAATTCGTTGAAGCACGTGTTCCCGCCCCTGTTCGTCGACGTGGGCGGCGAGGTCGCGGACGTTTGTCAAAGCTGGACTCTCGACAACGAAGAGCCACTCTACGTCAATGCCGTACGCCAAACGAATGAAGGTGGATGGCATCACTCGAATTGGACGTTCGGCCCCGAAGAGGTGTTCGACGGGCCGGACGGTACCTGGGACTGCGATGATCGCGGTTACGCCCTGCAGTTTGCCGTCGCCGCGGGTGGAGTGCTCTTTGCGCAGTCCACGCAGGCGCTGGAAGAAACACAGCGCTTTTCGGAAGGGGCGGTCATCGTGATCCCGCCGCACAGCCGCATCGTCGGTAACGTGCATCTGATCAATCTATCCGCTGCGCCGATCGACAACTCGCTCAACATGGAGCTTGGCTTGATTCCGGAAGAGGAAGTCCAGGTAAAGCTCAGGCCGATCGGGATCTTCAACACGAGCATCGCCATCGAACCACGCGCGCAGTCAAGGTTCTCCCTGAGCTGCGACCTCGAAGACCTCTTCAAGAACATCCTCAGAGTCGACTCGATGCCCGAGTTCAACGTCTACTACGTGCTCGGGCACTACCATGCGTGGGGCAACTACCTGAACCTCAGCTACATTCAGCGCGATGGTAGCGAGCGCACCATCGTCGAATACGACAGCCAGCCAGGCGACGTGCTAGGGGTGCAGGTCGATCCGCCGATGCCGTCTAGAGGCGCTGTCGGTATGCGACTGACCTGCGGATACAACAACGACACCGACGAGTTGAAAACCTGGGGCATCGGCACTCTCGAGATGTGCGCGTTCTTCGGCTATGTCGACGTGGACCTAGCATTCCAGGGCCAGCCTGGCGGAAGCGACACCCTCGTTCCGCTGGGTGAAGACGATCAGGGCCGCAAGCTCTACGACGTCTCCGGGTGCAGCGGCCTGTTCGGAATTCCGATCCGAGACTAGCCGGCGGACCCCTGAAATCCGGGCGAAGAGAGCTTGCGGACCTTCGCGCCAGCGGCCAAACGGTCGGCGATTTGGAGACCGTTTTCGCAACGGCTAAATTCAATTCCATGGCAAACCTGGGGGTGGTTGACGGTTTCTGTTTGCGAGCGGCACGGACCGTTTGCATTGGCATCGTCCTTTCGGTTTCGATTGGCTGCGGCGGCTCGGGTTCGAGCTCGGGTGCCGGAGGCGCAGATGCAGGCACCGGTGGCGGTGGAGGCGCGGGAGGAGGCGCAGACCCAGAGTGCACGACAAGTGAGCAATGCGTGCCCCCCGAAGTCTGCGAACCGGTGACGCAGACCTGTGTGACCCCCCAAGCTACATGCACCAGCCAGCTTGAATGCACCGGCGGAACCTATTGCGAGCCGACGGCTGAGGTGTGCATCCCTTCGTCGATCGGGACACCGTGTGCCGGTCCAGACAACTGCAGTGGAGAATGTCTCAACGGCTTTTGCGGTTGCAGCGGCATCGCGCACGAACGACAGCTCGAGAGCAGTCCCCTCGACGTCTATCTCGTCCTCGATCGTACGGGGAGCATGGGAACCGACTGCGCGTATGTGGCGGGGAACTCGCCGCCGGTCAGCTCGAAGGCGTGCTTCGCCACGTATGCTCTTGCCGACTACCTCGTCGAGGTCTCTCCCGTTGTAGATACGAGTCTTGCGTTCAGCGTCATGTCGCTATCCAACGATTGCAGCGGCTCTAGCTATGACCCCGCGCTAATTGCGCAGACCTCGCTGCCCGTCGCTGCTGACAGCGCTCTCGTGCAAAGAATCAGCGACGAAGATTTCAGCGGTGGATACGGCACCCGTATCGAGGGTGCGCTTCGGGGCATCGCGAATTACACGAGCAACCACCGAACCTCGGGACGGGAGATGATCGGCGTTCTCATCACCGACGGCGACGCGACTCAATGCGACACGAATAATTCCAATCTAGCCCGGATT
>Ga0209536_100017320_pt1 | contig 10209 bp, 4 predicted proteins | sample DeeMarSeWOR28_12_FD_187461 | JGI IMG/M metagenome (GOLD analysis project Ga0209536, IMG submission 187461) | Marine sediment microbial communities from White Oak River estuary, North Carolina - WOR-2-8_12 (SPAdes) (version 2) | ecosystem: Environmental > Aquatic > Marine > Intertidal zone >... | reverse complement strand
TGCTTCCGATGCAATTACAACTCCGGGAAGCAATGATACCCGTGCATCAATGCTATCTGAAATTATCGGAATAAAACTCTGTAGTTCAACAGGGTCTACTGCTTGTGGAAACTGCATTGAGTAAGCAATCTTGCCTCCCTGCGTTAAATATTTTTGAGTAGCAAATGCTGCAAGATCAATAGAAGGATTATTATCAGTATACCAAAACAGGTAGTCAAATAATTTTATGCTTTCCAGAAAAGTGACATTTTTAAAAGGCGGTTCCTGATTAATAATATCATAGATATCATAACTTTCTGTAAGTCCGAGACTATCAAACATCGCTGTGTAAAATGATGCTGCATTGTCCTGAGTTGCATAGTCATCAATAACCAATATATTCCCAACCGGCTTTTTAACAAACCAGTTTCTTTCTGCCCCTTCTTCAGGCAATCTTACGAACTCAGATTTTGCACCTGATATATCCTCAGATTGCACAAAGAAATAATTCAAATCATCAAATACTAATCCGGGTAGTCTTTCCGGATTAATATTATTCTCCTGTCCTTCAATTAAAATTTCCATCAGAGGATTTTGAGATGAGAATTCATTCGTTCTTAATGTAACCGTACGGACACTTCCATCCAATGAAATTATGTTAGATGAATCAGTAGTGTCATTCAATGCGATATTGATTCTCAATATTGTTTCATCACCGTCTATATCTTCTGCAATCCAACCGAATGACATAACCGGGAATGATGTATCAGGCAAAAAGCTTAGTTCATTCCAAAAAACAGTTGGTGCAGAATTCTTTAGCGGAAATGAAAAGGAAGAAGGAGTTGGATCTATTAAGCCGATATCGTAAAATGCTTCACCATCATCCCAAATACCATTTTGGTTATCGTCAACAAAGGGTTCAGCACCGAAATTCATGCCATTCCGGATAACTGAATAATCATATTTACCATTACCTTCTGCATCCACGGCAGCAACATTAAATACGAATGTGGTATCAGTTGCCCCAATTTTTAGCGCAAAGAGACTATCATTTGAAATAGTGAATTCCCAATCATCATCATTCCATTTGATATAGAATCCTAAAACAATTCCGTCAGGGTCATCGCCCCACCAATTTACTCTTAAGCGTGTTGGCTGTGGCGAGATAACACTATCAGGTTTAAGTGTAATGCCGGTTTCCGGTGCCTGATTCTTAACCTTTTCGCTTACTACATCTTCGGTACAAGAAGATATCAAAGCGACAGCAATAAATACAGTAGTTAAGATTAATCTCTTAAGAATCATATCCTTATCATATAAAAAAAAAGAGAGCTCTTTTAAATTTTCAAAAAGCTCTACTAAAAAATTATTTAAGCAGAATCATCTTTTTAACATCAACAAAATTTCTGTTGCTATTTTCAACAGGATTTGCAATCAATCTGTAGAAATAAATGCCGGAAGGTAATCTGCTTGCATCAAAATTCAGGTTGTAGGATCCAGCAGATTGAACTTCGTTATTCAAGAGAACATTTACTTCCTGACCGAGCAGATTGTAAATGCTTAACCTTACGGTAGACTCCTCCGGAACCGAAAAATTGATAGTTGTTGAGGGGTTAAAAGGATTCGGATAATTCTGAGATAAACTATACTCAGTTGGAATGGTTCCTTCATCCTCAACACTTACAGGCTGGTAACCAATAAAATCATCGTTGTTTCTGGGTACGAGTTTATAATTTCCAAATGAATAATATAGTATTCCCTGAAGTGCATCAAAAGTGCTTCCGGTTTTTACATAGTAAAGTCTTGTAGGATCAGAAAGGTTGTGATAATCGTGCCTTCCGTCTTCCAGTTCAACGCGTGTATCACCGCTTGCATCGCTTACATACATTTCGCCAAAGTTACTCGGGAAATCTGCATTTTCATTTGTAACAAGTACATCTTCATATCTAATTAAAACACTTTCCCATTGTTCTTTCTCAACAACACCATTTCCGCCAGTTCCAATAGTATTTGTCTCAAGAACTTCTGGTGCGGGTACCGGATTACCAAGTGAGATTACAGATACACTCGTTGCACTATCAATCCTGGTGACATTAAATGTTGGGGTTACCGGATCATCCCAAACTAATCCATTTACAGTGACTAAATCTCCCTTCTGAAAAGCACGAATCTGATTTCCGTTACTTCCTCTGGTACCAATGTGAATGCCGCTCCAGGGACCTTGTCCATTCTGCATATAAATTCTGAACGCATAGTTTCCACCCGGAAAATCTGATGTATCAGCTGATACAATACCCGTCAGCGGAACCCTGTAACCATTATATCCACTCACATCAGTTCCAAAAGGATTGTATTGAACATCCTGAATAGTAACGTTTCTATTAAGTACAAGATAGAAATATTGTATGCTAGTAATGTTAGGCGGTAATGTTGAACTGTTCCCTTCATTATCTTTTGACCAGATATAATAATCAACCAATGAGGAATCACTGTTTACGCCAGGAATGTTTGCAGAATAATTACTGCCGCTAACAAGAGACATATTTACAGGTGAATAAGTTCCACCATCAACTCGATAATAGAGTTTTACTGAATCTACACTTCCGTCATCTGTTACATTGGCTGTTATAGTTACTGTTTGATTAGATGCAACTTGTGCAGTATTTCTTTTTACAGCACTAATTGAAGGTGGTGTAACAGAAACTTCAATATCACCTGGGTACATTGGTGTTATATAATATCCGTCTGTTCTTGTTTGGATTACGCCACGAATGTAGCTTAGTGTTGTCCCGTCAACTGGCGGCTGATAATTTGTTATACCGGTTAAACGGTGCCCTCTTAAAGTAAAATACCCCGACTGATCATACATAAACATATTATTACCCAGCCCATCATTAATTCTGAATGTTCCTGTGCTTGCGTTTCTATCACTTGTTACTACATCTCGAACTACTACATATTCACCTTCGTATTTCTCAGCAAGAGGATTTAATACACCACCAGTCATAAAGTCTGTAATTTCTAATTCAACTGGATCAGGTCTTTTTGGTAATTGACCAATTATCGAAACAGGTGTGACAGGTGCTAGCAGTAACAATCCCTGTGTGGTTGTAAAATATTCTTCAACTGTTAAAGTCATTTCCACAACCTGGGCTGTATCCACCAAATCAAAGAATGTCCCTTGATTAGGTCCGGTTGTATCATCCTGAACGATTACAATTCCGTCAAAACGATCATAAGTCTGTCCATCAGGATCATAGAGGTAAGTCTGCCATCTTGTACCAGCCCACATAATTGGTCTACGGTCTGTTTGAGGATCCACAACCGGACGCACCATAACAACACCCTGGACTTTAACTGTTTGTCCTTCATAGGGTGAAGGCTGATCACCATTTATTAGTAATGAATCAGGATCCTGATATTGAATTTCTTCAATTGAAATATCAGGATACTGTGCAAATAGAATGCTGCTGCAAAATAAAAGCAACAAACCAAGCGAAAGTGAAAACGATTTCATTGTAATGACTCCTTTATTTGATTACTAAAAACTTTCCTGTTTTAATCTCATTATTACTATTGTTCTTAACGGTAAACAAATACATACCAGTTGCAACTGCCTGATCACTATCAGTAAGCAGGTCCCAGGCATGTTCACCTCCGGCAAATATTTGTTTACCATCCGGAGCATAAGTCTCGAACCATCTAATATCTGAACTGTTACTCTGGTTGGTATGCTGAATACGTTTTACAATATCTCCGGCGAGAGTATATATAGTTATCTCACAATCGGATGGTAAATTGAAGAAATAAATTTTTCTTAATCTTTCGGAACTTCCGTCCCAAATCGCATTTCCATAATAAGGATTAGGATAGACCCCCACCTTAATATCAGGATCTTCGTTTGCCGGGGTTCCGGGTAATATTCTTTCAAAATTTGCTAGCGGTGAAGACTCAAGAATGTCGAGGTTATTTAATGGGTCACCTTCATCAAATGCACTTACTGCAAAGAGATACTGCCAACCATTTAATAAATTTGATAACACATACTTATAATGATATTCTATTGTATCACCGGGGAAAGTAACCGGTTCAGACAACTCAACAAACTCAAAACCAGTATCGAATGAGACTCCATTAGCAGCACTATCGAACTGAGCAAGTACTACTAATGAATTAAAAATATCCTGTCCCCCTTCGGTAAGATCAAATCCGGCTTGCGTTCTGTAAACCTTATATCCTTCAAAATCTCTTTTACCGGAAATAGGGTCAACGGAATATTCTGAACGCTTATCCCAATAAATTTCCACTTCCCTGTCTTTTGGAATTACTTTGACTTTTGGTACTATAGGTGGTGCAGGAAGAATATATCTTGTTATCTTTCCATCACCATCAAGGTCTTCTCCAGGATCCAGAATTCCATTTCTATTCTTGTCTTCTCCATGGTAAGCACGTAGTGCCCAATCAGCATTAGCATATAAATTTGTTTTTTGTTCTTCAGTATCAAGGTTTGCTGGGTCTGCACCGTATTTTTTTGCACATACAATCGCAAAGACAACGTTAATTGAATCTCCGGGTGCAATAGTTGGGAAATGTCCGTTAGTAATAAGTATCGATCTGTTTGATGCGGATTTTATTTGATCTGGATTTATTCCATCTTTCCACCTACTTGTTCCACTGAAATATCCTCGCATTTTTCCATAACGATCGATATCATTCTGGGGCGCAAAGAAATCGGGATCATCCGTATTTCTGAATTGCCAGGAAACAAAATTTACTGAGGGGATTGAGTCAATTAAACTAATTGGATATTTCTCTGGTAAGCGAGGTTCTGAACCACAATGGACTACTCCAATATAGCTGTCACTAAATCCTAAATCACCGGCGGCATCAAATTCATAAGCAATTTTAATGGAATCGTTATATCCATTTCCACCTTTGTTATAGAATGCACTGCCCGAAGGTCTACCCGTAATATTAGTATTTCTTACAACAGCATCGGTCCACATCCCTACAAAAACACTGTCAATATTTCTATTGCCCACATTTTTAATCCAGTAATTAAAAATCACAAAGAAATTTGCAAAGGGAAAATTCCAGGCATAAGTTTCCTGGTGAACTGCAATACCTAATGGATCATGGTCCTGAATCGGATCACCATTTTCAAAAACAGTGTTTGTATCAACATAATCCATTACGAAGTCCTGATGCGAAATAGCTGAAGGACTGAAGAAACGAGAATCGAAAAGGGATGATCTTTCTTTAACTAAATCACCGGGAGAATTTGTATATTCGAAACCACCCGTTCTGTTTGCAACAGAAGCGATATCAACTGCACCAGTTGTAACAAATGGACCACCAACACCGCGAATAAAACCACCAACATAAAGCCCACCATCAAAAAGATGTTCTATTCCACTTCCAATTGGATATTGACAACTTGGCTGTTCAGGCCAGAGATTAAATCCATGTCCATAAGTCCCGAAGTTGGTTACTGTTATTCCTATGTTTCCTACATTTGTGTATTTGCTGTTATCATCATCAAGAATTTTGGGGAAACGTCTATCATCATCACCCGGATTTAGATTAAAAGCACACAGAAGTGAACACAGCAACGCCAAACGAAATAATTTTTTCATTAAGGAAGAGAGTAAAAATATCCTGTTTAAAATGCCCGATTAGTTTGAAAATACGTTGTTAAAATACTAATAAAAATGATGTGAGTAAATAAAGAAATTGTTAAGAATTAGGAGTGAAAAATTATTCATCTTAAAAAATTCAATTTCATAATAATGTTCTATTCTGCGGTTCCAGACTATTTCAAGAATCCAACTCTTGCTAAATAATACACGAATCTGGCATTTAACCAGATTTTTATTTAAGTTGTACAAAAATGATCTCCCTTTCGATACACATACATTTAGGGACATCAGCTTAAACCTAGTATAAAAAACTAAGTGGGAGAGCAAAATGTCACAGATTTATGAATTAGATAAAATTGCTATTACTGTAAAATCTCACAGATTACTTAAAGTACTCCTCAAAGAAAATCCAAAGCTTGAAGAAATAATGCAAGGTTCCAAAAATGAAACTGAAGCTTTAGTTGGTGTTAAGAACTGGATATTGGATCGCATAAAGGATAAACCTTCAGCAATTAAATATTATGAAAATGGTGTAGCAAGTGGGATATCATTTAAGTCTTTGGATTGGAGTGATATTGCCGCTATAAGAATACTTGATTATGTCGATAATGCAGGAAGAGAATTTATAGATCTGAATCTTCGCGGCCAGCTTGCTGTAAGCAATCCGATCAAGTTATTGTGGCTCGGCGTTAATAAAGGAACCGGTGGTGCAAAGCCGGATTTTTTTGAAGATATGATTCATCTTTTCAGACAACTAATGGGTAATGAAAAAAAGAAGACTTATTCCAAAGAACAGCTAGAAACATGGATGAATCGTTTTCCATCCGGATTGGATCCCAGAATAGTTAAGCTTCGCGAAGAAAACAGGGAGAGAATTTTAAATATCATTATCGATAAGATTGATGAAGGTGAAATAAACGACTCAAAATATAAATTTGATCCAGAACTGAGCAGAAACAAAAAACTGGAAATTGCTCTTGACTGGTGGAAGGAAAGTACTTTCCATTTGCGATTTGCAGTACGTTCACCTGATTTGCTGAATGAGTTCCTCGGTTATTCTCTTGATCCTGACTCGATGAAAATTTTATCTGAAGCTGAGAAGAAAGGAATCCCCTTCTTTGTTAATCCATATTACCTATCACTTTTGCATGTTCGAGTCCCCTATTTTGCTGTTGGTGCTGATCTTGCAATAAGACATTACGTTGTTTACAGCAGACAACTGATAGATGAATTCGGATATCTTACTGCATGGGAAAAAGAAGATAAAGTTGAACCGGGTAAACCAAATGCTGCCGGATGGATTCTTCCATCTCATCATAATGTTCACAGAAGATATCCTGAAGTTGCAATATTGATTCCAGATACAATGGGGAGAGCTTGTGCCGGCTTATGTTCTTCCTGCCAGCGTATGTATGATTTTCAAAATGGTTATCTGAACTTCAATCTAAATAAGCTTAGACCGGATGAAACTTGGTCTGAAAGACTGGAAAGATTGATGGAGTATTTTGAAAATGATTCACAGCTAAGAGATATTCTTATTACTGGCGGTGATGCTCTTATGAGCGCAGATAAATCTTTGGAACAGATTCTTGATGCCGTTTACAATATGGCTAAAAGAAAACAACAAAAAAATATTAACCGACCGGTGGATAAAAAGTTTGCCGAGATTCAAAGAATAAGACTTGGAACCAGGTTGCCTGCATACTTACCTCAAAGAATTACAGATAACCTCGCAAATATTTTAAAGACATTTAAAGAAAAAGCAATTGAAATTGGTATTAAACAATTTGTAATACAGACTCATTTTGAATCTCCCATGGAAATTACACCAGAAGTGGAAGAAGCTGTTAAGAAATTAATAAATGCAGGTTGGATTGTTACAAATCAGCACGTATTTACGACAGCTTCCTCAAGAAGAGGACATAATTTAAAACTAAGAGAAGTTATGAATGATATTGGAGTTCTCCCTTATTACACATTCTCTGTAAAAGGATACATGGAAAATTATTATAACTTTGCTCCGAATTCACGTGCAGTTCAGGAAAGTATCGAGGAAAAAATAATTGGTAATCTTTCAGAAAGTAGTATTGAACTGACAAAAAAAATGGCTGAAGACTCTGAAAACATAGTTGAAAATATTAATTCTATCCGAAAAGCTGAGAACATTCCTTTCCTTGCAACTGACAGGAATGTACTTAATCTGCCGGGAGTTGGTAAGAGTCTGACTTTCAGAGTTATAGGAATCACTCGTTATGGCAGAAGAGTACTTGAATTTGAACACGATGGTACAAGATCCCATAGTCCTATTATTGAGCAAATGAAAAAAGTTATAATTATTGAATCAAAATCGATAAGTGAATACTTGAATCAGCTTGAAGAAATTGGAGATAATAAAGAAGAGTATATTGATGTATATGGCTATTCAATTGGTGAGACAGAAGCAAGAATGCCACTATATGAATACCCGGAATCTGATCTCTCAATAACAAAAGAATTCACAAACTTAGAAATACCCGATACTGATTTTGCAACTGTTGAGGTTTAGCTAATAAGTTAAAATCGCAAAAAGTTTTTATTTAAGAAGAATCATCTTCTTTGTCTCGACATAATTACCTGCCATAATTTGGTAGAAATAAGTTCCGCTTGGCAGATTCCGGATTTCACCGGAATGGCTTTTGAACTCAACTTCATAGACCCCTGCAGATTTATATTCATCAACCAGTTTTGCAACTTCATTACCGAGCAAGTCATAAACTTTTAATGTAACCAGTGCATTATCATTCCGGGCTTGATCCGGAATCTTAAATTTTATTTTTGTAACCGGGTTAAATGGATTAGGATAATTCTGATAGAGGATAAATCCCTCTGGAACATTATTATCATCAGTAACAATGTAGCTAGGATTTCCCGGGAAGAAATACTCAAGCATTCTGTCAATAGTTGCACGCCATAAACCCCAGCTATGGCCTTCAGGTCTTTCAAGCCAATCGATTTCGTAGCTTGCATTAATAAGATAATCTTTTAATGATCTCATATTCTGTGTAAGACTTCCTTCATAAGATCCCCAAATGGAACTCCAAGTAATTTCTTCTACAGGTCCATTAATAATTAAATTATACGCTTCATAATTATTTGGCCAGAATGCCCCCGAGTGAAGCCCACATAATCCAAATACATCAGGGTGATTGTAGCTGATAAGTGCTGAAATATTTCCTCCGAAAGAATCTCCAAGGACTAACCTTTCTTTTGGATCATTCTTAGTCAAATAGTTTGCATCAATGTAAGGAACGAGCTCATTTACAAAAAATAATCTGTATTGATTTCTTAATGAACCTGCATATTCTTCATTACGATTATTAGGGGTGACAAATACGCCAATTACAGGTTGAATTTTTGAACTATCTAAAAGGTTATCCAATACATTAACTCCCCTTCCTAGACTAATGTATTCTGAACCATCCTGAAAGTAAACTGTTGAATAAGTTGCAGCACTAAGTGAATCATACTCCGGTGGTAAATATATCTGCAGCTGATAATTTGTATTTACGTTTGTACTGAATAATGTTTTCTGAACTACAGTGCCATGGTCAATATTCGGATTGTATTCAATCTCCCACGGCTGAATATACATTGGCATTGAAAGTTCTGAGTTAGGTCCAAACCCTCCCTGGCAGGTATTCGGATTTTCAGGATCTAAAATCCAGTTACTTCCATTTAGTACAAATTTGTAATCCAGTCGTGCATCCATTTCAAAATTTGCAGACCGATACCAGAAATTTGTTTGACTCAGATGTGTCATCGGCCAGGCAGATATACTCCATCCATTAAAATCTCCCGGGACAGCAACTGAACTTGGATTTCCCAAATAAATAAAATTTGCAGTTGAGTCTTCAATGAATGGAATTCCCTGTGTTCTTGCATAAGTCATAAAGCTGTCTACTGCAGCCTGCTTTGCAACAGGATCACCCAGTGAGTTAACGTGATCAAGGAATTGCTGGAATTGGGATTGAGCAGGAGCTAACGTGGAAATTAATAATACTATTAACAAATATATGTGTTTCATAAAATCAACCTGGATTTTACTTTGTATGAAATACTAAATAATTCATTTTAAATATCCGCATTGGATATCTTGAAGTCAACCAATTATTTAATCATTTCCAACCTTAGCAAGCAAAAAAGCCCCGAAATATTTCGGGGCTGTATACAATTATTATTTTATTTCATCAACACCATCTTCTTTGGTAAGTGAATTGACATTTTAAAAATATTATCCAGTGACGTTCCAATATCCTCCTATTACTATCAGTTTATTCGAAATGTACCAGTAGCACCTTCGGGCAATACACAGGGAATTATCCAGGTTATAATGCCCTTAATGTGTACAGGGCGACCCAGCCACTCTTCAAATGGTCCATCTGCAAACTCCACATTACCGTTCGCCACAAACTTGTCATTTCCACAGGGCACAACGCCAGCATCTGGTCCTTCTAAGACAAGATAATCCGGGTTGCCTAGAAATCCAGCTTCATAGATTTCAAACCTTTCGTCGAAAACAAATGCTCGTGGAGGAGGCGGTGGGGGATTCCCG
>Ga0209536_100017319_pt1 | contig 10210 bp, 6 predicted proteins | sample DeeMarSeWOR28_12_FD_187461 | JGI IMG/M metagenome (GOLD analysis project Ga0209536, IMG submission 187461) | Marine sediment microbial communities from White Oak River estuary, North Carolina - WOR-2-8_12 (SPAdes) (version 2) | ecosystem: Environmental > Aquatic > Marine > Intertidal zone >... | reverse complement strand
TCCGGATCGATTTCACAGTGAATCGTGGGCACCACCTGGCAGTCGGGTATGACCTCATGGATCTCGGCAAGAAACTGCGGAATTTTTTCTGCGGCCATTAAATCAATTTTATTTAAAAGGATTAAATGGGCCATTTCAAGCTGGTTGTAAAAAAGCTGCCCGAATACTTCGCGCGCCCCCCAAATATCTGCGTCCAACACCGTAATAATTTTTTTAAGCGCCATATGCCGGCCGATCTGCGGGTCCTGCAGGACCGGTGTGATCGATTTCGGGTCGGCGACGCCCGAGGCTTCTACTAAAATGCGGCGGGGTTTGAATCGATTCCATAACCGCGTCAGCGATTGATGCAGGTCGGCGCTGAGGGTGCAGCAGATGCATCCGCTGGTGAGCTCGATCACGTCAGAACCGGAATCTTTGAGCAGGGCGCCATCGATTCCGATGTCGCCAAACTCATTGACCAAAACCACGGTTTCGGAGAGGTCGGTTTCCCAGGAAAGGATTCTTTTGAGTAAGGTGGTTTTCCCCGCCCCCAAAAAGCCCGCTAAAAGTAAAATGTCGGCTTTAAATTCTGGCAGATTGCCAGGCGGTGTATTCATAGAAATTTTCCACCGAATCGACCCGGATCAAAATAAACGGGGCTGATGTATCTGTTGACATGTCCCGCAAGTAATTTGCAAAACATGGTATTATTTCAGATGTCGGGAATAAGCAGGTTTCAGGTGTCGGGTGTCAGTAAACAAAGGACAGACGGCAAATGGGAAGTCGGGCCGGCCTCTGTGCCGACCGCTGAACGGCGGGCACAGAGGCCCGCCCTACATCAGAACGCTGACACCTGAACACTGAAACCATAATCATTACGGCTTTTGTAACATTTTTGCGGGACACAACACTAGACGGCGATGGTTGCAACCTGGTAACAGCGCAAACATCGCTCAGCTTCAGCCACGGCTTGCTGGGCGGATAGGCCCTGCTCGACTTCATCAAAGCTTGATTTTCGCGTGTCCGCTGGGAGCATGCCCGGCTGGAAGCGCGGTTTGCTCTCGACCTTGAGGATTTCTTCATCCGGGTCATAGACTTTTACGGTTTCGAAAAGCTTATCAAAATAGTGGTTGTCATCATAATCAAGGGACTGCCCATTAATAAAGCGATCGATGCTGTGAGCCGCCCGGCGGCCGCCGGCGCAGGCGGTAATCAAGGCGTCCGGTCCGGTTTCACAGTCACCGGCAACAAAGATTTTTGGACGGCTGCTCTGCTTGGTATACTCGTCAACGACAATGGTATTCCACGGGGTTGTTTGAACATCATCCATTCCGGCAAGCAATGATAGATCGACCTGCTGCCCGATCGCTGAAACGATGGTATCGCAGTCAAAAACAAATTCCGAACCCTCAACCGGCACCGGTCGCGGCCTGCCGCTGGCATCCGGTTCACCCAGTTCCATTTTGATGCATTCAAGGCCGACCACTTTACCGGCTTCAGCCAGGATCCGCACCGGCGCCGTCAGAAAGTGGAACTGCACCTGTTCTTCTTCGGCATCGTGAATCTCGGCCTCATCAGCCGGCATTTCGTTGCGGGTCCTGCGGTAAACCAGGTGAATATCTTCTTTCTCGGTGCGCAAGGAACAGCGAACACAGTCAATGGCAACATTTCCCCCGCCGATCACCACGACTTTTTTGCCCTGCGGATACGGATCACGACCGGCGTTCACCTCTCGCAGATACGCAAGCCCCGGGATAAAACCCTCATATTCCTGGTCTTCTCCTTCGATACCGATTTTGGTGCTGTTCTGCGCACCCATGCCGATAAAAACCGCATCGAATTCATTTTCAAGTTGGGAAAGCGTCAGATCATTTCCGATGGTTTGACCGTAGTTGATGGAAACGCCCATTTTCTGAATTTGCTGCACCTCATCTTGTAGAATATTACGGGGCAGCCGGTAGTCGGGAATCCCCACGGCGGACATGCCGCCCGGTTCATCCAGGGCTTCATAGATCGTTATCTCATGGCCGTTCCGGGCCAGGTGATACGCGCAGGTAATTCCGGCAGGTCCGGCACCGACAATGGCCACTTTCCCGGTTTTCTCGGCGGGCGTGATCTCGTATTCGGGCTCCTTTTGCTCGGCGAGCTCATGATCCGCCACAAAGCGCTTGAGCGCTTTTATCGAAATGGGTTCATCTAGATTCCCACGACGGCAATGTTTTTCGCAGGGCCTGAAACAGACACGCCCCACGATACCCGCTATGGGCAGACGTTCGCGAATTACCGACAGGGATTCTGCAAATTTGGCGTCTTTGATCAACTCGACGTATTTGGGAATATCGAGGTGAATCGGGCAGGCGTCCAAACAGGGGGCTGTCAGTTTAGAATAATAGGTGCCCTTTTTTATCTGTTTCTCGCCGCTGGCGGCCTGTGAAAAATCATCGGCAAAATATTTGAGGGCATCAAACAGCGGTGACGGTCCGGATTTGCCAATGCTGCATTTTGCATTGCTGACGATCGCTTCAGCAGCCGACTGCAAAAACTCCAGGTCTTCTTCGGTTGCTTCGCCGTTGGCCATATCCGCAAAGACCTCGAGCATCTCCTCCCAGCCCGTTTTGCAGTAGTTACATTTATCACAGGTTTTTGAATGCGCCAAAACAGCCTCAAAATAGGCCCGGCAAAGATCAATAATATCCACTTCAGGTGATCGCAGAACAATCCCTTTCCAACCCATCAAAGCTTTGATCTTTTCGTCCTGTTTGAAATATTCTGGCAAATCCAGGTCTTTGATTGATGCCTCGTTTTGCACCTCAGCGCCGCGGTTTTCAATAATTTCTCCGCCCCATGAACTGAAAATGATGTCCGTCATGCTAGTGCCTCCATCCCGTGCAAAATTCAGAGAATAATCGACTCCGTTTTCCGGTCAAATTTTTCTCATACCGTATAACCGATGTCAATGCATTCGATTTTATTGTCTATAAAATCATCTATATTCATTCTAAAAATCATCTTTTAGACGATATAAAAAAGGGGAAGTTTTGATAATAGATAATTGAGATTCTTTACCCTGCAAGGGTTTTGAACTCAGTCGGGAGGATGACTTCCTTGGGAGTATTCCTGCGTGTGCTGCGCTTTAATCCGTGAAACCACGCCGGGCTTCCCGGGGGGGATCGGTTTTCAGAAATTATCTTTTTAAAGACCAAAGGAGGTAGGCTATGCAACGTTTTAGTAAAGCGCCAGAGGTTTATGACGTCGGTGGTGTGAAACTCGGCGGCCAGCCGGGAGATTACCCCACGGTCTGCTGCTTCTCCATCTTTCAGGAAAGCGATAAGTTGTTTGATAAGGGCAGCCGCCGAAAAGGGTTCAATGAAGCGCGAGCGGAAGAATTACTGAAAGGGGCAGAAAAGCTGTGGAAAGAAACGGGCGTGCCCGTTATGGCTGACATTGTCGCCAGCCCGGGTGAAAAATTCAAAAAATATGTGGATTTTGTCACCTCGGTCAGCGAAATGCCCTTTTGTGTCGATGCGATTATGATGCCGGCCAAATTGGAGGGTGCGGCCTATTGTGCCGAACAGGGGCTGCTGGACCGCATGTTTTATAACAGCCTTACCGTCTGGGAGGAAGACTTAGAAACGGAAGTTAAAGAATTGGCCCAAATTGGCGTCAAGCATGTGCTTTTGGTTGCCTTTGATCAGGATGATCAGACGCCGAATGGCAGAATTACCGGCGCCCAAAAATTGCTCAATGCCATTGAAAAAGCCGGCGCTAAATTTGAGAGCATTATTGTCGATACCACCACGCTGAATGCGCCCGCCAATGCATTGTGCGGAATTTCCAATCAGTTAATAAAGGAAAAATGGGGCTTTGCGACCGCCAGTGCGCCGAGTAACGGTTCTTATATGGAACTGCAGCGCTTTAAAGATATGTTTGGATTTAAGGGTTGGGGCGGTTTTGATGCCGCGGTGGAAGCGCTTTCGGCCTTTTATTACAACGATTTAATTTTCACCGGGCCCATGGCGGGTGCACCCCGTGTGGTCGCGGCTGTTGCGCTGGCCGATGCCTTTCTAGCCACTTCTGTTTTTAATGAAACCAAAGAGTTGCCCAAAGATCCCAACCATCCTTTGCTCAAACTATTTCCGGAGTTTGCCGAACAGCTCAAGGTGGCCTGGGATAAACCCAGTGATTTGGAAAAAATGTAGTCGCATGGAACCTGGAATGATGCGTTTGTAATCCTCAGTTGCATACCTTCTTGAGCAGGGCGAGGATTGATCAGTGGATTGCTTGAGATCCTCGCCCTTTTCAACCCTCATCGTTATTTCGTCCCGAACGCGCTTCAGATCGTTTCACCTGAAAATCAGCTTGATGATTAACATTATCAGTGTTAATAAGGATTTGGCGCCAACCCGCGCATTTTACGAGGATGCGTGAACCCGAAGGAAAGCGTTGCTTAAAATCGATCTGGCATAAAATTATACGATATTTCGTTATCCCTCATTCAGGTGGGAAATGACCATTTTTGACTGGCAAAATGAACTCAACCGGGACGGGCACCGGGTTGTGATCTCGGGACAACCCATTGCCATGCACTGCCATCATTATAATATCAATTTGCAGAAAACGCTGGAAGAGACCCTGGGCGAAGAGGGTGTTAAGCTTCTATACGCTTCAGCCGAGGAAACCAATTTTAATAGTTTACAGCATCTTTTCAACCAGTATAAAAAAATCAGAACCCTGAAGTCGAAGCTGGAAATGGCCTCCCTGCTCTATCAGAATTGCGGTTTGGGGATCATCCATTTCAGGAAGGTCAGGCCCCATTCGGCTTATATTGCGAGCATCTCCAGCCATCATGTCACCGGGTGGCTCGCAAAACACGGGCGACGCGAAACCCCGGGCTGTCACTTTACCCGGGGCTGGATTGCCGGTGCGCTGGAGGCGATTTACCAGCGGCCCCTTGGTTTTTATGTCGTGGAGGAACGGCGGTGCAAAATGAGGCGGGATGAGGAGTGCGCCTTTCATGTCAAGGAGCGTTAAGTGGCAATTGATGTCAGCAAAATTATCCATGCGGTCATGGAAGGCAGCAAGATCAGGGAATCCAAAGGGATCATCCCCCTTTTCGGGGTCTATCTCTCGCTATTTTCGGTGAACTATTACAATCGACTGAGCTTTGATTTTGAAATCAAAATGGGCAAACCGCATGAGGCTGAAGCCAAGGCCCTTTTGATCGAAGCGGCCCAGGAGTGCGGCTATGCCACTTTTCAAGGTATTCGCGAATCCTGGGAATGGGAGCAGGTTGTCGCTCCCATGGTGGAAGACAGAGAAGATCAAATATTCGGTTTTGTCGCTGTGGCCGTGGCTTTTGGCTGGGGGGACCTGGCGGTCGCGGAACTTGTTCCGGGCGAAAAACTCGTCATTCGGGCCAGCGACTCCTATGAGGCCAGGGGCTACCTGGAGCAATACGGCGTTGCAAAATCAGAGAAGTGCTATATGCTCAGGGGGGTTGCCGGAGCGTTTATGGATCTGATTTACGGCGACGACTATCCGGATGGGCTCCATGCTTTCTCGGCTGCAGAAAATTTCTGCCGCGCCAAAGGAGATTCGTATTGTGAATTCATTGCTAGCAAATCACCTTATCGACATAACACTTAAAGGCAAAAGCCAGACTGAAAAACAACAATGCTGGGCACTTTTATCCTGTGCCAAAGTGCTCTGTCCGGTGCATGGTAAGCCGGCGACCGAGTGCTGGCTCATCCCCAAAACCCATTGCACCCGGTTTGTCCAGGATGATTTTTTTCAAAAGCTGTCCGCCTGCCTGTCCTGTTCCTATTTTAAAGAGCGAGGGGAGATTCACCCGAGTGGCTGGAGCTATTTTATTTCCGATCAGATCCATAAATACAATGCCAAGGCCCTGGAGCATTTATATCAAAAGGAAGAAAGCTTTGTAGAGATTCTAAACCGGATTCCGGATGGGTTATTCACCACCGACCATGAATGGCGCATTACTTACTTTAATCCTGCCGCCGAAAAAATTACCGGTTTTTCGGCCTATGATGCGGTCGGGATGTATTGCAAAGATGTGTTCAAGAACTCCATCTGCGAGTCTGACTGTGCCCTCAAGCACGCGATCGCTGAAGGCAAAGATATCCACAATCGGGAGTATGAGATTACCAGCATTGAAGGCCAAAGGATACCCATTATTTGTTCAACATCGGCGTTTCGGGATGCTGCCGGACGTGTTGCCGGAGGTCTTGAAATATTTAAAGATATCTCTGAGTTGAAACGACTTCAGGAAGAGGTCGCCAAACGCGAGAAGAAATATCGCCGCATCTTTGAAGGCAGCCATGATATGATCTATACGACCAACGAGCAGGGCCGGATACTGGATATTAACCAAGCCGGTGTTGAAATGCTTAACTTCCCATCCAAAGAAGAAATGATGACGACGATATCGGCCGAGAACCTTTACCGCAAGACGTTAGATAGAGACCGATTCCTGGCGGCCATAAACCGGCGGGGCCAGGTAAAAGATTATGAAGTTGAATTTAAAAAACGGGATGGCACGGCGATGCATGCCCTCATTTCCAGCCGACGATACCAAAACCCGGAAACCGGCGATGTCGAGTTCGAGGGGATCATCAAAGACATTACCCATCGCAAGCGGACGGAAGAAGCGCTTAAGCAACGCAACCGGGAACTTTCGATTTTAAACAGCATTGCGGTGGCCTTAAATCACAATATGGCCTTGAACCTGATTTTACAGGAGGCACTCAAAAACGTCCTGAAGGTATTGGAACTCAACCGTGGGGCCGTATTTCTGATCAATCGCGAACAGGAAAAAACCGAGGTCATTACCAAATTCGGCTATAACGCTGAAGGTGCTGAAGACGCCCAACGGGTTTTTTTCAAAGATCCGCTGCTGAGCAAAGCCCTCCTGGAAGATGAGATGGTTTTAAAGCCCGAGCCCATCTTTCCGCCTTTTAAAGCGCGTTTTGAGTCGGAAGCGCAAAAATTTTCGCCCTGGCTGACCTGTTTTCTGATTACCTTCAAAGGCAAGGGGGTGGGATTTTTGGGGCTTGACATCCCCTCATCCCGCAGATTGAGTCAATACGAGTTCCATTTGATGGGCTCTCTGGGTAACTTTTTAGGGGGGGCCATCGTGAATGCCCAGATGCGGGAGACAATTCGTCGCGATCGGCAGGAGTTAAGACGGCTTACCGCAAAATTGTTTCAGAGCCAGGAGGAAGAACGGCGTCGGATTGCACGCGAGCTTCATGATGAATCCGGTCAGTCTCTAACGGCCGTGAAACTGGCCCTGGAACGGTTGGAACAAAATTTACCACCGCAAGAAAACGGTCTGCGGGAAGCCATCGGCGAAATCATAATGATGGTGCGACGAACGTCTTCGGAAATCAGGCACCTCTCGTACCACCTGCACCCGACCCTGTTAAGTGATCTGGGTCTTGAGCCGGCGCTGGATCTGTATTTCAAAGAAATCAAAAATCATACGGGTCACAACATCGAGTTCAGCATGGTGGGATTCGATCACCGCCTGGATGCTGACATGGAAACGGTTTTCTATCGCTTCAGCCAGGAAACCCTGACAAATGCCCTGAAGCATTCCGGTTCGGATAACTTCCGCCTTTCCATTATCAAAAGCTACCCCAAGATTATCTTCCGGGCAGAGGATGACGGTATCGGTTTCGACACCCAGATCATTGGAACCGATAAACGCAATCTGGGCCTGCTGGGGATGCGGGAACGGACCTCTCTTCTGGGAGGAACCTTCCAGTTGCGCAGCAAGCCGGGGGAAGGAACCCGAATCCGGATTGAGATCCCTTTTGCTGAGTCATTGAGCCATGGCTAAGCCAGTTCGCATACTCATCGCCGATGATCATACGATTGTTCGCCAGGGTTTGGCGAGCTTGCTGAACGATCAGCCTGATTTGAAGGTTATCGGCCAGGCGGACAATGGAAGAGCAGCGGTGGACAAAACGCTGGAGCTAAAGCCGGATATCATCATTATGGATATCGCCATGCCGCAGATGAACGGCATTGAAGCCGTAAAGCGCATAAAGAAAAAAGTCCCGAAATCGAAAGTTTTGATTCTGTCAATGTATTCCCATGAGCATTATATCCATGAGCTTTTAGAAAGTGGTGTCTCCGGCTATCTTCTGAAAGATTCCAGCGGCCGGGATATTATCAATGCCATTCACGCTGCCATGAACAATGAGACCTTTTTGAGCCCTTCGATTTCCAAGGTGGTTGTGGACACCTATCGATCCCCCCGCAAAGGAGCCGCCAGTGCCGAGCGTTATAAACGACTGTCCAACAGAGAAAGGGAGGTTTTCCAGCTGATTGCCGAAGGACATTCCACCCGCCAAATTGCGGATATGCTCTGTGTCAGCATCAGTACGATCAAATCCCATCGGGCCAAAATTATGGAAAAGCTTGAAATCTATTCACCAGTCAAACTGGTCCATTTTGCCATCCAGCTCGGTTTGGTTGATCCGGAATTATGAATTCAAATAAAAAAATAGGCATCATCACCCTTACCCGTCAGACGAGTTTAGCGTATTCAGCGCTGAAAAGGATTGTCGAGGATTTGGGATACGAACCCATTTGCGGTGAAGCGATCGGCTCCGAATGTATCTTTTTTCCATTAGAAGAAATCAATCTGGTGGGGCATGATTTTTTAGCCGAATTTTTTAAAAAGGCAAAGCTGCCAGATGCGGATGTAATCTTAATTTCAGCGCCTTATACGGTTAACTGGTTTATGTTGCCCAAGGTCGTTCATTGCTTAAGAAGCATCTCTTCGGCCCCCATCATCCTGGGCGGCAATGAAGCTTCCAACAACTATAAAAATCTGATGGATTTTCGATTCTCCACTTTTGTGAATGAAGTGGTCGACGTCGCTCCTGATTTCATCGTCAGGGGAGCCGCTGAAAAAGTGTTACGCGATCTTTTACCCTTGCTGGATAAGCGCACCCTGGCCAACAACTGGGATCGCGATTTCCTGAAACAATTGCTCGATATCCCGAATATTGTCTTTTGGCTGCCGCCCAGAAAGGCGCTGATTGCCACTGATTTTAACGCTGATGATTTATCGGAAAAAGATATTTTTTCCTATGTGAAATATGGCGAGAAGTCTATTGCGCTAACATTGCAAAGAGCCTGTATCTGGGCCAAAAAATCCCGGGGAGGATGTTTATTCTGTGCGATTGCCAGCCAGTTCGGGGACCATTTTCATTGTGCGGTTCAAAGTGATTTTTTTGTAGAAGATCTAAGCCTGTTTTTAAATAAAAACCCCCGGGTTAAATATGTCGATATCTGGGATGATACCTTTAATATCAATCCGGAATGGGCGATTAAAATTTGCCGCTATTTGAAAACCTTAACTCAAAAAGCCGGCCGAAAAATTAGATATTCCTGTTTCCTGAGGCCCAAAGGCTTGACCGAGAAACTTGTCGGACAAATGGCAGAAGCCAATATTCGCACGGCCTTTATCGGCGCAGACGCCATGACCGATGAACTTTCACGGCGCATGCGAAGGGGCTGCACCATTTCAGAAATGAACACCTCGATCGCACTGCTGGCCAAGGGAAAAATCCAGCCCCGATTAAGCGTTCAGCTATTTTCGCCCGAGTCAACGGTCGATGATGTTGGCATTACATCCACCCTGGCGCTGGGGTGTATTAAAAATGGGGAATCTACGGTTCACGTCCACCTGTACACCTATCCCCTGTTTGGATCTGACATCCATAAACTGCTTGCCGTCAGGGATAACTTAAAAAAAATTCCGTCCCCGCTGTTAAAATTAGATAAAAATAGCGGCTTTGAACCGTACTCGATTGCCTATGACTATATGAATTATGACCCTGATGTGGAAGCAATAAAGCAGAAAACATTTCATCTTTTGAACATTGAAACATCATTTTATGTTCGAACCTATCCCGGCGATACCGTTGATGCGCAGTCACTCAAGGAAATTCTGAGCCGGGTCAGAAGCTGGTGCTTAGAGGTTAAAAAGTCTCAGTCGATCAAATCGCTCTGGTATATGATGATCCTTTTTTGGGAAAATCAAAACGCGGGTCTGAGCAAAACGGAATTGATCGACTGCCTGTCTAAAAATGAGCCGGATGGGCAATTACCGCAGCATTTAAAAAAAATCTATGGCAATTTTGGTTATCGTTACACCTTATCCAGAACCTTTGACGACGTCATGACCATCCTCATA
>Ga0209536_100017318_pt1 | contig 10210 bp, 6 predicted proteins | sample DeeMarSeWOR28_12_FD_187461 | JGI IMG/M metagenome (GOLD analysis project Ga0209536, IMG submission 187461) | Marine sediment microbial communities from White Oak River estuary, North Carolina - WOR-2-8_12 (SPAdes) (version 2) | ecosystem: Environmental > Aquatic > Marine > Intertidal zone >... | reverse complement strand
GCGGGACACAGGTCTTTGAGAAGCTGGAATCCGATTCCATTTATCACATCGTCGAAGGGGTTGACGTGGCGAAAAAATTGCCGTTGACCTCGGAACCGTTCAAACGATCCACCGCCGGGCACGAGCACCAGCATCACAACTGAGATTCCACTTTCCACACCCGCCCGAGTTCCATACCCTCCGCCCTTTACTATGTTCGACGAAGTCAAAGACAAGCTCCAGGAACTCGAAGCCAAGATGCCGGCTGATTCTCTCTCCCAGGCTATTCAAGAGAGGCTGGCGCGGCTCGAGGATTCCGTCAAAGATGTCCCAGAAATACCCGAGAAATACGTAGCTGCCGGTGACTTTCCTGGCTCGATAACCATTCCGGGTACTGACGCGATGATCAAGCTCGGCGGCCGCGTTCGCATGAGTATCGTCCAAAGCCTGGATCCGCTTGGTGTGGACGACCGCTTCATCACCGCCACGATCCCGGTCGAGGACGAGGATTTTAAAACTGCGACCGAGGGACTGGTATTTTCGTTGCGGGCCAGCCGACTCAATTTCGATTTCCGCACCCCGACGGGCGTGGGTTTCATTCGCGCTTTCATCGAAGGAGACTTTGCCGGCTCAGGCGACACCTTCCGCTTGCGCCATGCCTATGGGCAGTTTAAGCGAATCCTGATTGGTAAGACCTGGTCGACCTTCGCCGATCCCCTCGCCCAACCCGCAGACATCGATTTCGAAGGTGTCAACAGCCAGGTACTCTTTCGCCAACCGCAGGTCCGGTGGACACAGTACATAGGAGATCATACGAGCCTGGCCCTGGCGGTGGAGAATCCCTCTGTCGATGTCACAGGGGGAAAAGGCGAAAGCCAAGCCCCAGACACTGTCGTTCGATACCTATGGCAGCACACCAACGGGCACCTGCAAGGTGTTGCTATGCTGCGGCAAATCCGCGCGAGGTGGGAGGACGATTTTCGTGTGACCACAAGTCAATGGGGTGTTTCGTTAGGTTTCAGTGGAGACATCTCCTTACCGTTCTGGAATAAAGACGATAATGTCAAGTACCAGATCAATTACGGCCAGGGGATCGGTCACTACATGAAAGATCTCGAGTCCGCTGGTGGTCAAGCCGGTGTATTTACAGACACCGGTGAATTAGAACTTCTGGAAGCTTTGGGTTTCTATATTGCTTATGAGCATCATTGGAGTAAGAATTTCCATTCGAGCCTAATCTATGGTCACGTCCAAGTCCACAATCTGGAGGCCCAGGACGACAGCGCATATTCACGTGCGAACCGTTACGCTGCCAACTTCATCTATTCGCCCATCTCACGCCTGGACATCGGATTCGAATTCCTTTACGGCGATCGGAAAAACAAGGATCTCCAGAAAGGCAAAGCCACTCAGATCCAACTCGCTGGGACCTTTCAGTTCTAGGCCAACCTTGAGGTAAAAACTTTCAGTATTTTCCCCATCCGCAAAACAATAGTATATTGCGTATATTTCGGTGGTGTCGACCGTGCCTGATCACGTTAAGCTGAGGTGGATTGACCTTTCTCTTCATCCGGGAGTTGGCAAGAACCATGAATAAAGTCATTTTCACCACGATGGCCACGATTATGTTCATAATGGCAGCATCCCTGGCCCTGGCACAAAGAAATGAACAAAATTACACGGCCGATACTCCCGTCGACGAGATCCCCTTTTACGAGTGGACGTGGCTTGGTGATCAGAAACCTTTTCTGGAAGCATCCATCGGCTATGGCAAACCCAAGCATGTCAAAATGGAAAGTGAATTCACCAGCATGGGCACAGTTGAAGGGAAAATCGGCTACAGCGTTATCAGGGAATTCAAAAAGAACATCCCTTCCATCGACCAGCGATACCTCTTCGGTTCCCTCGGTAGGTCAGATTGGGACCCGTTCGCAGGGGAGGAAAATCCCTTCGAGAACGGCACCGGAGTCGTCGACACGAAGATGTACAGGGTTGGAGTGGGATATCGCCTCGGTTTCGGCTACTCCGTGGGACCGTTCGCTCTGTTTCCCTACAGTCAGTGGGGGTTGGATGGAACCAAAGTCGAACCCACACGACCGGACAGTCTCTCCGAGAACGACAATAACATTCTGGACAGATACGAAGGCGAGTGGCGATTCGGTACGCTCGTCGAGGGGGGCGTCAAGTTCCAGATCTTCAAATCCCTGGCGGCCATTGGTTCAGTAGAGGCCCAGGTCATATTCCCGCGCACGATTTTCTGGGAATGGGTCGGTAGCGCTGTCATCCAGTACGGTGCGCGAGCCTTGCTGACTCAATTTTCGGCGGATATCGTTCAATCTAATTCCATCCTCGGCCCGATCTTGTATTTTTTGTTGCAGAACGGAGTCTCTTACGCATTCTACACCGCCTTGCAGGAAAACAGCCATTGGCCCTTCGAATCCGAAGCGCCGCTGACGACGGAGTCAGCCAAACTGGGGGCTTCGATAACATTCTGATAGGTTCTAATCAGAGGGTACAAAGCTCGAATTTGCGAGAAAGTCTGCGGGAGAAGTATTCATACTTTCCACTACAAACACACCGTAGTCATCAAAAGCAAGATAATTGGATACTCCCGCATTCGGGTGCCGTCTCGTGAAGATGAGGCTGATACGATGGGTATCATGCCTGCAGCGAAATTTTTCACCGAAGAGGTAAATCCGCCCGTCCGGCACACAGACCCTATACCCATCACGTATGAATTGCATGGCGAGGGACGAGACTTCGACCCACAACCGGTGTTCCTCCTCACGGTTACCCCAGTAAATAAAAACAGCTTCATCCCTCGGCAGACTGAAGGTCGTGGTCATTCGTTCGAAATGGTCCACCCGCGGAGGTGGCTCGATAGCATGGGATCGGACCCACACCAAAACGACACAACCCAACAAAATCACACCCAAAACCGGCGACCTGAGGAAACGCGGCCACCAGTGCCAATGGGATTCCCAGAACTCCCAAAGTTCCTTGATGCCAAAAAAGCAGAGAAATCCCACCAAGCCATAAACGAAGTGGAAAAGATAGGGATACAGTTCATCCATTACAAATCTGGCTCCGAAGGCGGACAGTGCCAAGGAGAGCCAGGTCAAAACGATGAATGATTTCAGATTCTTTTTCCCCTTCCGGAACTGTTGGACACTCGCTGCCAACAGGAGAAGCACAAGGCCGGTGGCAAGCCGAAGTCTAGTGGTTGCGGCAAAGTGTCCTTTAGTCAAGACAACCCAAGGATCGGTGAGTGATCGGCTAAGTTTAACCGCGACCTCTTTCCATGCGTGTGGATTCCTATCTTCACTCGCCAGAAAGGATATGATTCGAGAAATGTTTCCGGCTGATCCAGAAATCTCCTCGTAAACAGGGGGGAAGGATGTGATCACGATCACAGCAAAGGTCAGACTCAGTAAGACGGTTTTTCCACGACCTCGAGGGATAAAGCCACTGAGGTAGCCCTTGGATTTCAACTTGTATATCCATGAAACCGTGACAAATATTGAGAGAGGAACGACCACGACAACCGTGGCGAGGTGGTTGTGAACTGCAAACACTGCCGCCAGAGCCGCAACCGGTAGCAACGTGAGATCTCCCCAGAAAATCTGGGAAGCGCATAGCACAAAAACTGCTACGGGAATGATCACCACCGTAGGTCCCCAAATACTGGACAGCAAAATCGGTGATCCACCAGCCAAGAAAACCATTTGCAGCGGTATCAAAAACCACAATAGAAACCACAAGTACGGCTTACCCCAGATCCTCCTTCCTACATTCGCCACCACACAAAGCCAGAGAGAGTTCAACAACAACTGAGCCACGAGGTAGCGACCGAAAAGAGTTGGAACGAAACGCAGGAATGGTTCGGCAAAGGCCAGGTAATAGAAGGAAATTGGCCCGGGATGAAAAAAACCAAATCGGGAGTACGGACCCAAATACTCAGTGAAGTGCTTTGCGTTTTCGACCTTTATGGAATTGAGAGCATCGTCCCCACTTTCTATCAAATTCGGCGAAAAATAAAACGAAACATTGCTCAGCAATACCATGAGCCCCAGGGCCAAAGGCAGCCATGCCCAACACTCCAACGGCGATAACCGCAGGTTTGAAAAAAATTGCAGCCATGACCGTTTATTGACGTACACTTTCACCCCAAAGGTTGTGATTACCCAAGGTTCGAAAAGGTTAACTATAATGCAATACCATATTTTATATTAAAATCATGTACTGAATAGGATTCTTATTCATTGGCTTCAGCGAACATTGACAGTGGCCCGAACGAGGTGAACAAATGGATTGTGCGAGAGGTTGGTTGGTATTCGCCACTGTGATCCTTCTCACGGCAAGCTGGACCCGAACGGAAGCTCGGACCTGGCACGTCTTGCCAGACGGATCCGGAGATGCGCCGTCGATCCAGGCAGGGATCACGGCAGCTGTCGCCGGCGACACGGTTCTCGTGGGCTGCGGTACGTTCTACGAAAACTGGATCGATATGAAATCCGGCATCAGCCTGCGCAGCGAGAGCGGCTCAGCTGAATGTGTCACCATCGATGCCGAACAGCAGGGCCCAGTCATCATCTGCCTGGACGTCGACCCGACCGGCAGCATTGCCGGATTCACCCTCACGGGTGGTTTGTTCCAGAATGGAGCTGGCCTGCTCTGCGAAAATTCTTCCCCGGTCATTGCCCACTGCCGATTTTTAGGCAATGCCGCGACGACAGGTGGCGGCCTGTCTTGCGATCAATCCTCACCCACACTGACGAATTGCGAGTTCAGCGACAACGCAGCCGACGCTGGCGGGGGGCTTGCCTGCTCGTACTCCACTCCCACTATATCCGACTGCACATTCAGTGGAAACTGGGGCGCGGTGGTGGGCGGAGGTATGTATCTCTGGCATGCTCCTTTGACTCTGACCGATGTGACCTTGACCGACAATCGCTCCGATGGAGCCGGAGGGGGCATCTATTGGGATGACTCAGACGACGCCGGGTTGGTGAACGTGAACTTCGAGCACAACGAAGCGATGATGGGAGGAGGCCTGTTTGCCGAGGACTTCACTTATCTGACCCTCGTTGGCTGCCGTTTCACCGATAATGAGGCCAAATCAGCCGGTGGTTTGGGGTGTTTCTACGAACCAACTCTCACCGATTGTACATTCACAAACAACAGTGCGACTCTCTACGGTGGCGCAGCGCTGTTCGGTGGTTCCCCCACCTTGACACGATGCACGCTTTCCGGGAACTCCGCGGAACAAGGCGGCGCCCTGATGTGTCGGGGGATGTCACCCTCGAGCCTCACCACTCTCACCGATTGTACACTCAGCGGAAACGTAGCGACAACCCTCGGTGGTGCAGTGTATCTGGGCAACAGCGACTTTTCAGCTCAACTTCAAGCTGAAGACACGGATTTCTTGGACAATGTCGCTCGCATCGGCACCGATGGATATCTCGAGGCCAACTGCACAGCTTTTTTACGCTGTTGCGAATCCGAATCCTACCAGTGGCAAGGCGATGGCGAAGTGACCATTGATGACACGGACTGCGGTACCATAGCCGAGCGTCTGAGCTGGGGTCGGGCGAAAACCTTGTACCATTAGGTTCGAAATGTTCATTGCCTTCTTATCCTAAGCACACGTTTGACTTGGGAATATTTATCAATCCGGGAGTCGTGTTACTTCGAATTCACCGCACTAGAGACAGCGGTCTTGTCACAGTCACCCCGCCAGCGGACAGATGCCCCAAATAGTGACCCGAAGGAACGGGACGCCCCCATGTATCAGTTCCATCCCAGACCACGGAATGTTCCCCGGCAGAGTACTGATCCTGCCCGAGGAAATTCACCAACCGGCCCCGCAGGTCGAGGATCTCGAGTTGAATCCACTGGGCTCGTTCCAACACGAACACAATATTCGTACGCGGGTTGAATGGATTGGGATAAACAGCAAGTGAGGGCACCTGCTCTCGGGGTGTAGGCAGAAACACGGGCGAAGGTCCGGTCCACTCGTAGCAGCCGATGTCCGGGACGGGGCCGAAGGGCACGGTGACACCGTCCAAATCCTGAGTGAGGCCGATAAAAAGACCGGTATCGATACAGGGAGACTCGTCCGCAAGATGAGCATCAGCCAAGGCAACGAAGGGGAAGGTATTCAATCTCACCGCGGATATGGGATTCACCCCGTTACAGTAGAATTCACCAGGTGGCCACGCGCAGTGGGTGACCTCCGTGAATCCATCGGGATCCGACCGCACTTGCAAATCGTTCCCTGATTCCCCCCAGAAGAGGGCGTTGGCCAGACGACAGCGCTGGTCGTCGTTTTCGAAGAACACACCCTCGTCATGGTGGTAAAAAGCGTCACCCCGCGCCTCTTCGCCTCCAACGTAGTTGTCGACGAAAGTACCGTTGAGGATCTCCACCCGCGGGAAACGACGGCAAAAAACGGCTCCTCCAAAAGCAAAAAATGGATAGTCGCTGAGGGAGCCGTCAGGTTCAAAACCCGCTCGGTTACCTTGGAAGAGACAATATTCCAAGGTTATGGTTTCACCTTGACTCGCACTGTACTGCCCCCCCTTGAAGACGGCACCACCTTGACCGTGTGCTGTATTATCTTTGAACACTGAGCGCTGGACAGACCCGATGGTATATCGCCCCAAGTAAAGTCCCGCCCCGTGGATGTTGAAATTATTTTCGAAAAGACACTCTGTCACCGTAACAATTGTCAAGCGCAGACTGTCCAGGCCTGCTACGAACAAACCCCCGCCGTCACCGCCGACGTGGTCATCCTGGAGAACATGAGCTGTTGCATTCTCTACGAACTGGCATCCGACCACATTGACAAATGTGTTTTCGGAATGGTCCTCCGGGCTCCAGCGCAGAATGTAAACACCCGCCCCACCATATTGATCACTCAGACTTTCGTAATTGCTGACATTTTGGGTGAAGTCACAACCAGAGAAATCACAATTGGCGCAGCGAACGAAAATTGCGCCACCGCGGCCGCCGGCTTGGTTACCAAGGAACACACAGTCTTCCAGGATCAACTGACTGACAATTTCTGGAGACTCCACGGCGAGCGCACCGCCATAACGCACCGTGCCAGAGGCGGAACTGTTGTTGATAAAATTGCAATCCCTGAATTCGGCCGTAAAACCGTAACCGACAAACACCGCACCCCCTTGTCCGGCAGAGGAGTTGTTTTGAAAGAGAGAATGATTGACAGAGAGCACGAGGCCATGCCCTGGTCCGCGAGCGGCAATGGCACTACCACCCCCAGGCGGGAGAGTATGACCGTGGAGATCTTGGAAACAGCAGTAGTTCACCTCCACTAAGGAAACCAGGGTATCATTGTTCTGGACGAAGAGTGCGGGAGATGGGCTGAGTGGATTGACTCCCATCAAGGTGATACCCACGAGGATGTAATTTGAAATGGGCCCGAGGATATTGAAACATCCTTGCCCCGTTAACAAGATCCGGCAGCTCTCGTATTCCTCATTCAGATCCTGATTCGCCAGACACGTGGTCAAGTCCAAAGCGGTCGTAACCATGTGATCTTCTCTGAAGAGCAGGACCGTATCCACGTCGGCCGCATGATCGAGAGCGGCTTGTATTGTGGCATAGCAATTGGAGAAGTTCCAAAATCCCGGAGCCGAGACGCCTTCGGTGCGAGTCCCTCCCACCCGGACATGGTAACGCGCCGCCAGGACCCACTCGGATCTCACACACAGCAGCAAGAGTGCGAGCACCAGGACCAGCATCGCAGGCCGGCAGTAACGAAGGTTGAGTTGGCGGTTTCCCATCTTTTACTACGCGTGAGATTAGAGTTTTGATATCTCAAAACAGGCTTGTCTAGGGCGCTATTTGTTGAACAAATATTATATCAGGACCACACATGTCTGTCAGTATGGAATAAATTTGCCAATTTATAGGGAATGGTTTAGCGGTCGTAAAAAAACTGGTAGGACTCGCGTTTCAATTGCCGGCCTCTTTGAAGCTGACCCTGCTCGTTTGGGAAGGAAACACTCACGTACTGTTCTGTTTCCAGAGAATAAGGGCGCATGGTCTTGATATCCGTAATCAAGGCAACACTGTTCCGTACCGTGGGTGGTTCGAAATCAGGAATCTCCAGCGAATCAGGGAATTGCGAGAAAAAGGACATCATGACCTGCTTGCTCACCTCCGGATCGGAATGAGCCGTCATCACCAACTTCACACAATCGTTTTTGTATTTTCCCTCCTCGCAGGGGCATTTTTCTGTGGCTGCAACGAGCACCAACATGGGAACTTCAATCTGAGGCAAAACAGGAGAAGGAGCACTATCCCAATACTCATAAACGTACCCTATGTCGGCCTCCAGCCCGATCCAGGTGCCAACCAATTGAGTCCATTCCTGGGCCGCGAACATTTCCGTGGTCTCAGGAGAGATCATATTCTCGACAGATTGCCAAACTACGGGATCGAATTCTTCATTCTTGCTGAAGAGATCTCGGAGAACGGTGAGGATCGAATCCCGCAAAGCCTGCGCTCCAGCCAACGCCTCGAAGTTGCCTTCGTCATCAACGATGTAGTTGGGGCTAAGATTTGCAAGTCGCATAAGACCGTCTCTGAGTTCTATCTCCTCTTCGTCACCACTCTCGACGGGTGGCAAATCGAAAACGAGGTCAGTCGTGTGGATCAACATCCCACTTGGCAACCGTCCGACCTCGAGGCGATAACTCAAGGAGACCATTGTTGTGTCGGCCTGTTCCCCGTTCATACTCTCCTTGTAACTGCTCTTCTCAACCAGCATCGACATGCCAGGCTTCCACTCGAAATTCAACGTGATCGTTTCACCGACACTCGGAAGGCTCTCCCACCCGTCTAGTGTCCAGGCGACCAATTCCAGTTGACCTGTATTACCGAAGTCCATTTTGACTAACCCAATGCCAGGGCTATACCAATCCCCACCCATCGATTCACCCCTGAGGGGGTGGTCATCTAGGTGAACACAGTCAAAGGTACCGGCCGGTGTTTCCACATCCGGTATTGCCGTTATCGAGAATCTGTGATGTTCCGGCGTCCCCTCACCGCTACGGTCTTGCGAGGTAAACAATGTTACAATTGATTCCCACTCCTTGCCCTCCTCCAGCGGTAAATCGAGGTAAAGAACCGGTGGATTCCAGTAGCTAGCCTCGGCATCCTCCAAACATTCCATACCATGGAACAAGAGATCACGTGTAGGTGACCAGGAAAAATAGTAACGGTAACGGCGTAAAAAATCCCCCAGCCAGACAAGTTGAACACTGAATACAGGTTCACCGGCAAGCTCAGTCTCGCCCTCGTAGAAGGCAAACATCCGGAAAGACATTTGTGAGTGACGATATTCGGCAGCCCAACCCGGTTGCAAAGGCCAGATGTCAGGTGGTGGAGAATCCTGGGCCGGGCTTTGGCCGGCCCAACTCAGTAGAACGAGAAAGAAAAACCAAATTAAGTTCATCATCATAATCGGCGTGCGGTTATTTTATCATTTCCCGCGAGCCGAATCAGCAGCATTTTCGTACGCTGACACCCCTGGAACTGGGGATGATCGTGACAATAACATCCAAGCTTCAAACCGTATAGCAGCCTGCCCCCTGAGCATTCGGATCGAGGTCGAATTCGACAACCGTGCTACGGCCACTCGAGCGTTGCTCGACATGTACCTCGAGCGCACCGTGTCTACAATTCAGCGGGGGATATATTTGCAGACGCAAGAGAAGTCGTCCATAAGCCGGATACCAACAACAGGGTTCGATCATTTCAACCGGATCTTCCCAGTCCGGAGTGTAATATGTTCTATTCATATCCCACAACTCTGGCTCCCAGTCGGCTCCCAGGCCCTTAAAATCGAACCGATATGCATCCGAGCCACTGCCAACAAAAAAAACTGCACTGTTTGTCATGCCGGGATATATACGCAGTGCTTTTGCCAGATGCCTTTCCGTGCTCTTGCGGCCAATGAACACATTGATATTACCTGCCCAATGCTCACTACCGTGACCAAGCAGGTTCATTGGATCTAGTGGTAATGCCGCTCGCGTCATAACCATTCCAGAGTAGCGCCAACGTTCTTGAAAGATACGCTGGAGGAGTGACATCCTCCCGCCCCTATCCCGCTGAGGTGAGAACACAGAAGCAAGTAACACCTGGGGAGGTACATTTATGCCACCACCGAGCGGCTTAGGCTTTCTGTAAGAGAAGTCTG
>Ga0209536_100017317_pt1 | contig 10211 bp, 6 predicted proteins | sample DeeMarSeWOR28_12_FD_187461 | JGI IMG/M metagenome (GOLD analysis project Ga0209536, IMG submission 187461) | Marine sediment microbial communities from White Oak River estuary, North Carolina - WOR-2-8_12 (SPAdes) (version 2) | ecosystem: Environmental > Aquatic > Marine > Intertidal zone >... | reverse complement strand
CACCGGCCGGTCCGGTACCGCGTATTCAGAATGACCTCCGGTGGCGGGATTATGCCGGCACGCTGCGGGCGCGGCTGGGAATCAATCGGGCGCATTATAAAATTGCACCCGGTTTGTATTGCGCCGGCACGCCCGATGACCGGTCGCCGGTGCTTGTGACCGCGAACTATAAGTTGACATTTGACGCCCTGCGCAAAGAACTTAAATCCGTCAATGCCTGGATACTGGTACTGGACACCCGCGGTATCAATGTGTGGTGTGCCGCCGGCAAGAATTTGTTTTCAACGGCAGAATTGATCGAGCGGGTCAATCAGTCCCATCTGAAAAAAGTGATATCCCACAACCAGCTGATATTGCCACAGCTGGCCGCTACGGGCGTGGCAGCCCATCATGTCAAAAAAGCGATCGGTTTCAAGGTGATATACGGCCCGGTGAAGGCCAAGGATATCCCAAAATTTCTGGCCAACGGGCTCACACCAGAACCCGCCATGCGCAGGGTTACATTTAGCATGCTTGAACGCGTGGTTCTCATCCCGGTGGAACTGGCCCATTTGCCGAAACCCTCTTTTTGGGTTCTTTTGGCCGCATTTGTGATCTCCGGGATCGGGACTCACATTTTTTCTCTTTCCGCTGCGTGGGTGCGGGGTTCGATGCTGGTCGGCGCTTATGCCACCGGCATCCTGGCGGGCGCCATCGTCACCCCAGCGCTTCTGCCCTGGATTCCGGGAAAATCTTTTGCGGTCAAAGGGGCCATTACCGGAGTGTTGGGTGGTGCCGCCATTACCGTGCTTTTTGGGAGCCATTTACAGATTCTGGGGGCCATGGCCCTGATGCTGTGCACAACTGCCGTGGGTTCTTACCTGGCGATGAATTTTACCGGATCCACCCCGTTTACCTCACCTTCGGGGGTCGAGAAAGAAATGCGAAAAGCAATCCCGCTGCAGGCCGTGGCACTGTTGCTGGCGCTGGTCGCCTGGATCGGCTCAGCTTTCTCAGGTTAGTGCCGCAACAGCTTTGTATGAAAAATGCCAACATAATGGGCTTGAAATCATATAACCGTTTCTATTGAAGATTGAAGATTTAATATTGAATCTTCAATTTCAGACAGTTTGAAATAGGATTATAATTGTGGAAACATTCCGATACCTGCCCGGGGTAACAACGTTGCGGCTCAGCCAAAAGGCCTGTGTGGGCTGCGGTATGTGTGCAGTTGTTTGCCCGCATGGGATATTTTCAATCAACGCCAAAAAGGCCCGCATCGATGATTTGGACGGCTGTATGGAATGCGGCGCCTGCGCAAAAAATTGCCCGGCTGACGCCATTTCGGTAACGCCGGGGGTGGGCTGTGCCTCTTATATCATTCAGACCTGGATCAAAGGCAAAAACGCGGCCGTATGCTGCGGCAATTGATGCCTGATTCTTGCATGACAATAGATGAGAAAATTTTTAACATCCAAAGCGGACATTATTCTTTTTTATTTCTCATCTATTGTCACCCTGAGGGCGAGCCGGAGGCTTTCATCTGCGAAGAAATGAGTACCCCAATTATCTGCTGACTACTTCGATAGCCGATCCCAGAAGGCCTTGGCCTGCTCCTGCCGATGATCGGTATCCGGCTCCGGCGCAGCCGCTTCGCGCCGGGCGGCAACTCCCCGCAAACGGGCAATACGCTCCTCCAGCGGGGGGTGTGTTGAAAATAAGCTCATCATACTTCTACCCGACAGCGGATTGACAATAAACATATGCGCGGTCGACGGGTTGGCATCCAGCGGTATGCTTTTTGAGTACTGACCCAGCTTTTCAAGGGCGCTGGCCAAACCCTCAGGTGTTCCGGCAAAACCGGCACCCGTCGAATCCGCCAAATATTCGCGCGATCGCGAAATGGCCATTTGAATAATCATGGCGGCAAACGGAGCCATGATCGACATGGCAATCAGTCCAATGGCGCCGCCGCCCCGATCACCATCGCCGCCTCTGCCCCCAAACAATGCTGAAAAGCGCGCCATATAGGCCAGTACCATAATGGCGCCGGACATGGTGGCAGCAATGCTGCCGATTAAGATGTCACGGTTTTTAACGTGAGCCAGTTCATGCGCCAGCACGCCTTTGACTTCATCTTGATCCATTAGGTTCAGCAACCCCCGGGTGACCGCCACAACGGCATGCTCCGGGTTGCGCCCGGTGGCAAAGGCATTGGGTGCGTCTTTGGGAATGACGTATACCTTTGGCATGGGAAGCCCTGCATTTTCGGCCAGCGTTTTGACCATCCCGTAAACCTGCGGCGCCTGTTCGGGGCTGACCTCCTGGGCACGATACATTTTCAAAACAATTTTATCTGAAAACCAGTAACTGAAAAAATTCATGCCGGCAGCGATCAAAAGCGCAATGATCATCCCTTGCTGGCCGCCGAAATATTGCCCGATCCAGATAATCAAAGCCGTCATCACGGCTAACAATATCGTGGTCCTTATACGATTTCCCATTGCTTCCTGCTCCTTTCAATTCTTTAAATGTTGCCTATCACCCACCGCCGTAACCGGGTCTTCCATAAGATCAAACCGGTCGTGGTTGAATGCAGCTGAACTGCCCTGCCAAAATATAAAACGGTGGCACCGATTGGCAAGCATCCATGTCAAAATTTGAAAGGATTTTTGCCGCCGATGCAATCAGTGCTCTTGTCGGATAGAATTCGGTATGACCCATGAAAGAATGCTACCCCGGTTGTAGGCAGACCATTCTTGTCTGCTTGCAGACACTATAGCCGGAATTATTTCTAGAAGTAAATTTCCAATAACTAAATGAAATTCAAAAAAATAATTGATGTTTTGTAAAAATACTTGTTGTTTGCCATATATATATATGCTACAGCCTGAACTGTTCATAAAGCAAGTCAATAGCAAGCCGTCATGCCAATGAGAGTGCGTAACATGCATCCATGATCTGCACCCGGTTGGACGCCCCCCTGACCGAAAATGCGAGGTAAAGCCGATGCATTGGTGCTGCATTTGCGGATTTTTTTAGGTGAGCAGAATGGAGAAAATGGAAACGGCGAAAGAAAGATTGCAGCTTATCGAGTCTTTCAGCCCGGACAAGGAATTGGAAAGAACCCTATCCTCAGAACAATCAGATGCCGACACCCAGATCAGTTCAGCTGAAAAAAAAGTGCTCTACGCGGTTACGCGCAAAATTACGGTTGAGGAAGAATCGGCAAAAACGGTCAGCATAAGCAAAGCGCAGCTGATCAATAAAATTAACTTTATTAACTTCCAAGACCGCACCCTCCTGCTTAATTTCAAGCACCGTAAATATCAAACACCCCTTACCTTACTGGCCGCACCCCAACCGTGCCTGGACGATGACCTGGATTGTCTATGGCTGGAACCCGATAAGGTGCTGAATCAATTGCCATTTTACGAATTTGAAAACCTGCTGATTCCCGACGGTCAGAACCTGATTCGAGTGCAGCCGGAACTCATTCGAATGGATGCCGATATCATTCGCTTTCGGCTGCCGCAAATGGGCTACGAAGTCAGTTCGCGCGCGATGCGGCGGCATCGGTGCGAAAATATCCGTGCACAGTTAATTCAAAACAGCTCGATTTTTTCAGGGACATTGATCGATTTTAACGCCTGCACCCTAAAGATCGAACTGACGGTAGCGCCACCCCGGACGTTTGATTGGATTAACCCGGAATCCCCGGTCAATCTGTTGTTATCAGACGAAACCGGTACCCACTACACCGGTGAATGCAAAATCATTCGCCATTCAACCTATCAGCATACAGGCACTTACATATTACGCCCACTGCGCTTTGAAATACAGCGGTTCAAACACAAAGAATTTCGCAGCCGGCGGTATAAAATAACCCCCTCACCCAACGCTCTTTTCAAGCATCCTTTTACCAAGCAAATTTTTGATCTGAAAGTTATCGATTTATCAGGATCCGGTTTTTCAGCTGAAGAAGATGCGCACACCGCTGTACTTTTACCGGGTATGATCTTGCCGCAACTTGAATTAAACTTTGCCAACGGCTTTCAATTTAAGTGCAAAGCCCAGGTGGTCTATCGCAAAGTAATGGAGGCGGATCATCCTGCGGAAAAGATAAAATGCGGCCTGGCGCTGCTGGATATGGATATTCATGATCATGTCAAACTGGTCGGCCTTCTTCACCAGGCTGAAGATGAAAAATCGTATATCTGCAACAATGTCAATTTGAATGAATTATGGGATTTTTTCTTTGATACCGGTTTCATCTATCCGGACAAATACGCCTTTATCCAGAAGAATAAAGATAAAATAAAAAAAACGTACGAACGCCTTTACAGCAACAATCCCCACATTGCGCGCCATTTTATCTATCAGGATAAAGGTCGCATTTTAGGCCATATGGCCATGATCCGGTTTTATGAAAACACCTGGATGATACATCATCACGCCGCCAGAAAATCGACCGGCAATAAAGCAGGGCTGATCGTTCTCGATCAAATCGGGCGGATGATCAATGATTCTGGCCGGATTTACTCTCTGCACATGGATTACTTTATTGCCTATTACCGATCGGAAAATAAGTTTCCAAGGCGTATCTTCGGCGGGGCAGCCCAAAGTATCGATGATCCTAAAAAATGTTCGGTGGACGCCTTTGCATATTATCACCATCGCCATAAAACAACCGGCCAACCGGCGGCCTTGCCGTCAGAATGGGAGCTGGCAGCGACGCAATCTGAAGATCTGGCAGAGCTCGAAAAATACTATGAACACGCGGCCGGAGGCCTTATGCTGGGCGCCCTGGATCTGACGGCAGATAAATTCAGCCGTGATCATCTGTCTGCTTTGTATCGTCAGGCAGGTCTTAAGCGGGAGCGGTATTTTTTTTCCCTGAAGAAAAATGGCCGCTTGAAAGCCATCGCTACGGTCGTGCTTTCCGATGCCGGCGTAAATCTTTCCGATCTGACAAACTGCTTGAAGGTATTTGTGGTGGATCGCCATTCACTGACAGCGGATATTTTCAGGGCAATGCTTTCTGCGTTGATGGAAAAAATTGAGCAAAGCGAAATGGCAGTTCTACTCTATCCGGTTCAATATGCAGAAGATCAGGCGATTGCCTATGAAAAACAGTATAATCTGTGGGTTTGCCGGTTGCAAAGCTCTGACGAATACTTCCGGTATCTCAATCGTCTGCTGCGATTCATCTAGTGTTGTGTCCCAGAAACAGTTTATCAAATTAGCGTCGGCCATTTCATTTTCTGCAAGGCGCTATGAACTTCAAAGTGAGATCCGAAAAATATTGTAAACTATTTCTGCGACGGCACACTATAACCTATTTCGGGCACCTCAGGCCCGCGGCTTCCGCCCCCGGCAGGAGACCACGGGCGTATAACTAAACCTTCTGCGATCCGTAAAAAATTCATTAAATTCTTTAAAAAAACCGTCATATCCATCCGCATAATCTTCAAACCGACAGCCCGAATTCTTGCCTGCAATTTCTACTTTTTGGGTCCAGTTAAATTTATCGATTTCTTTCAACTGGCCGTAAATCAGATTATGCGAGGCCACATCGACCTCAATATCCCGATAATTCAAATCGTAGAGGAAAGAATACAGTTTGATGCCGACGTATGGGTCGAAATCAAATCGGGACTCCATGATCTGCATGAGCTGGGTCAAATACTTTTCAAGCCGCTCGGACAGACCATAGTGCCGCAGACAGTTGCTGTCCAGATCAATCAGGCATAAAATGCCGCCGGGCTTAAGGATCTTTGAAATATTTTTCACGATCTCAAAGCTGTCTTTACGGTAGTACTCGAGAACAAACCGCATCCAGACAAAATCAAACATGCCCAGATCATTTAAAGGCTCGCGAATATCTTTGCAAACATATTGAATTCGGTCATGATGATATTTGTTTTCGGCATAATCGATGCGCTGTCGGGAAATATCGACCCCAACGACCGATCCTTGCGGTCCAACCAGTTCATTGAGGTGATAAGTGGTTTTTCCGGCCCCACAGCCCAGGTCAGCAACACGCATACCCGGTTTAAGCCCGGCCCATCGGGCCTGTTTGATGACAACCTGCGGATCTGTTTTTAGATCCAGTCGGACCGACTCTTCATCATCTTCCATTAAATACCTGCGCTCACTCATGATTTAAATTCCTCGATCTGAGAAGCGATAACAAGACCGCAATGATAACGATATCATTTCCGGAACACCGGAATCTAAAAGTGGTATTTTTTTGGCGCACAGACGAGCATAGCCGATCGCTGCCGCGCATGATGCGACAATACACTTTTTTGAAAGAAAAAGCGATCCCCAAGACAACCCATATTTTTTTGCATTTCAACCCCTGGCTGCTATCCAAACCATCGAAATGCAGCGCCCGACCTGGCTGTTGTGCGGATCGGGTTCAATCAGAATTAGACCCGATGTGCAACCCGCTTCTAACAGAGGCACAATGAAATTTCAGCAGCATCGTCATGCCTGCGTTCACAGTCAGCCGTTAAATGCCCCATAAATAGGGGATTTACCCCTTACTCTGCACTGTAACCCGAACCCGTTAAAAAGGGTCCAATCGAAATTAAAAAGCATTTTAAAGTGTTACATAGCCGAAGATTTTAACTGACCACCTGGCACAGAAAATGAAATACCAGAACAGCAGAAACTTTTTAAAAAGGTGGACGCATGGCAGCGGCGGAAATACGGTTGTGATTTCTGGTCTTCATCGCACCTGTTATTGACACTGCCAGAAGGGGTGAGTAAGTTAACTCTACAATGCATACCTTTTTTCAAAAGGAGGACGACAATGAACAAAGCGATCAAGTGGGGATTGATCATATGTGTCGGGCTGGTGGTGCTTGTTATTGCCACCTTGCTGATAGCGCCGGCTTTTATTGACATTCGGGATTATAAACCTGAAATAGAAAAACTGATCACTGATAAGACCGGCAGGCCTTTCAGCATCGGAGATGATCTGAGCCTGTCGCTTTTTCCGTGGGCCGGTGTTTCCTTTTCCGATGCACAGCTGGGAAATGTATCCGGATTTGCAGAAAAGGAGTTTGTCTCGGTCAAATCCTTTGAGGTCAGAGTAAAGCTGCTGCCGCTGATTTCCAAAAACATTCAGGTCAAGCGCTTCATCTTAAACGAGCCCTCCATTACCCTGGTTAAAAATAAGGACGGACGGGTCAACTGGGATCCAATCGTTCCGGCGGCAGACAAAACAGCTGCTCCCAAAAAGAAAGAGACCTCTGAGGCACCCAGCGCCGGAGCCGGCTTGCCGATTAAAGACCTGACGGTTGGCGAGTGTATCTTGAAGAATGGATCGGCTTATTATATCGACCACTCCGCCCAGACCCGCAAAGAAATAACAGCCGTTAATCTGAATCTACAAAATGTTTCCCTGGATCGCCCGATCACGCTTTCTTTTGCGGCCCAAATCGATAAGCAGCCGATAACAATGGATGGAACCATCGGGCCGGTGGGTAAGGATTTCAAGCAAGCCACCATTCCCCTGGATCTTGACATTAATGCGCTTAAAGCGCTTATCCTGACATTAAAAGGCAAGGTGATGAATCCGGGGTCAACACCCGGAATTGATTTGGCTGTCGAAATGAAGCCGTTTTCACCCCGTCAACTAATGGCCGCACTGGATCAACCCTTTCCGGTAGAGACCTCAGATCCGAAGGCATTGGACCGTGTCGCTCTCAAGGCAAATCTGAAAGGGGATGCCACCCGGATTGCGGTGTCCGACGGAATTTTGAATCTGGATGAATCAACGCTCAATTTTTCGCTCAAGGCATCTGATTTTTCAAGACCCAATCTGGCATTTGACATGAATCTGGACCAGATCAATCTGGATCGTTATCTTCCCCCGAAATCCGAACAACAGGCCCAGCCCGCCGAAAAAACGGCGCCGCAGAAAGCCGCCGATTATGGGCCCCTGCGAAAACTGATTCTGGATGGACGCATTAAGATCGGTCAACTGGTGGCCAGCAGAGCCAAAATCAACGATCTGCTGGTTCAAATCAAAGCCCAAAACGGCATTTTCAATCTTGACCCGTTGCAACTGGCGATGTATCAGGGCAACCTCAACGGCAAAGGCAACTTCAACGTGCAGACCCAGACGCCGAAAAGCAACATGAGCCTGAATGTGGCCGGCGTCCAGGCCGGCCCGCTGCTGCGCGATGTTCTGGAAAAAGACATTTTGGAGGGCATTACCAATGCGCAGCTGAACCTGTCCATGGCCGGTGATAATGCGGACACGATAAAGCAAACCCTGAACGGTGACGGCCAGCTGCAATTCAACGACGGTGCCATCGTCGGTATCGATCTGGCCGGCATGATTCGCAATGTTCAAGCCGCTTTTGGTCTGGCAGCAAAGCCTTCCGAACGGCCAAAAACCGATTTTGCCGAACTGGCTGCACCCTTCACCATTACCAATGGGATCTTCAACACACCGCAGACGAGCCTGAAATCACCGTTGATTCGGGTTGTGGCAGCCGGTAATGCCAACCTGGTGGCAGAGACGTTGGACTTCCGGGTGGAGCCCAAAGTGGTCGGTACCATCAAAGGACAGGGAGATACCGCCGATCGCACCGGGCTGATGGTGCCGGTCATCGTCTCCGGGACGTTTGCCAAACCCCAGTTTCGACCGGACCTTGCCGGCGTCGCCAAAAAGCAGCTGGAGGGCGTGCTGGAGGGTACCGAAAAGCCCGAAGAATTGCTCGACAAGAAAAAGCTTGAAGAAACCGGCAAGGGTCTGCTGAAAGGGATACTGAATCAATGAGGCCAACGCTCAGAGTTAGCAACATAATGGTCATCGCTGCGGTTGTGTCTGTCTATCTGGCCGGCTGCGCCGGTGTGGGCCAGCGCATGGAGCCGCCGCGGGTCAAACTGGCCAATATTAGACCCGAATCGATGAATCTGCTTGAAACCGTCTTTGAGGTGCAATTGCGGGTGTTTAACACCAATGAAACGCCCTTAACGATCAAAGGCGTCGAGAGTGAAATTGAACTTAACGGTAAAGCCTTTGCCTTCGGGGTTTCAGAATCCGATATTGAAATTCCGGCCTACGGCACCGAGTTGTTGCCGCTACGCGTCTATTCATCGGTATTCGATATCATAAAGAGCGCCGTGGGAATGCACAAACAGGAGCAATTGCAATATCGGATTAAAGGCAAGCTGCGCCTGGGAGCCGGCGCTTTTCCCGGCACACTGCCATTTGACTCCGAGGGCAGCATCTCCCTGCCCGACATGCCCGAGCTACAGAAGCGGCGTCCGCTTACTGATTAATCGCCGCCCAAAAGCTTTTAGCGTTTAATAATAAATTCACTTAAATTCCAAGTTCCAAGCATCAAATATCAAACAAATATCAATTTTCAATGGCCCAAACATTTAGTATTTTGAATTTTGGTCATCGTGATTTGTTTGATATTTGCGTTTTGTGATTTGAAATTTAAGCATTTTGGCGCTTGAATTTTCCTCATTTCCATAACTAAACCAGTCTTGTGAAAACAATTCGAATTTCGTAAAATATAAATGAGGCCAAAATATCAAAGCGGCTTCAAAGCTGACTCGCTTATCGCTATGAGCAATGTCCCTTGCGTGGCTTTATGCGACTGAAGGATACCATGACTGCCAACAGCAAAAGCACCCCCATCACCAGCCGCATCTGGAGCTGGTTTACACGGGATTTCCTGGGGATTTTCCGTGAAATGCGCTGGAGTTACCTGCCACCGTTGATGGTCTATCTGGCGGCCGGCGTTTCCGGATTTACCGGTATCATCGAATCTTTTTTTGTCAAAGAGCAACTGGGTTTATCGGCTGCATTTTTAGCCGGCCTGGCCTTCTGGGCCGGCCTGCCCTGGGCCTTAAAGATGCCGCTGGGGCATCTGGTCGATCTGTTCTGGCGCCGCAAGGCCGCTTTTGTCTATTTAGGGGCCAGCCTGATGGCCCTCAGTCTGGTAATCATGGTCGGCTTGACCGGTCATCAGCAATGGATGGCATCGTTTTTACCGCTTGATATCTGGTACATCATATCGGTGCTGCTGTCACCGGTGGGTTTCGTTCTGCAGGACGTGGTGGCAGACGCCATGACCGTTGAAGCCGTGTCACCCGTCGATGAGGATGGAAACCCCCTGCCGGAAGCCACTTTGCAGCGCATGCATGTCACCATGCAGACCCTGGGGCGCATCGCGATCATCGGGGGGAGCGCCCTG
>Ga0209536_100017316_pt1 | contig 10211 bp, 12 predicted proteins | sample DeeMarSeWOR28_12_FD_187461 | JGI IMG/M metagenome (GOLD analysis project Ga0209536, IMG submission 187461) | Marine sediment microbial communities from White Oak River estuary, North Carolina - WOR-2-8_12 (SPAdes) (version 2) | ecosystem: Environmental > Aquatic > Marine > Intertidal zone >... | reverse complement strand
AGACCATCCATCTCTCGAGCGGCAAGAAACTGCGTGCCTACCGCTACAAGCACGCAGGCACCGAAACGCTGAAAACCGTCCTTGGGACCTTACAAACGACGGTAATCGTGCGTCCAGCTCTCGACAAGAGCGATGAGAGTTTTCGCATCTGGCTGGCGACAGAACGGGGCAACCTGCCGGTACGCGTTGCCACTGAGAAACGGGGGCAGGAAACAGTCCTCGAGCTGGAATCAGTCCGCGGTTTGTAGGCAAAACCTCGTTATAGACTGGATTATTATGTAACCTTATGTAAATTAATGATTTTTTTCACGCACAGGGAAGATCACTCGTGGAATAAAGGCCGGGAGTATGACGTCTTACTAACTAAATCGCAGTATTGTTAATTTAAGGCGGGTGGATGGATCTATTGGATTTCTTTACACGATCTCGAGATGCGCAGCGTGCGCTGATTCAGACACGTGCACGTCTGTACCGAGTGGCCTATGCCTGGTGCCATAACGCCGCGCTGGCGGATGACCTGGTTCAGGAAACCTTGTCCAAGGCTCTCAAAAATTCTGCACAGTTGCGTGATCCGAAGGCGCGAGATGCCTGGCTCTTTACCATTCTTGCCAATTGCTTCCGGGATCATTTCCGCAAGTCACGTGACATGGATGATATTGACGACATCGAGATCAGTGACGAAACGACGCCGGAAACCGAATCGAGCCGCACCGAGATTGTGGGAATGGTAAGGACCGCCATCGCGCGCCTGCCAAAGGGTCAACGCCAGGTCATCACGCTGGTCGATCTTGAGGGATTTTCTTACGTCGAAGTCTCGCAGGTTCTGGATGTTCCCATCGGTACGGTGATGAGCAGATTGTGTCGGGCACGCAACGCCATGAAAACAATGCTGCTCCCTGACATGCAGCAAAGTCCGGAAATGATCCGGAATATCAGGAGAATAAAATGAGCCAGGAAAAGCGTTTCTCGGACGAGTTTCTCAACGCCTTCGTGGATAACCAGATTGCCGCGGAGGAAAAGAGCCGCGCCTATGTCGAGATTCACCAGGACGAAGAACTCAACCGTCAGGTCTGCGAGCTGCGCAAGCTGCACGACCTTGTGCAATTAGCCTATCGCGAACCCCCGGCACCTCCGGTGCATACCATTACCGGTTCGAATTCAGGTCGCGCGCGACTGCGTTTTGGTGTGGCCGCCTCGTTTCTCATGACACTCGGCATCATCCTGGGCAGCCAGATTCGTGTACCGGAACCCGCAATCACACCGCAGGCCATTCTCGCGCCGAGCACCGTCACGCCGCACACGTCGCAAGTAGCCACAGCCGCGTCGTCCAGGCAGTCGAGTTTGCGCACGAATCCGAACAAAACAAAAGTCGTGGCCAAAACTGCACCAAAACAACTGGCCGTTGCCCCGACAGCGAACCCGCAGGAGGTTACGCCGGTAGCCACCGCCGTTGCACCAACGGAGTTGGCACCGGTTGCCGCGCAAAGTGAAATTTCGGGAAATGCCCAAACCAAGGTTCTGATACATCTGGCACGCGATGACAACACGCAATTGAGCCATGCACTGGATGACATCGAGGGCCTTCTCAAGCATTACCGTGAAGCCAATCTCAATGCGCGCGTGGAGGTGGTGGTTAACGGCGGCGGGCTCGCGCTTGTGCGCACCGACACGTCGGCATTCGCAGAACGCATTCAGCGTCTGCAACAGGAATACGACAACTTAACCTTTGCCGCCTGTCAGAACACCATTGACCGGCTCAGGCATGATAAGGGGATCATCGTCCGGCTGTTGCCGGGCGTGGTCACAATCGACTCAGGAATGGCGGAAATCATGCGCCGCCAAAACCAGGGGTGGACCTACGTACAGGTCTGATTTTTATACTTTTCATATACCAGGAGGATTCAATGCGTAAAATTATTACTATGACTGTCCTAGCCATGCTGGCGGTTCTCAGCGCCGGCTGTGCCACGATGTTCGGTGACGACAAGCAGAAGGTGGTCTACCACATCAACTATGATGACGAGAAACAACTGAGTGCGGCGCTCCGCAACGTCAACAATCACATCAAGGCCGTCGGTGCAGACAAGCTCGACATCAAGGTGGTGATGCACGGTAAGGGCGTGACCCTGCTCAAAATCGCCAACACCAATCTCGACATGCAGCAGAAGGTCATCGGCCTGAAAAAGAATGGCGTTGCGTTCCAGGTGTGCAACAACACCCTGGTGGGCAAGAAGATTGACTACAAAAACGACCTGTACGACGTGTCCAAGGCAGACATCGTGCCGAGCGGCGTGGCTGAAGTCGCCGCCCTGCAGAAGAAGGGTTACGCGTACATCAAGCCTTAATAACAATATCAGAAACGATTTCTTCTCCTCTCAGCCCGCGCAAGCGGGCTTTTTTTTACCTGGCGAAGCCGCTATCCTGCGGCCACACATGGACACTCTGGAAGACCTCCTGGATCTCACGGCATCCGCCGGTGTCCTGCTTTCCTCGCCCAGCACCTGGTGGCAGCTTTTCCTGGCCGCCGCAGGTTTACTCATCGCATTTCTCATCGGCCAATACTTGCAGCAACGGCTGCAGCCTCTGGTGGCGCCCGGCCGCATCACCGGTCTCGGCCGCACGGCCATGCGCACCGGCGTGCTCGCCCTGATCCCGCTGCTCTGGTGGCTTACTTTGCTCGCGGCCTCGGTCTGGCTGCGCCGGCGCGGCCACCCGACTGAAGTCATACATCTGGCGGTGATCCTGGTGGGCGCATTCGCGTTCATTCGCATGGGTGTATTCGTATTGCGTCACAGCTTCAGCCCGGGCAGCAAACTCAAGGCATGGGAATGGTCGCTCACCGTCACCATCTGGGGAATGGTCGTGCTGCATATCCTGGGATTGCTGCCGGTTGTCATCGAAGTGCTGAATGAGTATGCGCTGACACTCGGCAGTACACGCATTTCGCTGTACATGGTCACGAGCTTTGTACTGTCCATAGCCCTGTTGTCACTGGTTGCCCTGTGGCTCACGAACGGTATCCAGGCGCTGCTGCGACGCGCGGATTCATTCGACGAGAGCATCAAGCTCGTTCTCTCCAAACTGACGCGCTTCCTGCTGCTCACCATGGCGGTGGTCGTGGCCATGGTTACCGCCGGCATTGATCTCACTGCATTCGCAGTGTTCGGTGGAGCGCTCGGCGTGGGAATAGGCCTTGGCCTGCAGCGCATTGTCAGCAATTTCGTGAGCGGTATCATTCTGGCCTTCGAGGAGTCCATCCGCCCAGGCGACGTAATCAGCGTCGGCGATACCTTTGGCGAGGTACGAGGGCTGCATGCGCGGCATATCGAGGTACGCAATCGCGATGGCAAAGATATTCTTATTCCGAACGAGACGTTGCTGACCTCGGAAATTGTGAACTGGTCGCACGGCGACAAGAACGTACGGTTCCACTTACCGGTACAAATCAGCTATCAGGACGATCCCGAAATCGCCATGGCGCTCCTGGAGCAGGCGGCGCGCGACACCGCGCGCGTGCTCTCCGATCCAGCGCCGGCCGCACGCCTCATGGGTTTCGGCGACAACGGCATCAATCTGGAATTGCGCCTATGGGTGAACGATCCGGAGAATGGCGTGAACAACGTTCGCTCTGAAACGTATGTGCGTATCTGGCGCGCGTTCCATGCCGAGGGAATTACCATTCCCTATCCGCAGCGCGACGTACGTCTCATCCCGGAACGCGCGGCAAAGGCAACTTCCCCGTCTGCCGGTAGGCGAGGTAGTCCGTCAGAATCCGGCGATGATCGAATGCCAGATTCGCCGGCAGATCTTCCGGATTGAAAATTCCCACTGCTGCGGCATCGTCCTGAGCACGCGGAGTGCCGCGCGCTTCCGCCACATACACGGCGGAGGCTGTGTGTCCGCGCGCATCGCGTCGTGGATCGGAATACACCCCGAGCAATGTCGTGAGCGTTATCTGGAGTGCCGTCTCTTCCCGTGCCTCACGCAGCGCCGCTTGTTCGATACTTTCCCCAATATCCACAAACCCTCCGGGAATGGCCCATCCCGGCGGTGGATTTTGGCGTTCGATCAGCACAATAGGCCGTTCGGGGCGATCCACCAGCTCAATAATGATGTCGGCTGCCAGAAGTGGCGTCACGGGTGCAGGCATGGGCTTCAGATAAGCTTTTGATAGAAGCTGCATTGTATTCCGGTCATGGGGGCACCATTAAACTAGCGTCCTGCAGAAGCATTGGCGGAGAAGCTCAATCTGAGTCCGACTGTGCACCGGAGAAGTCATAATCCACAGTGTTTTCATACAGATAGCCTATTTCTTCGTGGTATTTAGCCAATCGGTCTATACTGTGGTCTGTAAATTTTGTTTATTCAGGAGAGGCTCCCCCTCATGCTCGAAGGTCTGATTGCCCTGCCGTGGTGGGGCTATATTGCTGTAGCCCTTGTCTTCACCCACATCACCATTGCCAGCGTCACTATCTATCTGCACCGTCACCAGGCGCACCGTGCACTCGACCTGCACCCGCTGGTCAGCCATTTCTTCCGTTTCTGGCTGTGGCTTACATCAGGCATGGTGACCAAGGAATGGGCCGCAATCCATCGCAAACATCACGCCAAATGTGAAACCGCCGAGGACCCGCACAGCCCACAGGTGCTGGGCATCCGCAAGGTGCTGCGCGAAGGTTCGGAGTTGTACCGGGCGGAAGCGAAGAATCAGGAAACACTCGACAAGTACGGCCACGGCACACCAAGCGACTGGATCGAGCGCAACGTCTACACCCCGCACAGCGGCAAAGGCATCGCCCTGATGTTCATCGTGAACGTTCTGCTGTTCGGGCCGCTCGGCATCACCATCTGGGCGGTTCAAATGATGTGGATACCGATCACCGCCGCCGGCATTATCAATGGCATCGGTCATTATTGGGGCTACCGCAACTACGAAAACGCGGACGCCAGCACCAACATCGTACCGTGGGGCATTCTTATCGGAGGCGAAGAACTGCACAATAACCACCACACCTTCGCAAGCTCCGCCAAACTCTCGTCCAAGTGGTGGGAATTCGATATCGGCTGGTTCTACATCCGCACCCTCGAAACTTTCGGGCTGGCGCATGTGAAAAAGATTCCGCCGGAACTGACTTACGACAAGGCCAAAGACCACATCGATCTCGAAACCGTAAGGGCCGTGATTACGGCACGCTTCGTGGTTATGGCGCAGTTTGCCCGCGAAGTCATGACGCGCGTGCACCGCGACGAGATACGCAACCTTGGCCCGAACGACAAGTCCCTGCTCACGCTGCTCAAGCCGGTTCGCCGGTTGATGGTGCGCGAACCACGTCTGCTGGACGAGGCATCTCGCACACGTCTGCAGAAGGCCTTGGCGCAGAACCAAACCCTGCAAACCGTATATGCCATGAAGCAGAAACTTGCGGATGTCTGGCAACGTTCCGCCACCACCCAGGAAAACCTGATTCAGGCGTTGCAGGACTGGTGTCACGAGGCCGAAGCGACCGGCATTCATGCGTTGCGTGAGTTCTCGAACAAACTACGCACCTATTCCCTCGTGTCCGCTACAGCCTGAGCACGGCTTCGCTCAAAAGGCGAATCCCTGGCTAATCAAAGCCCGCAGGAGCGAAAGCTCCTGCGGGCTTTTCTTTCATGGGCAATTCACAACTGCCGGTACGCGTTGTGCAGATATGGGTTGCAGTAGATCAACAGGAATGAGGCGAGCGAAGCCGATGATTCAGTGTTTGAGCGAATGTGCTTCAGACCAGGCCTGCGAGGCGTTTGTGCAAGGGGCTGTGACGCGGGAAGTGGGCCAGCAGAAATTCCATCTGGTCGGCGAGCACCCGCTTTCCTTGCAGGTAAATATACTCGGCATGTGTCGGCATAAAAGGAACGGCGAGCAACGTCATGTTCGCCTCTTCCGGCTTCTGTCCGGCCTTGTGGTTGTTGCAGCGCTTGCAGGCCGTAACCACATTTTTCCAGCTATCCATGCCGCCACGCGAGAGCGGGGTGACATGGTCGCGCGACAGCTCGCGCGCCTGGAAACGCCCGCCACAATACAGGCACAGGTGCGCGTCACGGGCAAAAAGGGCGGGATTACTGAGTGGCGGAGTGTAATGATTGCGCGCCTTGATCAGGCCATGGTGCTCGCCCTGCGTGGCGATAATGGAATTCACCTTGACGATGCTTCGATGCCCGGTGACCGCGTTGTACCCACCGTGCACATGGTACAACGTTACCCCGCAGGTATAGGCAACTTGGCGAAGGTGGTAGAGACGGACAGCGTCTTCATAACCGATCCACTCCAGTGGCTGGCCCGCGACATCCGTTCTGAGTACTTGCTGACTGAGTGGATACACAACATCTTGCCCGTCGGTAATGGCTGCAAACCGGTCGGGGAATGGCCCGCCGGACGGCAAACCTGATTGGCTTCATCTAAGCAATTTTGCACGATTATTGCAAGCACAACACCGCAGAACCAGATGTCTGCCGTTGACGGTACTACGTTGTGTTGCACCGATCGTTACGGATGGGTGTTCCTGGTTCCCGAGACGAAAAAAAGCCCGGCGAAACCGGGCTTTTTTTGAAAATTACGCTTGTCAGCGTTATTTAATCTTCGCTTCCTTATACATCACATGCTTGCGGGCGACCGGATCAAATTTCTTGAGCTCCAGTTTGTCCGGCATGGTGCGACGGTTTTTGGTGGTTGTATAGAAATGGCCGGTGTCCGCAGAGGACACAAGCTTGATCTTTTCACGAATGGCTTTTGCCATGGTTCAGTTCCTCAGACCTTCTCGCCGCGCTCGCGAATCTCGGCGAGCACTGCATCGATACCCTTCTTGTCCAGGGTGCGCAATCCGTTCATGGTCAGGCGCAGACGCACCCAACGATTCTCGCTCTCCACCCAGAGGCGGCGAACATGCAGATTCGGCAGAAACCGCCGGCGAGTCCTGTTGTTGGCATGGGAAACCGTGTTTCCCGACATGGGGCGTTTGCCCGTAACTTGGCAGACCTTCGACATCGCATAATCTCCGTACTGCCCTGCCCGGACGGGCAGGAAAGCGCGACTTTATATCAGAAAACGCCAGCCAAGGGTAGCCTGAACCGCTGGTTTTGATGGCACACCTACCAGATTCAGGGGATTGGTACGGGGCAGGCACACCGGAACAAGCCGCGGCCAGACACCCTGCGGCTGCCCCAAGGGGGCAGAATGGGCCCGACACCGCCCTTTGCCGGCCTGGAGGGAGAATCCACTCCCCTTATAGCTCCCTCGGCTTCAGATCAGAGCAGCCCACGTTCGCTGAACGATACCATCTCGCCGTCGCCGACCACCACATGGTCCAGCACACGGATATCGACGAGTGCCAGCGCTTCCTTGAGACGCACCGTGAGCACCTCGTCCGCGCGGCTCGGTTCGGCCACACCGGAAGGATGATTGTGCGCAAAAATCACCGCCGCGGCATTGTGGCGCAGCGCGTGCTTCACCACCTCGCGCGGATAGACGGCCGTGCCATTGAGGGTACCGGCGAATAATTCCTCGAAGGCAATCACGCGGTGGCGATTGTCCAGGAACAATCCGCAAAACACCTCGTGGGTCTGGTCACGCAAGCAGGCCTTTAGATACTCACGGGTGTCACGCGTGCTTTCGAGCGCCACACCGCGCGTCAGTGCTTCGCCGAGATGTCGCCGTCCGATTTCGAGCGCCGCCATGAGTTGTGCATATTTCGCGTTCCCCAGTCCGGGTGCGGCGCACAACGCGGCGCGGCCGGCCGCGAGAAGCGGACGCAGGCCGCCGAACCGGGCCAGCAACTCGCGCGCCACATCCACAGCGGTTTTACCGGCCACCCCGGTGCGCAGGAAAATCGCCAGCAGCTCGGCGTCGGACAGCGCCTCCGGACCACGAATCAGCAGTTTCTCGCGCGGTCGCTCGGCCTGCGGCCAGTCTGTGATTGGCATAAATACACCTCCCTGTGTCTCGTGTGAAATGCACCTGGTCCGGCACGGTTTCGCTGACGCCGATCCCGGCACCAAGCAATTCCTCCCCCACCCCTGCGTTCCTTCGTTTGGTGGCGACTGGCGGGTCAAGTACACTTAATAATATATGGCAACCCTCGTCAATAAACGCATCCTGCTCGGGGTCACGGGCGGAATCGCCGCCTACAAAAGCGCCGACCTGGTGCGCCGTCTGCGCGAGGCCGGTGCGGCGGTGCGCGTGGTCATGACCGATGCCGCCTGCGAATTCATTACCGAGCTTACGCTGCAGGCCGTGAGCAGCCACCCCGTGCACCGAAATCTGCTCGACACCCAGGCAGAATCAGCCATGGGGCATATCGAGCTGGCGCGCTGGGCGGATGCCATCCTGGTGGCGCCGGCCAGCGCCGACTTCCTGGCGCGTCTCGCCCAGGGGCGCGGCGACGATCTCCTTACTACTTTGTGTCTGGCCAGTGCGGCACCACTCGCCGTCGCGCCGGCCATGAACCAGCAGATGTGGCGCAACCCGGCGACGCAAGCGAATGTCGCCACATTGCACCAACGCGGTGTACAGGTATTCGGTCCGGCCGAAGGTTCGCAGGCCTGCGGCGACGTTGGGCCGGGACGCATGACAGAGCCGGCCGAACTGGCACAACTCACTGCCGGCCTCTTCGAAACCGGCACGCTCGACGGTTTGTCTGTTCTCGTTACTGCCGGACCGACCTGGGAGGCACTCGACCCGGTGCGCGGCCTGAGCAACAAAAGTTCCGGCAAAATGGGTTACGCGGTGGCGCATGCCGCCGCCGAAGCAGGCGCACAGGTCACGCTCATCTCTGGCCCGGTGGCGCTGACTCCGCCGGAACGCATTACCACCGTACGTGTCACCAGCGCCCAGGAAATGTTTGATGCGGTGCACGAGCGCATCAGCACTGTCGCCATCTTTATCGGCGTCGCTGCCGTGGCCGATTATCGGCCGGCGAGCGTGGCGGAGCAGAAAATCAAAAAATCCGCAGAGCACCTGACCCTTGAGCTGGTGCGCAACCCGGATATTCTGGCCAGCGTGGCCGCCCTCGAGCCGGCGCCATTCACGGTCGGCTTTGCCGCCGAAACCGAGCATCTGGAGTCGGCCGCGCGCGCCAAGCTCGACGCCAAAGGCGTGGACCTGATCGCCGCTAATCTCGTCGGCGCATCCGAAGGCGGCTTTGGTGTAGACGAAAACCGCCTGCTGCTCGTGGACCACACGGGCACGACTGAACTGCCGCTCGCACCCAAGGCGCAGCTGGCACGCACACTCATTCAACATATCGCTGAGAAATTTCATGCCAAGAATCGAACTCAAAATCCTCGACGCGCGCATCGGCAATAAATTCCCGCTGCCGCGATACGGCACCGAGGGCGCCGCCGGCCTCGACCTGGTGGCCTGCCTGGACGACGCGCTCACGCTCAAGCCGGGCGAGACCCAGCTCATTCCCACCGGGATCGCCATTCATATCGGCGACCCGGGGCTCGCCGCCATGTTGCTGCCGCGCTCCGGCCTCGGCCACAAGCACGGCATCGTACTCGGCAATCTGGTCGGCCTGATTGATTCCGATTACCAGGGGCAGGTCCTCGTGTCCTGCTGGAATCGCGGTCAAGCCGCTTTCACCATCGAACCCGGCGACCGCATCGCACAAATGGTGTTCGTGCCGGTGACGCAGGCCGAGTTCGAAATCGTGCAGGATTTCGAAGAGAGCCGGCGCGGTGCCGGCGGTTTTGGGCATACTGGCGTCAAGAATTAATACATTCTCCGCTGCCGCCTTCTGTAGCCGTAACGCAGTTCCGTCTGCGCCTTCATGGTAGCAACCATGGCACACACGAACTCGTTCGCCGCCTGCCTTACCACGCGCGAAGGACCATCGACACGGGTGATCTGGTTCAGGAAACCCTCATCCGCACGGTGCGGCGCCTCGGGGGATTCAAGCCGCAGCACCCCGGAGCATTTTCTGCATACCTGCGGCGGGCGATTCTCAATCGCATCCGGGATGAAGCTCGTAAATCTGCCAGCAAGGCGGAAATCTCTCCACTGCTCGGAACAGAGAAAGACCCCTCGGCTTCGCCACTGGAGGAGATCATCGGGCTTGAAAGTGTCGAAAGATACGAGAAAGCCTTCACAAGCCTGAAGGAGGGGGACCGAGCCGTCCTGTTCCTCAAGATCGAGCTGGATATGGGGTACGACGAGATCGCAGCGGCACTCGACAAGC
>Ga0209536_100017314_pt1 | contig 10212 bp, 10 predicted proteins | sample DeeMarSeWOR28_12_FD_187461 | JGI IMG/M metagenome (GOLD analysis project Ga0209536, IMG submission 187461) | Marine sediment microbial communities from White Oak River estuary, North Carolina - WOR-2-8_12 (SPAdes) (version 2) | ecosystem: Environmental > Aquatic > Marine > Intertidal zone >... | reverse complement strand
TGTGGGCATTTTTTTATGGCATCACAGCTATCACAGCTGATCCGACCATCAAACTCTTTTGGCTCAAGGTAGAGTATTTAGGGATTGCCAGCGTACCAGTATTCTGGTTTTTCTTTGTCGCGCGCTATACAAAGCAGGATAAGTGGCTGTCACGACCGATCACGCTCTTGTTTTGGATCATTCCTGCAGTTACCTGGTTCCTTCTGTTTTCAGGGCGTTGGATCCATTTCTATTACACATCCATGACCCCTTTTGATGGCGCATACGGCCCACTGGTCATCACTCGGGGACCCTGGTATGTGGTTCAGTTGGTACAGACCTATGGCCTGCTGGCCAGCGCAATCATTATGCTGGTATGGAGATTGATCCAGTACCGGAACATCTATCGCAGGCAAATGGTGGTCGTCCTCGGCGCCATTGCGGTCCCCTGGCTGGTCAACGCATTTTATCAATCCGGACCGGATTGGCTGCCGCCAATTGACCTGACCCCCATCTCTTTCACCCTGAGCGCTTTTCTCATCAGTGTGAGCGTGTTTGGGATGGAGTTGTTCGATCTTGTCCCCATCGCTCGTCACTTGGTCATGGAACAGATCCCGGAACTGGTGCTTGTGGTGGACGCGAATAACCGTGTTTTGGATGCCAATCCAATGGCAGCAACCTGGCTGCAAAAGCCGGAGAGAGAAATCGTGGGGAACAATATTTTCGAAGTACTCAGCCAATGGCCGCAGTTGGCAGACCGTTATGAGCACGTCACCGAACTGCGTGATGAGATCCAGGTTGCCGGGGAGCCGCCGCGCACGCTGGATGTGACGATTTCACCTTTATACAGTCCCTTCAAAATTATGGAGGGGCGTGTTTTTATGGCACACGATGTAACCGTGCGCCGGAACATGGAAGATGAACTGAAGCAGGCCAATCGGTCCCTGAAGGAGCAGTTGACCCAGATCGAGCTGCTGCAAGAAAAATTGCGCGAACAAGCCATCCGCGATTCATTGACCGGCGTCTTCAACCGTCATTATCTGACAGAGAACCTGGATCAGGAAGTGTCCAGGGCGCAGCGAAAAGGCTATCCAATCTCCATTATCGTGATGGACATTGACCACTTCAAACAGTTCAATGACACGTACGGGCACAAATGCGGCGACCTGGTTTTACAATCCCTGGGAAAGTTGTTGATAGAGCGTTGTCGTAAAAGTGACATTGTTTGTCGCTACGGGGGTGAGGAATTTGTTATCCTGATGCCCGAAATAGATTTCGAGGCGGCCCTTTCGCGCGCCGAAGAATTGCGGCTGGCCTTTGAAAATTTCGTTCTTGATTATGAAAATGAAAAACTCCAAGCAACTTTTTCTGCCGGGGTAGCGAGCTTCCCGCAGCATGGGTCGAACGGGGAGGTAACCTTGCAGGCTGCCGACCGGGCGCTGTATCAGTCCAAAGCCAATGGACGCAACAGGGTAACCGCATACAAGAATGAGGATTAACCTATTGCCCCATATCATATTTAAGGCTAGAATAATAACATGGCAAAAAAACGCGCTCCCATATTAGTTGTCGAAGATATCGCAAACGTGCGAGAGTTGCTCGAAGTTACGCTGCGCTTCCAGGGTTATGAAGTCATTTCGGCCACCAATGGGCAAGAAGCGCTTGAAATCCTAAAAACGGAAAAACCGGCGCTCATCATCACCGACATCCTGATGCCCAAGCTGGATGGTTTTGCTATGGTGCAGCAATTGAAGAGTGATCCAAAGACGCTGGATATCCCAGTCATCTTCTTATCGGCCACTTACGTCACACCTGAAGACCGCGCTTTTGCGCTCAGCCTGGGGGCATCCCGTTTCATCGAGAAGCCGATTGACACGGAAGATTTCCTGCTCACGATTGCGGAACTCCTAAGCCAGGACCGCATCACCATCCCCAAACCACTGGCGCAACCACAGTTCTATTCTGGCTACCGTGAACGTCTCGAGACCAAGCTCCAACACAAAAATCGTCAGATCGCCCGCATCGAACGCCTGCTTCCAAACCTGGCTCCTGACCAACAGGCATCCTTCGAAGGCTTGTATAAGCAAGCCATACAAGACCGCACTGCGATCGAACTTGAACTCGAAGAGCTACAAAATACTATAAAAAAACTCCACAAAAATAACTGATGACAATCCCAACCCTTGTTGAACTCGAACGGCTGGCTCGCCAGGCCGGTAAAATTTTACGTGCCGGTTACCAAAAGGAACACCAGGTCTATTATAAAGGCGTGATCGATCTGGTAACCGAAATTGATCGGCAGTCTGAAGAATACCTGATCAGTGAAATCCAAAAGCAATTCCCCGGTCACCACATCCTGGCCGAAGAAAGCGGCGGCACGCATGGCAACGGGAATCAATGGTACATCGATCCGCTGGATGGGACGGTCAACTACGCCCATCATATCCCCATCTTTTGCGTGTCGATAGCCTACGCTTCGAACGCAGGCCCCAACCTGGCCGCCGTTTACGATCCGATGCGCGACGAAATGTTCAGCGCCGAACGAGGGGTAGGCGCGTACCTGAACGGGAGTCCGCTGCAAGTTTCCAGCGCAACCCAACTGCAAAAAAGCCTGCTCGTCACCGGTTTTCCCTACGATGCCTGGGACTCCGAATTCGACAACTTCGCCAACTTTGTCAAATTCGCCAAAATGAGCCAGGGCGTGCGCCGACTCGGCTCCGCTGCCCTCGACCTATGCTACGTGGCCGCCGGTCGCTTCGACGGCTTCTGGGAACTGGCTCTCAAACCCTGGGACGTGGCCGCGGGCGGCTTGATCTGTGCCGAAGCAGGCGGGAATGTAACCAATGTCTTCGGCGGGCCGGATTACATCTCCCCGCCGCAGTCGGTGCTGGCAACTACGCCGGGCATCCATGCGCGCATGCTGGAAGAACTGAACAAAAAAGCCTGAAAACATCCACGCCAATTCCCAGAGAACCGTAAATCTTAACAGAATAAGGTGCGTTATAATGAAAATGGAGAAAGAAAACTCCACTGGCACAGCAACCCTCGTATGGAGGTTTCGAATGCGACACACAAAATTAAACTGGCTGGTACTCCTGCTTGTTATTTCCCTTTTCGTATCATCCTGCAATTTAGGGCAAGAACCTGAACCCACTCCGGATGTCGGTACAATTTTCACGGCCGCGGCAGAAACTGTTCAGGCGCAGTTTGCATCACAGCTTACCCAAACCGCCCTGGCAGCGCCGATAGTGATACAACCCCCATCTGCAACTGCAACGCTCATCCCAACATTTGCAGTGGATGGTTCTCCCACTGCCCCCGCAGCCCCTTTGGCATCTCCCTTGCCGACATTCGGGGTTGGCACCCAACCAGCAGCGCCTGCGCTGGTGACTGCCACCCCGCTGGGCGGGGCCGCGCAACCCACCCAATCATGTTTCAATTCAGCCTTTGTTGCCGACGTTACTTACCCTGACGGTGCGGTAGTGGAAGATAACGCCTGGATCGCAAAAGTGTGGTCCATACAAAATACAGGCACCTGCACGTGGGATGATGGCTTTGCCTTGAAGCCCGTAACCGGAGACGCAAAGGGCGAGTGGGTGATAGATGAAGTGAAAGAGTTTGTCGAACCGAATGAAATCGTTGAGGTCAGGATTGATTTAAAAACACCATCTAAAGGCGGTGAATGGGGTGGCTGCTGGAAGATGCAGGGTGACAACGGTTTTTATTTTGGCACCTTCTTGTGTATACTGGTCAGGGTCGAGTGACCCATCCCTTGTTTACGATTAGGAGGCCCTATGAAAAAGAAAATCCTTCCACTCATTCTTATAGTGAGTCTTCTCTACTCCTGTGGTTCGGCAGAGCCGGTAGAGCCGACTGTTGACGTCAACGCCATCCACACCGCGGCGGCGCAAACCGTCATGGCGGAATTTACCCAAACGGCAAAAGCCATCCCTCCCACGTCGGAAGCCACTGCAACAGAAGCATTTACTGCCACACCCGAAACGCCCTTACCTACCGAAACACCGACAGTCCCGGTCGATGCTTCTGGCGCTACGCTTACTCCTATCCCCTGTGACGATTCCAACTATAACCCCAGCACGGTCGATGTAACTTACCCGGATGACAGCGAAGTGGCCCCCGGGCAGGACTTCGTCAAAACCTGGAAGATCAAAAACACAGGCGCCTGCGTTTGGGGGACGGGATATACCGTCATCTTTGCCTTTGGCGAGAAGATGTCCGGGGTTGCCGAGCCGCTGCCCGCAGCCGTTGCGCCGGGTGAGGAAGTCGAAGTATCCGTCCGTTTCCAGGCGCCCGCTAATACCGGTCAATTCTCAAGCACCTGGCGCATGGCAAATGCAAGCAATAGCCCGTTTGGCGAAACCTTCTACGTGCGAATCGTCGTCCGCTGAGATTTGTGAGCCTCACGCAAGCCATCAAACAACAAGCGCGCTGGCTGGGATTCCTCCTGGCCGGCGTTACTACACCTGAAACACCCCCGCACTTTTCAACCTTCGAATGTTGGCTGGATGCGGGGCAACATGGGGAAATGCGCTACCTAGCGGATGAACGCGCCCGCGCGCGCCGCGCAGACCCGCGCCTGATCCTGCCCAAATGTAAATCCATCCTCGTGCTGGCCGCACCCTACGCGGCCCTGAAACCTTCTGAAACCTCCGAGGGGCTGGGTCCCACCGGACGGGTTGCCGCCTACGCCTGGGGCGATGACTACCACAACGTATTCCTCCCCAGGTTAGGGGAACTGGTCGCCTTCATCGAAGCGCAAGTTGGCCACCCTGTGTCCAACCGGTATTACACCGACACCGGCCCCATCCTCGAACGCGACCTGGCGCAGCGTGCCGGGTTGGGCTGGATCGGCAAAAACACCTGCCTGATCAATCCCAAACATGGCTCCTACTTTTTGCTGGCCGAAATCCTGCTCGGCATCGAACTGGAGCCTGATCCCCCCTTCGTTCCCGACCATTGCGGTACTTGCACGCGCTGCATAGAAGCCTGCCCCACGGAGTGCATTCTTCCTGACCGCACCATTGACGCGCGTCGCTGTATCTCTTACCTGACCATCGAATTGAAGGGTGACATACCCACAGAGTTGCGCCCCTTATTGGGCTATTGGATCTTTGGTTGCGACGTTTGCCAGATAGTCTGCCCGTGGAACCGCTTTGCCAGCCTGCAAGGGGACGCGTCTTTCTCCCCCCGACCTGACCTCCCCGCCCCGAACCTTATCCGTGAGTTGGAACTGACTCCCGAAGCTTTCAACCGCAAGTTCAAGGACAGCCCGCTCAAGCGCGCCAAACGGCGCGGCTACCTGCGTAGTGTGGCTGTTGCGCTGGGAAATTCAGGAGATGAAAAAACAATCCCGGCGCTCGAAAACGCCAGGGAAGATATTGAACCAATGATACGTGAACATGCTGCCTGGGCATTGAAAATTGTAAAGCGACATTAATGTCGCCTTGCATCGAGACAAAAAATGAAACAAAAACCAAAGCTCCTCATCGCCACCAACAACAAAGGCAAACTCGCAGAATTCCAGGCGATTTTACAGGGCCTGGAGATCGAACTTGTGCTGCCCGCCGATATTGGGCTGGAACTGGACGTGGAAGAAGACGGCCAGACCTACGCCGAAAACGCTACTAAGAAAGCCCTGGCCTTCTCGCAGACCAGCGGGCTGACATCCCTGGCCGATGACTCCGGCCTGGAAGTGGACGCGCTGGATGGCGCGCCCGGTTTGCATTCCAAACGTTTTGGCCCTAGCCCCCCTCTTACGCTCCCCCCATTTTCAAAGAAAATGGGGGGAGCCGGAGGGGGGCTTGCAGATGCAGACCGCCGCGCCTATCTGCTGGAGCAACTTAGCGGTAAACCCCGCCCATGGGTGGCGAGGTTCCGGGCAACGGTAGCAGTTGCAAGTCCCCAAAGAGGCGTGAAGCTGGTAGAGGGAATTTGTCCCGGTGAGATCATCCCTGAGGAACGTGGTCAGGGCGGCTTTGGCTACGATCCCATTTTCCTACTGAAAGATTTGGGCAAGACGATGGCCGAGTTGGAAATGGATGAAAAAAACCGCTTAAGCCATCGCGGGCTGGCGGTACGGGAGGCACTTCCTATCTTGAGGGATTTTCTGGGCTTGGAAGAAATCTAATAGGGGATTCGATCCAAGAATTCGCTCAGTTGGCTGGCAACTTCATCCGGCTGTTCGATCATCGCCATGTGCCCCGCTCCGTTGACGATGTGCAATTTCGCCCCTTCGATTTTAGCTTGTAAGTATTCCGAACGGTTTGGTGGTGTCATGCGGTCTTCGCTGCCGCAAATGAGAAGGGTAGGGACGTGGACCTTGTTCACACGTTCCATCAAATCAAAGGCATCGCAGGCCAGGAAATCCCCGTAAAGGACCGCCGGGCGCGTCTCCATCATATGCTCTATGGCCAATTCTTTCAAGCGTGGGTCGGCTGTAGAACTATATGAATTTTCGATGACCGTTTGAACGGTCGATTGGTGGGAGGCTGGGGTGGCCGCCATCTCAAGGAGGGAAGGCGCCACGCGCATCTTTGCGCCGCTGCCGATCAGGCCCAGCCCGATCACGCGTTTTTTATATTGCAGGGTCAGTGAAAGGGCAATAGCTCCGCCCATCGAAAAGCCAACGATAACGGCAGAAGAAAGACGGATGGCCTTCATGAACTCGTAAATCGCTTTTCCGTATTCGTCGATATCCTGCCTGCCAACCCCCTCCGATTTTCCGTGACCGGGAAAATCCAGGGTAAAAACACGTTGCCCGCTCAGGCGGCGGAGCTGGGGCGGCCAACCCAGATGACTTCCTCCCGCCCCGTGTAGCAACAAGACGGGCGGTCGTTCGTATAAATCTTCCCCGTGCGCAAAATAGTATAACCCTGCGGCTGTTGGCATTTTGTCCTATCGTTTGGCGTGGTGCAGGCGGTCTGCCGCATCTTCGGTAAGTGGGATATACACCTGGACAAGCGTCCCCTGGCCAGACTGGGATTGAAGGTTTAACATGCCATTGACCAGTTCTGCCCGCTCGCGCAGATTGATCATCCCCAGGCTGCCACGGTTTTCATAATTGTTGCTCACTGCCTGCACGTCGAAACCAACGCCATCGTCCTGGATTTCAAGGATTGCGAGTCCCGCGTCCACTTGCTTCAAACGCACCCAGATGTTGGGCGCGGCGGCATGTTTGCGCGCATTGTTGACAGCTTCCTCCACGATGTAGAAAATGACGCCTTGCTTGCCCATTTCCAGATTCTCGATGATTTTTTCGTTGATCTCGATCACAACGTTCTGGGAAAAAGTCTCGCGCACCTTCTCTGCCATAGATTGCAGCGCCGCTTTCAACCCCTGCGATTCAAGGATGAGCGGCCGCAGGGTGAAAAGCATGTGACGGATCTCTTTGGTCGTCCGGTGGGCCAGGTCTTCGATCTTGACCAGTTCGTCTTTGGCCCTTTTTTCATCCTTATCAAACATGCGGCGTGTCAGGTTGATGCGCATGGCCATGGCCGCAACGGATTGCGTAGGGCCATCGTGCAGGTCGCGCGCCAATTTCTTGCGCGCTTCTTCGTGCACTTCTACCATGCGTTCTTTTTCTTCGAGCAAATCCTGGTACAGACTGGCGTTCTGGATGGCAATTACGGCCTGACGACCGATCATATCCAACAAGTCGGTGCGTTCTTTTGAGAAGTAGTTGGGATCGGTATGCGCAAACAGGAAGACGCCGTAAACGTTAAACCCGCTGCGCAATGGGAAACAATAAGCGGTGGTACAACTGCGCAGCGCGATCATCCGCCCCAGTTCCGGGTCGTAGCTGACGTTGTTGGTAAGCACGCCTTCGCCCTCGTCCACTGCGCGTTTCAATACCCCCTCGTCGGCAGCCAGCTTCACACGTAGGTCGGGGCTGGTAAGGTGCCGCGCCGCACCAACCTGAAGCTGGTCGCCCATGAACAGCAACACAGCGCTGACCAATTTTTCGTCCACCGCAGCATCGGGGTCCGGGTTGAGGGCAGTGTACCCGATATCAAGGGCTGAATCCAGCACCCGCTTGTAGCTGAGCGTGCCTGTCAATGTGGAAGTCAACTCATAAAATGCACGCCAGCGTTCACTTTCCATGCGGATGCGTTTCTGTTCCTCATCTACACGATTTTCCCGCATTGCGCGCAAACGCTCGATCAATTGGTGCCCGATAAACCCAAACAGGAGACTAAGCCCCAATGTGCTGGCGATAATGGCAAGCACAACCTGTAAAAGCTCAATCGAGATCGACCATATCCCCATGCTGACTATTTCTAGTATGGAAAACAAAGCTCCGACAATTAACGCGCCCAAATACTCGAAATAAATCGCCCCGGTAAGGATGGGCAATAACCCTGCCCAAAACACCGGCCCATAGAAACCACCCTGCAACCAGAAAAATGCGCCCATTGCCAGCAGGTCTATCCCCAGGCTGATATGACGATGATATGTAATGCGCGCGTTCAGGCCAGCGAGGGTCGACATCACCAGATTCCAGAGAATCAGGATACCGATCGGCCAGAAGGCGATGGAGAATAATATCCCTCCTAGCGCCAGCGATACGGCCATTCCCAGTAGCGTTAGCCAGCGCATAGAGATGGCATACCAATCCGCAACGTAGGGAGTGTCGAATCTACGCATAATTCAATAATAACCGAAAAATTCCCGAACTCCTGATAGAAGACCTTGAAGCTTGATTACAATGTCAAATTTCATAGCGCATTTTCTGCAAGGCAAGGCCAAACCGTTCTGCCATGACCGCTTGCTGTTCTTCTGGGTAAGACTTTCGGAAACGGCCGATTTTCCCCTTATAGAAATGCACACCCTGCCGGTCTTCCGCTTTCTCGGGACGATACTTCTCGATCACTGCGTGGACCCCCAGCTTGCTCCCGTCTAAATCAAGGAATTTTACCAACCGGGCTGATTCCGCATCATACTCTTCCAGGAGGTCTTCGTAACGGGCGATCAGAACACCCTTTTCGGCCTGCCATTTCTCCCAGATACGGACGTAATCTTCCATAAAATCCAGCGACTTCTCGAAATCGCTCAGGTGCGAAAAGGCATTCGGGCGTCCCTTTGACAGCGCGCGCTGGCCGAAATCGTAAGCCGAGAGCATGGCATCGCGCGGATCGCGGTAAATGTAGGTGATCCGCAGCAGGCCCAGGGTCGAGAGCAGACGCGACCAGCGCGTCGGCGCGGAATGAGCTTTGATGACGAAGGTCTTTCCGGCCAGCGCGGGGACCGTCACCATCGCCAGCCGTCTCAGGGACAGCACCCCGATGTTGCAGTTGACTTCTGTCAGGATGCTTTGTAAACGGTATTTCTCGCGGATTTCGCGCGCATCTTCACCCCCCGCAGCTTTCATCAAGTCGTGGATCAGGTTGTAATGCCAGCCCGAGCCGGCGCGAGGCATGCCTACGGAAAGCACGATCATGCGTTTTTCTCCGGTGTGTTCTCAGAATTCAATCTTGTCATACCTGCCAGGATACCCAAGTTTACCCAAATATTCGGGGTTGCGAAAGAGTCCTGGGTGATGTTGTAGAGCACGATTGCCAGCCATGAGCACAGGCCAGCGATGCCCAGGAAACGCAGCAGCCCCGGCCTGCGCAAAAAGGACAGCGCATCGCCCAACAGGCCAAACAGGTAGGCCAGGTAAAAAGCAAAGCCAAATATACCGGCTTCGGCAAGGATGCGAATATACATATTCTTCGGGTTGGGATACAGCCGGTTATCCGGGCTTAACTTACGGGCGATCTCCGGCACGGTGGTCAGCGCCCAATCGGGCATGTTAGCATACATATAGAACCCGGCCGCGCCCAGCCCCACCACGGTGCCGCCTCCCAGGGCCGTCCCTCCCACCCGGGAGACCGATCCCGGGCGCACCAGCATGGCCGAGGTTCCCGTGCCCAGCGAGACCAGCAGGTAGGGCTCGGCGGGGTCGATCCCGACTTCGGCCATCATCCGGCCAGAGCCCGATGCCCAGGCGTCGAACTCCTTCACCGGCGTGGTCTCACGGTCACGAGCGTAGCAGGAGCCGGGCGGTGAAGGCTACAGCGCAGGTCTCGCCGTGGCGGCCAGCGCCGGTCGCACGTGAGGCGCAAGCCCGGCTCGACGGTCTCAGCCGCCGTCGATGGGATCACCTGGTTGCCGGATCCGGCGCAGGCCCTCCCAGGTCGAGCCGTCGTCATCGAACGCGGGAAGCTGTGGCTC
>Ga0209536_100017312_pt1 | contig 10212 bp, 5 predicted proteins | sample DeeMarSeWOR28_12_FD_187461 | JGI IMG/M metagenome (GOLD analysis project Ga0209536, IMG submission 187461) | Marine sediment microbial communities from White Oak River estuary, North Carolina - WOR-2-8_12 (SPAdes) (version 2) | ecosystem: Environmental > Aquatic > Marine > Intertidal zone >... | reverse complement strand
CGTATATGCTGGAGACCGATTTCCCGCCTGCACTGGTCAGCGCTTCAATTCGCAGAGACACCAACCGCTGTTACGCGCCCGGGCTGGGCGGGGCCGAGTGCACGCCCGGCTTTGCCGAAGCCCAACATACGTTGAACAGCTACATTGTCGGTGGGACTTATAACCATTTACGCCTGCTGATCCAGACCCAGGTCACCCAGTTAGGTGAGGGCCCCCCGAATGATATCAAACGCAATATCTATAGTTACTATTATGACAGCGACGGTTTGCTGACAACCGCAACCTTTAACCCGGATGTGTTCGGTGAATCCGGCGAGGTCAAGCAAACCCGCTTGACCTATGCAAAAGACAGCAATGGCGATATCGTGCAGCTGGCCACGGTTGAGATCAGTGCGTCGGGCTCTGTGCTCAGTTACAGCGAATACGCGTACGATGACCAGCCACTGGGATCCCTGACCAACGGCTTCATGACCGAAAGCAGGCAATGCCTGTCGCCGGTGTATGATCTGGGTGAAAGCTGTGCGGAATTTGCGATTACCACGCGCACAGCGGCGAATCGTGGTCAGCTGCAGCGCATCACCACGCCGACCGGCAGCTACAAAGACATCTCCTGGGGCTACAACGGCGCCATACCGGTAGCGGTCAGCAATAATTACGGGCATACCAGAAGGTATACGATCAACGATAAAGGCAGGGTAACGAAAGTCCTCGATGCCAGCGGCGTAGCGAAAAAACAGGTGTATGACGAGTTGGGGCGCGTGCTCGAAGTCAAAGTCAAGGCAAAAAACAGCTCGAACTTTTTAAAAACGAAAGGATATATTTATCATACGGATAGCCTGCCGCACTACGTCAAGACCGAGTCGTACGATGGGCTTGGTCTGGTGCCAACCGACAGTTACCAGGACTTCGACGGCAGCGGTAATACCATGCGAACCTGGACCCGAAAAGCCACTGCGGGCAAGTGCTATTTTCGTCAGGATTTCCTGTACGATCTGGCCGGCAACCTGAAACAATCCTCGCATAGCTCGGGCGATGACTGCACGCACAATCCGACTGCCGCGCTGGACTTCAGTCAGGTTCTGTTCAAAGGCTACTACGATGCCTTCGGTACCCTGCGCGAAAAATACGATGATTACGCGAACGGTCTGGGCCAGGTATTGGTTAACATACCGCAAGCCTGGCAAACGCTCCGCACGGATGCACAGGGCTATCAGAAACACACCACGTACAATGCCATCGGCAAAATTGCGTCGGTTCAGGAAGGTAAGCATGACGCACCGATCGTAGAAGTCGCGAATTATACCTACGATGCGCTGGGTCGTATCATCCGCATTAACCTGCCGAACAACAACCATTATGATTACCGCTATGACACCGCCGGTCGTTTACTTGAAGTCAGAAAGGGCGCGACCGGATATGACTATAACTGGATGACCTATACCTATACCGGGCCCAGGTTGACAAGAATGACCGATAGTACTGGCCAGTACAAAGAGTATACAGACTATGACGCGATCGATCGCTTAAAAGAATATCAGGTCAGTGATCCCTACGGCAAAGGCGGCATGCTGACCTACCGAACCAAATACGAAGGCATAAACGAAGAGGGGATCAACCTGATCGAGACGATCGATCCGTTTGGGTCGGAAACGTTTACCTATGACCGGTTTAACAACATCGCCAGCGCGACCCGCTCGTGGAATACTTCGCCGGCAATCGCCGACAAGACCTTTTCTTATGCCTACGACATCCAGAGTCGGATCACGCATACGACCTATCCATCGGGTATCGAGGTGCAACACACTTACTTACATGATTTCGAAACCACCAAGTTGATTACCCATCCTGCCGGGTCCGGGCCGTATGTTCCACAGCCGTATACGATCGAGAAACAACAGGCGAGCGATCAGCCTGTTCTGGCGACGGCAAGTATACCGGTGTTTGAGCTGACTGTTAATTTCTTTCGTCAGCCCTCACCCATTCGCATCAGTCAGCATGTTTTTGATTTCAATGGTGTGGTCTCAACGCGGGATTACCGTTACGGACTCAATGGACAAATAGACCAGATTCACTACGACAATCAGGCGGCCAGTCAGATTACGGTCGATTTTACCTATGATCATCTACAACGGCTGGTGAGCCAGGCAAAAGATGGTGTGAGCGAACTGGCTTATACGTATCTGAACAATGCTGGCGATATCGATACTGTCACTGCCTTGACTCCGCTTGCCGGGACTTACACCTATAGCTATCACGATACGGCGTCAACGGCGTATAAGAAGGGCTTGCGCCGGCCGAAAAGTAGAGAGATATCACTGGGTATCATGGGTATTAGCCGGGAGGACTTCAGTTATGACGGGTTTGGCCGTATGGCCCGATGGGATAGAGCTAATGGTCGCCAGCGCAGCTTTACCTACGATGGGGTAAGCCGCTTACGGGGCGTTGTGCTTGACGGTCAGCTTAAACACGCCAACAAGTACGATTTTGATGGCAATCTTATCGAAACGGCTGTACTCGATGGCGGCAGTCAGCCGATCCGCCGTTACAAGGCGTTTCGATCCGATGCGACTGTCAGCCCCGTCAAGGAAACAGAAAAGATCAGTAATGTTCTGCTGGTGGATGTGAGTGATCCCCAGAACCATCTCCTGCAGGTGCTGTTAAAGGAGTTACACGGTGATGTGTCCAAATGGTATGACCGCATGCCGCAACAACAAGGCGATGCGGCGGGGCGGCGACGCTTGAATATGGCCGGCGAGACGATTTGGGAAGACGGTGAGCCCTATGACGATGAATCCTTCCAGGGTGCGCCGTTTATCGATTCACCACACGGTGTAGACCTGTTTCACATGGGTGCCCGCCATTTGGCAAGACGCGATGGTATGTGGCTGCAACCCGAGCCGTTGCTTTACCTGGGCCCTGACTCGCTGCTCGCCGACCCAAAAGGGCTCAATCCCTATCGGTATGCCAAGAACAATCCGGTGAATTTCACCGATCCGGATGGCTTTGGCACTGTAAAACTGGATGTGGCGAATCAGGCCAGTCGGCATGCGGATTTTGGTCTTGGCTGGGTATCTTTTAAAACTGATCCACAGCCCTCTGATGAAATCATCGATGAACTTGTTAATGAAGTAACAGGAGTCGCGCCTGAAGTGTTGGGCTATGCTGAAAACATTGCGGAATATGCTCGGCTTATTGCGGACCTTCTCGAAGCGAATGAAAAATATGCAGCCGGGCTTCATGAAGAAGCACCTTTTCCAATGACAGAGGGGTTGGCGGAAAGTCTTATCAGTATTCATAATTCCAAAACAATCCAGTCAGCTCCGCGAATCGCAGAAGGTGCCAGAGAGTCGGCTTTGGTATTGGCCGATGCCCTGCTCCAAGGGCCACGCAACGGAACCCTCTTGCCTGAAGCGTTACCGAACGAGGTTGCGGCTCGCTTACTGCAACACATGGCCGGCTTTACCCCTGGCCCTGGCCCTGGCGGTGGCACTGGCGCTGGCGCTGGGCCTGGCGGTGGCGGCAGTGGCGGCATGGGAGCGCTCTTCTACGGCGCAATGGCGACCACAGGTGCGGCTGTTATGGGTGGTGCCTATTTGTTTAGCGGGCAGACTAGTGGGGTTGGTATGGTACCTGCTTATGCGGCGCCTAATCCGCGAGTGGGGATAGCAGGTATGCAACGTATGCCGGGTGAACAGGCGACCGTCCTGGAAGGTGGTCCTATGATGGGCGGTGGTGGCGGCTTCGGTCCTGTAGGAAGACAAGCTGAAAAGTCGGGCAATTGGTAATAGCCTGGTTGAGGTACGGGTACAGCCAATATAGGACCTGTTGTGCTCCGCAATAATTCAAGCAGCCTTGGATACCAAGCCATATCTATGGGTGTAATCCACCGAAGACAGGGTGAGCTGCAACCTTACGGCAGCCAGCAACGAGGTACCGAAGCTTGTGTGGCTGAACGGTCCAATCAGTTTTCCAGTTTCCGTATGGTTATTGTGTGCAAACTTGCCTGCAACGCTCTGAGAATAAGTGACAGAATATGCCGTATTTGACAGGGTGGGTTAAGTAAGAAAAATTAATAAAATGCAACAGCATGGTTGGTCCGACGGCACATAACCAGGGGTGTGGTGGTCACAGCTTCAAATCCTGTCGTCCCGACCTGAAACTTCTCTGGTTCTCATAAACTTATGCGCGCTATATCAGAATATTAATTATGTAAGTTCCCCTGATATTTGCTGGCAAAACGCTATTGCACAGTTCCAGGCAACTGACTTGACTGGTCCGATTAGCCCGCATTTTTCATGTGATCAACCAGTAAAGGGCTATCCATGAACTGATTCTTCGCCGCCAGTACGCCATATATACACATCAGAGTTTTGGCCGGTTTCGGGCGTTGTCCGTTTCGAATGCTATTCCGCATTTCTCACCAGGTGGCAAAGACTACTGATAAGACATTGGCATTTTGGAGAAAGCCAGGATGATCAAAAATACAGCGTGTTGTTCAAGCGCGGCTATCACGGTTCAGGCTGGTTTTCGTGTCCGTAAGCTTGCTCTTCACTCAAACCGTAGCTGTTGCTACGCTTTTCGCCCCCGTGATCCTGGTGAGAAATGCGGGCTAAAACCCGGTAGTTGAAGGGTTAAGGATTTCTTGCTCAGCACTTTATATCAACGTTCTTAGATGAAAAATTCTGATCGATATCATCGATGCATTTCGCTACCTCCTCATTGGAATCTCTTGACGCGCATCCTATGAACGCTTTCGCTTTATTGAAATGCGCAACACCTATCTTGGGTGCTTCGCGCTTGTAAATATAGTAGTGTTCAGCGATCCTGAAACAGGAGTCTGCTCTTGAACTGATTGCGCTTATGTTGTTTGCTGCCAAAGCGTGTCGCGCAGCCTCTGCCGAGTGTTTATTAGCAGCATATGCGAAATAGGCTGACACGATGGCCACTACAACTCCGACCAGCCCAAATAGGAAGTTCCAGGTGTGAGACTTGTCGTCATTTGCATTTTCTGAAGCCATATTCTTATTTCCCCCTCAGTTAATACAGTCATATCCCGCTCTTATTAACGTTATGACTTCGGATTTTTTCACACAAACGCAGCAGGTGAACATTACTTTGGCAGGTGTCCCGCCACTTTCCTCGCAGCCCAGGTCCCTTCATCCGCATGGCCCAGTTAGTCGTTCCCGATAGGGTAGCGTTGTGTCTCGGACTTCTCGCGCTTGGAAACAAGCCGCTCTGAAAGCATATTTGGCAAGCATGCAGAGTATATTTCTATCAGCCAATGCTACCGCTTATTCATCTGGAGATATGCGTGACAAACCGTAACTCCACATACAGGCATTTCCCGACCAGTGAGATATTGCTCTAGCTCTCACATATACCTAAATCTAGCATTTCGCGCATTGCCCTGAACAGTCACGTGACACAGCGGAACGGTAGACTCTATCCTCAACGGCCCTGCTATTTCGTATCCCTGTAGAAGAAGTTTCACAGGTTAACTCAGGCACGGCCTGAAATCTCGCAAAATCGACGTGATACAAAAGCACTCTACGCAGCGTCGGTCTGCCAGGTGAAGATTTTAGGGCCCGGTGTGGACAGGTTTTCCGGAAAGCCCTGCTGTCGCCCGGTTTTGTGAAGCGGGGTTTTCGCGTGAGCATGGGTTTTGCCATGGCGATACTTTGGCCAATGGCCTTCACGATGCTGTTGCCTTTCCTGGCAGTATGATAAACCTTCATATGAACACTCACCTCTCCCGCGTTGTGGAATCTACGCGAAAGATGCTAAGGTTTTGGTCTAGTGATTCGAGTGAAAGCCATGGAAGTTGCTATGCACTACATCATGTCCCTGATTCTGTCCGTCGCAATCAGTCTCTGCGCGCCAGCCCCCGCTCATGCCCAGGTCAATTGCCCTGTGCCACCCCAGGGTGCGCCATGCTGCGGTAATCCCGAGTTCAAAAGCTGCGGGATTACGGTCGATGGTGTCGACCGACACTTTTGCATCCATGTACCTGCTCAGCCGCGCGCGACCAAGCCCAGGCCGGTCATTGTCGGTTTTCACGGCGGTGCGGGTAATGCGGCACGCACGGTTGATTGGCTGGATGACCTGACCGAACAGGGCATCGTACTGATCGCCCCGACGGCCATGCAGACCGAACGCGGTCCCGGTGTGCCGTGTCGCAAAGCCTGGAGAGCCATCGGCGGGTCCGTGTCCGATTGGGCAGGCTTCAACAATGTCGCTGCGAACTGCACACCAATCCCGAATGACAATGATCTCGCCCTGACCGAGGCACTGATTGTATTAAAGTCAGTTTGACTCGCACATAAGTCAGCTGGGTTTTATTGACAATCACAACAGAGGAAATATGCCGCCGCACACCGGGAGGTACTGTCTTCCGCGCGATACACCGTTGAACGGTGTGGCAACAAGCGAACTGCGGTATCGCATGAGCCGACTCGCGAACGTGAGCGACCGATGCATCGGATCAAAGCAGCAAGTGCGGCACAGCGCTTTCTCAAAGTGTATCGCGCAGTCGGCAGTCTGTTCAGGCTGCAAAGTTATCCGCCACGGGCAATTCACTTTCGCGAGTCCCGCTCGAAGTATTTTGTGATAGCCGGAAGATAACGCGCGCCTCAGTCATGACCTGATCGCAACGTGATGCAGCCGTCGGTGGTTCTGAGGTCGGTATATCCCAGCCGGACAATACCTCAGTTATTTCTTCTTCGTCTTCACGCAGGCGCTATACTTGGGTATATCATCAACCCTCGGAAAATTCTCTGGCTTTGATGGTATACACCGGGTGCCGTTATAAGCAGAGCAGTCTTTGACGAGGGGCAGGTTAATTGTCATATCCACGCATTTGCAGGTACACGTATAATAATCGCCCAGTTGGCCTTGTTCCGTCGTTTGTTGAATTTGCTGTTCATTTATTTGTTTATCTGACACTTCTTTGGTAACTTTTTGCGCGAATGCAGGAAACGACAAACAGCTATAAGTCAGCAAAGTCACGGCAGACAGCATTATTTTGTTCATAACTCGTCCTCGTAGTCTAAGGTTTTATAGATAAAGAGGTAATTTAAAAACGCACAATTGACCCCCTGCTTTGTCGAGATACGCAGCACGACGTTTGGCCGCAGGCGCTACTCACTCGTCCGTTCTCGCTAATTATCAGCGTATTACATGGTCACAATGACCGTTACCGCAAACAAGGCGCGCATCTGATGAGTTAGATGCTTTAACCTGCTTGATTCATATACTTACACCGACAGACCGTTCTGGTACAGCCATTCGGGATCCACAGTGCTTGCAATACCTTCGTTAATACGTAGTCCGTCAATCATTGCGCAGCACCTCCTTCTTACGTGTTTTTCTGTCAGGAAGACGCACGCATAGTTTTCTTGTTTTCATGCTGCGACTTTTTCGCGTGTTCTCTTCCGAGCAGCTACGAGCTTGTTTTCGAATTTCCCGATCTGACTTATATTGTCGCGCAAACTTGAAGTCGTGACCCTGGGCGACTCGACGGAGCCAGCCTTTCCGTATCCATGGCTGCACCGTATGCTGTTATGAGTAATCGCATCAATAACTTGTAATCTATCCAGGGAGAAACCTCGGCCGGGCCGCAGAAGGCGATGTAACTAAAAAACTGAGGGATCGATTTGGATAAGAAACCCTTTCCAGGCAATACAGCACTTGAACAGGGCGGGCATGCTTTGTCTCGATTCGGCGCTAGATACTTTTCCATAACAAGCGTCATCCTTTTGAAATATCGAAGTACGAGTTTCGTTAAGTTATAACCTATCTCGCTGCAAAAATAAAGCTCTACGGGTTCTCCCGGAATCCGATCCTTAGCATATCAGAACAGGGCACCCACACCGATAAGTTCAATTGATCCCAGCTTATCACGCTCAGGTTGGTAATCGACAACATCGCTACGGCAAGCACCGTGCAACGAACAAGGATCACGCTGCTGTCCCTCGCTACCGTCTCTTACCACCACTGTTGTCCCTACCAACAACATGGTCCGATGAAAGTGCAGAGGAACTGATCAGTGCCATGCATAATCAAAGGAATCTGATCGCTTTTTTGGACCCCTTTTTTCCCAGGTTGTACCCGGCAGCCTCGCCGTTCCAGGTAACGGCCAAGCCGGTGCGCTATCTTATGCACCAGTTGCGTCAGCTTTCCTGTGGGCGGTTCATCGACCCGATGAAAACGGGCGCTCGCACCCCTGGTGCCAGCAATGTAAACACCGTCCAGGAACAGCATGTGAAAATGAATAGCATCGATCAACTGCTATTGTTTAGTGCTGTACACGCATTCATGATTAGTATTCCGAACAGCAGTGCGCCTTTGCGGAAACGACTGGCAAGCGGAGCAGCAGCGGGTGATCCGTGTATTCTTTCGCGGTGGTCAAGCGAGCTTCTTCAGCGTAACAATCAAGCCATCGACCGGCTTTTTCAGCTCTGTGCGCAGAACGCCCTCATGTATCGATACAACTTCCAGTCCGGCCGCCTTTGCGGTTTTTTCGATGTACGCGCGGTCATGGGTATAGCGTCCGTGGGTCTGCAGACTGTACCCTTGTTTCGAATCATCTTCTGCCATTTTCTCGACAGATAATGCAAAAAGCCCGCCAGGCTTCAGTGCCCTGGCGGAGGTTTCAAAAACCCCGCTCAGGTCACCGAAATAGACAAGCGTGTCGGCAGACACGATGACATCATATTCGCTATTGAATTGGTCGATGTAGGTCACGAGGTCGTCGTGTGCGAGATCGTCATAGCATTTGCGGTCATTCGCGAGATTGAGCATGTTCTGTGACAGATCGACACCGGTCAGTTTCTGTGCCAAAGGTCTGAGTAATGGACCACAGAGGCCCGTGCCGCAGCCGGCATCGAGTATATTCAGCGTGCCTTCATCCGATTCAAACTGGGATTTAGCTGCGTCGGAGACCAGCTGCGGCGCCCTGTATCCGAGAATTTCGAGCTTTCGGTCGAAACTGTTGGCGAAATCGTCAAAGGTTTTTTCCAGGTATTCACTGGACGCGCGTTCGGGTGTGTTCTCGCCGGAGCAGGCGGCGAGCAAGTGTTTGACAACCGGGTTATCAGGATCCAGCTCCAGCCAATCACGGTACAGTTTGACCGCTTCATCAATGTTGCCGACGCTATACAGAATCGCCCCGAGGTGTTTGAGCGCCAGCGAAAACTTGGGATCAAGATCTATCGCCGCACGGTAATGGCTTATTGCTTGCGCATTATACCCTGACAACGCGTAAGTGTTGGCCAGGTTGTAGTGGGCGTCCGCCCAGTCAGGTTTCAACTCGATCGCTTTCAACAGGTGCCGCTCTGAGGCGGGGTAGTCTTCGAGGTGTTTCAATAGAATACCAAGGTTGTTGTGCGCCTCGATTCTGCCGGGCGCAAGCTCTATGGTCTTTTCGAAGCAGCGCCTTGCTTCATCCAGCTGTTCGAGTTCGAGGTAGATGTTTCCCAGATTATTGTAGGCATCCGGGTAATCCGGCTTGTTCTCGATTGCACGCTTGATCAGCTCGATCGCCTTCTCGGCTTTGCCCTGCTGGAAATTGAGAACGCCGTAAAAATGCAGCGCATCGACATTCCTGGGGTTTTTTTTGAGCAGTCTCTGGTAGATGCTGCGGGCTTTATCGGTTTTTCCGGCCTGGTGTAATCGGATGGCTTTCTCAATCGGGGTTTGTGTCATGATTCCAATGTTGGTTGTAACTGCTTGAAAGGTAAAACACGTTCGTCCTGATGTTCGACGACTTTCACGAACGGAAGGTCGTCCTTACCGAATCGGTAACTGCCATCTGCCATGGACGCACGCAGACTGCGGACATCCGCTTCCAGCTCACTCAGGAATTCGGTCGCCGCGCCCATGGAATCCATGTCGTACTCGGCCGCCAGCCGCAGGTCCTCGATTTCAAATAGCGCCTGATCCACCAGATCCACATATTGTTCAGGGGTTTTGGGTCGTCCCAGCATAGCATCGCCTCCTCAGACACCAGTACAGTCATTGCCCCAGAGCTGTCGCAAACAACGGTTGATATTCCCTCACTTGTGCGGCTTCCAGCAGGAACACGCCGTGACCACCACGCTCGAAATCCAGCCAGACGAAAGGCACATCCGGGAAACACTCGACCAGCACGTCCTCCGTGTTACCGACCTCGACAACCAGAATGCCGTCGTCGCTCAAATAATCTCCAGCCTGGGC
>Ga0209536_100017311_pt1 | contig 10213 bp, 7 predicted proteins | sample DeeMarSeWOR28_12_FD_187461 | JGI IMG/M metagenome (GOLD analysis project Ga0209536, IMG submission 187461) | Marine sediment microbial communities from White Oak River estuary, North Carolina - WOR-2-8_12 (SPAdes) (version 2) | ecosystem: Environmental > Aquatic > Marine > Intertidal zone >... | reverse complement strand
GTGCAACTTGGCCACTGCCCGCAGGTACTCGGCTGGTTTGTTGATGCGCTTTCCACATTCCGCCAGAGCATCCTCAGAAAGACTCTCCATTCCTATGAAGAGCCCCAGACACCTCGTCTCCGACATCAACTGGAGCAATTCATCGTCTTTGGCCACCGCAACCGAAGCCTGGCCAACCCACTGTATGGTATAGGACTTCAACATGTTCAACAGGGTAATACAGTGTTTCCGATTGGCAATAATGTTGTCATCAACGAAGAATACGAGGTTCTTGAGGGCCAAGAACTTATCCACCGGTTTAACTTGCGCCACCATCTCCTCAACAAGACGGACGGGCTTGGTGCGGTATTTAGCACCGTAGTACTGGGTAACAGCGCAAAAGTTACAGTTGATCGGGCACCCTCGGGTAGTTTCGATAAATTCCACAGGACTGTATATGCTTTTGTCAATAATATCCCATCGAGGAGGTAGCGCCTCTGCCAGATCTAACAATTGATTTGCCTGGTAAATCTCCCTCAGTTCCCCCCGCTTGAAGTCTTCCACCATCTGGGGCCAAACCTTTTCACCTTCTCCGATCGCCACGGCATCGCAATGCTCGAGGGCCTCTTCTGGAAGGGCAGACACGTGCATACCCCCCATAACCACAGTCTTCCCCCGCCGTTTGAATTCATCGGCTATCTCATACGCTCTCGTGGCGAGAGGAGTCATTACCGAGATTCCGATCAGATCGGCGTCATCACTAAAATCCACCGGACTGATCCGCTCGTCCACCATCTTGACTTCGCAGTCCGGCGGCGTATAGGCAGCAATGGTAGGCAGGCCTAAAAATGGCAGCTTGAAGAAAAAGTCCGCTCCTAAGATCTTCTTGAGTCCTATGGGTGAAATCAACAATATTTTCACTGACATTTCCACATTCCAGCGTAGAAATAGATGGCAAGCCTCGGTATTATAGTTGAAATCATCAAGGTAAGAAAGTATCTCTCAGTTGTGGTCGAATGAGCACTAATGAAGGGAGCAATGTTGACAGCGAAAATAGTTTGCACTATCAAGGGAGATGGTGAAAGCCCATGCGTGAACATTTTCTTGATAAACCATTTTGGTATAGGCAGGCTCTGAAGACGGTTAGTTTACTGCCTCCGGCCGTTAGCTATGTTTTGGCAAAATGCGTTGCTGGACTTGCCTATCTTTTTTCGCCACGGGATCGGCGTCATGTCTCACACAATTTTGACCTTATCTTTAACGGCTACAACCCTCCTGCTAATAGAAAGGTGCTCTTGTGGAGATTTTTCCAGAACTACGGAATCTACGTTGTCGATTTCTTTCGTCTTCTCAGCATGAGTTTGGAAGAAAGCCAGGCATTCGCCCAACTTTACGAAGGGCGCCAACATATCGATGCAGCCCTAGAAAGAGGGAAAGGGGCGGTGCTCCTCACTGCTCATCTGGGCCATTGGGAAATTGGAGGTCTGGGGCTCCGGGCCATGGGCTATCCGGTGAACGTGGTAGCCATAAAGCACAACACCACATTCACCAACGCTCTGATAAATGTAATGAGAATGCGTCATGGCATACGGATCATCGAGGTAGAGGAGTCAGCCTACGGCGCCATTGAGTTGGTCAAGGCACTGAATCGAAATGAGGTTGTGGCTGTTTTGGGTGACAGGGTTTTTGCTGCCGATAGATCCGAGGTTACCACTTTTTTCAATCGTCCGGTGCAGCTGCCAGTTGGCCCGGTGTTGCTGGCAATGGCTGCTCGCGCACCGATTGTTCCGGCCTTTTCGATCATGGAGGCCCCCGGACGCTATCGTGGTATCGTTGAACCCCCCTTAGAGTTACAATATGGCCCGGATCGTAGCGAAGCATTGCACTATAACTTGCGGCAAGTGGCTAGAATTTTTGAAAAATACATCCGCCGCTATCCGGACCAGTGGTACATAGTGGATCCACTATAAGGATTTTGGATTGGGGATTTCGGATTGAAAATAATAAAACCCCAAATCAAAACTGAATTAGAATTCAGCAATCCCTGCCGGCCATCGTCCGCCTGAAGCGGACTCAGGCCAGAGCGGGCGCATTCCTTTACCCTGTGGAATCGTGCCTTTGGCGGGTCCGCAGAGGGGAATTCCACAGGGCTGACCCGCAATCAAGTTGGTTCATTACCAATATGTGGTTAAAAATGACTAGATCTCTGACACTTTTGCTCTGTTTAGGACTCATTCTGGGTACCACTGCTGCCCTTACCTCTCAGGTTGGAAGGGCTGGAACTCATTTGACCGCAGCAGAAGTTCTGGATCAGCTCCAGGCCAAAGCCAAAACCTTAAAAAGTCTCAAAGGTTCTTTTGAACAACGGAAATACTCCCGGCTTCTGGTGAGACCCATGGAGTCTGAAGGTGAGCTGTTTTGGCAGCCACCCGGTCGCTTCCGTTGGGAGGTGGCTCGACCTGCCCTTCTAACCCTAGTGGTGAGGGAAGACAGAATTCTCCTCCTATACCCGGACCTCAAGAAAGTGACTCTTTACCGCGGGCCGTCGGGGGTAGGATTTTTGGAGCGATTCACCGGTGCGGCCGCTGATCCGCAAGGTTTCCAGCGTCAATATAAGATAGAGGTCGAAGTGGTCTCCCGAGGGGACGACAGAAAATGGATAAAGATGATCATGGAGCCAAAATCTGCCAAGCATGCACGCTATTTAAAACGCCTGGAAATTAAAATAGATCCCGAAACTTGGCTGCCAAATGAGATCGCCATCTTAGAGGGCAACGATGACTGGACCCTTATTTATCTGTCAAACCTGATAGAAAACTCCAACCTTGCAGACGGCCTATTTAGCGTTGAACCGCCGGAAGGTTTTCAGGTCCAGAGTTATTAGTCCGGGAGACGGCCATGAAAGGCTGCAGCTTCTTGTTTCCAGGCCAGGGGGCCCAATATGTGGGCATGGGTCGTGATCTGGTCGAAAGGTTTGCTGAGAGTGAGGATCTGCTCAAGCGAGCCGAGTTCCATCTCGATTTGCCCCTCGGAGAGATCATGTTTTCCGGCCCCGAGGAACGGCTCTATGAAGATCTCAACGCCCAACTGGCTGTCTATACGGTAAGCTGCATGGTGGCCGATCTCCTGGCAAATAGGTCCATCAGGGCAGCAACACTCGCACCCTATAGCTCTGGCATTTATGGGGCAGCCTACGGTGCTGGAGTGGTGGGCTTCGAAACTGGCCTCGCCCTCATAGTGGAAGCCGACCGTTGCATCAACCAGGCCAACAGCCAGGGCGGTATGGGGGTTGTACTCGGGCTGTCACTCCCAGAGGTGGAGGAATTGTGCGAAAAGGTGAAAGGGCAAGTTGAAGTCAGCATAGTAAATACTCGACACCAAATCATCGTCTCCGGCGAGCGGCCGGCTGTAGATGGGCTGCTAAAACTTGCAGCGGAATCAGAAGCCCTGAAGACAGACCGGCTCCCCGCGGCGGCACCCTATCACTGTAGCCTCCTTACCTCGGCCGATCACTGTCTTGCCAAGAAGATTGCCAAAATCCCAATGAATGAGCCCCATACTCCTATCCTCTCTTATATCAACCAAAAACCTTTAGTTACAGCAGCTCAGGTGGCCGAGTTGCTCTCTATCCAGCTTCGCAGTCAGGTTCAGTGGGTAGGAGTAGTTGAGGAATTGGTCCGGCAGAATCTCGCACCTATGGTTGAAATTGGCCCCGGCCAGATGCTTGGTCGCTCGGTACGGTGGATTTACCGCCAGGCAGAGGTGCTCTACACTGATACAGCGGGGGCTCTGGAAAACACCGTCAAAAGTCTCCAGGATTCTAACTGAACTGCTCAGAGAAAAATGGAAAGACTCATGTCTCCTCATAGACTATGGCTGTTTATACTGCTTCTAGCGCTGCTTTCCTGTTCTCGTGAACGAATGACCGTCACAGGGGCTGAGCGCTTATACGGCAAGAATAAGGTACAAGATACCAATTACCTCTGGAAGGAGATTCAAGCAGATGGCTATCGGGTGATTTATCCGGAACACTTGAGAAGGCGAGCCCTCGACGTGGCCCATATCTATGGAGCCCACCTTGGACGTATCAGCCAAGATCTGGATCTCCCCTTTGACAAAACCATTCCCGTATTTCTTTACCCTTCCCAGAAAGAGTATGAGACCACGAACATTGTAACTGGGCTAGTAAGAGGAAGCGGCGGCTTCACCGAATTTTTCAAAGAAAGGGTTGCATTTCCGGTAGCAAGCAATGATAAACGTCTGCAGCGGTTGGCTCTGCACGAGATCACTCACGCTGTCCAACTCAAGTACCTCCTCGATGGCCCCTACCGCTCACTACAGATCATACTCACCGGTGTGCTCTCGCCTCTGTGGTTCATGGAAGGGGTTGCTCAATATGAATCGAATGCCTGGGACGCTACCCCTGCCATGTATGTTCGGGATGCGGTCATGGATCATCGACTCATTCCCCTTAACCAGTTGCGAGGCTTTAGCCATTTGCCCCCCCACCAGATACATCTGGCTTACTACCAGAGTGATCTTTTCATTCAGTTTCTGGTTGACACCTATGGCCAAGATACCATCCCCCGTCTCCTTCGGCTGATAAAAAACAAGCTCAACCTGCACAGCGCTCTCCATCAGGTTACCGGCAAGGATCCCCATCACCTGGAGTGGGCTTGGCGAGAATATGCCAATAGTCGGCTCCGCGTGGGCGGAGAGGGGTGGCAAGATCCATCTAACCAGGTCCAGCTTCTCACCGCCAATAGGGGCTGGAATCTTTTTCCTGCCTATAGTCCCGACGGCAGCAGAATTGCTTTCTTATCTGATTGGGAAAATGAATCATTCGAGTTTTCCCTTTATCTGCTGGAACGGTCAAGCGGCCGGCTCACCAGGCTGCAAAAACGGTATTTGTACCCTGCTCCTTTGGGCTGGTCTCACGATGGCACGCGGCTGGTTTTTGTCAGTGATGAAGATAATCGCAGCGATCTTTTTCTTTACGATGTGGACCGGAAAAAGGCAAAACCTATCAATCAGGAATTAAGAGTCAACAGCTTTCCAGCCTTTCTCCCAGGAGATGTGGAGGTGGGATTTGTTGCAACAGTTGATGGTTTTGCCGATATCTATAAAATCAACCTGGAGAATGGAAAGCTCACACCTTTGACCCAGACCACAAATGACGAAGCCTATCCCCATTGGTCTTCAGATGGCAATTTTTTGGTTTTCTCCAGAGAGTACCAGATGCAATTCGATCTGGTACTCAAAGATCTTTTAAGCGGCCAAGAAACCCGCCTCACCGACACGGCTCAAGATGAAATATGGCCGCTCTTCCTGCCCGAGGCCAAGGCAATCCTCTTCGTCTCCGACGAGACTGGTATCTTCAATCTCCACCTCCTGGATCTACAGAGCGGCGCCACTCACCGTCTGTCCAAAGTGATAGGGGGAATATTCTCCCCCCGGATCAGCCCGGATGGAAAACGGTTGCTCTTCAGTTATTTTCGCCACGGACAATATAAGATTTTTGAAGGTACTATGTTGCCATGGGAGACGGGAGTCGCAAATGGTAGCAGGCCTTGATGGTTGCCGGGCAAAAACCGGCAAGATTCAGGTTTCAAAGCCATTTGGCCCGTGCAGACTATTGCTTTTTATGCTGGTGGCCCTTTTTCCCTTTTTCTTAGTCTTGCCCTGCCAAGCCGAAACCTATAAAGAGCAAGACTACCGTGACAGCTTTTCCACTGACTTCTTTTTTCCTTACCTCGACTACAACGAAAAGGATGGAATCATTGCCGGTGTGGATTGGCAGGCCAGCAATTACACTGGCGACCATGTACTTAGCTTCCGCGGTGGCATGGGGACAAAAAGTGGCAAGGAGCAACTGCTGGCAGGCTACACTTACCTCGGTTGGTATCCCGCTGTTGGCTTAAACCTTTTTGATAAAAACACCTTTTTCGGGGACCTAAAGGACACAGGCAACGACAAGGATGACTGGCGCAGAGAGGCGGGTGGCAGTCTTACTTTTAGCTTTCCCCTTGATTTGTACCACAGGATAGTTCCCGGCTATGAAATTGCATGGGTGGATTTGCCTGATGAATGGGAGCGGCTCAATGGTCTTATCCTCAGTCTGGTGCGTGATACTGCCGATTATTACCTTATGGAAATTATTTCCGGCAGCCAAGTGAATCTCACCGCAAAATATGGTAACCAGGCCATGGGAAGTGAGAGGACCTTTCAAAGTTATGCCGGAGATCTAAGGCTTTACACCAACCTGGACCTGGAGGAATATTTTGGAGCCGGTCAACGGCTAGTACCATCACTGCGAGTCCACGGTGGGGTTAAAAAGGATGATCCCAGATTGTTCGTCTTGGGAGGCGAGACTAGTCTCCGAGGCTACGACTTCAACGAGTTTTCTGGTGAAAAGATGTGGGCTGCCAGTCTAGAACTGCGCTATCCCTTCTTGGTCATAGACCGTACTACCACCGCCTGGGATCTCTTTCATTTTCACCAACTGCTCGGTGTGGCTTTTGTGGACAGTGGTCAAATCTGGCGAGACTATAACGATAGTAACTCTGTATCCGGTGCGGAAGTCGGCCTGGGTGGTGGAATCCGACTGCAAATGTTCGTATTTGGCAAAATTCCCTTCGAAGTAGGTTGTGACGTGGGGCAGAGCGTAACTGACCGTGATCGCAGTCCAAAAGTGTATTTGGTTTTGAGGCTGGGATCTTAGAAAGAAGGAGCCTATGACACCCCGTTCTTGGCAGAAACCAAAGTTCAGAACATTCTTTTTTCTCCTCATAATCGCCTGGTTTCTGCTGATTGCCTTAATTGTTGGCAGAGCCGCAGCTGGAGAGAACAATCCAAAGATAATCATTCTCGAATTCCACGGTTTGAAGCAAGAAATTCTGGCCGAGAACCTAGAGGACCTGCCAAATTTCCGGGAAATGATTAAGGGACCCAATGACGACCAAGCTTATGTCTATCTGCCCCAAGTTTTTACCACCATTCCTGCTGCCTCCCAGCCAGCTGTTACCTCCATGTACACCGGACTTTATCCTCAGCGCACCGGGGTGGTTTCTACCATTTGGTTTGACCGAACCACCTACCAGATCCGCACTCTCATCTCCTACTCCCAAGACAGAATCAACAACATTTTAAAGGCTGGGGACGTCAAGTCTTTATTTGACTACGTTGGTCAATCAGGCAAACGATCCATGACCACTATGCTAATGCTCACCAAAGGGGCTGATTGGTCGGTTAAATCCGGCATGTTTTTTTGGGGTAATGCTTCTGTTCTTAATGCTTTTCGCCATGGTAAATGGGTTCCTAACAGCTGTTACGTGGACAACAAAACCCTCGACGGTTTTCTCACTGGCCATGTATCGGCATATAGGAGAAGTCTTGCAGGTATCTACAAATATGACCATCGGGTGCCAGATGTCATGGTAGTGCAACTATTGGGTACTGACCTATTTTCCCATTATCCCGTGGATGATTTCAAAGAACGTCAGGCTTCCATGAACAAAATCCAGAGCCATTATGTTCAAACTGTACTGGATCCGCTCATGGGCAGGTTGATCAGTGCTCTAAAAAATTTGGGAATTTATGAAAAGACCGTTTTTATCCTGGTTTCGGAACACGGTTCTATCCGCATCCAAAAACATATTCCCGATGACACCTTAGCTCATAGTCTGGACGCTCATTTCAAGCTGCCAAATTGGTTAAGAAGCAATAGTCGGGCGGACGCTATTATCATGCCAGGAGCTTGCACCAAAGAGGTGTACCTCAAGAACAGGCAAACCAGCAAATGGATGGATCCACCCCGATTGTTGGCAGATATCAAACCGGCGGTCGATCTTATTCTGGCCAACCCGGAGGTGCAAACCTCTCTCAAGGCAATGGTCATCCGCCAGTATCCTGGGGAACGGCACGAGGGTCTGGCGGAGAGTGACCAATGGTGGCTCTTTGACTGGCGAAGCTATCAGGCGGCCGGCCACGAGGATATTGCATTCCGTCAGGCCTTGCGGCCTCTAAGTGAACTGGCAGACCAATTCGAACTGGGTCAATATCTGCTTCAGGGGCTCAGAAGACAATACACTAGAGAGACGACTCCGGACATAAAGCTGATTAATAAGAAAGGATATTATTTCGAGCGTGACTTCGATAAGTATGGACATCACGGCAGTTATTATCCCGACGACTGCATCGTATCATTCTGGGTGGCAGGATCCGGACTGTCGCCAATTGTCCCAGGCCAACATCTCTATGAGGCGCATGCTTCAACATTGGACCTGGTTCCCATGGTAACTCACCTTTTGGGAATACCCATACCTCAAGGGCTAGACGGATCTGATCCACTGAAGAATCTTGAAAGTGATTCAACTAGAGCAAAATTTTGACCAGGCACCAAGGTTAAGCACGGTTAATTCGGGGCACGGATTTTCAGATAAATTCGAAATCCGAATATCTAAATCCTAAACAAATTCAAATTTTCCAAATCAAAATTTACCAAACTATAAATTAGTTTCTTAGGCTGGTTCTGTTTTGAACGTTGGACAATTTGGATTTTGGATTTGTTTAGTGCTTCGTGCTTAGGACTTCGAATTTGATATCAAGCTTTCTACGTTTCCACTTCCGAGTTGTGGTGCTTAGTCTCTAGTGCATAGTGACTAGTACTTCCTAGCTACTCCTCCTTGGCCAGCAGCCCCTGGAAGCGTTGGTTTGACATAATCGCTCACCGTTTCTATAATCTGCAGCCAATCTCTTAATGGCTATCACTGAAAAAAGGAGACCAATCCATGGGCAATAGGACAGGGTTATCTGCCTTTGTTGTCATCCTGGTATTTCTGGTAAGTGGAGGGATATCAGGTCCTTCGGCCCAGTCAGCCACCTGGGCGGAACGTGCTTTATTCGACTGGGAACGAGACAATCTCCAGGCCTTCGAAAGAAACAATTACGACAAAGTTATCGACCTGGCGCAAAACCAAGCAAATGATCCCAACAACAATGCTTTTCTCTTCATCTACTATGGCCATGCCCAAAAATACTATTTAGAGCGCAACCGGAACTCTGCCGTTTACTACAAACAACAATATCACCTGACCCTCAATCGACTTTCTGGAGCGAACCTGGCTGTGCTGACAAGATTAATTGCCATGCCCCAGACCTCTTGGAATAAGAAAGTTAACAAGCAGTTTTTGGATGCAGCATTCGAAAAAGCAGCCACCATGGAGTATCTGGCTGCCATCCTTTTCTATCTAGAAAGCCCGAACCCGGATGTGGCCAAAGGTGCGATTGGAGGTCTGAAGGCCATTTTACAGGAGAAGCGTAACATCGTCATGAACGGCGGCACTCTGAGCAATTCTGACCGCGCCTGGATGAGCGACAATCGCCTATTGCAGCTGCTGGTCCAAAAGGCAGGTGAAACCTCCAGTCCTGCAACCGGTTTCATCTCAAAGATTCCAGCCTTTGCCCGTCAAAAGGTATTGGGCGGTGCCCCTGCTTGCTTAGCCCTAATTGAAGACCCGGCTTTGCCCATGTTACGCCAGGCTGCCACCATGGGTAATGCCAGCGCAGCTGCTGTAATCCAATTAATTCAAGATGCCAGAGGCGCCCGTCTTGCCAAGTACCCCACTAGCACCTGGTACAGCGCCACAGGCCCTTAGCCCGGTTGTCTCATGAATTCACGCCCTGGCGTGACTGCGACCCTGGATATGGCCGTACTTCTCTCCGAGCCGGAAGCCTGGTGTCCTCGGCTGTCGGTTCCTGCAACGTACCGTTCAGGTACGCCTCGGCTTCGATCTTGGATTTCGGATCTCGGATTTTTGACTACAATTTATGATATCGAACTTAACAGTTCAGTTTGGGCATTTGTTCTTTGGTTTTCAGGAGCTTTTCAACAAATTTTCAATCCGCAATCCGCATTTCGCAATCGTCGATCCGGTGGCCCGGCCATCTTCATGATCCCGCAACATCCATTCATGAGACAGCCGGGCTAGGAGTTAGATAATTCTTTTCATCTTCAGCTGAAAATGTTATAAATACAACTTAACAATTAGTTGTAATAATTAATTGATTTCGGTCTGATCTGAATTGTCCTTCGGGCAGGGGTTGCATCACAGGAATTCTCCTGCCCCGGATACTGATCAGGCCCAGATGAGGAGGCAGGGGAATTAATGCCTACGCCCGCTAAGGAATTACAGAAAGAGCTCAGATACGGTAACGTAACTGCCCATAGATACTT
>Ga0209536_100017310_pt1 | contig 10213 bp, 11 predicted proteins | sample DeeMarSeWOR28_12_FD_187461 | JGI IMG/M metagenome (GOLD analysis project Ga0209536, IMG submission 187461) | Marine sediment microbial communities from White Oak River estuary, North Carolina - WOR-2-8_12 (SPAdes) (version 2) | ecosystem: Environmental > Aquatic > Marine > Intertidal zone >... | reverse complement strand
TTAGAGGTGAATTTGATAAAATGAAGAAAATAATTGGCTTTGTAAAAATTTGCATATCATTTTTCTTGCTGTGCTAGTCCTTACATTCGGTTTTGCAGTCCGCAGCGGCCATTGTGCAGAGCCTAAAGCTAATACGGCTCTTGAAGAGAAGGTAAAAATATTTTTGGAAAATGTCTTGCGATCTGCGATTGTATATTAGCCATATGATACCCACATTTTGGCTGAAGTGTATAAATCGGCTATCCAGGGGCAATCTCAAAAAGTCGAAATTTTTCAGGTTGGCGAAAGACATATAACCAATCAGTAAATTATAGATAAGGGCAATGCAAAAACTGCATTGCCCCGTCCGTTTTAAGCATACAGGTTTTCAATCCATCTAATCGCTTCCACATCTGTCACCGTGCCCAAATAGCGCTGAGTCGTTGCCAAATGAGCGTGCCGCAAGATGACCTTGCTCACAATTTCGATTGGAGTCCCGGATCTGGATGCATGCGTGGCAGCATGACGTCTGAGATCATGGGGACGCAGATTCACAAATTGAGTCTTTTTCGATGATTTTCCATTGCTCCGGACGACTGGACCGGAATATTTTTCTCAAAATCAACGTGTCGCATGGATTTTGGATCTCAAAATCGATGGCGTTGCGGATGTAATTGTAAAATGCTTTGAGACAGGAGTAGCGGTTTCTTTTGGTGGTCTGTTTGTTTCCTTCGGTGAGTCGGGTCAGAAAGGACAGGATTTCATCAGGGGTGATGGATTCCAATTCTCTGTCACTAAATTCGTCTGAGAAGCGGGTGAAAAGAAATTCATAATTTTTAAGCGTATTTTTTTTTCGAATTGACCCTGTGATATTCTTGATATGAGATAATTGCATGGGAAATTTTCATTTGACACCTCCTTTTTTGGTATGAATAAATGATTTTCCGGTATTGACCGGTATGGTTGGATAATATCACAAAGGTACAAATCATGGGACTAGGAACAAGAATATTCATTGTAAAAGAGGATGATTCTTTACAGCGCCTATCATTAAAACGTTATAACCGTCTCATCAAAGGGTATCCAGATGAAGGCCTGATGCAATATGCTGGAAAGAGAATCCGCTATGCATTGATCGTCCTGGAAATGATAAATCGAAAACCAGCTGAGATTTTGATGGCGGAGTATTCGTTTCTGGCTTTTGGTTCGAAGGGTCGGCTGGATGCCGGTGAACGACAAAAAGCGGCTCGATTGGCGATGGATACTCTGGCGCCAATCGCTGCAGAGCCAAAATATGGGAAGGTTATCGATGTGAAACACAGATTTGCTAAAAAAAGATTCGATGATCGATATCTATGGAAACCAACGCCTGAGATTGAAGCGGCTATTCAGAGGATAATTTTCGGCTGATTCGATGCGAGCTAAAATTTTAACCGAAGAATGAAATTTACTCTTATCATTCAAAAAATGGAAATTAAACGGCGATCCTGCTGTCTTGTCGATAAGTGGTCGATCAATTCAGATTGAATAGAGAAGAAAATGAAAATCAAAAATGAAAAATGGGACACCCTTGATGGCGTATTAAATAAAATTTGGCTAATGCTTGAGCATGGAGCCTCCGATCCGGACGATCCATTTCATTGGCCTGTACTGGGCACGACATCAATCGAAGGCTGCAATCTGCGAACTGTTATACTTAGGAAAGTCAAAGTGCCCGAACGGATTTTAGTTTGTTATACCGATGCGCGAGCCGCAAAAGTGCAAGAAATTAAAAATTATTCACAAACAAGCTGGTTATTTTATCTTCCCACCAAGAAAATTCAGCTGAGAATATCAGGACAAACAACATTACATTCACATGATACATATGCTGATCGACAGTGGTCTGATACCAAAATCACAAGTCGACTGAATTATTGTGCGTCTCAGCCTCCTGGCACACCCATTAATAAACCCTCGTCCGGATTGCCCGATTTTCTGCTCAATAAACTACCAACCCTTTTAGAAACCGAAAGGTGCCGGAAGAATTTTATGGTTATTGTAGTGCACATATTTTCTATCGATTGGTTACTTTTGAAAATAACCGGGAACCTCCGTGCCCTGTTTGAGTGGGATAAGGACAGGTTGCGGTCCACATGGCTGGTTCCGTAGAGGCCCTACCTGAAAATTTTCGGATTGCACAAGAAATGTGCAATAAATTTAAGGGCATTTTAAAGATTCGTATAGAGGCATCCCCAATTTTAGATAGCTCTAAATTTGTTATATTGGCTGAAGCAATGTAGCGTTCCCAAAAAAAGGCAGCAGTGAACAATATATCGTATTGTGCTCTTTTTGAGCTCTACTAAATTTCGACTTTGGATGTTATAAATTCGATTATAGTTGACTTATTTTAATGGTTTTATGTAAAAAGGACCTAAACTTGAATCAGAGTTCATACGCGATCTGACCTGAAGCGCTTCTCTGTCTTTCCAAGCGACCAGACTCTAAACTCTCAAAGCCGCTTTCCTGCAAAATCCCCTAATGTTGGATCTTAAAAATGGTTTCAATTTAAAACATCAAATAAGAGGAGGATTGTTATGGAGTCTTTGCTCAAAGAATGGAAAGGAGAGACCACTATCGTTCGCTATGATCAGCCGACTGGAGCATGGGTTTTCATTGCCATATTTTCCACTCGGCTCGGCCCTGCCGCAGGTGGCACCCGGATGAGGCCTTATTCTGATGTTCAGTCAGCTTTGCAAGATGCTTTCCGACTTGCTGAAGCCATGACTTACAAATTGGCATTATGCGGAATGTCATTTGGAGGGGGAAAGGCAGTAATCGCTATACCCCCTGATTTTGATCCAAAATTTCGATCAGGAGTCTTGAGTCGCTACGGTGAGCTGGTTCATCAGCTCGGAGGGTTGTTCTACACAGGTTCAGACGTGGGGACATCTTCCAATGATATGGATATTATCGCTGAAAAGGGCTCTCCGTATGTATTTGGCCGCACTCTGACTGCCGGCGGAGCCGGGTCATCCGGACCTGCTACGGCTTTAGGCGTATTTTCCGGCATTCAGATCGCCTGCCAACATGTTTTTGGTGAAAGATCCCTGACGGGTCGCCGGGTACTGGTGCAAGGCGCAGGAAGTGTCGGGGGAGCACTGATTGAGTATTTACGCTCGTCTGGTGCCGAAGTCAAATTCAGCGACGCAGAGGAAGCTTCAATCTGTCAGTTTCGGGATGATATCGGCTTACAATGCGTGCCGGTTGAGGAGGTTTATTCTGAAGAATGTGACATTTTTTCACCATGCGCCTTAGGGGGTGTGCTGAATTCCAGGACGATACCCCAACTCAAATGTCGCGTGGTTGCCGGAGGCGCCAACAACCAGCTTGCTGAACCAGAAGATGCAGCGCGACTTAAAGATAGAGGCATTCTCTATGCCCCTGACTATGTAATCAATGCGGGGGGTGCAATGTTTCTTGCCGGGGTTGAGGCTCAAGGTTGGACTAAAGAGCATATGGAAAAGGAGGTAACCGAGGGAATTCAGAACGTCCTGCAGAAAATCTTTGAGTTAGCGGCAAAGAAGGGTATAACAACCGAGGCTGCGGCACGCCAGGTTGCTGAAAAACGGTTGTCAGCTGCTATTTAGAAAATGCAAATTTTGCAAAGTGTTTATCGTTTAGTGAAGATTTAACAGAATCCCGTCTAGTTTTTGATAGTGGTTAATAGCATGTGACATCGCTTTGCAATTTTTTCTTAAGGCACGAAGTCCAATAAAAATATCAGCTGAAAAAAGAATGGATAAGTGATTGGCCAATCTTCAAAAGATATAAATTTCAACTACCGCATAAATTTTGAAATCATGACAACCGTATCAGACCATACCATTTTCTGAAAACCCTTGTGATATGCATCGGTAACCTGTAGTCTAAATCGAATCTTGTTTATATAAAATCCTGTCTTCTGATTTGGGCTAATTATCGAGCTTTCAGTAGCTTTCCAAAACGTATCATATTCTTTAATCCGCTATCCGCCTAATTTTCATTTGACTGTATCAAAATGGTTAAAAAACCCGGTGTAGAAAAAAATCCGGTTCTTCATTTACAGCCGCCAATCTTGTTGGGGTGCTTGGGATTTGGTTTCCTTTGGTTCGCACTGCCAATTTACAGTAAGATTCTGGGAGCCAGTGCTCTGGAAATTGGTGGTATGTTTTCCATTTTCTCGCTGACCATTGCTCTTCTGCGTCCCTTAATCGGCATCGCATCAGATAAGATGGGACGCAAATTCTTTTTTGTGGCTGCGATGGTCAGCTATGCAGCTTCGATGGCTATATTTTCAAGAGCCAACAATATCATTGAACTCTATGCGGGGCAAATTGTAAGCGGAATCGGTTCAGCCATGATGCTCATTTCGGCCTACACGATGGCGACAGACTTAGCAGTGCCTGAGGAACGGGGCAAATCAGTAGGTCGACTCGATGAGGCCATTGCCAGAGGAAATCTTATTGGTGGAATCGCAGGCTTTGTGCTTATTTCCAACCTGCCGAAGAATGTGGGCTGGCAGATAATTTTTAGCGGATATGCCTTGTTAGCCGCTATGGGTGCCTTGTTGGGTTGGAAAAAAGTGCCAGAAACACGGCCAACCCAAAAATCTCAAGCTGATGGCGAAAAGACGATGCCACATGAACTCGGAAAGTTGATGGCAATCGTCTTTGTAACCTCAGCATCTGTAGGAATGATTTCGCCAATTTTTATAATCTTCCTGCAGGACAAGTTTACCTCTAATATCGGTACGTTAGTATGGGCTATCATTCCAGGAGCCATTGTTGCTGCCTTTTTTCGCTCCTATTTTGGTCAACTCAGTGATCGCTTTGGTCGCACCCGACTGATGGCGCTGGGAATGGTTGGGTCCGGAATATTCTCATTTCTGCTGCCGGAATTGCCAGGCATTGTTTGGCTGGCCATTTTTTGGACCCTTGAAAGTGTGGGCTGGGCAATGGCCGGCCCGGCTGAAGAAGCAATGGTTGCAGATTTGACTGGATATCAGGTAAGGGGCACGGGGTATGGTTTTTACACGTTTGTCAGCAGTATGGGCGCATCTGTTGGTCCTTTAGCGGGGGGATGGTTGTATGATTCAGTTGGACGGGCCGTACCATTTTATTTCAATGGGATTGTGCTATTATTGGGTGCGCTTTTAGTTTTCTTGCTACTGGGGAAGGAACGTTAATCATCATAAAAGGCACTGCCTATTGGCTACCTGGTTATCGGAGTACTACGGCTCTGCTCCTGCTTGATTTTAAACAGCGTATAAATTGACAATTGGTTGATGCTATAGGCAATATTTGGGTGGTCTTCTCCGACTGGGAGAGCAGGCACGAAGTCCAACAAAAAAATTGGCTGAAAAAAGTGTATATTCGCCATGGCTAATCTGCAAAATCATTAGCGGGTGAAAATTCGGACGAACGATATGATATCACAACAATTGTTCAGGCTTCAAAATTTGGATGTCGGGTAGACCGGAGGAAGTGCACCTCCAGCCCCCTTCAGATCCGTGCGTGAACCTTTCGATTCACACGGCTCCTGCCAGCCATCCGCTTGAAACCTTGCGGTCACAAGCCTACGCAAGAAGAACCCGGCTCCTCCCCCGTTTAGCGGGGTTGACCATCGCTTACCGCGAGCTGACTCATTCCCTTCGCGCCAGCCCCATTACGGGACCTTCAACACTAATACTGGAAGTACTCAATACACGATCAGAGTCAGATACGATAAACATTGTTCCTATTTTTCGGCCCTCTCTTCCCTCCCGGGCAATCTCAACGGCCAGAAGTATTATGCTTTCTAAGGTTTTTAAATTAAATCCCTTTCTTCTTTGACAGACTTTAGTGATGATATTTTGTTCCCTGGTCTTCGTCATTTGTATTCACAAAATAAATACAAGTATTGGATAAAATTTTCTAATAATCCCTGTTAAGCATCTAAAACTTGCATACAACAAATATAAAATATCAGTATCCGGGTAGTTGATCCGGACGATATTCGTCAGTATAATCATATGCCAGATTATTTTCTATCTTGAGGGCATAGCTTAACTGATCAATACTTTCATCCCACCCGCAATATGAGCATTTGCTTCGATTGGATGAAAGCAAATGACCACATTCAAGACAGCATTCTCCAGACATTTTTATCCTCCTTACTTGTGAATTATTAATGACGCGATTCATAATATTCAACGCCAAGCTGATAACAATTTCTTTGATCCCCATTCTGTGTCATCATGCACTGAACCACCTCGGCGTGTATTCCAACTTTGAGGTCATCATTGACACCCTCATCAGAAATATGTTTCAGACGAACGAGAATGGGGGTGCCGACTTCCAATTGTCGTTCAGCGGTCAGAATCAGTCCGGAATCGCTTTTAGTTGTCATCTCGGCTTCAAATATTTCAAAATCATCAGTGAAATGGTTATAAACTGTGCAAAGGACATTTTCTGAATCTTGATTTATCCTAAACAGCCGGTTTTCTGTTTCAAATCCTGCAAGTTTAATTCCCTGATTTCTCCAGCAAGGACCAGTTACGTGTTGATGGTTTCTTGATAAATTAGTAATCATAGCAGTCAGCTTCCCTTCTACTACAATAAATTTAATAATTATTTGATTAAAATTTGTTCCCTATAATTCTCTTTAACATGAAGCTGCAGGTTGAAAAATTAGCCTTAACCGCTTGTTAATTGAATTCTCTTCGTTTCAGATGATTTCGTCTTTCGCAATTTGATTTTCAGTATTCCTCTCTTATAACTGGCTTCAACTTTATCTGGATCCACTTCTGCAGGCAGTTCAATGGTTCTGCTGAAATATCCATAAGATCTTTCGACACGATAATAGGTTTCCTCATTTTCTTTTTGTTCTTCCTTTTTATGCCCTTTGATGATCAAATTTCGACCATCCAAGGAGATATCAAAGTCCTTCGCCTCAATTCCGGGGACTTCGGCCTTGATGGTGATATTCTTCTTTCCCTCACTAATGTCTAATTTTGGAGTCCATTTGTTTTTCCCTAAAAGAAATGATGAAGGCAAAAATACAGGCTCGAAAAATTGGTCGTACATATCTTCAACTTCACGCCGAAATCTCTTTACTTGGTTATTTTTATTTCTTTTCCACGGTAATACATTAAACATTTATACCACCTCCCTAATAAAGAAAAATTTCAACCATAATCATTTATCATGTTGTTTTGTTCAAAGAACAGATTTGGGGCTATAATCTTTGTTTAGCCGATCGGCTAATGAAATCGAAGGGAGTGTGATACGTTACAATTTTTTCCACCTCCCATTATATTAGCCAGGTTCAGCACTAAACAAACAAAAGGCGAATTTATGCAAGTAAATAAGGTCTATTTAAAAAAAAATTTTCGGAGCCGGAGTTTGGAAAGCCTAATCTTAGAAAATCATCCGGCTCCCCATAACTTCTAACCCGTTTTAACAGTAATCTTTTTAGGCGTCGCCTTTTCAACCTTTGGAAGCGCCAAGCGCAGTACACCATGGTTTAGTTGCGCATCAATATTTTCCTGGTTGATTAATTCACCAAGGGTAAATTGTCTATAATATCTGCCGGTTTCATACTCCACTAAGATATCATCCTCTTCAGCATTCTCAACAGGAGCAATGTCTGCCGACAGGGTCAATGTATTGTCACGAAGGTCAATCGTCAAATCACCTGCTTTTACGCCTGGCATATCGGCAAGCAGGGTAATTTCCTTATCCGTCTCAAATATATCAACCGCAGGGGTGAACACCAATCCCGGCGATGTCTGCTCGGCAGGACTGGTTACTTCTTGCTTTTCTCGAACCTTGAGTTCTTTGCTCTGTGTATCAGCCATTGCTATAGTCCTCCCATTTGAGACATTTTCTTATGATTTTACCGTAATTTGTTTAGGTTTTGCGATCTCTGCTTTTGGAACTATAATGCATAAGATACCATTTTCCAGGCTGGCCTCCACTGTGTTAGAGTCCACCTCGCCGGGAAGAGCGATCATTCTGGAGAACGTGCCGGCCTCGCGCTCCCTTCGGTGGTACCTGGCGCCTTCTTCCTCGACTGCAATTTTTCTTTCGCCGGATATGGTAAGATTTCTGCCGGTAACCTGAATGTTAAGTTCCTCACCTATAACACCCGGCAACTCGGCACGCACGTAATAATTGTCCTTGTCTTCAGTCAGATTCATCAGCGGAAACACACCCGCGCTCAAAGGCTGCTGTGAAGAATCTTCAAACATGTGAATAAGTTGCCGTCTCATTCGATCTAACTCCTCCCACGGGCTTCTGAATGTATAAGTGGGAACGTTAAATAATCTGCGGTAAATCATTTTAACACCTCCTCGGCTTTTCCTGTTAATTGCCTAAAAAAATCGGTCGATTTTCATGACTATCGTCGAAATTCGAATATATGATAAAAACAATTTAATTGTTGTCAAGATCCAAAATGAATTTTTTATTTCATTACTTAATAATTTAATTATAATAAAGTAATGCTTGAGGGTTGGTTTTTGAAAGAGGAGCTGATAAATGGAAAAACCTGAAAATAATCAGATAGATATAAACGAATCTGGGTTTAAAAAATCAACGCTGGACCTCAGGGGGCGGCAATCGGTGCGGGCCACATTTCGCCTTTCCGAAGATTGTATTGATGCCATCAGTATCCTTGCGGTTCAATTGGGGATCAAACAAAAATCAGTTTTTGACCATCTAATGGAGGATGCTCAGATTCTAAAAAATGTGGCCCGTAAAATTCGGAATACGGAATTTGACCGCCATCAGCGTATCCAAAAGACCTTTGTCATCAGTCGCAGGTCGCTGTCCTTCCTGGATACGATTTCCAGCAAGCATAACGCCCCACGGGATGCCCTGGTTGAGCATTCAATACGACGACTTTTGCCGATTATTGCCAGTAAGCGAAAAAAACATGACAAGCGCAAGAAATTGTTAGCTGAAATATCAAATCATTATGCTGAAGGTGAGAAATTATTATCGAAATCAAAAGATATGCTGGGTGCCGACGACCGGATCGTCAGTAAACTGGAATCCGCAATGACCGCCTACCATAGCAGGATATCTGCAATCTCGGCTCATCTTCACCGTAGTTATTTTCAATTCAATTATGCGCTGACTGGTTATTTTGAAACTTGATTTCCATACCATTTCCAATTTCCGTTTTCTTTAATCAGCCTGCTGCCTTTCATAAAAAGAGATTCAAAATATTTATCCTTAAGCCAGACATCAACATCAACCTTCTCCCCCACGGGTTCAAACCTCGTAATAATGATTTTAGCCTCGGATATATAAGAATTAGCTCCTGCTAAAAAACTCACAGCCATTTGCTTGTTGACCCCTTCATGTAGAAAGCGATCCGAAATCAGCTCAGATATTTTCAGTAGATCCTTATTATAACTGGCTTGATTATAGTCTGTAATAAATGCCTTTACATCAGGGGGCAAATCAACAGGAACCAGTGGTTTCTTCGGCGGCCTTTCCCGTTGAACAGCGGTTGCAACCAAATCAAAAAGAGGATTGTAATGAATAGACGTCGGCGGATGAGGCCGACCCGGGTTGGATGTTACTGCAATGACAAGATCCAGTTCCGGAACGACCACAATGAATTGTCCTCGCTTTCCCCGTGCCCTAAAGCTTTTGCAACCATCGACTTTTTTCACCCACCATTGATACCCATACCCAAATTTTCCATAAATGGGATGGCTGACAGCCTGTATTTGTTGACTGGTCGATTCTTTCACCCAAATTTCAGAGACAATAGATTGACCATTCCAATATCCATTATTTAAGTACAGGAAGCCGAATTTTGCCAAATCCCGTGCTGATAGACCCAAACCAAAACCGCCAATATTGTATCCTTGCTGGTCTACATGCCAATAGGCTGGTTGAATCCCTAATGGTACGAAAAGGTATTGCTTTGCGAAATCCAACGTGCTTGTTTCAGTTGATTTTGAGAGGATTGCTGACAGAAGATGTGATGTGGATGAATTGTAATTAAATACCTCACCCGGATTATTTTCTTGCGGGAGTTGAATCGCAGATTTTACCCAATCCGGAGAAAAATATAACCATTTTCGCATGCTGGGACCCCAATCGTTCCACTTAAACCCGGCACTCATTGTTAATAGGTGTCTAAGACTGATCTCCTTTTTCATCGGATCTGATTCATCAGTGATATATTCAGGAAAAAAATCGACAAGTTTTTGATC
>Ga0209536_100017308_pt1 | contig 10214 bp, 4 predicted proteins | sample DeeMarSeWOR28_12_FD_187461 | JGI IMG/M metagenome (GOLD analysis project Ga0209536, IMG submission 187461) | Marine sediment microbial communities from White Oak River estuary, North Carolina - WOR-2-8_12 (SPAdes) (version 2) | ecosystem: Environmental > Aquatic > Marine > Intertidal zone >... | reverse complement strand
TGCGTTTTATGGGCGAACCGCTGACCTTTGCGGTCGGGCCGGACATGCTCGGGCGAGTATTCGATGGCGTGGGCCGGGTGATCGATGGGGGGCCGCCAATCCCGGCAGCGCAGACCCGGCGTATTGACGGCCCGGCGATTAACCCCGCGGCACGCGCCGTGCCCACGGACTTTATCGAGACCGGTATCTCGACCATCGACCTGATGAACAGTCTGGTACGCGGTCAGAAGCTGCCGATCTTTTCCGGCTCCGGTCTGCCGCATGATCGGCTCGCCATTCAGATCGTGCAACATGCGCAGCTGCGGGGGGGACGCGAAGGCGAATTTGCCATTGTCTTTGTCGCAATCGGCGTGCCCTATGACACCGCAGAGCTTTTCCGTTCCGCGATGGAGGGCAGTGGCGCGCTTGCCCACACGGTGCTGTTTCTCAATCTGGCATCGGATTCCAGCACCCAGCGCCTGCTGACGCCGCGCTACGCCTTGACCGCGGCCGAGTATCTTGCGTTTTCGGAAGGCAGGCATGTGCTGGTGGTCATGACGGATATGACCAATTACTGCGAGGCGCTGCGCGAAGTCTCGGCCAGCCACGGCGAGGTGCCGAGCCGCAAGGGCTTTCCGGGGTACCTGTATTCGGACCTGGCAGCCCTCTACGAACGGGCGGGCAGCATCGTGGATGTGCCGGGGTCGCTGACCCAGTTGCCCATCCTGACCATGCCGGCCGACGACATCACGCATCCGGTCCCCGATCTGACGGGCTACATCACCGAGGGCCAGATCGTGCTCGATCGCGCACTGGATCGTGCGGACATCTATCCCCCGGTCAGGGTGTTGCCGTCCCTGTCACGGCTGATGAAAGATGGCACCGGGGAACACTATACCCATGCCGATCACCCGGCCCTGGCGAACCAGCTGTATGCGGCCTACGCGCGTGCAGGCCACGTCCGGGTACTGGCGAGCGTCGTCGGGCGCGAGGGGCTGCCTGAGATCGATCAGCAGTTTCTCGATTTTGGTGAACGCTTCGATCAAGAGTTCGTCTCCCAGGGTGAGGCCAGAACGCTCGAGCAGAGCATGCGCATTGGCTGGGAGCTGTTGCGAAGCCTGCCGGCGACGGAGCTCCATCGCCTCAACGACCGGCAGATCGAAGCGTATATCAAGCCGGCTGCGCCATCATGACGGGTTCTGAACAGGCGCCGACGCGCGCCGCGGTACTGGAGCTGAAGGAAGAGCAGCTGGTGGTCAGGGAGGCCTACGACTTTCTCGACGAAAAGCGTCTGCTGCTGGCCGGCGAACTGCTGCGGCAGCTCGAGCGCTACGAGCGCCTGATGGAGGAAATCCGTGTGCTGTCCGCCAGGGCCGGGGACCGGCTTGCCGCGGCGGTTCAACTGCACGGTCTGCAAGGGCTGAGTGTGTATCCGGCGGCCCGGCTCGCCGGCGCCGGGATCCGGGCGGCTCGACGCAATTTCATGGGAGTTGCCCTGCTCGACACGCTGCTGGATGTGCCTGCGTCGGAGGACGCGGCGCCGCGCATGCCCGCCAATCCGTCAATCGAGGCCGAACAATGCCGGGACGTCTTTCAGCAGCTCCTGCAGCGGAGCGCGGCGCTGGCGGGCATATCGGGAAACCTGTATCGCCTGCTGGGTGAATACCGTGTGACCGAACGCCGGGCCCGCGCACTGGAGAATGTCATCCTGCCCGAAATCGAGCAGTCGCTTGCCGACATGAGCACGTACCTGGAGGAGCTCGATCTCGAGGACGCCGTCCGCGCGCGCTGGCATGGAAGGCGCTAGCGTTTTTTTCAATCTCATGATGAGAAATAGTATGGCCACGGAGTCCACGGAAAAACACGGAAAACATTCTGATGCGTGTTTGTTGTTCCGTGTTGTTCCGTGGTGTTCCGTGGATTCCGTAGCTATAAATAACAATAGTGGCACTCAGCTGCATAGTATGAACCTGTCGGATCTAGCCCTCGCGTCCGTCCGCGCGCGCCCAGCGCGGGATGCTCGGTACCCGCCGTGCCCGGGCCAGCACCTCGTCGAGCTCCGGGCTGCCGGGTGAGATGGGAAGCGGTATCCCCCGGGCTTCGCGGGCGACTTGCCTGGCCTTATCCCAGTCCACCGCGTCCGGGAGACCGGCCGCGCTGCGCTTCACCGCCGCCTCCATGGGCGCGAGGCTGTCGCCCCAGCGCCTGGCCTCCTCGGCAAGCGGCTCATGCGCCTCGAGGTAGAGCCGCCCGTCGCGCCAGCCGGCCATATAGGGCTGATTGATGATATGCACTGGTGTGCCGACCGGTACCTCGGGAAACAGCCGGGCGATGTCCTCCGGATAGAGCCGTACACAGCCGTGGCTGATCCGCATGCCCACGCCGTAGGGCTTATTGGTGCCATGGATGAGGTAGCTCGGCAGACTCAGGCGCATTGCGAAGTCGCCGAGGGGGTTATCGGGTCCGGCCGGTACCCGCGGCGGCAGCGGATCGCCCATTTCGGCGTGCTCTCTGCGCACTGACGCGGGCACGGTCCAGGTCGGATTCACCAGCTTCTCGGTGATGCGCGCCGTACCCTGGGGGGTCTGCCAGCCCTGGCGCCCGATGCCGATCGGGTGGGTGATGACCACGGGTGGCTCGCCGGGGGCGGGCGCCGGATAGTAAAACAGCCGCATGGAGGCGAGGTTCAGCACCAGGCCTTTGCGTGACGTGGCGGGAAGCACGAACTGGGTGGGCAGGACCACCTGGCTGCGAGCGCCCGGCAGCCAGGGATCCAGGCCGGGATTTGCGGCCACAATCTCCTCGTGACCGAGGCCGTAGCGGCGCGCGATATCGAGCAGCGTATCCTCCTCGCGGGCGATGGCAATCTGAACCGCACCCACGACATCGGTCCCCTCCGACGGGAGCACGAACCGGTCGCTGCGGGTGGAAGGCGAGGACGGGCCCCAGGGGCGCCAGTCAGAGAAACCGGCACAGCCAGACATGAAAACGACCGCGCAGAGAATCGCCGTCGCGGCGATCCATGCACAGCGGTCGGGAGGTAAGCCCGGACGGTTCATCCCGCGAAGAGTGAATCGCAATGCCCGCCGCGTCAAGCACGCGCATCCCGGAGTGCCTCGCAGGCGGCCGAGACGCCAGCCGGTCGGGGGCCTCCGTTGGGCGGCAAGTCTCGATGGCCCCTTCAATTTGACGCGTAAGTCTTTGTAATACGCTGGCAAGACAGAAACGGGCGCCGTCTGGGCAACCCGAAATCCAGGTAAATGTGACCGTTTCCTGGAAAATCGGTCATGAACTCCTTATGCTTCGCTCGGGCGTTTTAGGTATCAGGAGGATTGGAAGCGCTTTCCTGCCCACCTGCCGACTGTGCCATCCGGTGCTGGCGAGGGTCCGCCGAGCCACGCACGATCAGGCTTTGGCGAAGTCTGTTCACATCGCCGGCGGTTGTCCGGCGCGACACAATGCATCGGAAGCACAATCTATGCCTTCCCCATTTTTTTACGACAGGAACGCTATATTGTTAGAGGATAACTTCATGAGTAAAAGGTGTGCGACTTTTGTAATGTTGGCAGGATTGGCCATTGGCAATGGAACCGCTGTTGCGGAACCCATCGATAAGACCAATACCCTGCCGGATGCCAAGCCGGGACAGTGTTATGCCAAGGTGATGGTTCCGGCGCAGTACGAATCCAAGGCCGAGAAGGTGATGGTGCGCGAATCGGCCGAGAAGATCGAGACCATACCCGCACAATACGAGTGGGTCGAAGAGAAGGTCACGCTCAGTGCGGCCCACACGAAGCTGGTGCCGATTCCCGCCAAGTACGAGAAGGTCACCGAGAAGATCGAGGTGAGGCCGGCCCAGAAACTCTGGGTCACAGACCTGAAGGATGACGCGCTGCCCGCCAGTCCCGCCCTGCTGAATGCCGCCAAGTCGGCCGGTATCGATCTCGCAGAGGCGGTACCCGGTATGTGCTTTCAGGAGTATTACCGCCCGGCCCAGTTCAAGACCGAGACCACCGATGTGCTGATCAAAGAGGCGGCGGAAAAGGTCGAGCTTCTGCCTGCCAAGTATGAAACGGTGGAAGAGAAGGTGTTGGTCAAGGAGGCATCCAAGAAGATTGTTGAGGTGCCGGCAACCTATGACATGGTATCCGAGGAGATCCTGATTGAACCCGCCAAGACGGTCTGGAAGAAGGGTAACGGACTGGTCGAGCGCATCGACAATACCACCGGCGAGATCATGTGCCTGGTCGAGATCCCGGCCAAGTACAAGACCATCAAGAAACAGGTGATCAAGACCCCGGCCACCATCAAGGAGGTCGAGATCCCCGCGGTCTACAAGACCGTCGAGGTAAAGAAGCTGGTGACGCCCGCCCAGGAACAGCGCACCAAGATCTCCGAGGGCTACACGCCGATTGCCAAGCGCATCAAGGTCTCGGATCCCGCGTTTTCCTGGCATGCGCTGCATGACGCCGGCAAGCCCGAGGGTGCGCCTACCGGCAATCAGATCTGCCTGAAAGAAATTCCGGCCAAGTACGAGACCATCAGCAAGCAGGTTGTGAAAACACCGGCCTATTTCAAGAAGGAAGAGGTCCCCGCAGTGGTTGAGACGGTCAAGGTCCGCAAGCTGGTGGCCAAGGCCGCGGAGAAGCGCACCCCGATTCCCGCCGAGTACAACACCGTTACGAAGCGGCTAAAGGTTGCGGATGAGCGGCTCGAATGGCGCCAGGTTCTCTGTGAGACCAATATGACGAAAGACATCGTTACGCAGGTCCAGCAGGCGCTCAAGTCTGCCGGCTACGATCCGGGTGCAATCGACGGCGTCATTGGCGGCTCAACCTTGCGCGCGGTGGATCGATATCAGCGCGCCAAGGGACTCCCGCATGGCGGTCTGACGCTGCGGACCCTGGAGGCTCTGGGCGTCAAGATCTGACCGGCGCAAGCCGGGCAGGGGACAGCGGGGGACAGGGATGTCCCTGTCCCCCTTCTTATTCCGCCATCACGATCAGCACCGAACCCTGGAGCCGGCGCGCCAGCGATTCCAGGCTGTTGCCGCCGCCGGTCGAGGCATTGAGGGCCGTGGATGGCCCGGCTGTCGGAGGCAGAAATTCTGCGATCACGTCGATCTTCAGGGCGTAGTTGATGTTGGGCAGTGGCTGGGACCCGCCATTCGCGCTGTCAACCCTGCCCAGCATGGACGTAATGATGCCGACCACTTCTCCCCGCATGTTGAGCAGGGGACCTCCGCTGTTGCCCGGCTGAATGGGCACGGAAATCTGGTAGCTGGAGGGGTCGTCCTGCACCCCGTTGATACTGCTGATGATGCCCAGGCTGAGCTTGGGGCTGGTGCCCATGACATCGATGCGCGGAAACCCGATGGTAAACACGCTGGCGCCGAGGTGGGCCCCCCCAGGGGCGATCGGTAATGCCGGCGGCAGTTTATCGGGCTGTTCCACCCTCAGGAGTGCAACATCATGTGTCTCGTCGCGCGCAACCACGGTGGCAGGGATTTTCCCGCCCCGGCTGTCGACCAGGACTACCGACTGACTGCCCGAGACCACGTGGTGATTCGTGACCGCATAACCCGCGGCAACCGGCCAGGCGGTGCCGGTCGACAGGCCACTCGTCGCGGTCCCTGCAACGGCCTGCCCGCCCGGATTTGACCAGTTGGCCAGGCGGGTCTTCAGCTCCCGGGCGAGTTTCTCTCCGGAGGCCACCGCCAGCAACGCGGATACCGCGGATTCGGCTCCATCGCCATCATCATGGGACAAATAATTGAGTCCCGCCTGATAGAGCCACTGCGGGGCATCCTCGATTCGCGCCTGACCGGCAATGCCCTCGGCATACATGAGGCCGAGCTGAAACTGGGCATCGGCATAGCCTTGTGCTGCCGCTTTGCGCAACCAGTACAGGGCGTCTTCCTCACCGGTGGACTGGATCCTGCGCTCCGCCAGGAACATGCCGAGGTTGTACTGGGCAATGACGCTGTCCTGGCGGGCCGCTGCCCGGTACCACCTCGCGGCGCGTGCGGCGTCTTGCGGGACACCGTTTCCGTTGTCGTACATCACGCCCAGATTGATCTGGGCATTGACGTGACCCTGTTCGGCCAGCGGCAGCCACAGCCGGATGGCCTGCCCGTAATCGCCCTGGTCGTAGGCCTCCCAGCCGCGCTGGAAGCTTTCGGCAGAGGCCGCCGGCAGGGCGTGCGCGTTCAGCGACAGCGCCAGCAGCAGGACGCGGGATAAGGGCTTCAAGAGGCTTCGCAAACGTCCCGCCTGTCGCATGATCGGAATCGATCCGTCAACCAAATCTTCCAAGTAATTAGCAATTACCGGGCCACCCGAACGAGGCGCGGGCCGGCATCGCGACAGGCCGGCCCCGGCGTCAGTTGCTGTCCCGACCGGGTTCAGACTATCGCCGGAAACGCCGACAGAACCCGGTGCCAAAGGCTGCAAAACAGGGATGTGCTCGCGCGGACTCAGGGGTTCGCCACGAGGCAGGTGGGAGAGTGAGCACAAAGCATCAGGATGCTGAGTACCGGTATTTTTATTTATAGCCACGGAATCCACGGAAAAACACGGAAAGAACGAACACCGATTAGACGTTTTTCCGTGTCCTTCCATGGATTCCGTGGCCATAATATCCGTCATCATCAGATTGAAAAGCACTCGGGCACAGTAGGGCCGCGGCGGGCGTATGCCGCAGCGACGTACAGGGACAATCGACAGCAGCAACAGCGCGGGAGACAAGGCATGGAAGTTCGGGCATGGAGGATGCTGGGGGTGCTAATGATTCTGTGGGGCAGCCCCGCAGCACAGCCGCTGCAACCCGCAGAGGTACCGCAAGCGCTGCGCGACTGGATTCCCTGGGTTCTGCACGACGAAAAGACGCTCGCTTGCACCTACCTTAATGATGCCAGGCAACCTCAATGCATCTGGCCGGGCATGCTCGAGCTGAGCCTGGGCGATAGCGGCGGCTACTTTCAGCAGACATGGGAGGTTCTGGCGAAGGCCTGGCTCCCCTTGCCGGGTGAGGCAAAGCGATGGCCTCAGGAGGTACGGCTCAACGGCGAGCCTGCGACGGTCATCGCCAGGGGAGGGCATCCCCATGTGTGGGCCACGGCGGGTCAACAGCGTCTCGAGGGGCGGTTCGAATGGGCGGCTCTGCCGCAGTCGCTGCACGTGCCGCCCGGGTCGGGACTCGTTTCGCTGCGCGTCGCCGGCACGCCGGTCAAATTTCCCCTGTTCAGCCCCGGTGGCGATCTCTGGGTGCAGGACCCGAGTCAGGCCGGCGCAGTGGAGCAGACAGACCGACTGGATGTGCGAGTCTTCCGCAGCGTCATCGATGATATCCCGATGCAGCTCGTCACACGCCTTCAGCTCGACGTCTCCGGTGTGCAGCGCGAAGTGGTTTTCGAAAAGGCCCTCGCCGACGCGTTCCTGCCACTGGCGCTCACGAGCGCCCTGCCGTCGCGTCTGGAAGCAGACGGGCGCCTTCGCCTCCAGGTCCGCCCCGGCGCCTGGGCGCTTACCCTGGTCAGCCGCAGCCTGGGTCCCGTCGATACACTCAGGCTTGCATCCCGCGCTGCACCCTGGCCTGCCGAGGAGGTCTGGGTCTTCGACGCCCGCAATCAGCTGCGACTCGTGGAGGTCAGCGGCGGACAGGACATCGACCCGCGCCAGGCGACGCTGCCTTCGGAGTGGTCCGGTCTTCCCGCCTACCGCATGCGCGCCGGTGATGCACTGTCGTTCAGTGTGCGGCGCCGTGGCGACCCCGATCCGGAGCCGAATCGCCTGGCCCTCGAACGCACCCTGTGGCTGGATTTTACCGGCGAAGGCTTCACGGTCCGCGATAATATCAGTGGCACCATGACGCAAGGTTGGCGTCTCGATGCGCAGCCCGGTATGGCGCTGGGGCAAGTCATGATCGACGGCATCCCACAGTTCATCACACGGGTTGCCGGCCACCAGAGCGAAGGCGTCGAGGTACGTCACGGGATACTCAGTCTGCAGGCAGACAGCCGGTACGGCGGTGACGTTGGGGCCGTGAACATCGTCGGATGGGACGAGGATTTCCATCACGTGCAGGCAACGCTGAACCTGCCGCCCGGCTGGAGGCTGCTGCATGTATCGGGTGTCGATAACAAGCCGAATACCTGGCTTCAGCGCTGGACGCTGCTCGACCTGTTTCTGGTGCTCATTGCGGCGATCGCGACCGGCCGCCTGTTCGGCTGGTTATGGCTGCCGGTGGCACTCGTGACACTTGCCGTCCTCTGGCATGAACCGCTGGCACCGCGCTATGTCTGGCTGAATATCCTCGCGGCGAGCGCCCTCCTGCGCGTGGTTCCGGACGGCCGCTTCCAGCAGCTTGTGACCGGGTACCGCTATCTCTCGCTGCTGGCACTGGTGGTTATCGCGATACCCTTTATGGTGAACGAGGTACGGGTGGCGATCTACCCGCAGCTGGAACGCCCCTGGCAGGGGGCACTCCCGCCGGTGCCCACCGATGCGGTCCGGAGGGACGTGGCCGGTAAGGTTGAGGGCGCCGCACTGCCTGCGCCTTATGCAGACAGCGCCGAGCATGAGCGGTCCGCCGCACCACGCGTGCCCGCAGCGGCGCCACTGGCACGCGAGGCGCAAGCACCCGGGTATCGCTCACTGAATGAGATCGATCCCGACGCACGGCTGCAGACCGGTCCGGGTCTGCCGCAATGGCGCTGGACACAGATACCGTTGCAGTGGAACGGCCCGGTGGATCGGACGCAACAGCTTGTGCTGACGTATCTGTCTCCGACCATGAATTTCGGGCTCAACCTGGCGCGGGTCCTCTTGCTCGTGCTGCTGACCTGGCGGCTGGCGCGACGGTCGCCCGCCGTTCCAGCCGTGCCCCGGGCCGCGCTGGGGTTCGGGGCGCTGCTGCTCATACCGTTGCTGGCGTCTTCACCCGGTGACGTGCAGGCCGGGATGCCTTCTGCTGAGCTGCTCGGGCAACTCAAAGAGCGCCTGAGCGCAGCCCCGGAATGTCTGCCCGAATGCGTCGACGTCGCACGCACCGCCCTGCATGTCGAACCCTCACTGATGACGATGCGCATGGAAGTCCATGCCCGGGTCGATATTGCCGTGCCGGTGCCGGGCAAGGCCGGGGAATGGCAGCCTCAGCAGATCCTCGTTGACGGCGCCCAGGCATCCGGGGCATGGCGGGATAAGCAGGGCGTGCTGTGGGTCCCGGTGGAGGCGGGCACGCATCGACTGGACCTTGCCGGTCCCCTGCCGGGGCGCGACACGCTGCAGATCGTGTTCCCGCTCCCTCCGCACCGTGTGACGGCGCAGGCGCAAGGGTGGGCGATCGAGGGGCTTGGTGAAGACGGTGTCATCGAGCGCCAGCTGCAGCTGACACGACGCGACAGGACGGCTGACACCGAGGCGACACTCGAGCCCTGGATCACCCCCGCCTTCTTGCGTGTCGAGCGTACCCTGCACCTGGGGCTCGAGTGGAGCGTCTCCACGCGCGTGTCCCGCCTTTCACCGCCGGGGAGCCCGGTTGTGATGGGCGTACCGCTGCTTGACGGCGAGTCGGTCCTGAGCGAGGGGGTGTCCGTAGAGGGCGGAAAGGTGCGCGTGAACCTGAGTCCGGGGCAGCAGCACTTCGAGTGGCGTTCTGCCTTCGCGAAGGAAGCTGATATCCGCCTGACAGCACCCGCGAGCGAGGACTGGGTCGAGGTATGGCGCCTTGATGTCAGTCCGGTCTGGCATGTCTCCAGCGCGGGAATTCCCGTCATTCATCACCAGGGGCAGGGGGCTGTCTGGTTTCCAACCTGGCGGCCCTGGCCGGGTGAGTCGGTAGCGCTCGCCATAACGCGTCCCGAAGGCGTCGGCGGCCAGACGCTCACCGTCGATCAGGCCACCCTGCGTGTGGCGCCCGGGCGGCGCAACACCGATGCGTCGTTCGAGATGGTGCTGCGCAGCACGCAGGGGGGGCAGCACGCCGTGCAACTGCCGCCGGGCGTGACCTTGCAGGGTGTGAAGATTAATGGCACACCGCAGCCGATCCGTATGCAAGGCAATACGGTGACACTCCCGGTCACGCCGGGGACAACGCAGGTGCAAATGGACTGGCGGGCAGGCACGGGCATCGAGGCGATGTTCCGAACGCCGCCGGTGGATCTCGCAACGACGGCAGTCAACGCCCAGATCCAGGTCCAGATTGGCCCCGATCGATGGATCCTCTTCACCGGCGGG
>Ga0209536_100017307_pt1 | contig 10214 bp, 4 predicted proteins | sample DeeMarSeWOR28_12_FD_187461 | JGI IMG/M metagenome (GOLD analysis project Ga0209536, IMG submission 187461) | Marine sediment microbial communities from White Oak River estuary, North Carolina - WOR-2-8_12 (SPAdes) (version 2) | ecosystem: Environmental > Aquatic > Marine > Intertidal zone >... | reverse complement strand
CGCGACCAATATGGACAAACAGAACTGGAAAACCAGAAGAAAACGGGTGAAAGCTCTTACAAGCAGCTTGATAAACAAGCGGAAACCATCCCAGTCGGCAGTGGAGACCTTATTTTCATGCCACATATGATGGTGGGAGAACGAGCCCCCTACTGGGATGAGCATATCAGGGGAGCATTCCTCGGACTAACCGTCTACCACACCAAGGCACACATGTTCAGAGCCATACTTGAGGGCGTAGCCTATGCTATGAGATATAGCTTAGATGCAGCACGAGAAGCAGGGTATGAAATCAAACGGGCCACACTTGTTGATGGAGGAGCCAGCTCATCCCTATGGAGACAGATTATATCGCAAACGTGGTATTATGGATGGAAATCTGGTCAGAACCATGTATTTTAACCAGGCAGAAGTAGCACGCTGGCCGGATCAACCTTCCGGCGAATGGCCGAAGGGAAGTGGCCATTCCTACCTGGATGGTGTTTGCATGATTGTCGGGGCAGAAGTGGTCACTAAATCAGGGACAGTCATTCACCCCATGGAGACAGCCTATCGGGAATGGTTTGACTTTGATCCCGTTACGGGAACACCCTGGGGATGGGAGCCGGTACCTGGTTATGTGAATTCCGCTTCTGAAAGACCAGCCATCAGTAATAATCCCACCAGCTGGCCAGATTTCTGGCCAGACCCCATTTTTATTGAGATGGATGTTGATCCCTCCTTATGGCAAAATATCAAAGAAATAGAGGGTGAACCGGGGAAAGATGATGATAGCGATGGATATGTGGACAATTATACCTACTGGAACGGATATTTCGGTCGGGGAGTGACCAATGCCGATCTGGAGACATTTTTTGTGATGGATGATTCGAAGGATGCTGAATTTAAACGACCACCTTATAATTATTACCCTATTACCGCAGATTCCAATCGCGGCGGCCTGGGCCTACGAGTGGAGGTGAGAGGATTTCAATGGTCTCACGTACTGGCAGAAGATAATATTTTCTGGCATTATGATATTGTGAATATTTCTGACTCTACCTATGATCAGACTGTTTTTGGATTCCTGACCGATGTGGGTATCGGTGGTACTGATGATTCCGGCGACGATAATGCCTCTTTTGACACCAAATTGGACCTGGCATATGGTTATGATGATAATGGCATTGGGACTCCGGGAGGATGGGGCCCGGTTGGGTACATGGGCTATGCATATCTGGAAAGTCCCGGTAAACCTTACAACGGTATTGATGATGATGAAGATGGAATTATCGATGAAAGAAGAGATGATCTGATCGATAATGACGGGGACTGGCGTCCCTTCTCTGATCTAAATAATAGCGGAACCTGGGATCCGGAGAATGAACCCCTGAATGATGATTTGGGAAAAGATGGAGTAGGCCCCTATGATAGACAGTATAATGGACCGGATGAGGGAGAAGGTGACGGATTGCCCACACCGGGAGAGCCAAATTTTGATGAAACCGATAAGGATGAATCCGACCAGATCGGTTTAACAAGCCTGGCCATTTATCGTTTGATTGATGGTGGAGGCGGAGATGGCTGGCCCAAGCATGATGAAGGTTTATGGCGACGCATGACCTACCAAAATTTTGATACCAGTCTGCAAAGGTCTAACATTCATCTGCTATTTGGTTCAGGACCGTTTGAGTTGCGGAAAAATACCCGTGATCGGTTTTCAATGGCACTGGTATTCGGGAGCGATTTGGAAGACCTGGTTTTCAACAAAATCACCGTACAGGCTATCTACAATGCCAATTACAATTTTGCAGCACCACCTTATAAACCGACTCTGACGGCCATCCCGGCTGATGGAAGAGTCTACCTCTACTGGGATGATGTGGCCGAGGAATCGGTTGATCGGTTCCTCTCAGACTCTCTGGGAAATCCGCGTAAAGATTTTGAGGGATACCTGATCTACCGCAGTACCGACCCTGAATTCCAGGATATAAAATTGATTACCGATTCCAAAGGTGAACCCCGCTACTGGAAACCCATCGCCCAATTTGACTATGTAAATGGTATCAAGGGACCTGATCCGATTGGTATAAACGGGGCTCATTTCTGGAGAGGGGATGATAGTGGACTCAGACATTCCTTCGTCGATACGGAAGTGAATAATGGCCAAACCTACTATTATGCCTGTGTATCATATGACCAGGGAGATCCGGAGTTCGGGACTCTGGGTCTTACACCCAGCGAATGCACCAAGAACATAAGTGTCGACATCACCGGGAATATCGAATTTGTTGATATAAACTGTGCGGTAGTCACACCCAACGCCCCGGCAGCCGGATATATCCCGCCCCAAATAGAAGGGGATTTTGATCAGGTATCGCAGGGAATTGGAACGGGATATGCTGCGGCAGAGGTGGTTGATCCGGTACTGGTAAAAGAGGGAGAAACCTATCGACTGCGATTTTCATCGACCGGTGATTATCCCCTCTACCAGACCACTACGTATGGGATTTATCAGGTTCAGGGGGATACAACAATTCCAATTTTTACTGACCTCGATGCAACCGTTTTCGGGGAGGCTCACCCGACCCCTGTCGTTGATGGTATCGTGCTCAACTTTCAGGTTGATACCACGGTTAATATTGATCCCACCAGGACCGGCTGGTTGACAGGCGGTCTGGGCAATGTAAATGTACAGGCGACTTTACCGGCCCAAAAATATCATGCTTTAAATGTACCGTGGCCGGCAGACTATAAGGTTACATTCTATGATACAAATGTAGATACATCGTATAACTTCCAGATTCCGGCTCACATTAGAGTGTGGAATCTCACAGAAGATCGACGGGCGGAATTTGAGATCTGGGACATTGATAACTCCCAAAGTCTGACTGTCGGCGATACAATTACTATTATTGAATTTCTTAATAATCAGTTTAAATTTGCCTATAATGTGACTTATGGTTACCCCCCGGCCGGTTCTCCCATTGAACCACAACCAGGTGACGAGTTTATTGTACGCACTAATAAACCGTATTATGAGGGTGATTACTTTGAGTTTTCTACCAAAGCCTCAAAAGTGGATATGGAACTTGCCAAAAATAACCTGGACAGAATTAAAGTCGTACCTAATCCTTATATAGGAACGGCTGCCTGGGAACCGCGAAATCTGTTTGGTTCGGGAAGAGGGCAACGTAAAATCGATTTCATTCATTTACCCCCCAAATGTACCATCCGGATATTTACTGTTTCAGGCGTACTAGTGAAAACACTGGAACATGATAACCCTGCAGAAGATGGTGCACATTCCTGGGATCTGTTGACGGATGATGGAATGGAAATCGCCTATGGGATCTATGTCTATCACATAGATGCCCCCGGAATCGGAAATTATGTCGGCAAGTTTGCCGTTATTAAATAAAAATGGAGTCAAATAATGAAAGCCAGCGCATTCATAAAGGTTAATATCATTCTGTTGTTAATGATCATGCATATTTCTGCACAGGATCAGACCTACCGTTCAAATGTATCCAAACGGGGAACGACTGCTGCTAATTTTTTAGAGATTGGCGTAGGTGCCAGAGCGTTATCTATGGGATCGGCCTTCACCGCCCTGGCCAATGATCCAAGTACCATGTACTGGAATGCCGGTGGTCTGGCCAAATTACAAAGACATGGATTCATGTTCAATCATTCAGAGTGGATTGCTGATATAAATTTTGATTATATGAGCGGCTCCTTTAATTTAGGGAGATATGGTGCCGTAGGTCTCAGTATTACGGCCTTGACAATGGGTGATATGGAAGTAACTACCATTGAGCAACCCGAAGGTAATGGACAAATTTTCAAAGCATCGGATTTCGCCGTCAGCCTGGCGTATGCTTACAGGTTGACCGATAGATTTTCTATTGGGATGAATACTAAGATCATTCGTCAGAAGATCTGGGAAATGTCTGCCATGGGATTTGCCGTTGATTTAGGTGTTCATTATGCCACGCCTTTCAGAGGATTGAATTTGGGGATGTCAATAACTAATTTTGGAACCCAAATGAAATTAAGCGGGCCAAATTCCTTAATTCTGTATGATCCTAATCCAAATTCCTCCGGAAATAATGGTCGAATTCCCGGTGAAATACAGATGGCAAGCTGGCCACTTCCCTTGAATTTCAGGATCGGAGTGGCTTATCAGCTGTTAAATACAGAATTTCATAAAGCAGTGCTTGCCGTGGATGCGGAACACCCCAATAACAACTATGAGAGTGTCAGTGTAGGCGGCGAATACGTTTTCCGAAATATGCTGGCACTCAGAGGTGGCTATAATTCACTTTTTTTACAGGAAGCTGAAGAATCGCTCACATTGGGTGCGGGTCTTTTATATCCCATTATGGGAAATATCCTGTTCAGATTTGACTTCGCCTATGCTGATTTTGGTCTGTTCGACAATGTATACAAATATACAGTTGGGATAGAATTCTGATGTCCGCTTCGGGAAGGATCATTGTCCTTTTATTTTACGCCTGCTTAACTTCTATCACATACGGTGAGATATTTGTTAATCAGTTAGGTTATCGGCCGAATGACCCTAAATTTCTTTTCTCCAATGAGACCGCAGATAGCTTTGAGATTTATAATGCCACAAATCATACGGTTGTCTTCAAAAATCGACTGGAGTTATTCACTCTAAATGATCCGGCCACGGGAATGGATCTTTATCGGGGTGAATTTAGCGGCTTAACGAATCCTGGCAATTACTACTGTAAAATTCCTGCGGGAGATTCCTCCTTTCACTTTATGATACAGGACTCCGTGTATAATCAATTGTATAAACATACTTTAAAAGGTCTTTATTTTCAGCGCTGTGGTTTTGATCTTCTTGGGCCCACCGTGGGCAATTACTATCATTCCCGTTGTCACATCCTAGATGGAATTTTCCATTCAACAACCGGATCAACCGGATTCCATCTTTCACGGGGTGGCTGGCACGATGCTGGCGATTATGGAAAATACGTTATTAATGCGGGTATTTCTGTCGGAACATTACTTATGGCGTATGAATATTTTCCCGGGCGCTTCAAGCAGGATGACTTGAATATTGCCGAAAGCGGTAATGGTATACCCGATCTTCTCGATGAGAGCAGATTTGAACTGGAATGGATGCTGACCATGCAAACTCCTGACGGTGGGGTATACCATAAACTGACTCCGGAACAATTTTCTCCATTTATCATGCCCCAGAATGATACTTCAACCCGTTATATTTATCAGATTTCATCGCCTGCCACCGGAGATTTTGCGGCAGTAATGGCCCGGGCTGCTCGCATCTACTATCCGGTAGATTCGGTATTTGCAAATCTGTGCCTTAATTCTGCCGAACTCGCCTGGAATTATTTGGCATTGCATCCAACCATTGTTCCCCCTGGAGGTTTTAGTAATCCACCCGGAACCGCGACCGGGGTTTATGGAGACAATGATGATAGCGATGAGAGATTATGGGCTGCTGCAGAGCTTTATTTGACCACGGGCAGTTCCGAGTATCACAACTATTTCATTTCAAATTATAATTCAGGGGGTTTAATAAACTCTGCCATGACCTGGAGAAATGTACGGCCAATGGCGCATCTGACTTATATTTTTGGTCAGCAAGTAAACATCAATACCAGTATTCAGAATACCCTCACCACTTCGCTGAATTCTTTTTGCCAAAATATGGTTATTCGCAGTTATAGTAATGGGTTTGCTATAACTTTGAATCCAGGCGAATATTGGTGGGGTTGTAATTCAGATGTGATGAACAATGCCCTGATGCTCATTCTGGGTTATGAAAAGCTTCAGAACGAATCTTTTAAAAATGTTGCTCTGGAGCAAATCCATTATGTCATGGGCACAAATGCCCATAGATTGTCATTTGTAACCGGGATTGGAAGTGTAAGTCCCATGTTTCCGCATCACCGGCCTTCTGGTTCAGACGGAATAACCGAGCCGGTGCCAGGGCTCCTGGTTGGCGGTCCGGACCAATACCTGAGTGATCCGGTTTTGCAGGCACATTTTACCTCATCAACACCTCCCGCACTTTGTTATCTGGATGATCAGGAGAGCTATGCATCCAATGAGATTGCCATAAACTGGAATGCCCCTCTCATCTTTGTTGCGGGATATTTTGCCGGGATTGCCATGACGAGTATTGATGAAGAAGAGCAGGGTCAAATTATTCCGGATTATTTTGAACTTCAACAAAATTATCCCAATCCCTTCAATTCCAGAACGAAAATAGAATTTATTCTTTCGAAACCAATGCGAGTCCGGTTGGACTTGTTTGATGTTCGGGGCAGCCTGGTCAGAGACTTAATCGGCAATCAATTTGCAGATCAGTTTTGGACGAATTATCGGGCGAACTATGTTTCGGAGCAGGATATCAATTTAATTGCCCAATGGGGATTTAATTCAATACGATTGCCTTTTCATTACCGGGTTTTCTATGATGATGCGACAGGTTTGTTTCGACCAGAGGGATTTGCCTTATTGGATTCTCTGTTAGCCTGGTGCGAGAGAAATCAATTGTATCTTATCCTTGACATGCATTGTGCACCCGGCGGACAAAATAAGGATAATATCAGTGATAGTGACGGGATTGAAGCACGGTTGTGGACTGAACCCCACATCTATCAACCCATAGCAATAAAAATCTGGAAAGAAATTGCCCAACGCTATGCCAATGATCCCAGAATTGGCGGATATGATTTTTTAAATGAACCGGTATTACCTCAGGGATACAGTAATCAAATACTGAGAGATTTTTATATTGAGTTAACGGATTCTATTCGAATAGTTGATTCAAATCATTTGATCTTTATTGAGGGTAACTGGTATGCAACCGATTTTAATTTGTTAACCCCTCCATGGGACGCAAATATGGCTTATAGCTTTCATAAGTACTGGAACTTAACTACTATTGCTACCATTCAATACCTCATTGACATTCGCAATCAACATAATGTTCCATTATGGATGGGAGAAACCGGAGAAAATTCTAATCCCTGGTACTATGAAACTCGAATTCTTTTCGAAAACAATAATATTGGTTGGAACTGGTGGGCCCACAAAAAATTGGAAACAATAACCAGTCCTTTATCAGCTCCTATAGAATCCGGTTATGAAGACATATTAGATTATTGGAGAGGCACTTCCCCAAGGCCATCACAAGCAACTGCCCTGGCATCTCTCTTACAAATGGCAGAGAATTTAAAGCTTCAATACTGTGAAACTAGACCGGGAATTTTGAAGGCGTTATTTGACCCTAATTACGGTAATCAATCTGAACCATTTACTCAACTAACCATCCCCGGAAACATTCCTGCCGTGTATTATGATCATGGCTCAATTGCCATTGGATACTCTGATACTGAATTTAAAAACGTCAATGGACCGGGGGGGGGTACCTGGAACAACGGATGGCAATACAGAAATGATGGTGTCGATATTGAAATCTCCAATGATCCCCAGGGAATTGGTTATAATGTTGGATGGATAGAGGATAATGAGTGGTTGAAATATACAGTGCAAGTCACAAATTCGGGCATCTATCGTGCAGAATTCAGGGTGGCCAGCACGGCCTCCGTCGGACAATTAAGAATTTATATTAATAATCAACCCATTAGTAATATTTTGCCGATACCGAACACGGGTGGATGGCAGAATTGGGTGTCTCTAAGTCTACCTAATTTGCAATTAACTGCCGGTACTCAGGAAATGATAATCTCTTTCCCGCTGGGCGGATTTAATTTAAGCCAGATGTCATTTGTTTTGACAAGTACTGATATAAAGGACGGGCAAGGTATTATTCAGGATAAATATGAACTCTATCAAAATTACCCCAATCCCTTCAATCCATTTACCAAAATTCAATTTAAATTACCGGAAAGTTCGATGGTTGAATTATCCATAATTGATGTGAATGGGGGCTTGGTTAAAAAAATTATTAACAAGTATATGACAGCTGGATCCTATTCAGTTAATTTTGAAGCCACTGATTTATCATCCGGGATTTATTTTTATCAATTGAAAACCGAAAAATTTACCGATACCCGGAAGATGGTTTTAATGAAATAGCATTTATTATAAGGTTGAATTTAAATATTCTTGATGTTGATTGAGTTTTAAGTTTATCAAAATTTTATTATTATCTTAATATAAAATCTTAATATAAAATCTTAATATAAAATCTTAATATTTTGGTGAATTATATGAATAGATTTTGTCAAATATATTTGGCAGTTATTCTTTTTTTTATCCCTAATCTTTATTCCAAGACCTACAAAGGGGCCGAACTACGAACGAATGGTACCTTTTTATATGGTCGCTTTGAAGTGCGGATGAAATCTGCAGCATCAAGTGGTATGCTCTCTTCATTTTTCACGTACCATGATACTCCAATTATACCGGCCGAGTGGAACGAGATTGATATAGAAATTCTTGGCATGTCTTCAAATTCTATTCAATTTAATATTATTACCCAGGGACAGATTGGACATGAAGTTACCAAAACAGTACAGTTTAATCCCCATCAGGCATTTCATGTTTATGCCATTGAATGGACACCGGATTATGTGGCCTGGTGTGTGGATGATTTCGAGATATACCGGGAAATTAGAAGTCATGTGTCCCAACTATATTATCCGCCCAAATTAATGATGAACATCTGGCCACCCAATGCCCCCAGCTGGGTTGGAATTTTAAATCCGGGGAATCTTCCCCTCTACGCCTATTATGATTGGGTCAGTTATTATGAATATACGCCCGGAAGCGGAGATAATTTTAGTCTACTCTGGCATGATGATTTCAATGCATGGAATCAAGCACGCTGGTCTAAGGCCAGTCATACCTGGTATGGTAATTTGAGTGATTTTGTACCGCAGAATGTTGTTTTTCAGGATGGCTATATGATACTTTGCCTAACCGACTCGGTCAATCTCGGTTACTCCGGTTTGCCAATAAATGATGAGGATATTGATCCGCCCTATATGGCCTGGGCCAGGGTTTACAGTGACCATGTCAGGGTATTTTTCTCAGAACCGGTAGAGTCTATCAGCGCACAGAATGTCAATAATTACGTGATGGCAAATGTAACGATAACTGGTGCAACATTGTTGCCTGACAACCGCACTGTTATTTTAGATGCTCAAAATTTGCAAACCACACAGGCTTACAATTTAATAGCATCCGGAATTGCGGATTTAAATCAACCCCCCAATATTATGGGTGCGTCATCGATTATTACAAAATTAACTTTTGAACCACCAGCTGCTTTTAACGTTGCCGGCGGGCAATGGCAAAATTATATCCAGGATCAGATTTGGACCGAAGAAATTGAATATGGACATACCGGGGGCAATGAGTTTCAACATTCCGATTCTATACAATTTTCCAACACTAATGACGATGAAGTTTTTCGCTCGGAGCTGCGGGATGCTCTGTTTTATAATATTCGACTTCCTGAAGGTCAATATGACATTACCCTGATGTTCGCCGAAACCCAGTATAACTCACCCAGTTCCAGAATATTTGATATATTTGCAGAGGGACAATTAGTTGTAAATGACCTCAATATTTATGGTGAGGCAGGTTTCCAGCAGTACAGCGCCGTTGAAAAAATGATCTCACAATTCACAGTAAATGATGGCGTTTTAAATTTGTATTTTGAATCCGTTGTTGGTACACCGGTTATCAGCGGCATTAAAATTGAGGAAGTAATTACTGGAATTGAAGAGACAAATTCGACACCCACGGCTCTACTTTGGGATTTATATCCAAATCCGTTTAATGCCGCATTTACCATTCAGTATCAATTGGATAAACCGAGATGGGTGGAGGTCGATCTTTACAATATTCAAGGACAGCGCGTCGCTCGGATTCTCAGAAAGCATGGCCAGGCCGGTTCCCATCGCCACAATTATCAACCCTCAGACATCAGTTCCGGAGTTTACCTAATTCGATTACAGGTTGAGGGAGGTCTGGTGGATACCAAAAAAATCGTATATCTAAAATAATTATGATGCGATCCATTTTATATGAAATAACCAGGGATTATTTCTTTGATAGACGGATATTTCAGATTTATTTGCTTACATTCGTTTTCACCATTTAAATATGATATATGCTGATTAAATTCGATAAAAATAACAAAATTTGATTTCTCCCCCTGACCCAATCCATCTCTGACTAGTTTCAATTTCAACATG
>Ga0209536_100017305_pt1 | contig 10215 bp, 12 predicted proteins | sample DeeMarSeWOR28_12_FD_187461 | JGI IMG/M metagenome (GOLD analysis project Ga0209536, IMG submission 187461) | Marine sediment microbial communities from White Oak River estuary, North Carolina - WOR-2-8_12 (SPAdes) (version 2) | ecosystem: Environmental > Aquatic > Marine > Intertidal zone >... | reverse complement strand
AAGTTGCTAAATACATTATAAGTTTTAAAGCCATCAATCATCCGTTTATATTTCTTTGTTACGCTTCCAATAAAAGAGCAGCATTAACACCCCCAAAACCCGAATTGCATTTAAGTATCGAAGGTGCGCTAAGACCTCGAGCATTATTATAAACAACCGATTCTGACGCATCAATTTCAGGGTTCTCTAATCCAACTGTTGGTGGCAGTAAACCTTCGTGTAAACTCTTTATTGCTATTACTGTCTCAATAACTCCAGCAGCACCAAGACAATGTCCAATTGCACCTTTTACTGAATGAAACGCTGGGGGGGGCTTCCACAAATTATTAAAAGCGTAAATTTCCATAGCATCATTATAAGGAGTCCCTGTTCCATGAGCATTAATGCCGCCAACTTTATTCTTAAGGTTATTTGTAGCCTGTTTTATTGAATCAATTAAACCATCAGCTGTTCTACTCGGAGCGGTTATATGTGTAGCATCACAAGCAGCTCCCCATCCGGTTACTTCTGCGATAGCGGGTAAATTCAATTTCTTTGCTTCATAGTTGTCAGCCAAAAGAATATACCCAATTCCTTCACCAAGGACTAGACCATCACGGTTAAGATCAAAAGGCCTGCAGGTGTCCTGAGTTATAGCCTTAAGGCTATTGAATCCTGCAGTGACGAAAAGACTTAATAGATCAATGCCAATAACCAGAACAAATTTTTCAATACCACTCAAGATTCGCATAACTGCACTTATGATTGACATAGAGCCTGAAGCACAAGCTGCACTTATAGTATAAGGAGGACTTTTCAAACCAAGTTTTTTGTTAATATAATTAACGAGATTCCAGGGTTGCCCCTTCAAGGAATCTAAATCAGGAGAATTTACCAACTCATCTACAGCTCCCTTGGTTGTCGACATGATTACCGATGTTCCATCTGGCAATATAACTGTTTCATCAAAAAGTAAATCTACTAGTTGTCTGTATCTAAAATTGCTACCTAATTCTCCTTCAAGGTCTTCGATGACTCCGAGTGGCATGTTGTTAGGTAAAGATTTTTTCTGGTGGTACCGTATTCCAGTTTGGTTAGAATTAATCCTCCTCCAAGTATCATTTAAATTCCCAAGAGTTGTATGTATGCGAGCATCAATAATTGAAACAGATTTCACTTAAAATCACCTTTCTTCCATTTATGCCGGAATTCTTTTATAAGATTCGGTGGTATAATTATCAAATTCCCCTCCATATCCACAAATAGTTGGATTGTATATCCTCGGGCAACCTGGCGGCCTTCACAGGTTAACTTATATTCGAAATTCAATCTGAGAGAATCAGACCAATGCAAAATTGCCTCAATCTCCAGCACATTATCAAAATAAACAGGAGATATATAATCCAGATGCATTTGAACAATTGGTGCTGCCACACCTTCCTCTTTCATAGCCATATAACTCAGCCCATATTTGTCGCCAAAAGCTATACGTCCATCATCCAAAAAACTGACATAATTTCCATGCCATACAATACCCAACATGTCTACTTCTTCGAAGCGTATTCTCCGGATTGCAACTGCTGATAGTGACTCAGGATCTTCTAAATTTGATTTGAAATATCTTTTTGAAAAACCCATATCATCTAAACAATATTGTAATTTATCTTACCAATTGAAGCCATCTTGCCTTCATTGTAAAAAGCGAACTTTACCTCGATTTTTTGATCTTTACGGCATAGATCAATATCGACTTTAATTTTCTCTTCTGGGCGAATTATATTCATGAATTTTGTTTTACCCAGGGATGTATTCTGCAGGGGGGAATGAGTAGCCTTACTTGATAGCAACCGAACAATTGTTAATTGCAGTACGGCTGGTAAAACGGGTTCATCGGGAAAGTGCCCTGCAAAAAATGATAAGGTGGATGGCAATGAAAAAGTAGCTTTAATTGAGACCTTGGCGCCATCTTTCTCTATAACAATATCATTTAATAACTCAGTAAGTGATTCTTCAATAGGTGTAAAACAAAATTGAGTTTCCATTTTTCAAAGTTCTTTTTTGAGAAACTATTGACCTATAAATGCTTATTAAACTGACTTAACATTGTTATTTTATACCTTCTAGTAATATTGTTGTTTTACTCCATGGATGATTGAACTCAATATTTTTAATGTGCCCCTCTTCCTTGCCATCACTCTTATATGATATAGACCAAAATAAAAATGGTCCGAAAGTGTATATTTTTTTATTGACGGAAGCAATATCTGTCCCTACCCAACAAAGACGACTAAAACCTTTACGGCAGGTCTCATCACTTGGCATTAAATAGAAAATACGAAAAACAACCTTACCCATATAGTCCTCAATTTTGCTTTTTTTAATTTTTTCTAGAGAACTTGTAAGGCTTATATCGCCAGATTGAAAAACCTCGCCTTTAAGTAATGTGATTCCCGTTGGATCAAGGAGCACCAAACTGATAAAATCAACATGCTGTTTAATTGCCAAAATACCTGAAAATTTTTCTTCTCCACCTCGATTTACAACAATTTTCCACAGGCAACTTTTATTTAAATTTAATTCATTAGTAAATTCTCTTACTGCTGGGGTGGACAGCTTTGGAGCACAGCCTGATACAAACGCTGCCCCCAAAAGTAATATTGCCACTATTCGAGTCAAAAAAAGTAAAGAGTTGATATTAAACGTCATCAAATTTTATGTGGAATCATTTGCTATTTTTTATTTTCCCAAACTTTAATTGCTCCTTGAATTATAGTCTTGCTGTCTGTTCTCATTTTCACTTCAAGTATTGTTATTTGACCAAACTCCAATTTCTTAACCACCTCTATCCATACAGTTTCACCAGGTCTAGCATGAGCATCAAATTGTATTTGATCAATCCCAACAATGAAGCCAGGTGCAGGTTCTTCTGATTTATGCAGGGCATCCCAGCCATTAATTGCTGCTGTTGCCTGTGCCATAATTTCTATATATAGTTCAGGTAAAATAGTTCCCAAATTTTTATTATAAAAAATACCGGTATTGGGCACAATTGCATCAACCAATCCATTATTTTGAGCACGTTCAAGGATTTGTCTCACAAAAAGCATGGGGGAACGGTGAGGTACCAAAAATTTAGCTGGATATGGTAGGGTTATTGCTGGGGAGGCCATGATCTTTTCTGAGATTTATAATTTGAGAAATTCTCATATTGAACAATATTTTCTTATCAAAACAGATAAACTCATAAGAAAATGTTATATATATAAGCCACCATTTACTCCTATAACTTGACCCGTAATATAACTTGCTTCTTCACTTAGTAAAAAATTGACGATACCAGCAACCTCTTCAGGTTTACCGGCACGCCCCATTGGAATTAAAGGTGCTATTTTTTCATATGAAACATCTTTACTCATGTCTGTTTCAATCAGCCCTGGCGCCACCACATTAACCAGTATATTTCGCATGGCAACTTCACGGGCCATGGCTTTTGCTGCCCCTATCAAACCAGCTTTTGCTGCGGAATAATTCACCTGACCAGCTTGACCGGTCTGTCCCGACACTGAAGAAATTGCCACAATGCGGCCCCGTCTGGCTGGTATCATATGCTTTAGTATCAATCGGGATAACATAAAAAAACTAGTCAAATTTACTTGCAAAACCTTTTCCCATTCTTGATAATTCATGAGAGCAACAAGACTATCTCTTGTAATCCCAGCATTATGGATAAAAGCATAGGGCACATTCTTTTCTAATTCTGGGATCAGTGTATTATCGATCTTTTCCTTTTCAGCAATATCAAAAGGAAGCAAGAGGCAAGTACGGCCTAATGACTCAATCTCTTTTTTCACATGCTCCGCAGCATCGTGAGACGACACATAATTTAGCCAAATATCATATCCTTCCCTGGCAAGCCTTAGAGCTATTTCTGCTCCTATTCCGCGACTACCGCCAGTAATAAACACGAGGTTTCTATCATCCATATATATCTCTTTTAATGATTTATGAGATTATCGGTGTACTTAGTAAGCAATATTGCTATTTAAATTTAACTCTTAATCAGTTCAAAGTTGCCAGGGCCTTTTTAGCATATTTGGCTAGCTTTTGATGTTTAGTTGTGTCGGCCACTTTCTGAAGAGTAATCTTATAATTAGCATCTCCTGAGTTTGCTAAAGCCATACAGAGCCATGCCATAGTATCAATACTGACATCATCATCATACCTATTATACCCATCCAGCAATTCATTATTCACAAGTTTATAAAGTTCAGGGTCTGAAAAATCATTCCTTGTGATTAACTTCGCCGCATCTCTTTTTACATTCATTACATTAGATGCCAACATATTCATTAACCTTGCAACCTCAGGATCCCTTCCCTCCATGGCATATTTATTATCAGAAATAATTTTTCTGCGTTGAGCATATTCATCAAAACGGTCCAAACTTTGCTCAGCATAACGTTTAATTTTTTTGTTATTAGAACTATCCATTACCTTCACCAAGGTTGGCTTATAACGCTCCATCCCGGATGAGGCTAAAGCTTTGCAAAGCCATGCTATATAGTCAATTTGAACTGAATGCTCAGCTACCAAATATTCAGCTAATAGCTCTTTTTCAATAACATCAAAAAGTCTTGTGTCAGAGTAACCTGACCTTTCAATAATCTTTGCCGCTTCAATTTTTTTGTTCAGGGTGCCACTAGTTAAAATCTCAATATATTCGTTGATCTCATCTGTGCGATCCTGCAAATCACTCCCAAAAGTTGTCCGCACATCAAATGAAAATATAATCACCAGTAATAACAACATATTAACAAAACAAAATTTTTTCATAGTACCCCCTTTTTACATTTTTAGAACTTTTCAAAAAAATTAAGATTCAGTTTGCGCTCAAAAGGATAAAATTATATTAGCCTGACCAAATGGAGCTTTGACGCACCATTTAAATTCTCCCTTATCACCGCTTGATCGCTTTTTTTGAATTTGGTCTGTCAACAAGTACGCATAAGATAAAAGTTCGGAGATTTTAATATTTTCATTTTCAACAATACACTCTTCTCCTTTCCTGGTAAGGAATGTTGCGACATTACAAGGTTTATACGATATTGCAATTTTATTAATAATTATATTATTTTCCTTTTTTTTCTCTGTAATCTTATCGAGAATCCAAGTTACAGCACCCGTTTTACAAAATTTATAGGATGATTTTTCTAGCTGCTGACCCGCATGTTCCAACAAAGGGCTGTACATTTCACCGCTAACAGCTATCGCTCGGTCTATAATTCCAGAGTGTAACATCAGGGCTGCTTGTTCCAAAACAGCTAAAAAGGGCCATGCATAGGAACTAATAGTTATAGCAGGTCCATTAATTGAAAAAAGCCTCGTCAAATAACCTGCTGCTGCATTATGGACAGAATGGGAAAAAAGGGTAGGTGACGCCTGGCCTTCTCCATCTTCAAGTAATGAGTCAAGAAAATGAAAATTAGTTTCCAGCGGACCAAAAGAGGTACCCAGGAAAAGTCCAATTTTTTCTGGAACTATGCCTAACTGAGGAGCAGAATTCAGCCCTAAGTATGTGCAATTAATAATAGTCTTGGTAAATTCATCAGCTCTTCGCAATTTTTTCCTATAATCCGCCGGTAAATCAAGCTGTTGTTGTGTTAACGCTTGTAATGAACTTATCGCTACAGCTGGCATTAGTTAGCCTCTACAATTAATGCAGAATTACCACCACCAAAGGCAAGGGATTGAGAAAGGCCAATCTTGCCAGTTAACTTAACTCTTTCTGGTTCTGATAAGGGTTTAACCTTCAGACTGGGATCAATCTCATGACAACCTACAGTTCCATCAGTAGTCTCTTGCTTTAAAGAAAAAAGTGTAAGGATTGCCTCTATTGCCCCAGCTGCTCCTAGAGTGTGACCAGTTATTCCTTTTGTTGAAATAATTGGGGTTTCATTTCGCTGTGCATTTAATATTACGGCAAGTGCATTAGTTTCAGCTACATCATTAGCTTTAGTTGCAGTACCATGGGCATTGATAAGATTAAACTTTAAATTGGCATCACCAGCCTCTTCGATTGCAATTTTAACTGCTTTGACAATTCCCTGACCTTCAGGATGAGGTGCTGTTGGGTGCCAAGCATCTGAACAAATTCCATAACCTAACAACCAACCTATAATTTTATCTTTCTCGGTAACTCTATTTTCCTTTTCAAGAATAACTATGCCTGCACCTTCACCAAGATTAAGTCCATTTCTATCTTTATCAAAAGGTCGACAGGGAGAGTGGTCATAAAGCTGAAGAGCAATAAAACCATTATACGCTATTCTTGATAACTCATCAGCACCTCCTGCAATTGCAATATCGCATAAATCTGAAGCAAGCCAGCTAGCTGCAATACCTATTGCATCGGCACCGGAAGCACATGCATTTGTAATAACCATTGATGGCCCCTCAACACCAATTACTGTTTGAAGCCAGTAAGCAAGATTACTATTCAAATAATTCAGCACGGGGTTGAGAGGCGGGTTGAAACCTTGTTTAAATGCTTGATAATAATTTTCATCATTAAATGCACAGCCAACTGTTGTGCCTATGGCAACACCAACACGTTTTTTTTGTAAATCAGCAATCTTTAGGCCGGACATTTCAATGGCTTCGGCTACAGCAGAAAACAACAATTTGGCAGTGCGGCCAATGCTAATCTTCCCTATATCTAACTTGAAGGATTGCAGGAGATTTTGACCTGTTTCAGTCAAAGCTTGCTGGGGGCATATAAATACGGGGAATTTCTTTTGTGTGTGGAAAAGCCAGTTCGGAACATGTTGCGCATTACGATTCTTTTGATTTATTGTTACAAGGTGTTCTCCAGTGTTAATTCCCGCAGCAGAAATACATCCCACACCTGTGATAGCAGGTTTATATTTTAGGGGATGTCGCAAGGTTATCTCCGATACTGAATTAAATTAATTTGCTTTTCGCTCTTCAATAAATTCTGCAAGGGCCTGAATAGAGGCAAAAGCCTTTTGGCCTTCTTCCATATCTTCAATCTGGACGCCAAATGTCTTTTGTATAAGAACCACTAGCTCGACAGCATCAAGAGAATCCAGGCCCAAGCCATCCCCAAATAATGCATCGTTATCGTTAATATCTTTAGGCGAGATCTCTTGAAGCTTTAAATCATTTATCACCATTTCCTTCAACTGCTGCTTTAATTCATCCATAGCCAAAACCCCCATTTAAGCGTTATTCCAATAATCATAAAAATTATACCATTGATAAGGATATTCCATCAGGTAGTCCTCTAGAGACTTTGCAAAAATTTGCGCCGATTTCTTAATCTCAGACATCCTATTTGATCTTTCCTTACTATCTATTTTAAGAACATTCCAGACTCTTAAACTATATGATTTCTTGCCAGTTTTGGCCGCAAAGACTATTCCGATGCTAGCTCCGGTACAAGCGGCTAATACATATGCTGAAATTGGCAGCCTTATAATTGAGCCGAGGAATTCTACTTCCACATGTTGCCCCCCTTCAAGACGATCACCCATTATCGTTACGACTTCACCCCTTTGGAGAGCAGATGTAGCCTCAACCATTCCCCCCATAAAGCCCTCGGTATTAATTATTTTAAAAGGGCAACCTTGTCCTTTCAGGTCAAAATAATGCTTAGCTACCGCCTCTTCCTCATAATGCATGAGTGAGTTAATCTGCGCGGGAAGCTGGCATATATGACTGATAGCTGTCTGCCAGTTTCCCACATGGGCTGTTAAGAGAATTAATCCTTCTTTTTTTTCGAGAATTTTTTCAAGCTGATCTATCCCTTCTTCTTTGCCCTGTAGAACTGCATCTTTTTTTATGCCAAGCCAGGCCCGGTCAATGAGAATCTGTCCAAAGGATTGTACAATCTTAAATGTAGCTAACCAGGCTTGCCCAAGACCTAATGTTGGAAATTTTTTTTGCAAATAAAAAGAGGTTTGCTTATGAATTTTACGACTGAAAAGCACATAAACAAAGGTAACAGGTAGAAGCAGCAAGTAGGCACCTGATTGTCCACCAATAATAATTACCACATAAAAAATTTGATGCCCTAACCATTCAAGCCTTTCCAATAATTGTCTAATAATGGTCCTAGTTTTTTTTCTATGTTTCAGATTGCTCACAGGTAGTACCTGATATATTTCTACGCAACCAATAAAGACTGCAATAAGTTACAAATGCGACTAAAACACCTAGTACTGGACCAACAATTAAAGAACCCAAAAACCATTCCCAAAGTCTTTGGTGTAACTCTAAAATTAAAGTTTCCCTTGATATTTCCGTCAAGAAGCTCCCGGTTCTCATCAGGTACCCAACTTGTATACAAAGTATAGGGACAATCGGGGGGGCACAAAGTTGACTGGAAGCTACTGAAGCTATTTTATTTAAATGCAGTTTATGAGAAACATAAATGATGACAACCGTATGAATAGCAATTAAAGGAAGAGCTCCTAAAAAAATTCCCAGCCAGGCCGCTATAGATAGCTGAAAAGTCGAATCATATTCTCTGCATAACTGTTTAATCAATTTAATCGGGTGCAGGATAGATATTGAACTTTTATCAAATCTTTTTTTCTTGATTTTCTTATGCGGCATGGGATTCAATGCTCGCAATACAAGCTTGGTGTGAAGTTTGGTCAGGCGAAAATTATCTTTTATCTGATGAAAATGAGTAATACGTTCTCCTTTAGCAGGATAATCAACAGAAACATCCACAGATTTGATTGGCAAGCCGGCCCAAGCGGCTCTGACAACTACTTCTACCTCAAAATCATAACGTTTTGTATGAATGGGCAGGGCTAAAAGCTTCAGTACAGGATAAAGTCTATAACCGCTTTGTGTATCAGGTATATCTAGGCCCGATTCAAGTCGTACCCAAAAATTTGAAAAATTTCTTCCAAAAATACTTGCCTTGGGTACTGTCTCCTGATCCATTTTTCTGGCCCCAATAATAATTCCTGGCCAGTTTTCTTGTGCAGCAGCCAAAAGTAGATATGCTTCTTCTGGATTCAATTGACCATCTGCATCAACAGTAATAATGGCTTGATAACCTCTCTCCTTTGCCCATTTCGCTCCTGCCAGAATAGCAGCCCCCTTACCTTTATTTACGGGTAGGGTAAGAATTTTGCAGAATGCACCTTGAAGTTTAATTAAAATGTCATCTGTTGAACCATCATTAACTACAAGCACATCCCAGCCTGCCTTTACAGCTCCATCAACAACCTTACGCAATTTAGAGGCATGGTTGTAAACTGGTATCAGTACTAAGGTTTCAGTTTTGGCTAATACGGACATGATCAAATTATCTTTTTATTAAAAAATCCCACATAGGCCCTATATGGCCCTTTTGGTGCAGGTGAGTAATTCTAGGCTGCAGTTCAACCAAGGGGTATACTCTGTCAAATCTGCCCCTCCATGCATTTCTCAACTGGCGGTCAATCTCATCCCGAGATATCAGCGACGAGTAATAAAAAAAAGGCCTGAGCAAATTTTCTTTTTTGAAGACACCTTCTTTTATTGCCTGTGCATAAATTGCTGTATTCGGTAATATTCTGATACCAATACATCCAAATACAACTGACTTTTCCAGCCTTTTGATATTGTCAAGGCCTTCTTTCAGTGTTTGTTCACTTTCCCCAGGTCCTCCAAAAATAATGAAGTGGGCGGTTGGAATTTTTTCCTGCGCAGCAGCATTATTTGTTTTTAATACATCACGAAAGGTGAACTTTTTTTGCAGACCTTCAAGGGTTTTATCCGACGAGGCATCAGTTCCCAATTCCATAGCAGCGAGCCCAGATTGTTTCATGTAAGCAATTTTATCTCTGGATAAATTACTAGGTTGAAAAAATGCGCACCATGGTGTTTTGTTGCCGTTTCTGATTAAGGCTTCTGTCAATCTCAGATAATGATCTTCATGATCATTAAACACTGCATCAGCAAAAAAAATATACTTTGCACCAAAATCCCTGGTGAGTCGCATAACATTATCAGCAACCTCTTGAGGATCTCGGCTTCTTATTTTTCTCCCTTCAAGCAAAGGATATGAACAATATATGCACTTATTGGGGCACCCACGTTTTGTTTGAACCGATTCAATACCAAAATGTTTATAATAGCGTATATCTACTAATTCACGGTTCGGGGCTGCTAAGTCATCAAGATTTTGAAAAACACCACTCAAATCATTTGATTTAA
>Ga0209536_100017302_pt1 | contig 10216 bp, 12 predicted proteins | sample DeeMarSeWOR28_12_FD_187461 | JGI IMG/M metagenome (GOLD analysis project Ga0209536, IMG submission 187461) | Marine sediment microbial communities from White Oak River estuary, North Carolina - WOR-2-8_12 (SPAdes) (version 2) | ecosystem: Environmental > Aquatic > Marine > Intertidal zone >... | reverse complement strand
AAAGTCATAGGTAAAATAACCAGTGTGCCAAAGGTGCCCATATCCCGATGCGATTTAGCCCACAACCCAATTAGTACGCCTAGGAAGGAAAAAACAAAACAAGAAGTAACTAAGACTATCACGAAAAGCGGAGTAACTATAAGCTCAGGCGAGATGACTACCCCAACTGCTAATATAGCAATAGTGCTGATTAAACCGCGCACTACACCAATCAACGTTTTTCCGATGGCTAACGAAAAAAGGCTTATGGGAGACATCAAATACTCGTCGAAGCATTTGTAGAAAAGGCGATCCACATGCAGCTTCAAACCCGCGCCACCGTAGCTGCTGGACATAGCAGTAAGCGCAATTATACCTGGCATGACAAACGCAAGGTAACTGTAGTCATCAAATCTGATCCCACTTCCTAACCCGTAGCCAAAAGCTATAAGGTAAAGAATAGGGTTGACAAGACTGGTTGCAAGCGTCCGGAGCCAGTGTCGCCTTAGAAACCTGAGGTCAACCCACAAAACCGAGTAGATGTCACTTAAAGCATTCACCATACTAGTCAACCCTCACTTTTCTTCCAGTTAACTCCACAAAAACGTCCTCCAAGTTTGAATCTCGTATAATAATAGTTTTAGCTTCAGGAGGCAAGTTCTGAACGTAGCTTGTAGCCGCCGCACGGTCAGCAAAATACTGGTAACGAGTCTCCTTGTTATTCACAAGCGTCTCTACAGTCACTAATCCCAGCCTTTGACGCAGCTCCAACGGCTTGCCAAGATCGATCAAGCACCCCTGATCAATTATGCCTACACGCTGGCAAAGCGCTTCAGCCTCCTCGATATAATGAGTAGTAAGGAAAATGGTGGTGCCGTCAAGGTGCAAACGCCTTATCAGATCCCACAATCGCCGTCGCGTCTGCGCATCCAACCCCACAGTCGGCTCATCAAGAAAAAGCACTTTAGGATTATGCGTTAGAGAAGCGACAATCATCGCCCGCTTCTTCATGCCTCCCGAAAGAGTATCAACTTGGCGGTCAGCCTCTTCGGTGAGCTCTACGTAATCGAGCAACTCGGCGATGCGTTTTTTGCGTTCAGAGGAGCTGAGATGGTGCAGGCGAGCACGAAACTCCATATTCTCCCGAACAGTCAAGTCACGATCCAAACTCACATGCTGCTGTACCACGCCGATTAACTTTTTCACTGCGTCAGACTTCTTGACAACGTCGAAACCGTTCACTAAAGCGCAACCCGAAGTCGGCTTAGTCAAAGTCGTCAACACGCGAATGGTGGTAGTCTTACCCGCACCGTTTGGACCCAAAAAACCGTAGATTTCGCCAGTATGCACCTTCAAATCCAAACAGTCAATCGCCGTGACATCCCCATACTTCTTAGTTAATTTCTCAGTTACTATGAACTCTTCCAAACCACAACGCCCCCTTATGTAGCCTCATCCATACTCCGTTAGATAGCATGTATAAACTAAACAAATTAAGAATTTTCCCAACTGATCAGCATCGACAAAAACCCGCCTCATACCTATGCCCCCTGCCAAGCTGCTTGCGATTCACCCACCATGCTTCTTCAGTGCTTCAGCTACTGCTATTTTTATCGAGAACCCAATTAATTTTAACACTGGCTTCACCGCCAATTTTTCAACAGAATATATAGTAAAAAAGTATGTCAAATTCGCGTTATATGTTTAATAAAATACATTAATTCAACATTATAATAATAACCATGTTAAGAGGGGTGGAGACAATACAATGAACAAAATGAAGTTTGGTGTCTTCCTTCCATTCTACGCGTTTAAAGTAGGAGAACCTTTTGCCCGCGTCAGGAATGCAGTTCTGGAATGCGAACGACTAGGATACGACGCCGTATGGTTAGACGATCACCTGATGTTTAAAAAATGTCCCATTCTCGAATGCTGGACAACCCTCTCAGCGCTCTCCGCTGTAACCTCTAAGATAAGGCTCGGTAGCATGGTGCTGTGTAATGGGTTCAGAAATCCCCCGGTACTAGCCAAGATGGCCTCCACACTCGATGTCGCATCAAACGGCAGGTTAGAGTTAGGCATCGGCTCCGGCGTCCAAGAAGACGAGCACGAAGCCTACGGAATACCCTTCCTTAAACCGCAAGCCAGAATAAGCCGCTTGAAAGAATCCGTGGAAATAATAAAGAAAATGTGGACCCAAGAGAAAACAAGCTACCAAGGAAAATACTACAGGGTAAACGAAGCGGTGTGCGAGCCTAAACCCGTGCAGAAGCCTCATCCGCCTATAACAATTGGTGGCAGCGGAGAAAAATTCACTTTGAAAGTGACGGCGCAGTATGCAGATCGATATGACTGGGGATATGTGCCTTCTTTGGAGTTATATAAAAACAAACTAGGCGTTTTGGAAAGCCACTGTAAAGCCGTGGGCAGAGACTTCAACGAGATAGAGAAGTCATGTTGGCTTGGCGGTCAAATATTCATTGTCCCAAACGAGAATGAACTAGACGAAAAAGTGTCACAGTTGAAACCAAAGAACGTTTCATTGAAAGATTTCAAGAAATTCAATTTTGTAGCCACTCCAAACGAGTACAGACAGGAAATACTTCGATACATGAGTTTAGGCGTAACTTATTTCATGCTGTTTTTCGGAGACCTCTCGGATATGAGAAGTTTGAGACTTTTCGCCGAAAAAGTTGCCAAAAGGATGAAAACAACTAGCTAAATAGCAAATTGTGACTGGAAAATAGGTCACGCTATAAGCAGATTCCTTTAGGTTACGAGTTATTCCAGTTTTTATTCGTGAAAAAAAGAGAAGAAATATTTGCCGTGAAATCGTGTCCTTCGCCGATTTCAGCCGGTTAGTTCTTCAACTTCTTTTTTGCCTTCAGCTAGTTCGTTTTTCTGCTGTTCGTCATTCATCAATAGTAGAGCCTGAAATTCTCCGACATGTGTCTTTTCTTCCTTAGCAATGTCTAACAGAATCGTCTTCAGGTGCTTGTCATCGGTTAACGCTGCCATCTGCTCGTAAAGATTTATTGCATCAAACTCAGCTATTATTGCTGCCCGCAGTATTTCTTTGTTCAAATCTTCTTTCTTTATTTTTGCAAGATCCATGGGAATTTTCGACAACAAATTCTTCAACCCCTCTCTTGAAGCAATATAAGAGTACATAATTCAAATAGAAAAGGTTAACATCTCGAATTCAGTTCTAAATCGACGTAAAACCTCAGCATAACGATGTTTTTCTCAGGTAGTAAGTGTTTCCTTCATATTGAAGTTTGACCAATTTGTTTTCGCCTAAGAGCTTATCGACGACTTGCCAATCAGCATTAGCTTTTTCTAAAAGCTTTTTCACTGCCTCCTCGCGCATGGGATGTACAGCGCTTATACTAAGCAGGTCCTCTTCAACGTTTCCAGTAGAAGCAAAAGCATTTCCTTCATAACCCATTAAATATTCAACTCTGCCAGCTCCAAGCTTTTCGGAAAAAGCTTGAAAAGCAGTGTTCATTAAATCTTCATTGGCGCGTTTAACCCAGCTTTCTGTTGGCGGTCTTGTCGGAACTGCAATGTACGCAATGTTCAAGTTTTTCAGCTCTGCTAGAAACTTAGCTATCTTTTCGAGTTCGTCTCCGTAGTCCATGTTCCCTATAAGCATGGTTTCACTGACAAGCGTCCCTTGAAAGGTCTCAGTAAAGTTGCGTATGCCATCCAAAACTGCGTTTAGCCTCAACTTTTTGTGAGGTCTGTTAATTTTGTGCCATAAATCTTCGCTGACGGCATCCACTTTCAAAGAGATGAAATCGGCTTTCTGTAGATCTTCTTGTACATCGTCTCGAAAAAGTAGTGAAGCATTGGTTATAACAGCTATGGGCAGCCCCGCTTGCTTTAAAGAAGATATTTCCTCGGACAATTTGAGATCTAGAGTGGGTTCTCCATCGGAGACAAAAGTGAGATAGTCGACTTTTTCTTTTTTCATTGCGGCTCGATCGAGTTTTCTTCTAACCGCTTTCGAGAGTTCTTCTGGCTTGTAGAAAGCTTGCCTGTCAATAGTGGTGTTGGTGGTTTTTCCAACTTGGCAGTAGACGCATGAATACGTGCACGTTTTTGGTGGAATATTATTTATTCCTAAACTTCTTCCAAGACGTCTTGATGGAATTGGACCGAACGCGAGTGTTGCAGTGTTTTGCAAATCAGCCATTTCCGAGGTTAAAAGATACTTGACAGTTTTTCCAGATTTTTTCAATTTCTTTTGCAACATTGCTTTCTGGTGCGTATTCTATTATTGTTTTCCCGTTTACCATGGCTTCGGTAACTTTTGGATTGAATGGAATTCTGCCAACAACTTTTATACCGTTTTCTTCACAGAACCTCAAAATTTTGTTGGTGTTATCTTTGTTTATGTCATACATATTCACGCAGACAAGGGATCTAACATTGAAATGCTTGATCAACCGCAGTGCCCTTTGAAGGTCGTGTATTCCAGACATTGTCGGCTCGGTAATTACCAAACTAACGTCCACTCCTGAGAGTGATGCTATAACAGGACAGCCAATTCCAGGTGGACCATCTATTATGATTAAATCGCTGTTCTCTTTTTCGGATAATATCCTAGCGTTCTGTCTCACTAAAGTAACTAGTTTTCCTGAATTTGATTCTCCTGGACTGAGTAGAGCATGTGCCATGTAACCATATTTAGTTTTTGAAATGTAAGCGTAACCAGAAACGCGTTCAATCATGGTTATTGCATCAGAGGGGCAAATGGCAGCGCAGACACCGCATCCTTCACAAGCAATAGGGTCAACTTCTATGGCTTCGGTTATGGCTTCGAACCTGCATTTTTCTCTGCAGACAACGCAGTTGTCGCATTTTATTTTGTCGATAACAGCGAGCTTTGAGCCCTTAAACTCTTGTGTTTTAATCAATTCAGGATGTAATAGCATATGAAGGTCTGGCGCGTCAACGTCGCAGTCTGCGAGAACAGCGTTTCTTGCTAAAACAGCTAGGGAAGCAGTTAATGTTGTTTTACCGGTGCCGCCTTTGCCGCTTAAAATCGTTAACTGTTTCATTCTTGAACAATCCTCGTTATTTCGCTGAAAAGTGTCTGAAATTTCTCTTTCCATTCGGGCATTTCTAGGCTGAACGGGACACCTCTTGAATAAAGTTCAGCTATCTTTCTCTGATAAGGAATCTCCATCAGTATAGGGATGTTCTCTTCCTCGCAGTACTGATACACTTTATTGTCGCCGATACCTGAGCGGTTAACGACGACCCCAAAAGGAATACTCATTTTTCTCAAAACTTCCACGGTTATCTTCAAATCGTGCAAACCGAACGGGGTGGGTTCTGTTACCAAAACGCAGAAATCGCTTTCCCGGACCGTTTCTATGACAGGACACGAAGTTCCGACTGGAGCATCAATAATAACGTTTGTGTTGTCTTCGATTTGGCTTTTAACTGCTTTTATAAGAGGAACAGCCATTGGTTCGCCAACGTCGAGTTCACCGTAAACAAGCTTCAAATCTCCTACAGTGCCAAATTTCAATGCCCCAATCCTGCGTTTTTCCTCGGTAATCGCCTGTCTGGGGCAGGCTAAGGTGCATCCGCCACAGCTATGGCAAAGCTCTGGAAAAAACAGATTTTTGTCTGGGCTGACGAATATTGCGTTGTATTGACAAAACTTGGCGCATTCGCCGCAGTGAGAACATAACTCTTCGTTTATGTTGGGAACCAAAACGTAAACTGGTTCCGTGCTGTGCATTTTGGGATTCAGCAGTAAATATGCATTCGGCTCTTCAACATCGCAGTCGAGAAGTTGAACGTTGCCTACTGAAAGTGCCATGTTCACGGCTACGGATGTTTTTCCAGTTCCACCTTTTCCGCTAGCAACTGCTACAATCATTTTTATATCCTCAGAGGTTCAAAAAAATTGGTAAATCTATATTTCTAAGCGCCCTTCTAGTTTCTCGTATTCGGCGATGGCTTTCCGTAGTGTTTTAATTGAAAGCGTAGTGCAGTCAAGCTTTGACTTGGGTAAGCCTCCTAGCTCCTTTAGTATGTCATCGCCCGTAATCTTTTTTGCCTGCTGAATTGTCTTGCCTTTCAAGAGTATGGTCATTGCAGATGCTGAAGAGGCTGAGCCTGGGCAACCTAAATAATAGAACTTGGCTTCTTCAATTATTTTTCTTTCGTTAATTTTCAAGTACAGTTTTATGAGATCGCCGCATGACCCTAGGAAGGTTGTGACGACTGTAGGCTTCTCCAGTTTACCTACATTAACGTTATCTACGTAAAACTTGATGGCCTTGCTGGAGTAGCCTGACTCCACCATCAACCTCAGTTCTTCTTCAGAAAGATGCCTCGACATCTTTTAACCTCCAAAACCGCAGCCACTGCGTTCAGCGTGCACGTTAAGGGTGGCGCGCGTCATGGCAGCCTTCTGTTAGTTCTTGAAGCTTGTTTTCCTTATACGCGGTAATCACTTCGTTGACTGTGTTGGCGTTTGCTCTTAGCACAGCGATTCCAAAGCTTTGAAAGCTGCCTATGCCTCTTCGACCCATACCGTAAGCGATAATAACGTTCGGTTGTAACCCTAGAACGACTTCGTGAGGTTGACCCATTCTTCCAGTACTGTGAGGCACGTTTGAAACAGTCTTGACGTTTGCTACTTCTCCGTTATCTTTCAAGTCAACAACAGCGAAGTAAGGTGCTCTTCCGAAATGCTCTGCTAAATGAGCGTTCAAGCCCTCTTGACTTGCTGCGGGGATTACTATTCTGTTTGGCAATCACTCACCTCCGATTTCTATGTTGATTTGGATTTTCAAATTTGAATTTGCCTAACGACGCCATGCCCCTCGTCCGCCTCCTTTACCGCCCATGCCGAAATGGCTATCAACGGTAGGCTCTCTAGTTTTCTTAAATTCTCCTCTTTTAAACTTTTTTATAGCTTCTCTCACAGTTCCAGAGGCGCCTGTCACAATTTCTATTCCAGCTGCCGACAAAGCGCCGAAGGCGTTGGGTCCAACGTTTCCAGTTATAAGTAGTTTCACGCCTTTGTTTGCGATTGTTTGTGCTGCTTGAATTCCTGCGCCGCCTGTTGCGCCAGCAGCTATGTTGGATATAGCTTCAAACTGCATTGTTTCAGAGTCAACGATTATGAGGTAGGAACATCTGCCGAATCTGGGGTCTATCTGCGCGTCTAGGATACTTGCGGTTGCGGTTACACATATCTTCATTTTCTTTTAACTCCTTTAGGTAACTTTCAAGAATTGTTTAATGTTCGTGACTATTTCGGCGAAAGCTTTGACGGTTGGAGAATTCTTGTTTTCAGTGACGAAAGGTGTTCCGCTGTCAGAATCATAGCAAATCGCTGGGTCTATCGGGATTTTTCCCAAGTATGGAATTGATAAGTCCTCAGCTACTTTCTTCCCTCCGCCAGCTTTGAAAATGTCAAGCTTGGCTCCGCACTCGGGACAGACAAAGCCGCTCATATTCTCTATGATGCCTATTACTGGTATGCCTAGCTGCTTGGCGAATGTGATAGCTTTCTTGACAACAGCCTGCGAGACTTCAGAAGGCATAGTCACAATTATCACGCCGTCAATGTCTGGAATCAACTGCATAACGCTTAATGGTTCATCACCCGTGCCTGGCGGCAAGTCAACGAACAGGAAGTCAAGGTCGCCCCATACAATATCCGATAAGAATTGTTGGATAATCCTCATTTTCAAGGGTCCACGCCAAATTACCGGTGCTTCATCATTTGGGAGCAAGAAGTCCATGGATACAACCTTGATGCCTTGCCTGCCTGTAACAGGAAAAAGAATTCCGCCTGGTCCTCCGACTAGCTTGTGTCCTTTTAAGCCCAGCATTTTCGGCACACATGGTCCGTGAATGTCTGCGTCGAGAACACCAACCTTGTCCGTGTGTCCGTGTATCGCGAAGGTTGCGGCTAGATTCACTGTTACGGTGCTCTTGCCGACTCCCCCTTTTCCGCTTATGATTGCTATTTTATGCTTGATTTTGCTCATTTTCGTTTTGAGTCGTTGCTCTTGCTCCATGGCTGCTCTGTTTGGTGTTATGTGTGCAGTGGGCGTCGAGCTTGGTTTTTTAGATTCGCAGTTTTTTGGTTCTACTTTCTGAGTTTTCATCGTTAGCTTTCACCGTTTCACGAAGAATGGGTTTAATACATAAACCATATTAATACCTTATGTTTATAAAATAAACTTATTAAAACAAGAAGTGAGGTGTTAACTGTTTTGGATGACATAGATAGAAAAATAATCTCACAACTCCAAGAAGACGGAAGAACAACTCTACAAGACCTATCTAAAGTTACCGGTTACACAAGCATGGGAACCAAAAAAAGGCTTGAAAAACTCTTGAAAAGCAACAAAATCAAAGTGTCAGCGTTAATCAATCCCGAGGAGCTTAAACTTCACCCAGCAATCGTTATGCTAGAAATGGAAAGCGCCGAAGCCATGCAAGAATTAATTGAACGATTCAAAGACTGCCCCCGAGTTATCCACATGTTCAAAACAATAGGCGGTTACAACTTAATAGCCCTCGTCGTAGCGGAAACCCAAGACACACTTGAAAGCATATCAAACGAAAAATGCTCGTTAAGATGCAGCAAAGGAATACGCAGGTCCGAATTTTACCCCATAAGCGACATGTGCTTTTCCCCGTTCCTAGAAATAAGAGAAAACTTAACACACAAAGAAAAAAAGGTCACGCCATGCAAAGTAGACTGCGTTCCTTGCAACCGCTATGAAAACCAGAAATGCGTCGGGTGCCCAACAACAAGCCACTACAAAGGTCCACTCTAACCAGAAGGAAACAACCACATGAACACAAAGCAGAACAGTGAATTCGAAGTTAAGGAAGCCGACGGAGTGGAGATACTCAGCTTGGTTGACAACTCCGTGGATTTCCTATCCGCTGTCAACAAAGCTTGCGCCCAGACGTTCCGGCAGTGGAAACGGGAGCGCGAGGGCAAAGAATGGGGCAAAACACATATGGATTTGCCTTTTGCTGAGCATGGGTTTTCAGTGCTTATCAGGGTTTTCAGTGCTGATAATTCAATTTGCGTTTTGTTTGACACGGGCGGAAGCCGCAATGGAATAGTGGAGAACGCGGTGCGCATGGGCATAAGCCTAAGCGAAGTGGAGTGCATTGTCCTGTCTCATGGTCACTACGATCATTTCGGCGGACTCGCAGCCGCAGTCAAAGCAGTCGGCAAAGCAGATTTACCCATAATTGTCCACGAGAACATGTTCAAAACCAGAGGGTCAGCCAATGCTAAGGGAAAAGTTCGGCAGTACGCAGATTTCCCAAGTAAAGCAGATTTAAGTCCAGCTCGGCTAATCAGCACGAAGGAGCCTTCGCTAACTGCGGATGGTATGGTTTGTGTAACAGGTGAGATTCCTCGGAGAACAAGTTTCGAAACAGGCTATCTGCAGCATAAAGCTTTCGTAAGTGGCAAGTGGAAGTCTGACCCGCTGATTATGGATGAACGCGCAGTTGCAGTCAACGTTAAGGGTAAAGGCTTGGTGGTCGTGTCGGGTTGTGCCCACGCAGGCATAATAAACACTGTAAATTACGCGCAGCAAATCACGGGAAAAGAGAAAGTATACGCTGTGATGGGTGGTTTTCACCTTTCAGGAAAAACCTTCGAAAAAAGAATCCGACCAACCATCAAAGAGCTGCAGCGTATAAATCCGGAGTTGATTGTAGCTTCACATTGCACAGGATGGAAGGCTATGTGCGCCATGGCAAGAACGTTTCCTGAGGCTTTTGTATGGAACAGTGTGGGAAACCTGTACAAAATCTGATTGGCCAGCGGCGACACACAACTTGTTTGCTGCTGCGTGAATGGTTAAATAGGATTTTCCTAGAATTTCATTGGAGTTGGATATGTTGAAGCGTAAAGGTCCTTTGTATATTTTGCCTTGGCGGTGCACGTTTGCGTGTGACAGTAACTGTGCACATTGTGCTTCCGCGGGTAAGTCTCCGTTTCCCGATGAAGTTGACACCGAAACTGCCATGCAGATTGTGGATCAAGTTTACGATTTTGGGGCAAGCTGGCTTGGAATAAGCGGTGGAGAACCACTTGTGCGCAAAGACCTGTTCGACATTATAGGTTACGCCAGAAAAACAGGTTTAAACGCGAGCATTATAACGGACGGGCACCTGCTTAACGATGAGGCCTTCGAGAATATTGTTAGGAATGATGTTCGTG
>Ga0209536_100017301_pt1 | contig 10216 bp, 9 predicted proteins | sample DeeMarSeWOR28_12_FD_187461 | JGI IMG/M metagenome (GOLD analysis project Ga0209536, IMG submission 187461) | Marine sediment microbial communities from White Oak River estuary, North Carolina - WOR-2-8_12 (SPAdes) (version 2) | ecosystem: Environmental > Aquatic > Marine > Intertidal zone >... | reverse complement strand
CCACCAGGCCGGTCTTCAATGCGTTCGCCAAGGAGGAGGTGGCTGCCGAGGCTGAAGCCGCGATCAAAGCGGGGACTGAAGCGCTCAAGGCCAAACAGTGGGCCATGGTCATCGATACCCGCAAGTTTAAATCTGAAGCGGATCTAAAACCCCTGATTGAAGCCTGCCACAAGATTCACAATGTTCCGATCTTGCAGAACAAACGCCATGAAATCAAATGGATCTGGCGCACGCATTACCACAACGCCTTTCCGGGCAAGGCCGCGCAATTTATAGCGGAAAGCGTTGCGCATCGCCCCTTTCTGGTTTTATGCAATCACTGTGAGAACCCGCCCTGCGTGCGCGCCTGTCCGACCAAGGCCACGTTTAAACGCGAATCCGACGGCATCGTGATAATGGATTTCCACCGCTGCATCGGATGCCGATTCTGTATGGCGGCCTGTCCCTTCGGCGCCAGAAGTTTCAACTACCGCGATCCGCGGCCGTTTATAGCCAAAATCAACAATGAATTTCCGACCCGCATGAAAGGGGTGGTCGAAAAGTGTAATTTCTGTGCCGAGCGCCTGGCCGTGGGCCAATTGCCGGCCTGCGTGGAGGCGTCCAGGGGCGCACTTACTTTTGGAGATTTATACAATCCCGGCTCGGAGGTTCGCGAGCTGATCAAAACCAACTACACCATTCGTCGTAAACAGACTCTGGGAACCGAACCCAGTGTTTACTACATCGTATGAGGTGAATAATGCTTGAATTAGCGATTAAAGGCGGCAAAAAATATTATGGCTGGATGACCTTTTTATTGGTCGTTGTCGGAATCGGCTTTCTGATATATTTGCGGCAGCTCGATTTCGGGTTGGGGCTGACCGGCTTGAGCCGGGATGTGTCCTGGGGGTTTTACATTGCCAACTTTACCTTTCTGGTCGGTGTGGCCGCAGGAGGGGTGATGGTGGTGTTGCCCTATTACCTGCATGATTACAAAGCCTTCGGCAAGGTCACCATTTTAGGTGAATTTTTAGCCATCGCCTCGGTTATTATGTGCGTGACTTTTATCCTCGTCGATCTGGGTCAGCCCATGCGGGTTCTGAATGTCTTTTTGTATCCGACCCCGAACTCCGTGCTTTTCTGGGATACCGTCGTTCTGCAGGGTTACCTGTTTTTAAATGTTATCATCGGCTGGAATGTGCTGGAGGCCGAGCGCAACGGTGTTCATTATCAAAAATGGCTAAAGCCGTTTATTTATCTTTCCATTCCTTGGGCCATCAGTATCCACACGGTGACCGCCTATCTTTACTGCGGCCTGCCGGGCAGAGGCTTCTGGATGACCGCTATTCTGGCGCCACGCTTTTTGTCTTCGGCATTCGCAGCCGGTCCGGCCCTGCTCATCTTATGCTGTCTGATCATCCGGCGCGTGAGCAGTTTTGATCCCGGCCGGGAGCAGATTCAATCATTGGCCAAAATCGTGGCATACGCAATTTGCGTCAACGTGTTCTTCTTTCTGTGTGAAGTGTTTGTGGCCTTTTACAGCCAGATCCCGGAGCACATGGATCACCTCAAATATCTGTTTGTCGGCCTTCACGGCCATGGGGCCTATGTGCCCTGGATGTGGGCTTCGTTTATCCTGATGATTATCGGCATCGTTCTGACCGTCGTGCCCCACACCCGTAAAAATGAAGGCGTGCTGGCGGTAGCCTGTGTGGTCATCTTCTTGGGGACCTGGATCGATAAGGGACTTGGAATGATCGCCGGCGGATTTACCCCGTCGCCGTTACACGAGATCAATGAGTACATTCCTACATTACCGGAAATCGGGATTGCACTGGGCGTCTGGGCCATGGGCTTTTTGATACTGACCGCACTGTTTAAAATTGCCGTTTCGGTAAAAGAAGAAATTCGCGACTAAAAATAACGCTGGCGCGGTATTTTCGGAGATTTAAAAATAAGGGGCTTTCATCAATTCATTGGTATGGCCCCTTTTTTGTTTGGCGGTTGACAACACGTAATTTACGTGTTACACGTATATTACGTGTCAATTATGACGTGAAAAATATAGGAATTAAAATGGGAACGCAAATGAAACAAAACATCACTCTCAGTTTAGATAAAGAACTGATTCAAAAGGCTAGGATTCTTGCGGCTCAACGACACACCTCCATCAGTCGGATGCTTAGCCTGGAGTTACAAAAAATAATACAGAAAAGCGAAGAATACGAAAGAGCGAAGAAAAGCGCGCTTGCCAATTTGAGAGCAGGCTTTCATTTGGGTGGCGAGATACGTGTATCCAGAGAGGCGCTGCATGCAAGGTAAGATATTTGTTGACACCAACATCATCATTTATGCCCATGATCTTGATTCCGGTCCCAAACATGATATTGCCACAACCATCATTGAGGACCTCTGGGAAGAAAAAAGCGGCATTATAAGTACCCAGGTTTTACAAGAATTTTACGTCAATATCACCCGCAAAATCGCAACGCCACTTCCTCCCGCCGAGGCAAGGGGTGTTATCGAAAACTATCTTGTCTGGCACGTCGAATTGGACGAACCAGAAACGATCCTTTTAGCCTCAGAAATTGAAGAACGCTATAACTTATCCTTCTGGGATTCTATGATTGTGGCCGCCGCACGAAATGCTGAAGCGGAAAAAATTCTGACCGAAGACCTAAACCCGGGCCAAATCGTCGAAGGGATTCTGATTGAAAATCCTTTTTCAGAAACCGCCTAATCGCCATTCTGACCTGTCGTTTTTCAACTGATGAGGTCGCTTTCATAATCGAGGCACTGCTTCGCGAAAAGTTCGGCTGAATTTAGGTATTTAAAATTTAGTCTGAAAATTATCGGCTAAGGATGTTTCGTTATCGCGCCATTTTGGGATTTTCTCTGACCCTTGTTTCGATCTGCTTGAGCAAATTGTCGCTGCAAATGTAACGGACCTTCGGACGGGTTCCTTCTGCGGCCAGTAGTTGCACCGACCGGCCAAGTTTTTTGTGAATCAGACTGTCGGGGTCATCGAGGTCACCGAAAATCATGGCTTTGGCGGTGCAGCTTTCCACGCAAAGCGGCCCCTGTCCGGCCTCGATGCGATGCACGCATAGCGTGCAGGTGCCGGCCTTGCCCGGCGGGTGTCGCCGATGGGATTCGACATCTTTTTCGAAGGGCAGCCTGTGATCGGGAAAATAATCCGTTGCCGGATTGATATCGATAGCCCCGTACGGACAGGCGCCAGCACAGTCTCCGGCCCCCTCGCACTTTTCATGATCGATCAGGACGATACCGTCCGGCCGCCGGCAGATGGCGGCACGTGAGCAGGCTGCCAGACAGGGCGGGTCCTCGCAGTGCATGCAGGCATGCCGCAGATAGGTAATGCGGTCCAGGGCTTCATTTTCCAGCTCCAAAATTTTGTTCCACCAGACGGTCGGCCGGGTCAGATTCTCCTGCTTGCAGGCAATTACACACGTCATGCAACCCGAGCAGCGGTCCAGATCAACGATGATTCCATATTTAGCCATCACTCAAGTTCCTTGTGCATTCTTTTTAAAATGAAATAGTCTTTAGAGCCTTAATGGGAAACCTTTACATTTTATGAAAAACTTTTTTGTCACGAAAGCACGAAAGGAAAAAAACACGAAAGAAAAGAAAAATTTTGCGCTTTCCAAATTTCGTGTTTTCGTGATTAATCATTTTTGTTTCTGCCCTGTCCGGGCAGGGCTTTGATGACCTCGCAGATGATTTCTTTATAGGGCGGAAATCCGGAGATGGGGTCGAATAGCCGCGGTATCAATTCATTGACGTTGGCATCTTTCCATCCATGTTCTACCCCTACCACACCGGCCGGAACTAAAATCGTAGGTTTAGCCGTCACGGTCATCCGGCCCCACGGCGTTTGTAAAATTACGTCATCATCCAATTCAATATTTCGAGCGGCGGCATCCCGGGGGTTGATCGTTAAAAGCGCATGCCGCTGCAATTCGAACAACCAGGGCGAATCTTGACGCCACTTGCTGTGTGCAATGTAGGGGACTCTGACGCCGGAGATCAACACCAGCGGAAATTCTTCGGTGACCGCCATGGGTTCTTTGTATTCACAGAGGGCCGGATAGCCGTGCTTTTCCAGAACCAGTGAGACTGCTTCGATTTTGGCGCTGGGGGTTGCAAATCCGGGTTTGCCGTCCAGTCGCATTTTTCCGGTTTCGTATTTTTTAAAAAGTTCCGGGCCCTGGGGCGGAACCGTAGCCCCTTTTTCCTGATTGTTTCTCAGATCTTCATAGGTGAGTCCCCACAGGCCCAAAATATCGTTGCAAGCCGCCTCCACGTCTCCGTTAAAAAAGATATCCGGATATCCCAGGCGGGTCCCGATCTCAAGGGCGATTTTCCAGTCCTCTTTGCACTCACCCTGGGGCTTGAGCGGTGTACGGCCGAATATTTGTCGGCCGAAAAAGGCAAAGGGTGCCAGGCGCTCGAAGTTCATGGCTGCGGGCAGCACCAGATTCACATAGTCATGGGTCCAGGGACGATAGAAATAATCCACCGCCATGGAAAATTCAAGGCCGGCAATGGCCTGCTGGTATTCATGGGACTGCGGCCAGATCATAGTGCTAAAACCCCAGGCCAGAAAGGCCTTTACCTTTCCCGCCTTGGCCCATTCGACCAGATGGTTGGTTTGCACTTCCCAGAATTTTTCGGCCCACACTGGGAATTCCTTGCGGTCCAGCCGATGGGCCTTCATTTCATTAAGCTTTTCGCGCATGGAAAATTTCGGCGGTCCTTCGAACCAGGGGAGCATGCCTTCCAACGGTTGACTCGGTTTTACAATGCCGCCGGGAACATCAACATAGCCGCAGATGGCCGGGATCATCAATATGGCCCGATGGTTATTGGTGGCATTTTGATCGTGAGTGGTCCCCTGGGGCCCGAGCATCATCCCCCCGGGGCCGTTGGCGGCATAAAGGCGCGCGGCTTCAATAATTTTTTCAGCAGGGACCCAGCTGATTTTTTCAACCCGCTCGGGCGTAAAATCTTTGATATAGTCCTGCAGCTCATCGATGCCATGAATCCAATTATCGCAGAAGGCCCTGTCATGAAGGCCTTCTTTGAAAATGACATGCATTATGCCGGCTGCCAGGGCGGCTGTTGTGGCAGGTCGGGGCCTCAAATGGATATCGGCCAGCGTTGCTGCCGTGGGCGTGTTACGCGGATCGACCACAATAAATTTTACGCCCGCCTCTTTTGCATCCGCCAGCTTGCCGTGGCTCATATAGGGCCGGCCGGAATAGGCCGGATTGGTTCCCCAGATCAGCATGACCCTGGTTTTCTCAGCGGGAAGATCGCCCAGGGTTGGAAATCCATAGGTTAACAGTTCGGCCAGCATGGCGGCCCGGCGACAGGCCGTGGAGCTCTCGGAGCCGTAATTGGTTGAACCGTAGGTGGCTGCCAGCCGCGACACGGCAGCCCGAGGCTCCTTGGGATCGCCGACATAGAAAAAAGCCGCATGGGGCCCGTATTCCTTTTTAATGCGGTTTAAATGGCCCACGATGATGTCATAGGCCTCATCCCAGGAAATTCGGGTAAATTCGGACGTGCCGGATCCCTTGGGAGCGGTTCGCTTCAGGGGGTATTTGAGACGGTTGGGGTGATAAAGCCGCTGGAGGGTTCCATAGGCCTTGGTGCACAGCGGCGCAGCCGGATATTCAGGCCAGGAATCGATATGCGTTACGATATCGCCCTTTTTAAAAAATTTTATGCCACAAAATGGACTCTGGTTGCACCCATCGCAGAACGTGTAGCCGATGGTTTCATCTCCAGTCATTGCATCCTTGGTATCCACCCGAGAAGATCTTTTGCTTGCGGTCATGTTGTCATTTACCTCAATTTTTAAGGTCGGCGCTATTCTTTAGCCAGAAACGATTTATTTTTCAGGCCCCAGTCCATAGGTTTTGGCCGTTTTTACCATTGCCGCCACTTTTTCAACCGGTGTTGCGGGGGGCACGCCACACCCGCTCATGAGAATAAAACGGCTGGTTCCTGCGGTGCGAAGACAGTTAAGCGTATCTTCGGCGATTTGCTCCCGGGTTCCGTTGAGCAGTGAAGTGATCGGATCCACATTTCCGCCCAGCACCGCGCCCGGGAGCGTTGATCTTGACTCGGCCAGGTTCATGCATTGATCTAGGCTGATGACATCGGCTCCGGTTTGCCCGATGCTGTCCAGCACAGGGGATGTGTCACCGCAAATATGCAAAATACAGGGGACGCACAGCTGGCCGGTGATCGCCTGCAGGCGGGGCAGAACAAATTTGCGGAAAGCGGCGGGCGAAATCATGGCGGCGGAAGCGGTGGGTTCCGGCAGAAAAATAACATTGGCGCCGTTTTCAATCAAAGCCCGGCTGAATTCGATTAAAAATGCGGTCACGCGATCCAGCAAGGCTTCAAGAACCTGCGGATTTTTATAAATCATGCGCATGATCAGTTCCGCTTCAAAAATCCGGCAGGTGGTGGTGATCGGGCCTTCGAACAGACCCAGCACGGGGATTTCCCCTGCGCCATAGGCGCTGAGCCCCCGAATTATTTCCAGAGTTGCCGCGAGCCGTTCTTCTTTTCTGGGGTCCGGGACGGGCAGTTTATCAAGATCTTCCAGACAGGTGAGGGTCAGCGGCAGCGGATCCGAAAGCGGGCCGGTTTCAAGAAAGCGCACGTTACAGCCAAAAGCCTGGGGAATATACAACGGATCGGCGTAAGCAAAAAAAGCGTCGTAGCCGACAGATTCCATTGCCCTTATTTGCGTATCCACGACACGCCGAGGCTCCCTGGCGAGCTCGGCGGGGGGCGAATCAGAGAAGTTGACCGCCGCCCAGGCGGCAATCATCGGGAATATGGGCACCCGATCTCGAGGCGTTCCTTTCAAAGCATCGTGAAAGCGTTGCAGCGCTGAATATGTCATTTTCAAATCCATTGCTAATTGTTAAGTGAAATTAAATAGTGAAATTAGGGTCGGTTGTCAACAACAGGATCCTTTATCGACAGGCCGATAACGAGAGCCTTGCCCGGATGGTGTTCGCTTTTAACCCATTGTTATTTCAATTAATTATTTTAGTTTCGAATGGGTTTGGTTTGTGGTTGACAAACCAGGTCGCAATTGTGTATTGGGGTACTGTACCCCAGTTTCACCTAACCCAGGAGCCTTCCCATGGCCGATCCTACCGATGATTTCGTCATCGAGCATCCGGTATCCATTCGACAGAAAGTGTATGATTATCTGCGAAACGAGATTCTTTCCAACCGTATTTCTGCCGGCACGCGACTGGTCGAAGGGCGTTTAGCCGAGAAAATAAATGTTTCGCGTACGCCCATTCGGGAGGCCCTTCATATTTTGGAAATGGAAAATCTGGTCGAGTCTTTTCCAAGGGTCGGTTATCGGGTTAAGGAGCTGCGCTGGGAGGACGTCGAGGAGCTTTGTGAAATTCGCGCCGTCAATGAGATTCTATCCGCCCGGTGGGCGATGCAGCGGATTATCCCCGAAGAACTCGAAGCGATGCAAAAAAATATCGATACGGCTGAAGCCGAAATACAGGCCGGGCATCCGGAATATTTTGTGGAAAGGGACGCCGAATTCCATGAAATGCTGGTTAAAGCCAGCGGCAGCCGGAGGCTGATGGAGTTGTGTCAAATGCTGCGACGCCACATGCTGCGGTACCGGATCGAAAGCCTGTATGTCGCTGAAGCAGGTTTAACCGCAGTTGCCGGCCACCGTCGAATTTTAACCTGTCTTGAAAAGAAAGATGATATTGGAATTGAGGCGGCCATCCGTGACCATCTGGAGCAGTCCAAGCACGATATTCGCCGTTTTGCATTTGGAGACAAAATCCGTGATGGTTCAACCTGAGTTGGTCGATCAATTTAGGTTGAAGTGAGGGCGATCAGTGGATGAAATTAAATTTTGCGGACGTGGGGGGCAGGGGGTCGTGACGGCTTCCCAAATGCTGGGTTTTGCGTTTTTCAAAGCCGGGTTTTACCCGCAATGTTTTTCGGTCTTCGGTGGAGAGCGCCGGGGTGCACCCGTGGTGAGTTTTTTAAGGGTTGACCGGGAAAAAATAGGCCTTAAATGCGGCATCAAGCAACCCAATGAAATGATTTATTTAGACGACAGCCTGGTCGATCCCCAGGAGGTAAAATCCATGTTGAAACCCGGCGGTAAAATTTTGATCAATAGCGCGCATCCGCCATCCGCATTTAAGGCATTACAGTCCTTTACCCTGGGTCTGGTCGATGCGCGCGCCGTTTCAGAACAGCAGGGCCTGGGCCGCACCATCAACACCGCCATACTCGGCGCATATGGGCGTTTATCCGGAAAACCCGCCCTGGAAATTTTGCTGGCATCCATCGAAGAAATGGTTCCGGCCAAAAAAAAGGCAAATCGGGAAGCCGCCCGTCAGGCTTACGAACAACTTGAAACCCCTTGAAAGAAGGTCTTTGGCGTGAAACAGCCCAAATGTCTCCAGCCTGAGTGCATTGTACCCATTTCGCGCGCGAGCACCGCAGATTTCAAAACCGGCAAATGGCATCGCGATCGACCGTTTTTCCAGGAAAAATTATCTCCCTGCCGGATTGCATGTCCGGTGGGAAATCACATTGCCCTGGCATTGTACCATGCATCCCGGGATCGGTTCGACGCCTCGCTCGGTGTGTTTTTGCAGGAGAATCCCCTGCCGGGAGTCTGCGGCCGGCTTTGTTACCATCCCTGTCAGGGCGATTGCAATCGGAACGAATTCGACGGGGCTGTCAATATCCGGGCGCTGGAAAGAAGCACTTCCGATTTGGGTGATGTGCAGCCGACCGCTTTAACCGATATCGGCAAAAAACAGCCTGTAGCGGTGGTGGGGTCCGGACCCGCCGGGCTGGCCGCCGCTTATCACCTGTCCCGCATGGGACACCCCGTAACCGTGTTTGAAGCCCAAAAACAGGCGGGTGGGATGTTGCGCCTGGCGATTCCGCAGCATCGGCTGCCCGACGCAGCTCTGGAACGTGATCTGGCGCGAATTCTGAACCTCGGAATCGATCTGCAGTGCGACTTTCGCGTCGATGCCAGAAAACTGGAGGCCTTATTGGCGGAATTTCAGGCGGTTTTTTACGCCGTGGGCGCCCACCAAAGCCGTCCGCTCGAGGTCCCGGGATCGGAGAGACGGCAGGTGATAGCAGGCCTGCATTTTTTAAAGGCCGTTCGCAACGGTCAGATCCAAAAACTGGCGGGGCGCGCAGTGGTCATCGGGGGCGGTAACGTCGCTATTGATGTGGCCATGAGCGCTCGACGGCTGGGCGCTGAGCACGTGGATATCGTCAGCCTGGAACAGCACAATGAATTGCCCGCCCATGAGGGCGACTTTTTGGATGCCCGGGAAGAAGATATCGGTTTTCATCACGGATGGGGGCCTGCAGAAATCCGTGCCGTTGGGGATAAAGTGGCGGGTGTCAAATTTATACGGTGCTTATCCGTGTTTGATGAACGCGGCCGCTTTGCTCCCGACTTTAATAAAAAAGAGACCTTAACGCTCGATGCAGATTGGGTAATCCCCGCTATCGGACAGCGTCCTGATCTTGGTGATCCGGATAAAGAAATATTGAATATGGCGGCGGACAACCTGTTGCCGACAGATGCGCTGACCCTGGCCGCTTCAGTTAAAGGGCTTTATGTCGGTGGTGATGTGCTCGGCACACCGGGGTCGGTGGCCGCCGCTCTGGGTGCCGGTAAACGAGCGGCCCTGAGTATCCACCTTTATCTAAATCCTTCCGCTTACAACCAGGATGCTTCCAGCGTAGCGCTCGGCAAAGGAGCGGGGTTTTCAATCGAAGAATTTTTCAACCCCAGGCCCAGCTGGGATCCGAAAGGCGTGGTAACGTTTGCGGAAATCGATCCGCTTTATTTGCAGCATCAGGGACCCCTGGCGCAGCCACGCCGCGATCCGCCTCAGCGCTGTGACGGTTTCGCTGAGATCAACCTGGGTTTTAATGCGGACAGGGCCCTGGCGGAAGCCGGCCGCTGCTTTTTTTGCGGCACCTGTGTGGGCTGTGAACGTTGTCTGCTGCTGTGCCCCGACATTTCGATTCATCCCATCGAAGGTCGGACCTTTATGTTTCAGCCGCATGACGAATATTGTAAAGGATGCGGCACCTGCGCGGCGGTTTGCAATCGGGGTGTCATGAAATTTGGAGAAGGATCTTGAAGCAATTTATT
>Ga0209536_100017300_pt1 | contig 10217 bp, 7 predicted proteins | sample DeeMarSeWOR28_12_FD_187461 | JGI IMG/M metagenome (GOLD analysis project Ga0209536, IMG submission 187461) | Marine sediment microbial communities from White Oak River estuary, North Carolina - WOR-2-8_12 (SPAdes) (version 2) | ecosystem: Environmental > Aquatic > Marine > Intertidal zone >... | reverse complement strand
TAGAACGCGAGGCGTCCCGGCCGCGGCGGCCGCCGCCCGCCGTTCCGCCTCCGCCTCCCGCAACGGCTCCAGGCCGTACCCGTTGATCAGCACCGCGAGTACGGTCGCCGTGATCGTCGCGCTCATCAGGATCAGCAGTGTGCGTCCGACCGGGCCCGGATCCGGCTCGGGTCGCGGCAGGGGTCCGGTTGGGTGCACGTCCGCGGCCCGTACCTCGAACGTTCCCGCGATGGTGGGCACGGCGGGCGGCACGTCGCCGATCCTCGATCCTCGCGACAGCACCAGCGCCCGGGCCTTCTCCGCCATGTCCGTGACGTCACCGGCGGGAACGTCCTCCAGTTCCTCCTCGAGCAGCACCCGGTAGGCCTCGTACTCCCGCACCGCCTCGCCCGGACGTCCCGCAGCCGTGAGCACCTCCAGCAGAAGCGCGTGGACGAGGTCGTCGAGGGGAAACACGGCCGCGGCCCGTCGCGCATACTCCACCGCCCGCGCTGGATCGCCGCCCTTCAGGCAAGCCCGCGCGCTACCGGTAAGAGCCTGCCGGTATCCCACCTCCAGGCGCTCGCGAACCGACTCGATCCAGGTCGCGAGCTCGCGGCTGCCTCCCGGGTCGAATCCCTGCAGAAACGGGCCGGTATAGCGATTCGCGGCTTCCTCGAATCGCTGCGCCGCTAGTGCCCGCTCGAAGCTCTCGAAGTCGAGGGCGCAGCAACTGGCATCGAGACGGACGCTGTCGTTCCGGGTCTCGAGCACGCCCTCCCCGCCGGAGTGGGAGAGGAAGTACAGCGCCTGGCGCAGCGAGCGGCGTGCCCGCGAACTCGGCACGCCCGGCCAGAACAGCTCCGCGAGGTGCTCGCGCGTGGAGGACCGGTCCGGACGGGTCGCCAGGTAGGCGGCGAGCACGAGGGTCTTGGAGCCGCGCAGCAGCGGCTCGCCCGACGGCTCCGGTGGATCCGGGAAGAGGGCTACGGCCCCCAGCGTCTGCAAACGGTACACGAATCCCTTTCGAAGTCGGGTCAGGGGCGCAGTCTGACGAACTTCGATACGACGAACGCTACTGGGGCCGTGTGACAGGGGGAAAGATGCCGTTGCCGGGTCCGATTCGCGACCCGGCGCTCTGCGTATGAATGAGAACAGGGGCGAACGGCCAACCCGTCGGGCCATTCCGGGCCACCTTCCGCGTCGATGCGTCGGGCGCGCTCCCGTCCCCGGGCGCGGTCTCGCTGAAGCACCGCCTGGTTCTCGCGCCACCGCGGCCTCGCCTGCGGGGCTCTGGCCCTCGTCCTCCTCATCCTCGTCACGCAGCGGGTCGCCGGGCACCCGTGGACGATCGCCCGGGCGCTCGGGCTGTGGGGCGCCATGGTGGCTCGGCGTGCACCGGCGGCCCCTGTTCGGACTGGCCAGCGAGACGCGGGGTTTTCCATCTCCGCCGCCTTCCCCGTAGATTGGGCCGACTTTCGAGCCGAAGCGTACCTGATCGGAGAGACAGCATGCCCCGAACCGAGTTCATCTCGACCGGCTACTACGTGCCCGAGCGCGTGGTCACCAACGCCGAGCTCGAGACCTACATGGATACGTCGGATGCGTGGATCCGCGAGCGCTCCGGGATCGAGGAGCGGCGCTGGGCCGCCGAGGGACAGGGCGGCGCCGAGATGGCCCGCATCGCCACCGAGCGGGCGCTCGAGAAGGCCGGCATGCAGGCCGACGAGATCGACTGCATCGTGCTCGCCACGATCAGCCCCGACTACTTCTTCCCGGGCACGGGCGTCTACCTGCAGGAAAAGCTGGGCCTGCGCGAGATTCCCTGCCTCGACGTGCGCAATCAGTGTTCGGGGTTCCTGTACGGGCTCGAGGTCGCCGACGCATTCATCAAGACCGGGCACTACGAGAAGATCCTGCTGGTCGGCACGGAGATCCACTCCACCGGCCTGCAGGTGAACGACCAGGGACGCGACACGGCCGTGCTGTTCGGCGACGGCGCCGGTGTCGCCATCCTCGGGCCCACCGACGATCCCGACCGCGGGGTCCTCGCCGTCCGCACGCACGCCGACGGCAGGCACGCCGAGAAGCTGTGGGCCCCGGCCCCGGCCTGCATCAAGATGCCGTTCATCTCGGTGGAAGACATCGAGCAGGGCCTCGCGCGTCCGTTCATGAACGGACGGGAGGTGTTCCGGCACGCGGTCACCCGCATGCCCGAGTCGGTGCAGGAGGTGCTCGACGAGGCGGGACTGACGATCGACGACGTGAATCTGCTGATCCCGCACCAGGCGAACCTGCGGATCTCCCAGATGGTCCAGAAGAAGCTGGGCCTCTCCGACGACCGGGTGTACAACAACATCATGCGCTACGGGAACACCACCGCCGCCACGATTCCGATCGCTCTCGCCGAGGCCATCGACGAAGGAAAGATCGAGCGCGGCGACCTCGTGGCGTTCACCGCGTTCGGATCCGGCTTCACCTGGGGAGGCGCGCTGATCCGGTGGTAGACGAGGGGGCACGGGAGGTCGCGCCGGACTCGCGCGATTCCCGCGCCTGGCGGCTCGCGCTTCTCTTCGTCCTGTTCGCAGCGGCGGTGCGCGGGCTGCTCTCGTGGCTGGTTCCGCTCGTCCCCGATGAGACCTACTACTGGGAGTGGACCCGGCACCCGGCCGCTTCCTACTACGATCACCCCCCCGGCATCGCCGCGCTGATCTCGTTCGGCACCTCGCTGCTCGGTGACACTCGCGCCGGGGTCCGGATCGGTCCGGCGCTGGCAGCGCTCGCCGGCTCCCTGGCGCTCGTGCTCACGGCTCGCCGGATCGGCGGCGGCCGCGCGGCCCTGGTCACGGCGGCCGCGCTGGCCTGTATGCCCCTGGCGGCGGCCGGCCTGGTGCTGGCCACGCCCGATGCCCCCCTGCTCGCGGCCGTGGCGATCGGACTGTGGGCCGTGGTCCGCGCCGTGGAGCGACGGCCCGGCTCGATGGCGGAGATCAGCTGGTGGTGCCTTGCGGGTCTCGCCGTGGGCGCGGCTCTGCTCTCCAAGTACACCGCGGTGCTGCTGCCGGCGGGCGTGGCGCTCGGCTTTGCCCTCGATCCCAGACTGCGGCGCCGGTTGCTCAGCTTCGGGCCGTGGATCGGGGTGGGTCTCGGCGTGGCGGCGTTCTCGCCCGTCATTCTGTGGAACGCACGGCTCGGCTGGCCCTCGTTCGCCTTCCAGGCCCGGCACGGACTCGAAGCGAAGGGGGTGGACCCGGGCCTGCTCTCCGTGCTCGCCAATGCCGCGAAGAACGAGACCGAGCTGCTCGCGGGTCAGCTCGGGCTGGTGTCGCCGATCCTGTTCGTACTGATCGCCCTCGCCGTCCTGCTGGCACTGGGCGATGCCCTGGCCGGGCTCGGCGACGAACGGAGATCGGTGCTCGCCGGGGTGGCCGTCACGTCTTTCCTCGTTTTCGCCCTCAGCGCGATCAAGCGATCGGTGGAGCCCAACTGGCCCGCTCCGGCCTACGTGGCCGGCGTGGTGGTGCTCGCCACCGTCAGCTGGACGGATTCGAGCCGGAAGTGGCTGAAACGCGGCCTGTGGCTCGGCGCTGCGATCGTGGCGGTGATCGCGGTGCAGGCCGCATTCCCCGTGCTTCCCGTGCCCGGCGAGGACGATCCGATCGGAGACGCGCACGGATGGGATATGGTTGCCGCTGCAACGGATTCCGCGGCCGTGGGAATGCGCGCGGGAGGCTGTCCCCGGGTGCATTTCGCCTCGAACCGCTACCAGGAGACGTCCGAGCTGGCGTTTCACCTCGCGGGCCAGCCGCAGGTGCGATCGCTGAACCTGCGGAGCCGCACCAACCAGTACGACCTGTGGCCGACCTTCGTAGAGGTGGCGAGCCCCGGCGACTGCCTGCTGTTCGTCGCGCCGGACGGAGGGGGGGAGAAGGAAGTCGCCGCGGGTCTCGCGACCGCTTTCGCGACGCAAGCGGACCTCGGCCCGATCGAGCGCCGTCGAGGGTCCGAAGTGGTCGGACGACTGCGTGCCTGGGCCTACTATTCGTGGTCGGGCGACGTGGGGCCCTTCGACAGCGGGCACTGATACCGCAGATGCCTGCTTCCCCTTGGTCCCATAGCGGCCCGGTCGCGCTTCTTCTATCGTTTCCCAGCGCGCACTCACACAACCAACGGAGAGTGAATTGCAGATGAATCACGGCAGCTATGCCCACGAGTCCGGCCGGCCCGGGTCACGTGGCCTGCGACGGGGCCTTTTCGGCCTGGGGGCCGTCGTGCTGGTCACGGGACTCAGCGCCTGTTCGGGAAGCATCGAGGTCCCGGCGATCAATCCGACGCCGACCGGCGACGTCAATCCCGGCCAGGTGGTATGGCACGAGATCGTGACTCCCGACGTCGCCGCCTCGCAGAAGTTCTACGGGGGCCTGTTCGGCTGGACGTTCCGGACGATCAAGTCGGACGGCTTCGACTACAGCATCGCGATGTTCGGCCCGAGACCCATCGCCGGCTTTCTGCGCCCCGAGAACTGGCGGGGTCGAACCGCCGCGGCCGAGTGGGTTCAGTTCTTTTCCGTCGCCGACGTGGATGCGGCGCTGGAGCGGATCACCGCCTCCGGCGGCAGCGTGATCGGCGGACCGGAGAACGTGCCGCAGCGCGGACGCATGGCGCTGGCGGAAGACACCGAGGGAGCGCCGTTCGGCGTCCTCCGCTCGACCAGCGGGGATCCCGACGATACCATCGATCCGCCGCACAACAACTTCATGTGGAACGAGCTCTGGACGAACGACATGGGAGCGGCGGCGCGGTTCTACGACGCGGTGATCGGTCTCGAGTCGGAAGTCCGTCCCCGGCAGGATGGCGACTACCTGCTGTTCAGCAGTGACGGCCGCAGGCGGGCGGGCGGATTCAGGATCCCGCAGGCGAACATCGAGCCGACCTGGCTTCCGACGGTCCGCGTCTCCGACATCAAGGCGACCGTGGCGAAGGCCCGGCAGCTCGGCGGCGAGATCGTCCTCGAGCCGCGCTGGGATGTCGTGGACGGAAGAGTGGCGATCATCGCCGACCCGCAGGGCGCGGCGGTGACGGTCCGGCAGTGGGAGGGCAGCCGATGAGGGCCCGGGACGCAGGAGGAGAGAATATGAAGAAGAGAGTCTCTGGCGGGCGTGCGCTCTGGCTCGCGCTCGGCCTCGCGGCGTTTCTCACCGCGTGCGGAGGCGGTGCGTACATGAGCGTCGGAGGAACGATTCCGGTGGGCTGGGGCGGTATCCACGTCGGCACGTCGGTCCCGATCGGCGGCTGGTAGGCAGAACCGATAGTCAGGGGCGGGCGCGCGCGGGTGCGCCCGTCCCTCCCCGACGGACTCAGCTCCGCTCCGCCTCCTGCGGCTTGAGCACGATCTCCGCGAACGGCAGGTCCTCCGAAGCGAGGACGAACGCCGTCGTCGGCATCCCTTCGGCCGCATGTCGGAGGCGCTCGTAGTAGGCCACGTAGCCCTCGCCCGGCTCGCGCATTCCCAGGAATATGAGGTCAGCATCGGCGGAGGACTCGCGCAGGATGTCCACGAAGGTCCTGGCTCCGTCGTTTACCAGCACCTCCACCTCGGCCCCGGCGCGCAGCCCGCGCGCCACGCCCTCGAGGTTCGGGCGCGCCGACCGCGCCGCCTCCTCGGTGGGGCGGACCATCTTCACCCGGATGCGCGCTCCCCTCCACGGGATGCTCGTCTGCAGCAGGTAGGCGAGGGTCAACATCAGTCCGCCGTTCCGCTTCAGACCTCCCCACCAGACATCGATGATCTGCCGCTCGCCGAAGCCGCGCTCCGGATCGTAGTGCAGGATCACCACGTTGCGCTGCCCCTCGTGGAAGCGCGCCAGCATTCGGCAGTAGGCCTCCCGGTGTTCGTCCACTTCGCTGTCGCCCAGCAGGATCGTGTTCGGGACCATCTCGCCGAGACCGTAGGCCTCGACGAGGCGCTGGGCGCCCTCGAACGGATCGGGTGCGCGTACCAGTCGGATCAGCGCTTGTACGCCTCGCCGCGCCAGGTAATCGCCGATCGTGGCCTCCATGGTGCGCTGACGATCCAGCGTCACGGATTCGTCCGTCAGCACGCTCGCGACGGTCACGAGGGCCCGCCGGTGTGAAAGCCAGTCGGCGAAGGCCACGAGATACCAGCGCCGGGTCGGGGCGCCCGACAGAACGAGCAGGTGGGGACGCCAGTTCTTCGCGTCATCCGCTCCCCGCAGCCGGAACAGGCCCGCCCGGGTGAGCGCCATCCACAGCCCGCGCCGGACGTCGCCCCACGCCGCCTGCACCTCGCGCCGCTCCAGCCACAGGTAGATGCCGGCCACGATGATCATCGCCGCCACGGTCGCGACCGCGTTGATCAGGAACATCACCACCAGGCAACCCACGGCCCCGATCGCCGACAGGTACCACGGCACCTTGAACCGCGGCCGGAAGGACGGACTGCCGAGCGCCCGCTCGAGTCCGGCCGAGATGTTGAGCACTCCGTACGTGGTGAGGAAGAACATCGTGAGGACCGGCGCGATGATGTTCAGGTTTCCGAACGCCACGGCGACGAGCGCGATCCCGAGGGTGACCACGGTGCCCGCCCTGGGCGTGTCCTCGGGGCCGCTGCCCCGGCCCAGCCAGCGCAGCGGCTCGGGCAGCACTCCGTCCCGCGCCAGGGCCTGCAGCACACGCGGTGCGCCGAGAATCGATCCCACCGCGCTGGACAGGGTCGCCCCCCACACACCGAGCAGGATCGCGTCGCCCCACAACGCCATTCGCCGCATGATCAGCGGATCGTGAATCAGGCTGGCCGAGTCCGCCCGGATCGCCAGGAAGATCGGGAGGATCATGTAGATCGCGTAGCCGACACCGACCGCCGCCAGCGTGCCCCGGGGAATCGAACGCCCCGGGTGCCGGAGGTCACCCGACATGTTCACGCCCGCCATGATCCCGGTCACCGCCGGGAAGAACACGGCGAACACGACCCAGAAGTCCTGCTTCGGCACGTCCCGGATCGGGACCGTGACCGCATCCGGCGGTCCCACCGAATGTCCGAGCACGAACGACAGGAGGGATATCGCGATCGCGGCCATGATGAAGTACTGGGCCCGGATCGCCACCTTCGCCGAGCGAACGGCCAGCAGCGCCACGAGCACCGTGGTCACGAGACCGACGGGCTTCTCGGGCAGGACGGGGAACGCGCGCGCCACGCTCTCGGCGAAGCCCACCGTGTAAAGAGCCACGGAAAGCGCCTGCGCGAAGAACAGCGGTATCCCGACCGCCCCCCCCGTCTCGATGCCCAGAGAACGGCTGACCATGTAGTAGGCGCCGCCCACCCGCACCCGCTGGTCCGTGGCGATCGCCGAAATCGACAACGCCGTCAGAAAGGTGATCGAAGTGGAGATCGTGACGATCAGCAGCGTCGCGGGAAGGCCCACGTTTCCCACCACCCAGCCGAAGCGCAGATACATGATCACGCCGAGGATCGTCAGGAGCGACGGCGTGAACACGCCTCCGAACGTCCCGAGCCCGGCGCCTCGTCCGGGAGTCACCTCCTGGGCGGCCGGCGGCCGTGCCGTGGCCGGTTCGGAAGCGCGGTGGGAATCGCGGGGGCCGCGCGGGGAGATCATAGGCCGGAATGCATAACCGCGGGCCGTGCCGGTGTCGAGGGCGGTCAGCGGGCGCTAGACTCGGTTCGAGGGGCGCGCCGCCCGCCCATCGCTCCCGGCCGGCACCTGCCCCACGACTCTGACCCGCGGACGGAGGAAGTCGATGGAACGCTGTGCCTGGCTGGGCGACGACCCCCGGATGATGGCCTACCATGACGACGAGTGGGGCGTGCCGCTGCACGAAGATCGCCGTCACTTCGAGTTCCTGGTGCTGGACGCGTTCCAGGCCGGCCTGAGCTGGCGCACCGTCCTCCACAAGCGCGAGAACTTCCGCCGTGCCTTCGACGACTTCGACCCCGAGAAGATCGTCCGCTACGACGAGCGGGACCGCACCCGACTGCTGGCCGACGCCGGGATCATCCGCAACCGTCAGAAGGTGGATGCCACGATCGGAAACGCCCGCGCCTTCCTCGATCTGCAGGACCGGGAAGGCGGTTTCGACGGCTGGATCTGGCAGTTCACGGGGGGCGAGACGCTGCAGAACGCCTGGACCGAACTGTCGGACCTCCCCGCGAAGACCCCTGAGGCGGAGGCAATGAGCAAGGCGCTGAAGGCCGAGGGATTCCGCTTCGTCGGTCCGACGATCTGCTACGCCTACATGCAGGCCGCCGGGATGGTGAACGACCACGTCACCCGCTGCTTCCGCTGGACAGAGCTCGGCGGAGGCGCATGAGGTGGCCGGCGTGAGCGGATCCGGGGGCCTTCGGGCCCGCATCGGCCTGGTTCTCGGGGCGCTCCTCTTCGGCCTGCTCCTCGTGCTGCCGGCCCCGGCCGGTCTGTCCGACGCCGCCTGGCGAACCGCATCCGTCGGCCTGCTGATGGCGATCTGGTGGATCACCGAACCGATCCCGATTCCCGCCACCGCGTTGCTCCCGCTGGCCCTCTTTCCGGCGCTCGGGATCGGCTCGATCGGCCAGGCGGCGTCCCCGTTCGCCAACCCCCTGATCTATCTCTTCCTCGGCGGATTCCTGCTCGCCCAGGCGATGCAGGACGTAGGTCTTCCCCGGCGTATCGCGCTCGAAGGTGTCCGGCTCTTCGGCACCCGGCCCGGGTCGGTGATCGCCGGCGTCATGGGCGCCTCGGCCGTTCTCAGCATGTGGGTCAGCAACACGGCCACCGCGCTGATGATGCTGCCGCTCGGCCTGTCGCTGATCGAGCTGCTGCCTGGCGACCGCGACGATCCGGACCGCCGCCGGTTCGGCATCGCGCTCATGCTGGGGATCGCTTACGCCTGCAGCATCGGCGGCATGGCGACGCTGATCGGCACTCCGCCCAACGCCTTCCTCGCCGGGTTCATGCTCGAGACGTACGGTGTGTCCATCGGATTCGCGCAGTGGATGTTGGTCGGGGTGCCACTCGTCCTCGCGGGACTGCCGCTCACCTGGTTCATCCTCACGCGGATCGTGTATCCCGTCCCGCGCGCCGAGATTCCCGGCGGAAAGGCACTGCTCGACGAACGGCGGGCCGCGCTCGGCCCCCTCCGCCGGTCCGAGAAGCGGGTGGCGGTGGTCCTGGGGTTCACGGCGCTGGCATGGATCACGCGCCCGCTGTTCCAGGACTGGATCCCGGGTCTGAGCGACGCGGGGATCTCGATCGGGGCCGCGATCGTCCTGTTCCTCGTCCCGGCTGGCGAGCCCGACGGACGGCGGCTCCTCACCTGGAAGCAGGCCGAAGCCATACCGTGGGGAGTGCTGGTTCTGGTCGGGGGTGGACTCAGCCTCGCTGCGGCGATCGGAAGCACCGGGCTGGGCGACTGGCTGGGCAGCCAGATGGAATCGATCTCCCACTGGCCGCTGCTGCTGCTCCTGGCGACGGTGGTTGCCTTCGTCATCCTGCTTACAGAGCTCACAAGCAACACGGCCACGGCCGCGACTTTCCTGCCCGTGCTCGGCGCCCTCGCGATCGTGATCGGGCAGGATCCGCTGCTTCTCGCGGTTCCGGCCGCCATCGCGGCCAGCGGCGCGTTCATGCTGCCCGTCGCCACGCCTCCCAACGCGATCGTGTACGGAAGCGGCGCCCTGGAAATTCCCGACATGGTTCGGGCCGGGGTGTGGATCAACCTGCTGTTCACCCTGCTGATCACCGCGGCTGCGCGGATTCTCGTGCCGATCGTATTCGGAGTCTGACCTGGCGGACGTACCGCGGACGACCGAGTGACCGAACCGGCGTCGCCTCGATGGGGGACCCTCTCCCTGTACAGCTGTACAGGTGGAGACCGCGCGGCGAGCATGCCGGACACAGGATCTTTGTTCGGATCCTGCACGTACTGACGACAACGAAATCGGCTCCGGACACCTGACGCCCGGGCGTCGCGAAGTGTAACTCGCTGTCATGATTATTGTTACGCCGGTTGTGCGTGACGTGAGAACGTTCGTGGAACGACCCGTGCCTCTATGAGCGGGGATTCGAGGCTGTGTCGCGCCGCGGCCGGTACACTGAAGAGATGAATGGGTTTTTGAAGGGAGTTGCGAGTATGGACAGAAGCGCAATTTCAAAGCTGTCGTGGATGATGATCGCGGTGGCTGTGCCCCTGGCGGCATGCGGAGACGACGATCCGGCAGGCCC
>Ga0209536_100017299_pt1 | contig 10217 bp, 9 predicted proteins | sample DeeMarSeWOR28_12_FD_187461 | JGI IMG/M metagenome (GOLD analysis project Ga0209536, IMG submission 187461) | Marine sediment microbial communities from White Oak River estuary, North Carolina - WOR-2-8_12 (SPAdes) (version 2) | ecosystem: Environmental > Aquatic > Marine > Intertidal zone >... | reverse complement strand
CCGCGGGGGCGCGGGGTCGCCGCCGCGATCCGAGCCGCGCTCGACGATGCGGGCGCCACAGAAGCAGAAATAGGGTACTTCAACGCGCACGGCACGGGTACGGTGGCCAATGACACCGCCGAATGGTGCGCGGTCCAAGCGGTGTTCGGCACGGAGCTCGGCGAGTCGCTTCCGCTCAGCTCGAGCAAGGGGCACCTAGGTCATGCGCAGAGCGCCGCGGGCGTGTTGGAGGTGATCACCACGCTCGAGTGCATGGAAGCTGGCTTGGCGCCGACGACGGCGGGCTTTGAAGCACCGCGTCCCGGCGGGCCGCCGAATCCGGTCGGCTCGACGCGACCGAAGCCACTCGTTTACGAGCTTGCGCTCTCCAGCAACTCTGCGTTCGGCGGGAGCAACTGCGCGCTCGTATTCGGCCACGACAGGCCCGGCGTGACGATCGCGGGACGGGGGAGGCGCATTTTCTTGAGCGGCGCTGCAGCGCTATGTGCAGGCGTGAATCACATTTCCGAGCTCGCGTCGATCTACGAAGCCGAGGTTGCGCCGTTGGACACGGATCTCGACGTCGACTTGGCCGCCGAGCTTCCTCGCCTCGATGTCCGCGGGATCGACCGGGCGGCTGAGCTCCTCACTACGGTGACTGCGAGAGCTCTGTCGGACGCGGGCGTACGACTGCGGGGAAAGACCCGTGAGCGCACCGGGCTGATCGCCGGGGCGTTGCGAGCCTCGCCAGACAGCCTCCATCGCTTCCGTACAAGCCTCCTGGAGCGCGGCATCGCCAAGCCCGATGCGACCGCATTCGCGCAGGTGCTTCCGAGCGCCGCACAAAGCGCGTGCGCCAAAGCGCTCGATCTCCGCGGTCCGCAAAGCACGATTACCATTGGCGAGGGGAGCGGCCTGATGGCCGCTGTGATGTCGGCGTGGATGCTCCGGCGGCGCCAGGACGCCGACCGCATGATCGCTGCCGCCGTCGACGTGACGTCTCCCACATCTTCCAAAGGCGCGCTAGCCGATGCCGCGTGCGCGTTGGTCCTTTGCACCTCGCCTACCGAAGTGGAGGTGGTCGGGATCGGGTTGGCGGGCCCGGACCGTCTGAGCGACGCGATCGCCGAGGCGCGACGCAGATGGGGATCGCAACGGGCCCCCGAGCTGTTCATCGAGGGTCCGGATCCCTTCGGTGGCATGCCCTCGACGTCCTCGGCGTTTGCGCTGGCGCATGCGCTGAGCGCGTTGCGTCGAGGCTTTGCTCGAAGCGCGCTCATTGCGAGCGGGGGGGCGACCGCAAGCGTGGCGATGATACTCACTTCAAGCGAGGGAGCCGATGACGAATAATCTCTCCAACTACGTTGCGGGCCGCGAGGCGGTTCTCGATCGCGTTCGACATTTGCTCCGCGACACGATGAAGCTGAGGCTCGAGCCCGCGGCCATCGATCCCGACGCGCCGTTGTTTGGGACCGGTCTCGGCATGGATTCGGTCGATGCAGTCGAGCTCGTGGTGCAGCTCGACGCGATGTTTGGGCTACAGCTCAGCGGTTCCCCGTTCGTTTCTTCGAACATGCGCACGGTCAACACGATCGTCGATGCGATCATGGAGCTAGCCGATGAGCCTTGAAGACGAGTACAGATTCGTCCGTCATAGCGCGGCGATCAGCCGAATGGATCACGTGTGCTGCGTGCGAATCGAGGGCGAAGACGCGACGGAAGCGGTGGACGCGATTTGCTCGGGGGACCTTTGGGTTCGAGACGGCCGCATGCGGCAAACCCTCTTTCTCGATGAATCTGGTCAGCCCACCGCGGACGTCTACGTTTGTCCTGACGACGACTCCTGCATCCTGTTGTTCGAGGGCATGACGGTCGAACAGCTTCGCAATTCGATGAGCCGCTACGCCGATCCGGCGCTCGACACTCAAATGGTCGACGTCCGTGCGACGCACGAGCTGATTTCGCTCCACGGCCCATACGCGTGGGAGGTGATGAGCCGATGGCTCACCCCGGACATCATCGGGCTTCCTTATCTGAGCTTTTATCACTTTGATCAAGGGACTTGCTTTCGCGCGGGCAAAACCGGTGAGTACGGATACGACCTGGCCGTGCGCAAGGAGCACGCAGACGGCGCGTGGAAAGATCTGTTGGAGCTGGTGAGCGCCGTAGGAGGCGGCGAGCTCTCTCTCGAGACTCTCGACCTCTGTGCACTCGAAAATGGCTTCTTCTCGGTCCGCCACGGTTCGGTGGAGGGCCTCACGCCGCTCGAGCTCCAGCTGCAATGGCGGGTGTCGGCGAGAAAGCGCTTTCCTGGTGCCGACACAATCGATGCGCGGCGAGCGGAGGGCATGCGTCGGCGTCTGACCTACTTCGTCGCCCGAGATGGCGTCCGCGCCGGCGACGAGGTCTGCAGCCAAGACGGTGAGGTCGGACGGGTGAGAAGCGCCGTTCTCTCTCCGGGTGTTGGCGGCATTGCGGGGACGGCGCTTCTCGACATCTCGGTTGCACATCCGGGCATCGACGCCTTTTGGGCGCGCCATGAGGATGCCAAGCATTCCATCCGAACGGTTTCGAGCCCACTGATTTTCAACCGCAGCCTGCTCGTGGATCCCCACCGCCACACCTACGAGACGCGGGACGAATCATTCGATCCTCCTCTGTGGTTGGGAGCGCCGCCATGAAGCGTTTCGAAGGTCGCCGAGCTCTCGTGACAGGCGCCTCGCGGGGGCTCGGGCGCGACATCGCGCTTCGCTTGGCGAGTGAGGGCGCGTCAGTCTTCGTCGGCTATCGAAATGAGCGAAGGAAGGCGGAGGAGTGCGTGACCGAGTGCGCGGCGTTTGGTGTCGAAGCTGCGCCGCTGTCGTTGGCCCTCGAGGATTTGGCGTCCACGCGAGCTGTCATCGTCGAGCTGCCACCCCTCGATGTGCTCGTCAACAACGCAGCGACCATTCGCGATCGGTTCTTTTTGCTCCAATCCGACGCCGAAGACGCCGACGTGATCGCTACCAATCTGAACGGCACGATGGCATGCATCCGCGCCGCGCTTCCCGGGATGCTTCGCGCCGGTCGCGGTGCGATCGTCAACGTGGCCTCCGTGGCGGGCCTGAGTGGAAGCCCCGGGCAAGCGAGCTACGCGGCGTCGAAAGGTGGCATCATCGCGCTCACTCGAACGCTCGCGCGGGAGCTCGCGGGGCGCGGGGTCCGCGTAAACGCGGTCGCCCCAGGACTCTTCGATGCCGGGATGGCACAGCGCATGGACCACCGCGCACGAGAGGCTCGTTTGGAGTTGCTGCCGATGGGCCGCATGGGCCACTCGGAAGAGCTCGCAAGCGCGGTCGCGTTCCTGGCCTCGGACGATGCGAGCTACATCACGGGTCAGACGCTCGTCGTCGATGGAGGTATGACGGCATGATCGCCTGGCTCGTGGCAGGGCAGGGCGCGGAGCACCCCGGCATGGGGCTCGAGCTCGCTCGGTCGTATGAGCCCGCGGCCGAGCTTCTAGAGCGAGCAAGCGATGCCGCCGGCAAGGACTTGCGCGAGCTCTCTGCGATAGGCGGCAGGGCGTTGTTGCGCACGGAGTATCTTCAGCCCGCGCTCACAGCCGTGGCGCTCGGTGCTGCATCCTTCCTTCGCGACGAGGGAGTCGAGCCGGTGATGGCGCTCGGACATTCGGCTGGAGAGGTCGGTGCGCTGGCCCTCGCGGGTCACCTGACCTTCGGCGAGGCTTGCGAGCTTTCCGCAAAGCGGGGAGGCGCGATGGCGGCGGCGGCGAAGGCCAGGCCGGGCGGCATGGCGACCGTCCGAGGCTCTGAGGTCGACGTGCGGGACGTGGTCGGGCAGGGGGCCAAGGCGGGCGCGATTTTCGTTGCCGGGCAGACTACCTCGGACACTTACCTCGTCACCGGGGAGCGTGCGGCTCTTCGGTCGGCTGCCGCCATGCACGGCGTGTCTCCGCTTCCCGTGTCCGGGCCCTGGCATTCCCCTCTGATGGAGGACGCCGCTCGGGCGCTGCGACCAAGCGCGGCGTCGGTCATCGCGGATGCCAGCGGAGCGGCCAGCTGGTTGAGCAACGAAACCGCCGAACCGGGTCTCCGAGACGCCGAGGGGACCGTCGAGTTGCTCTTGGCGCAGCTCACCCGACCGATGAAGCTTCACCAGTCGATCGAATTCCTGCTCGAACAGGGGGTGACCGACATGGTCGTGCTCGGACCCCATCGCGCGCTGCGCCACGTCGTGATGCACCACCTCGACGAGCGGCCGCAAGTCCGAGTTCATGGCAGCTCTTCCCTTGAGGAGCTACGCACCATCGTCGAGGAGCTCGCATGACTGAAACCGACCGCGAACAGCGCAGCCTGGGCGCCAACGTCGTCCGACACCTGCTGCCACACCGACGACCTTTTCTCTTCGTCGATCGGATCAAGCGGTATCGCCTCGGGGATGCCCGAAGCATCGAGGCCGCGCTCCAGGTCTCTTCCAGCCACCCAGTCTTCGACGGCCATTTCCCGCACTGGGCGATCTGGCCGGGCGTGTATCTCGTCGAGGGCCTGGGCCAGACGACCCAGTTGCTCGCGACGCTCGATGCGATTCGGCGCGCGGGCGGGGAGCGGCGGGACGAGATGCTCGGCCTCAGAACATTACACGCGCTCGATGCGGCGTACGCGCTTCGGCCCGGTCCGGGACCCACGGAGGAGGGTTTGGCGCTCCTCGAAGAGATCGCGAAGTCTCCGATTGTCGGGCTCGCGAGCCGCATCGATGTGCGGTTTCTGGAGCCTGTGCTGCCGGGTTGCCGGATCGACTATCGCGCGGACTGGACGCTCGATCGAAACGGCGTTTTCGGGTTCGAGGTCGAGGCGTCGGTCGCGGGCCGCCCGGTCGTGCGCGGCGAGCTCGGCGCGAGCATCAACACCCGGATTCCTCGGAGTTAGCTCGATGCGCCGCTGGATCCACGCGACACTTACGTACGGAACGTTCCCGCTCGTGTTCGGTGGCGCGATGACAGTAGCCATCGTGGGCATGGATCGCGGTTGGGATCCGGTGATCACCGCGATGCTGCTGACGGCCGCCGTCGTGCTGGCCCTTCTCGCGCTCGAGCGCATCCATCCCTATCAAGAGGAGTGGCTTCACAGCCACGGCGACATTCGCACCGACCTGATTCACAACTTCGTCAACTTCTGGATTCCGGAGGTCTACACGGTGCTATTCGTGGGTGGGTTCACGGTTGCGGGTGCATGGCTCTCGTCGACGCTGGGCGTGAGTCTTTGGCCGTCCGAGTGGCCGTTGGTGGCCCAGCTTCTGCTGGCTCTCCTGATCGGCGAGTTCGGCACCTATTGGATCCACCGCTTGATGCACGAAAGTGAATTCCTCTGGCGTTTTCACGCGCCGCATCACAGCGCCCCGCGGCTCTACTGGCTCAATGCCGGGCGCTTTCATCCGCTCGACTTGTTTGCCCAGCAGTTCCTCGCGATTACGCCGCTCGTGATTCTCGGCGCGGACACGCGTGTCATCGCCCTGCATACACTCTTCACAGCGATTCACGGTCTGTTCCAGCACGCCAACGTCGACATCCGTCTCGGTCCGCTCAACTGGTTCTTCTCCATGGCGGAGCTCCATCGCTGGCATCACTCGAAGAGGCTCGACGAGGCGAACACGAACTACGGCGCCAATCTCATCCTCTGGGACATCGTGTTCGGCTCCCGATTCTTGCCGAGCGATCGGGAGCCGCCGAAGGAGATCGGGATCGAGGCTTTGCCAAACTTCCCGGCGGGCTACTGGGCGCACATTCTCACGCCGCTCCGTTGGAACAAGGTCGAGGAATCTTCTCGGGCCAGGTGAGCAAAGGATGTCCGCGGTGCCCCAGCATGCTATGGCAGCCGCGATGACGCGCTACGATCCGGCCGCGATTGAGCCGAAATGGCAGGCCTACTGGGACGACGATGACACCTTTCGAACGCCCGGGGGCGCGGACGGCCCGAAGAGCTACATCCTCGACATGTTCCCGTACCCCTCGGGTTCGGGGCTCCACGTCGGTCATCCGGAGGGCTACACGGCGACGGACATCATGGCGCGCTACCGTCGGGCCACCGGCTACGACGTGCTCCACCCGATGGGGTGGGATGCGTTTGGTCTGCCTGCGGAGCAACACGCGATCTTGACCGGCACGCACCCACGGGAGACCACGGTGCAGAACATAGAGACGTTCAAGCGCCAGCTCAAGATGCTCGGGTTCAGTTACGACTGGTCGCGCGAGATCGACACGACGTCCCCGGACTACGTTCGGTGGACGCAGTGGATCTTCCTTCAGCTCTTCAAACGAGGCCTCGCATATCAGAACGAAGTGCCGGTGAATTGGTGTCCCGCGCTCGGGACGGTGCTTGCCAACGAGGAGGTGATCAACGGGCTGAGCGAGCGGGGAGGCCACCCGGTCGAGCGGGTGCCACTTCGCCAATGGGTGCTCAAGATCACGGCCTACGCGGACCGGCTTCTCACTGACCTCGATGACGTCGAGTGGCCGAACAGTACGCGGATCATGCAGCAGGAGTGGATAGGCCGGTCCGAGGGCGCGGAGGTTCTCTTCGACGTGGTGGGTCATGACGCGTCGATCGAGGTGTACACGACCCGACCCGATACGTTGTTCGGCGCGACGTTCATGGTGCTGGCTCCCGAGCATCCGCTGGTCGAGCAGATCACGACCGTCGACCAGCACGACGAGGTGACCGCGTACGTCGAGCAGGCGAAGAACAAGAGCGAGCGCGATCGCCAAGCGAGCAAGGAAAAGACCGGGGTGTTCACCGGCGGGCTCGCGATCAATCCGGTCAATGGGGCCGAGGTGCCGGTCTACATTGCCGACTACGTGCTCTGGGGTTACGGCACCGGTGCCATCATGGCCGTTCCTGCGCACGACGAGCGCGACTTCGAGTTTGCGACGGCGTACGGCATTCCGATCATCGAGGTGGTCAGCGAGACAGGAACGCCAAGCGACACGCCGCTCACCGAGGCGATGGTCGAGCCAGGCGTTGCGGTGAACTCCGGGAAGTACGACGGTCTGGCCACCGAGGAGTTCAAGAAGCGCATCGCCGAGGATCTCGCGGAGGCGGGGAAGGGTAAGGCCCGAGTCGAGTACAAGCTGCGAGACTGGATCTTCTCGCGGCAGCGCTATTGGGGCGAGCCGATCCCGATTTATTTTCCGGTCGATACGGACGGCGATCCGCGGGCCGGTGCCGAGTTCACGATTCGCTATGACGAGCCGATTGCCGTCGACGAGAGCGCCCTGCCGCTACGGCTTCCCGAGCTCGACGACTACAAGCCCGGGGAAGACCCGGCAGGCGTGTTGGCCCGAGCGACGGACTGGCGCTTCTTCCAAAAGGACGGGCGCTGGTTCGCACGCGAAACGAACACGATGCCGCAATGGGCGGGCTCGTGCTGGTACTATCTGCGCTTCATCGACCCACGGAACGAAGAGGTGATATGCGCGCCCGAGCTCGCCAAACGATGGCTTCCGGTCGATCTGTACGTGGGCGGTGCGGAGCACGCCGTGTTGCACCTCTTGTACGCGCGCTTTTGGCACAAGGTGCTCTTCGATGAGGGAGTGGTGCCGACCAAGGAGCCGTTCAAGAAGCTCGTGCATCAGGGCATGATCCTCGGGGAGGGTGGCCAGAAGATGAGCAAGTCGCGGGGCAATGTCGTCAACCCGGATGACATCGTCGAGGAGTTCGGGGCCGACTCCATGCGCGTCTACGAGATGTTCATGGGCCCCCTCGAGGCCACGAAGCCTTGGAGTACGAGCTCCATTGCAGGTGTCCGCCGCTTTCTCGATCGCGTGTACGCCGTGACGACGCGCGCCGACGCAGAGGCAAAGCTGGACCCGGCGCTGATGCGCTTGCTGCACCAAACGATCCGCAAGGTCACGGACGACATCGAAGCCATGCGCTTCAACACCGCCATCAGCGCGATGATGGTGCTCAGCAACGAGCTGATGAAGCTCGAGCAGGTTCCGAGCGAAGCACTCGAGGTGCTCGCAAAGCTCTTGCACCCGTTCGCGCCGCACCTCGGTGAGGAGCTCTGGCAGATGCTCGGCCACGGGCCTAGCATCCAGCATCAGCCTTGGCCGAAGCACGACCCGGCCCTGTGCGAGGAAGACGAGGTCGAAGTACCCGTTCAAATCAACGGCAAGGTTCGAGGAAGAATCACCCTTCCCAAGGACGCCAGCCAGGAGCAAGCGCTCGCCGCCGCCAAGGAGGCGCTCAGCGGCCACCTCGAGGGCAAGACCCTCCGCAAGACCATCTGGGTCCCCAACAAGATCCTCAATTTGATCCTCTAGGGGACACTCTCCACTGTCCTAAACGACTGAAATCAAAGGGAACCCACGCGAAAGATCGCAATGCTGTCCGCTACCCAGCGGCCCGAGAACGATTCGGCCGCGTGGGCGCCCCACCTTTCGGGGGTGAGGGGTCTCGTCGCATCGGCTCCCACTCGTCTCGTCTTAGGCACTCCGCGATCCATTGCCGGTACGCGGCCGTGCGCTCGTTTGGACCGCGACCTAGTCGTTGATACCAGTCAGTGGGCGACCAGATGGTGTGGAGTCCAGCTGCACAATATGCGCCGGAGTGAACCCGTGCGGTCGACCAAGTGTACGCCTCGACGTCATCAACAAGGCCCGCGCGCACAGGATTGAGGTCGATGTAGGCGGTCGCGATCGCGAGATGCGACTCCGACTCGATGGGCTTGGAATAGTATCGCTGTTCGAAGAGCTTGCCTGTGCTTGAGTATCGCCTGTTCCTGACCTGTGCGTAGCGCTGCGCGATGCGCTTGACGAAAGCGCCGAGGGCAGAGGCATCCAAGGGAGTCAGCAGGAGGTGGACGTGATTGTGCATCAAGCAGAGCGCGTTCACTTCGATCGAGCAGCGCCTCAGGCCATCGCCGAGCAGCCAGATGAAGAACTTGTAGTCCCTGGGGTAGGAGAAGAGACGCCTTCGGTTGTTGCCACGCATGACGACATGGTGCGCCACACCTTCGAGAACCTGCCGCGCTCTTCTTGGCATGCCCGCTCATCGGCCGCTTGGCAGAGATGTTGCGTCGTTGCGATCTTTGGAGCGCGAACTTCGTGGTTCCGAGGGGTTAGAGGGGTGGAGAGTGTCCCCTAGCGGGCGGCGCCGCGCTTGAGCTCCGTGAGGACGAGCTTCGCGACGGACTTGAGGGTTTCGAAGACGCCTTCACCCGTCGTGGCGACCGCGGAAAAGTCCGGGACGTTGCCAGTGTTGAGCATCTGGCGCAGCTCTTCGACCGGCGACACCGCCGGCATGTCTCGCTTGTTGTACTGGATGACGTACGGGAGCGTGTCGAGGTTGTAGCCCTGCTCGGCCAGGTTGGTGCGCAAGTTGTCCATCGACTCGATGTTCGCTTCCGCGCGGAGCATCTGCGAGTCGGCGACGAATACCACGCCGTCGACGCCCTTGAGGATCAGTTTCCGGCTGGCGTCGTAGAACACCTGGCCCGGCACCGTGTACAGATGGAAGCGCGTCTTGAAGCCTCGGATTTCACCGATCTCGAGTGGCAGGAAGTCGAAGAAGAGCGTTCGCTCGGTCTCGGTCGCGAGCGAGATCATCTTGCCTTTCGCATCCGGGTTGGTGCGATTGTAGATGTACTGCAGGTTGGTCGTTTTGCCGCATAGACCCGGACCGTAGTAGACGATCTTGCAGTTGATCTCGCGCGACAGATAGTTGATGAAAGACATCCCCCCAGGCCTCTCCTAGTCAATCATTGAATAAGTTGTCGATGTCGTCATCGGTTATTTCCGTAAACGGCGACGCTCGGAACGGGTCCTGCGCTTTCGCCATGACCATCTCGAAGATCCGCGTGAGTTGTTCATTCGCCCGCTTCACCCGCAATCGCACCAAGCCCAAGCTTGTCCGATTGTCGAAGATCACGACAAGAATCACGCGACCGCTCACCACCTGAATGTGCACGTTCTGCCGAACGCCCTCGTGATACTGAGTCGCGAACTCCTGCTCTCGCAGGAGCTGCGCAATCCCTCCCGTGGCGGCAATATTACCCGCAGCCAGCGAGGCCAGGGAAGTCGTATCGAGGTCGGCGGTGTCCCCGGAGCCGGCGATGAGCTGGCCGTTCTTGTCGACGACGAACACCACGCGCGCGTTCGCATCCTGGACCAGCCGATCGGTCACGGCCTGGACCTGGGCAAACTCCTCCTCGTACATCACCATCTGGGGGCTTGCCATCGTATC
>Ga0209536_100017298_pt1 | contig 10217 bp, 10 predicted proteins | sample DeeMarSeWOR28_12_FD_187461 | JGI IMG/M metagenome (GOLD analysis project Ga0209536, IMG submission 187461) | Marine sediment microbial communities from White Oak River estuary, North Carolina - WOR-2-8_12 (SPAdes) (version 2) | ecosystem: Environmental > Aquatic > Marine > Intertidal zone >... | reverse complement strand
CGATCGCCGGCTGTGAGCTGAAGCTTGCGGCAGATTCGATCGTATTTGGCCTCGGATGCCTCTTTGAGGGTGCTGTCCTCCCGCTCGAATATGCCGCAGGAATACGTCATGGTTTCATCGAGAAACAGACTGTAAAAATCATTGCCCAGATCATAGTGGGCCAGGATGTTCTTGCGGCTGCCGATTTTGGTATTCTTTCTGACAAAATGATAGAGTTTGTAAAACGGGGCCGTCAGGCGCGCCAATCCCTTTTCCATGTCTTCAAAGGCTTTTTGGTTCAGGGCCAGGATGCGTATAACCGTCGTCAGGTCGGCCGCAGACCACAATCCCTCCATATAGGCCTCGGCTGCGCCGATGCTGCCGCCAAAAAAGATGCGTGCATAGAAGCGGAAATGATGGACGGTGATGACGGCCCGCAAGGGAAACCGGTCCGAATCCTCTCCGAAACGATAGTGCCGGTCTTCCTCGACCAGGGTGACCCTGCCGTAAAGCAACCGCTTGAGCAGCGCAAATACCGCACGGCGGGCGATGCGGTCCAGGCGCTGTTCTTTCAGGGCATCTAAATCGGGGGGCTCAGCGGGAATGATAAATTCGGTCATTTAGGATCCCTTTCATCGCCGGCTGCTCTTTTTTCTCGGGTGGGTAAAAAAAGGCGTTCTTTTCAAGATCAGACGCAACGCCTGCCAGTAAATCATGGCGATCACTTTTCCGGTCATCATTGGATAGCGAACGAGCACCCGTGTCAAATACGGTCGCGTAATTTCCCGGCGGACAAGCGAAAGGCTGGCGTCAAAAAGCTTTTGCCCTTGCTGAAAATCGATCATGTGCACCCGCAGGGACTTACCCGGCTCGCGAAAGCGCCAATCATAGTGAATGTCCATACCGATAAACGGCGAAACATGAAAGGACTTGGCCATCTGATGACGGCGCCAGTATTGAAGGGGATGCTCATTTTGCTGGGCACCTAAAACATAGCAATGGCGCTCCCCCCAGGGCGTATTATGAATTTCCACGACGATGGTTTCAACTCCGGTATCCGCCGGATCATAGCAATAATAGAAACTGGCCGGGTTGAAACAATGGCCGAAATATCTCAAATGGGTCAGCAGGCGAACCGGACCGTTTGGCCGCCTGCCGAGGCGGTCTTCAACCAGATCCCGCACCGCCTGGTCCAGCGGAATCGCCGGGTCCCCGAAGTGATCCCGGCGGCGAAAGCAGGCAATATTGAACCGCTCGTAAGACCACAACGGGTGAATATCGAACAGGGTCGGCAATTCGGCCAAATCGAGAAACATGAAAAACAGGCGATATCGAAACATGTTCGGCCGCGGCGCAAAGCGCCGGTGCCGGATGGTCCCCTCATATATGCAGCTATGCATGGTTACCTGCTAAACGCCTGAAAAACCTGTAATGCCTAAATTTCCTGAAGTGCTTGAAATGGCTAGACTTAAGGGCCTTTGTCTAATTAAGATATAATTTCCAAAATTTTAGCGCATTTTAGGCATTTTAAATTTTAGTTCATTTATTAGACCTAAATATGACACCCAACAAATCCAATACCGCGACTTTGATTACCTGTTCTTTCATCTATAACCCCTTGCCGAAGTGCCGGCATACCTCCAGCGCACTGACCACCCCGTCCTCATGAAACCCATATCCCCAGTAGGCGCCGGCGAAATAGGTGCGATTGACGCCGTTTATTTCACGATGATCGTGTCTGGCTCTCAGACTCTCCGGGTTGTAGACCGGATGATGATACACTATCTCCTGGAAAATTTTGTCCGGACTGACGGCTTTGGCCAAATTCAGCGAAACACAAAGTTCCTTCGGTGCGCCGATGCGCTGCAGGATGTTCATGTCGTAAGTGAGGGCGACCCGGCCGAGATCTTCTTTCGGTATATGATAATTCCAGCTGGCCCATGCGGCTTTTTTGCTGGGAAGCAGGGATTCGTCGCAGTGCAGCACGGCCAGGTTTTCCTGGTAGGGGATGGCGCCCAGGATGTTCTTCTCGGCATCCGAGGGATCCTCCAGCAAGGCCAGGGCCTGGTCGCTGTGTGTGGCAATCACCACCTGATCGAATTTTTCCGCCGCCTGGTTTGGGGGTTGAACTTCAACATAGTCCGGCTGCCGTCGAACCGCTGCGACCGGGCAGTTCAACCGGATTCGATCGGCATAGGGATGCGTGATCGGTTTAATGTACTGCCGCGACCGGCCTTTTATCGTGAGCCACTGGGGCTGGTCTTTGACATTCAGAAACCCGTGATTTTTAAAAAACTGGACGAAATAGCGCGCAGGGAATTCATTGAACTTGACCGGATCGGCCGACCAGATGGCCGCTCCCATGGGAATAATGAAATGCTCGACAAATGCCTGTGAATACCCTTTAGCGGTCAGAAATGCCGTGAGCGTCAGTTCATAATCATCTGATTTCAGCAATTCCCCGGAATCCCTTTTGAAGCGCACGGCATCCCAAAGCATCCGGTAAAAGGACGGCCGCAGCAGGTTGCGTCGCTGGATGAAAAGGGAATTCAGTGTGCTGGGGCTGAATTCCAGACCGGTTTTCTCGCACTGCACACTGAAGCTCATGAGTGAGTCTTGCCAGCCCACGCCCAGGCGCTTCATCAGCTTGACGAAATTCGGATAGGTTTTTTCGTTAAAAACGATAAACCCCGTATCCACCGCGTACTGCCGGCCATTCAGGGTCACGTCCACGGTATTCGTGTGCCCGCCGATATAGCTGTTGGCCTCATATACGACGACCTCGTTATCTTCGCTGAGCAAAAAGGCCGACGTCATGCCGGAAATACCGGTACCGATGATGGCGATTCGCATTTTGTAACCTCCGGCGGGTTTTCCAATACCCGCCCGGTTATCCGTGGGTTGCGGTTTAAGCCTCGATCCGATTCCGGTGGCGGACGTGCTCGGGGACCGGACGCAGATCGCTGACGATACCCAGCCAGGACAGCAGAACCAGCAGATAATAGGTGATGTCCAGTTCCCACCAGAAAAACCCTTGACGGGCGGATACGGCATAATGATGATGATTGTTGTGCCACCCTTCTCCCAAGGTGATCAGGGCGAGCAGGGCATTGTTGCGGCTGGTATCGGCGGTGTTGTAGCGCCGGCTGCCGATCATATGATCCAATGAATTGATCGTCAAGGTCGCGTGCAGCAACACGGCGGTGGAAATAAAAAATCCCCAAATCAACATTTGCAAGCCATTGGTCCCCAGCCGGGGCGCAAAACGCGCGAGGATATCACCGAAAAGGTACAAAGCCAATGCCAGCACAATGGGGATAACCGTGTCAAAACGATTCAGCCAGCGCAGTTCCGGAAAGCGGGCCCACTCGGCAACAAACTTATACCGGGTAGGGAAGTTGAACCCGGAAGTCAACCAGCCGATATGACTCCACCAGAAGCCATGGCGAATGGGCGAGTGAACATCCTGCTCCTGATCCGTATAGCGATGATGGTGGCGATGGTGGGCGGCCCACCACAGGGGGCCGCGCTGAACCGACGTATTGCCCAGGGCGCCGAATACAAACTGCCAGAACCGATTGGTCTTGAAGGCCTTATGAGAGAAATAGCGATGGTAAAAGCCGGTGATGGCAAACATGCGTACGAGGTAAAGCAGCAGGGCGGTTGTCAGCGCAGTCCAGCTCCAGCCCACCCAGATCACGCCCAGGCACATCAGGTGCAGGAATATAAACGGAACGATGCGCAACCAGTCAACCTTTTGAGGATGTCCGGTCGGGGCGGACGCCATGCCTGCTTCGGAATCGAACCAGCGGATTACGGCAACAACCGGCGGTAAAGACAAAATCGACTTTATGCATCCAACCATTTTCAAGACTGCCCCTAAAAATACTTTAGATAAACTTAACCATGAATATCAAGCAAAATCAATAGCCCGGTTATCTTATGAAGATTTTTCGGATAAAGTCTAATAGGAATAAAATAATGTTCGGACTCGCTCCGATCGGGTGCCGGCGGATTTGCCCATCGCCATCGGCAAAACCGGTTGCAACTTCCTTGTGGATGATATATCTAGAACGCGTCTCAAAAATACGCCCGACGTCCGATGGCGGTGCCATCTGCCGATTCAAAATGCTCACATGCTACCGTTTATGCTGCGCTTTCTCTCTTGTCCCGCCATAGCTATTTAAGTGAAGGCGGATCAGCAGATGCCTTGCTGAGCACCTTTTTTAATCAGACGCGAACCCAGCTTATGGGCGGGGCCATGGAAACCGGTCCAAAATTTTGAGATAAATTCTATTGAAATACGAGGTCCCGATCGCCGATCAAGGAAATAAATCCCATGAACAACGAGAACGCTTCCAAATTCGATAGTGTGGCACAGCTGAGTTTTTCAGATGAGCTGGCCCGCACCGTTCTCAATTCGCTGTCGGCTCACATCGCGATCCTGGATGAAAACGGCGTCATTTTAGAGACCAACCAGGCCTGGCAAACCTATGCCGTCAAGAACGGCATGCCGGAGACCTACAATCCCATAGGGGTCAATTACCTTGAAATCTGTGACGCGACCACCGGCAATGCAGCCGCGGACGCCGCCAAAGTTTCCCAGGGCGTCCGAGCGGTGATCCGCGGCGACCTGGAAGAGTTCCTGTTCGACTACCCCTGCCATTCAGGGGACGGCCCGCACTGGTACTATATGAGAGCCATCCGCATGGCGGGTCCGGGCCCTGTTCGCCTGGTGGTCAGCCACGAGGAAATTACGGACCTGAAGCTGACCGAAGAAGCCCTGACCAAGAGTCAGGGGGAACTTTATGAGCAAAAGCAAAGCCTTGAGGAAGCCAATATCGCGCTCAAGGTCCTGCTCAAACAGCGCGAGGCGGACAAGGCGGAGCTTGAAAAAAAAGTATTGGCCAACGTCAAAGACCTGGTGCTGCCCTATGTGGAAAAATTAAAGCATTCCCGACTGAAACCCAAGGAAAAGACCCTGGTTGAGATCATTGAGGTGCACCTGAATGATGTGATATCCCCCTTTCTGCAGCGCTTTGCCAATGCCAAACTTTTGCTGACGCCCCAGGAAATGCAGGTGGCCAGTTTGGTCAAGGATGGTAAAACCAGCAAGGAAATCGCCGATATCCTGAATGTTTCCGAAGCCACGATCAATTTTCACCGCAAAAACCTGCGCGTTAAATTCGGTCTGACCCACCAAAAGACCAATCTGAGGTCCTATCTGCTTTCTATTTCTTCCTGAAAATACGCGTTTTTAACTGCACCTGAAACAGCTTTACGCCTTTTCAACACTTTGCTATTAATCAATTTTTATAAAACGTTAATATAATAGGTTTTCACTATCATTCGCCTCTGAATTGTCTCCCGTTGTCTTTTTTAGTTTTGTGCCTATTTTTCTACCTAATCAGGCCTTTATTAATCTCAAATATCATTGGGCGTAGCCGTCGATAGCGCGCCATAGACGAGAAGGGCTGATTTAACATAACTTTTTATTAACGGCAGAAGGGGCAGCGATGAAACAACAAAATCGAATCACCTCAGACAGTGTTGCAGACTTGATATTCCATCTTAAATGGAAAAGCGGGGAGGCCGTACACACCGACGCCTACCAGGCCAACCGGGTGAACATCTGGCGCGATCGGCTTCCGCCGATGCTTTCGGAAACGCTGATGGGCAAGGAAGCCGGCGAAAGATTTCGAGTGTCGCTTGAAGACGGAGAAGCGGTTGCGGCCTTTACTCCAAAGAATCTAATGGATATTCAAAGGACACGCTTCAGGAATCGTTCCGGAACCGATCAAATGGCGGAACCGCGCTTGGGACGCTTTTATCCCAAAGGGCTGTTGCAGGGGATATCGGGGATATTCAAAGCCAATGTGCAGCCCTTCCGGTGTATCGGGCTGAGCAACGGCCACATGACGGCCGATCTTAACCATCCGCTGGCCGGCAAAGATCTCGAGCTTGCCGTTGTCGTGGGAAAGGTTGGGCACAAGAGCGACGAACGGGGAGGAACCAGTGTCGCCTGGATGGAAAGCTTAACCTCCGGGCCCGGCATGCAGGCCCGCTGGCAAAGGCAGCAGACCGATTATCTTTCCGACGGTGCCCTGTCGCGGGATGACAATCATCCCGACGCCGAATTCTACCACAAACCGAGGTTGGTCCAGCACATCGATGACAGCGCGCGCGAAATGGTGAGCAATACCTACGGCCGCTTTTTGACCGACGGGATGCGAGTTCTCGACTTAATGAGCAGCTGGCAGTCGCACATCCCCCCCCGTTTGCATCTCGACCGGCTGACCGGCCTCGGGCTCAATCAAGAAGAGCTGAAAAGAAATTCTCAGCTGAGTGATTTCGTGGTTCACGACCTGAATGCCGATGCCGTACTTCCGTTCGATTCCGGCACATTTGACGCCGTGCTCAACACGGTTTCTATTGAATACCTAATCGATCCTCTGGCAGTTCTTAAAGAGGTTTCGAGGATCCTGCGGCCGGAGGGTTATTTCATCGTCACCTTTTCAAACCGGTGGTTTCCGACCAAGGCCGTTAAGGTCTGGAAGGAAATCCACGAATTCGAGCGCATGGGATTGGTACTGGAATACTTTTTGCGCACGGGCGGTTTTAAAGACCTGCAGACATATTCAATCCGGGGGCTGCCCCGGCCGCACCACGACAAATATTTTCCCGACCTGTTGTATTCCGATCCGGTTTATGCTGTATGGGGAAGGAAACGATAGCAAACTTTCAAAAAGGAGATCCTGTAATGACTCGTAAACTTATCACCTCACTTTTGGGAATCACGGCGTTACTCACGGGCTGTACCGGAATTCCCTCAAACTTGAAACCGGTCACCGGTTTCGAGCCGGACCGGTATTTGGGAAAATGGTATGAAATTGCCCGGCTCGACCATTCCTTTGAACGCAACTTGAGCGATGTCAGTGCGACTTATACCCGAGGGGAAAATGGAGACATACGGGTGAAGAACCGGGGCTTCAATTCCGAAACCGGCGTCTGGAAGCAGATAGACGGGCATGCCCGCTTTTTGGAAGGTGAGGCAGTCGGCAGCCTGAAGGTTTCATTTTTCAGGCCCTTTTACGGCGGCTACCACGTCATTGCTTTGGACCGGCAGGATTACAGCTACGCGATGGTGGCCGGGCCGAGCCGCTCCTATCTCTGGATACTGTCCAGGCGCAAGACGATGGACGAATCCGTTTATAATGATCTGGTGTCCAAAGCCGCTGCCTGGGGCTTTGATACCGCAGGGCTGATCAAAGTCGAGCATGACCGGCCGGATGGATGACTGAAATTAACGGAGAAAAAAATGAAAATCGATACCCCAGAAAGTGCCGAAATGATGAAACCGTGCCCGTCAACGCCCAATTGCGTTTCGTCCATTGACAAAGATACGCAGCATTTTATCGCGCCCCTGCACTATGAAGGGCCCGCCGCAGACGCGTGGCAGCGTCTTCTGGAAGTTCTTTCCACCCTAAAGCGCACGCGAGTCGTGACATCCAAAGGGGACTACATCCATGCCGAATCGGTTTCCGCCGTCATGCGCTTTGTCGATGATCTGGAATTTTTCATTGATACGAATGAAAACGTTATTCACGTTAAATCGGCCTCGCGGGTCGGTTATTCAGACCTGGGAGTCAACCGCCGCAGAGTAGAAAAAATACGCAACCGCTTTAACGAAAGGAAATAAAAATGGCCTCGGATAACAGGACTTATTTCATCGTCCAGGACAAACACGGAGAGAACTATCTTTGCCCCCTGGATAGGGTCGGGGACAGGCACGCCGTCACGGATCGAGAGTTTGATGAGTGCGTCGAAAAAGATTATGCAAGGGGTCAAACAACGGGTGAGCACGATTCGGGGCAAAAATAAACAGCAGCCGATTTTTCCACAGTAACTGAGTTAAATCCAGGGAGGCAGCCGAAACATTCCGGCTGATGCCAATCGATCCTAATGCAAGCAGGATTGTTTTCAGCAATAGTGTGTTAAACATCGCCATTTCATTCCTTATGGGAGGTTCGTATGGATATTTTCTTTTATGTAAAACTCTATGTGCTGACTGTACCTATATTCTTTATTATCGATTTACTATGGCTCGGGGTTGTCGCCAGAGGATTCTACCGGCGTCAGCTTGACTTCATTTTAAGCCCCCAGGTCAATTGGGCAGCCGCCGTCGTATTTTATTTGATCTATATTGCGGGCATCCTCTTCTTTGCCGTTCGGCCGGCAATGACCAACAATTCATGGGGTCAAGCCGCAGTTCTGGGCGCTCTGTTCGGATTTTTCACTTATGCAACTTACGATTTGACGAATCTGGCCACCATCAAAAATTGGCCCCTGATTATCGTTGTGGTCGACATCATATGGGGGGTGTGTCTTTGCACCCTTGTCTCGCTCTCGAGCTTCGCAATTTCGAAGTGGCTGGCCTGATCCAGTCGACATTTCACGAGGGCCTTGAACTTCGCTATTCTCGCATCAGCCGCGCTCGGGGCTTTATCGCCGTTTTGCAGCTGATGCAGTGGCGGCCTCCCGGTGTCGCCTTCATGCGTCTGATCGTAATGTCATAACCGCAGCGCGTGCACGTGCCGTACTCACCGCTGGCCGTGTCCGCCAGCGCCTGCTCGATTAACCTGATTCGAGGATTTTTTTTATCACAAATATCCTTAGAACACTCCCGGTCAATGAAGCCGGAGGCCCGGTCAATCAGGTCAGGCCAGATGTCATTGAGATGCCTCTAACCGTCCAAATTACAATCCGCACCGCTCTGCAGCGCCTCCAGTTCCCGTACCTACCGCCTCTTGAAATAATTTAAATTTCTCTTGTTCATCGACAGGGCGATCCCCTGTTCCTTTCACAACAAAGGCCGCGTGATAAACAGATATGACCCGCTCCCGCATTTGGCTTTATACCATTGATTCCAGGCGCAGCTGCTGCGAACGCCAGAGATTGTTCTCATTGGCGAAGGCTTCGATGTTCTTGTTGCTCAAATGGTGCACAAAGGCAATGTCCTCCATGGCCAGTTCCTCCTCTCCCATCTTGGTATGGAGCGCGGCACGGCTGTGGTAGGCCGCACCATATTCCGGGTCGATTTCGATTGCCCGGGTAAAATCGTTCAGCGCCCCGCCATCGTCTCCCTGCCTTTCCTCGACCAGCCCCCTCAAATGGTAGGCGCGGGCATAATCCGAATCAATATCGATGGCATGATTAAAGTCGGCCAGAGCCTCTTCCAGACGGCCCAATCTCAGATACGCCGCCCCCCGGCTGACGAAAGTCAGCTTGCGTTGAGGGTCCAGTTCAGCGGCTTGAGACAAAATCTCGACGCTGTTTTCAAAATTTTCATTTAGAAATTCATACATCCCGTCATTATAGATCTCATTGGCATTTTTAACGTCGCTCATATCTACCTCCGCTTAAAAAACTTGCCTTAACGGTTTTCGGTGTTGAAATATTTGTTGAATATCAGCCTATCCACCCTCTCCTATTGATCCATGGGGGACTTTTCGCAGACCATCAAGGCTGTAGCCCTGCTCGACCAGAAATTTTAATATTTTCTCGTAGTCCCCATTCGGAATAAAGGGTTTGCGTGCCATAATCCAGACATAATCCCTTTTGGAACGACCAATGACTGTCCGGGAGTAATCCGCATCCAGGTGGATGATCCGGTATTCGGCTTTGAAGGGCCAGACGATCTGATAGTCCCAGACTGCATTGGATTTATTGTCCCTGATAAACCCCCGGTACGTCTTTACTCTCATGGGGCCGTCCAGACCTCCCTGATTGAATTTGTAGGTGACGCCCACGCTACCGTCTTTTTTCAGGTGGTAAGACTCCACAGCATTATAGGCGTCTTTTTCCGTAGACGTCGGTATGCCGGCAATGACATACCAATCACCCATAAAACGCGCCAGGTCCACCCTGTCAACCGTGTGAATCGGCTTCATCGTCTGGCATCCCGACAGCACGGCCACGGTCAATGCGACCGCGATCACTGCAGTTGCTCGTCTGGTTATGCGTTTTCTCCGTCCGGTTTCCATAAGCTTCTCACATACAATCTCAACAGCCTTATCTTTGTTCTCAATTTCTGCAAAGATGCTTAGTGCGATTTCTACATCCACTAATCGTCTGGGGACAATCTCTCCATAGACAATGCAAAATGACTTGACTTTGGGATTCGGATAATAAGCTAGGATACCACCAGGGTGTTTATTGGTTAGATACATGTTCTCATC
>Ga0209536_100017295_pt1 | contig 10218 bp, 10 predicted proteins | sample DeeMarSeWOR28_12_FD_187461 | JGI IMG/M metagenome (GOLD analysis project Ga0209536, IMG submission 187461) | Marine sediment microbial communities from White Oak River estuary, North Carolina - WOR-2-8_12 (SPAdes) (version 2) | ecosystem: Environmental > Aquatic > Marine > Intertidal zone >... | reverse complement strand
CGTTTCGACTTACCGCGCAACCGCAGCTTTCCCGAAGCATCAAGAAAGTAGATTGGCCTCATGGTCAGATGAAAACGCCAGTAACTGCCGGTGCTCACTATAGACTTGGGAGCCGAGCTTGCCGGCTTCTCGCCGGCGGCGTACTGCGGGAACGGCACGACGCGCATCACCACCCGCCCGTCGTGAAGCCACCGCCGCGCGGCCTCCCGGAGCGACTCCGGCGTCGCCTTCCGGTAGCGCGCGAAGTCCTCCTCGAGATAGCCGGGATCGCCCAGGTAGGTGTTGCGGTCAGCGTAAGCCCGCTTCCACGCTTCAGCCAAGAGATGGACCATGGCGGCGGAGTGCCAAGCGCGATTGCCGAGTTCATAGCCCTCCAAGATCTTAGCCATCGCTGCGAGGGTAGCACCACCCGAAGAGGACGGAGGCATCGAGGTCACAGTGTACCCACGGTACTCGAATCGGACGGGATCGCGCCAAGCCGGCACATAGGCGGCAAGATCTTCCAACGTGATGAGGCCTCCCCCTCGCCGCATTTCTTCGACGATCAGTCGTGCGGTCTCGCCGGAGTAGAATCCGTCACGTCCTTCCTGCTGAATTCGGATCAGGGTACGGGATAGGTCCGCCTGGACCAGCGTGTCCCCCAACTGAGGTGCCGCTCCGTTCGCAAGGAAGATTGCGGCAGTCTGGGGGTACCTGGCGAACTCTGACTCGTGGGCTGCCAGCGAGCGAACTTGCCGCTCGCGCACCTGGAAACCTTCCGCCAATGTGATTGCTGGGGCAATGAGAGCCGCCCACCGCAATGCACCATAGCGTCGATGCGCTTCCCATAGTCCGGCAACTGCGCCGGGGACGCCCACAGCACGGTGCCCTACTTGCGAGCCATCGGTCAGATTACCGTCTCCATCGAGGAACATGTCGCGCGATGCAGCCAGTGGGGCTCGTTCGCGGTAATCGAGTGCCGCAGCTGAACCATCGGCAAGGCGGAGCACCATGAAACCACCACCCCCGATGTTGCCAGCTTCAGGATTGACCACGGCAAGGGCGAATGAAGCTGCGATCGCCGCATCCACTGCGTTCCCGCCAGCCCTGAGTATCTGTACACCGACTTCACTGGCGTATGCGTCAGTGGTCACGACCATTCCATGTTCCGCCCTCACCGGCTGGGCGTGGACGTCGAAGGGCCAATCAGTCGGTATGGCTGTATTCCACGCGGAGTCGGTGCAGGAGAAAAGAGGTACGCAGACTATGAAGATGACGATGTTCAATAGCTTCACGATGATGATCCCCAAGTCACGGGTGAGGCTTGGTGGCGACGCCAACACGGGGAGAGCTATTGTAGCTCGATAGCCAAATCCGCCTACAGAAGCATTCAAGGTATGCTTGCGCGCTGCAGGAATCCAGAGACTCACCCCGCCCCTATCGGTGGCATTCACACATTCTTCACTACAGCTTTAACGCCATGACGCGTTCTTGTGTACGCGGAATATTTTCCCTACGGGACCGCAACACTACCGGCGGTATCGGCTGCTTCGGAGATATGGGAATTGACTGACTTGGAATTGGACGAGACAACGCTGCGCACGGTCATCGAGGCAGCACCTTGTGCCATGATCTTGGTCGATGACACTGGATCCATAGCCCTGGTGAACCGAGCGACCGAAAACCTCTTTGGCTACGATCGAAATAGGCTACTCGGGCAACCGATAGAGATCCTCGTGCCGGAAACCGCTCGTGATGCCCATCAATCTCACCGGCAGATGTTCAGTAGTCTTCCTGACTCTCGTCCCATGGGCAATACGCGCGACCTCATGGCCCGACACCGTGATGGCACCGCGATCCCCGTCGAGGTCGGACTGAACCCTATCCAGACACCGGATGGCATGTTCGTGCTCAGTGCCATCATAGATCTAACGGAAAGGAAGCGGGCTGAGCAGAGAATCGCTGAGCAGGCTCAACGACTGGCGGACGTCAATGTTCAGCTGGAGGCGATGGCCGCTACTGACAGTCTCACGTCTCTATGGAATCGCCGCGCCTTCCTCGATCAGTTGGGCGTCCAGATGGAATTCGCACTGCGTAATGGTAGGCCACTGTCGGTGCTGATCCTGGACGTAGATCACTTCAAGCCGTACAACGATCACTTCGGACACTTGGCCGGTGACGAGGTGCTGCAAAAATTCGCCAAGACTCTGCTGGAAATGGCCCGGCGCAGTGACTACGTCGCACGTCTCGGTGGAGAGGAGTTCGGCGCCGTCCTACCCGAGACCGACCAACTAGGAGCAGTGAGACTGGGTGAGCGCTTCCGCACTGGGATCGAGGCCGTGGCATGGCCGAAGAGATCGATCACAGCGAGTATCGGTGCCACCACAGCACACTTCACCAACAAACGCCTCCGGCCAACGTCGGGGTGGCGATCAAAGCTGATGATAGATGCTGACCGAGCACTCTACTACGCAAAGGAGCACGGCAGGAACAGGGTGATACACTCGCAAGATATTCCGCAGCAGACTTGACACATGACTGCAAACTGCAGCGGGCGGTGAGACCGAGACACGGGCGCCTACGGCGTCAGCTCTGAGATCCCTGCCCCACAGATGGTTGTGGTAAGCTGTCATTCGACGTACTGGTCTTGTTGGGAATCCATGACGTTTGCACCTTGAAGAGCCGCGGAGTACCCTTCTTGAAATGAGCTTCGAGAGTGGCACACTCTGGCAGTCCGTTCGGGAGCGATCCGAGCAAGCGATCCGCTCCGGGGCACTCGTGAACATAGCAACGCGGATCGAACTCGTGGAGCAAGCGGGCGTCCGGTTCCTAGTGCGGGTCCTGGAGAGCATCGACCGCAAACTAGTAGCAGGGCTGATGCAGGAAGAGACCGGCGTCAATCCCTTCCTCCCCTACGATGAGGACGTGTTCGTCGCCACAATCAGCGACAGCCACGTGTGCCTGCTCAACAAGTTCAACGTCGTTGAGCACCACGTGTTGCTCGTGACTCGAGTCTTCGAAGACCAGGACACTCTACTGACTCAGCGGGACTTCGCAGCGATGTGGATCTGTTTGCGGGAGTTCGACGGCCTTGCATTCTACAACGCAGGTACGTTGGCCGGTGCGAGTCAGCCACACAAGCACCTACAGCAGGTACCGGTACCCTTCGGGCCCGGTCCGGAGCGCGTGCCTATCGAACCGCTGATCGCCCGTGCGCAGTTCACAGGAAGGTGGGGAACAGTCCCGGAGTTCCCCTTTGTACATATCCTGACGCGAATCTCCGAGTTGGCCAGACTGACCGCTCTCGAAGCGGGACGTGCCACTCAGAGCATCTACACTGAGATGCTCGAGGCCACCGGTGTGACAGGCCCCTACAATCTTCTGGCCACCAAGGACTGGATGTTCCTTGTACCGCGCTCCAAGGAGGCATGCGATCACATTTCGGTCAACGCGCTGGGCTTCGCCGGCTCCCTTCTGGTCCACAACGAGGATGAGCTTCAGCGGGTTAGCAGGGGAGGACCCCTGGCTATTCTAGAGCAGGTAGGGGTGAGTAGATCGGGAACCCAGAGTTGAGTTCAAGCCTTCATATTTACAGTGTAGTCCTCTTGATTGACATCGCTGCGAGCGCTTTTCCCACTTGCCAGTGTCCGGGGCCACTGTCAGACGGAGTCTGAAACATCGATGATTGCACCGGCCGCAATGATCAAGGTCCTGATCTTGTTCGCACATCCCGCGTTGGAGAAGTCACGGGTCAAACGGCGACTTGCCGATGCCGTACGTGAGCTGCCCGGGGTGACATTTCATGATCTCTACGAGATCTACCCGGAATTCGATATCGACGGGCCGAGCGAACAGTCGCTGCTTGCAGCGCACCAGCTAGTGGTGTTCCAGCACCCGTTCTTCTGGTACAGCACTCCGGCCATCTTGAAGCAGTGGCAGGACCTGGTGTTGCAGCACGGCTGGGCGTACGGGCCTACCGGCACTGCATTGCGTGGCAAGATGATGCTCAGTGTTGTTACCACTGGGGGACGCGAGGATGCCTACCGTCGGGACGGCTTCAACCGATTCACGGTGCGAGAGCTGCTAGCCCCAATCGAACAGACGGCTCACTTGTGCGGCATGGACTACCTGAGGGATGATCTTATCGATCTTGAGGCAGCGCGCCGTTGTCACCGGATCAACCAGACACTGGACGAGATCATGCGAGATCCGACGGCGGAGCTCTGATGCACGGCGAAGGCTTCTTCTACCAGGCATTCGTCTGCCTGGCCGCGGCAGTGATTTCGGTCCCCGTGGCAAAGCGCCTTGGACTCGGGTCTGTGTTGGGCTACCTGATCGCTGGGGTTGCCATTGGTCCCTTTGGCCTTGGACTCGGGTCTGTGTTGGGCTACCTGATCGCTGGGGTTGCCATTGGTCCCTTTGGCCTCGGACTCATCGGCGAGGAAGACCAGAACGTCATGCAGTTCGCCGAGTTTGAGGTCGTCATGATGTTGTTCCTAGTAGGATTGGAACTCGCGCTGATGCCGGCTGGGATACGGACTCTCTGCGCCAGGAATTCGGACAGCTAACCGACGATTGACTCCGTACGCTCAAGGGAGCCACCGTGTCTCCCCATGACCCATGATCCAGAGTCTGGCCGGATCCAAGCCGTGCCGCTGCCAAATTACCCTGGCCCGCTCTGGAGGCTCCGACATCGGCTCGTCGGTCAACTTGAAGGTTCCCCAGTGCATCGGCACCATGGGACAAGTGGCCTTCGACTCTGCGGTGAGTTCCAAGAAACTCTCTATTGCTTCTTCAGGATCCAGATGTACTGGTGCCATGAACCATCGGGGATCGTATGCTCCGATCGGCATCAACACAGCGTCGAACGGACCGAAGCGCCTGCCGATCTCCCTGAAGGCAGGGTGACGGCCGGTATCACCCACGAAATAGACACGGCGCCCACCACCGGATACAGTCCAACCACACCACAGAGTCTGGTTGCGGCGGACGCCGCGGCCTGAAAAGTGTTGTGCCGGGACACAACAGAGCTCTACCCCGGCATCGATCTCTCGCTCCTCCCACCAGTCGAACTCCTGGACCGCTACACCCCCCCTCTCTAATATGAACGGCGCCACTCCAAGGGGCACAATCCATCTCGCTCTCGGATGGGCGCTGACAGTCCGTTGCACCGTACCAGAATCCAGATGGTCGTAGTGGTCGTGTGACAGCAGCACCAAATCGATGGGTGGAAGCTGCTCAAAGCGAATTCCAGGTGGCATGTAGCGCCGAGGACCCGCGTACTGCACGGGTGAACACCGCTCACTCCACATCGGGTCAGTCAGCAGGTTCTTTCCCCCGATCTGAATGAGGAAGGTCGCATGCCCGACCCAGGTGAGTGACACCTCACTGGCTTGTGCCCTTGGGTCTGCGAACGCGGGAATCGCGCGAGGGAACGCGCCGCGCCGGGTACGATCGATGCGTGGCTTGACCGTGCGGGTCACGACCCAGCGCAGCATGCCGGTGAAAACTGGCTGTCGCGCCTTGGGCCAGGGATTGCGGAATCCCCCACCAGGATCATGGTGACCACCGTCACCGCCGCTCACGGGCCCTCAGCTTTTCCAGGAATCCCTTCGCAACTTCCTTGACATCCCACCTCTCGACATCGACCAAACGGTTGAGCCGTCGCATCTCCTGCTCGTCCAACGTTCCTGCCAGTTCGAGCAGAGCCTGCCGCACGATGGGGAACAGCTCCAACGTCTCCGCTCGCACCACTGGTACTGCTTCATAAGACGGGAAATAGTCACGATCGTCGATCAGTTGGACCAGATCTAGTGCTTCGATCTGCCCATCGGTGGAGTTGCCGGCGACAATGTCCACGCGTCCTTCGGCAAGGGCGCGGTAGGTAAGTCCCAGTTCCATCTCCACTGGAGGACCATTGAACGATATGCTGTAATGGTCAAGCAACCCACGATATCCATCTGCTCGCTCTATGAACTCGTAGCCCGCTCCAAAACGCCACCGCGCGGCATACTGAGCTATGTCGGACAGCGACGAAACACCCAGATCCCTAGCATCTGAGCCACGCACCAACATAGCGAAAGTGTTGTTGAACCCCAGAGGATCTGTCCAGATCAGGTCCCAGCGCTCGGCGTATATGCTATCGAGAACGTCCCGGACCAGTGACAGATCTCCTTCCTCAGGCAACTCGAGGATGGCGGTGTAGGCAGTGCCCGTGTATTCGATGTAGACGTCGAGCTGACCCGAAGTCAACGCGCTATGGCAGATGAACGACCCACCGAGGTTGAGCCTGCGATCGACATCGAGACCATGATATTCGAGTTGTTGGGCTACGATTTCTCCGAGCAGTACCGATTCGGTGAAGTTCTTGGAACCGACGACAATCGTGGCTCCGGCATTACAGGAAACGAGCAACGGCAGAACGGGAAGAAGGAAAATGGCACTCCGCGAGACCGCCCCTGACGGCCTGTCTCCGTTTGGCCGCTCCACTTTCCTGCTCCCCGCGCTACTCAGCTTACTCTCCAATCCAGCTTCCGCTCGATGAAATGCAGCCCCCCATCAACCACCAGCGCTAACATCGCTGCCGGAATCGCACCTGCCATTATCACAGCGTTGTCTACCATCGCGAGTCCGCGGAATATGAATACGCCAAGCCCACCAGCTCCGATTGCTGCGGCGATAGTTGCTATCCCGACTGCTATGACCGCCGCCACTCGTATGCCAGCCAGCATCACAGGTGCGGCCAAGGGAAGCTCCACGATACGCAGCAGTTGCCAATCAGTCATCCCCATTCCCCGTGCAGCCTCAGTTATTGCGGGATCGATGCCATCAATGCCGGTGAGAGTGTTGCGAATGATGGGTAGAAGTGAGTACACCACTAGGGCAACAATGGCGTTCTTAGCTCCAAGCCCGATCAACGGTACGGCCAGGAGGAAACCAAACAGCGCCAAGCTGGGGATTGTCTGCATGACGTTTGCCAGACCAAGGATCGGCCCGCGCAGTACCGATCTCCGTGCAATAAGCACACCAAGGGGGACTCCGATTGCGATCGCGATGCTCACCGACACAGCCACCAGACCCATGTGCTGCAATGTTCTCGCAAGCACGTCTGCCCTATTGTCGATCATGTAATCGAACATGCTCATGCAAGTTCCCGAAGCACCCTGACACTCGATGTCTCGTTCCGTTGGAACTCCGCCACGGTTCCCACGAAACTGGATCGCCCGTGCTCTAGAACGACAATTCGGTCGGCCAACGCCAGAGCCTCTCTCACATCGTGGGTCACGAAGACAACTGTCTTTTCAAGTTGTTGGATCAGGGATCTGAACTCCTTCTGCAGCGCGGCTCGTGTTACGGGGTCAACCGCTCCGAATGCCTCGTCACACAACAGGATTGGTGGATCGGCTGCTAGGGCGCGGGCAACTCCGACCCGCTGGCGCTGCCCACCGGACAATCCCTGAGGCCGCCGATGGCTGAACTGCTCCGGTGGTAGCCCAACCAGTGCCAGCAGTTCCGCGACTCGTTCCTTGCGACGCTGGACGGGCCATCCCTGCAACAGAGGCACCAGCTCCACATTGCCCTCCACGGTGAGATGAGGTAGGAGTCCGACCTCCTGAATCATGTATCCAATGCGCCGTCTCAGGTGCACTGGATTCCAGTTGGCTGTGGACGTGCCTTCGACTCGGATTTCGCCTTCAGTGGGATCGAGCAGTCGGTTGACCAATCGCAGGGTCGTCGTCTTGCCGGAACCACTCTCGCCCAAGAGGACCACCGTCTCTCCGCATCGCACGATGAGGTCGAGCGGGCCGACCAAACGATGACCGCCCAGCTCGAAGCCAGCGTTTTCCAGCTCGACAACGGGTGACGTCATGGGAGCTACCGTACAGTCTCTTTGGAGAGAGCGATATCGGCTACTGCAGGCGAACGTCGCCGGTGGCCAGGAAAACTACCATAGCCCTGCAGTCCAAGCAAAACCAACAGACCCTCGCCGCTGCAGGACCGCACAGAAGTTGCTCGCACCACTGAGAAGTCAGTCCCGAACTGACTGTTCGTCTGTCAGGTCAAATCAAACACCGTGGCGCCGAAATCTCCGCTGATGCCCATGGCCTGAAGGGCCATCGTGCCCACTGCCATGTCCGTGGCCTTGGCACGCTGCCAGATCCGTAAGTGGCTTGCCCTCGCCACTGTTCACCGTCTGTACGATATCCTCTACGACGTCGCGCTGCGTCACGTATACATCGATCCCCTCGGCCTTCAGTGCGGCCAAAGCGCGACGTCCCATTCCGCGGCAGACTACCGCGTCGAGAGCACATTCCCGCAATTGGCGCAGCGGGCTGCAGTTGCCGTGAGCATGGTCGCTGCCACGATTGGCCAAGACCTCTATGTCGCCCGTCTCGGTGTCGACCAGCGTGAAGTATCGGGCACTCCCGAAATGAGCGTGGGCTCTTCCCTGGAGACCTCCATTGTCCTCAGTTGGAATGCAGATCCTCATCGTAGGCTCCTCTTTCTATGATCAACGCCGCAGACTCTACCAACGCTCCCACAACTCTCGCCCTGCCTTGCTTGAGCAAGCGCTGAACCGTGCCACGTGACACGCCCATGTGCAAGCCGGCCTGCTCCTGATCCAATCCCTCTAGATCGCAGAGACGCATGGCCTCTAGCTCGCTGAGCTCGAGCCGGATCATATCGAGCTGGGCCATAGGGATACTGCGTGGCTTGAACACATGGTCACCATCATAGGCCTGGCAGAATCGCCGCTTTCGAGGTCGTGGCATGGCGCATCCCCTTATGTGTATATGCACAATACTGGTAAGAGGTCTCAGGATCAAGTGCTTGGGAGTGTGACAGGTTGACAGGCGCAACAACGACTCTAGCGACCAATGGGTTTCGGAGCATACTCTATAGCAACCCTGCCAGACCGCATATGAGCCTGTGGCTGCGCCGTTCAACACCGCAAGCTCGGCACTGATCACGCTAGCAAAGGACACCGGAGAGAACTGGACTCATGAAGACAAGCACAGACTGGTCACGCAGTACAATACCGCTGGCAATGGCACTGGGATATCTCACGGCATGTGTCTCAGGACCTCGGCACAACGGCGACACGACGATCAACCCAGCGGAACACTATACGAAACACGAGTATCGCATTTCAATGAGGGACGGGGTGGAGCTCTACGCCGCAGCCTATGCACCCAACGACATGACCCGGACCTATCCGATCCTGCTCTTCCGTACGCCCTACAGCTGCGCCCCTTACGGCCCAGATGGCTATCCGGATCAGCTACACCCGTCACCCTACATGGTAGAGGAAGGCTACATCTTCGTCTGCCAAGACGTCCGAGGACGTTACATGTCAGACGGACTCTATGACAACATGAGGCCTCATGTACCTGGAGACTCCGCAATAGACGAGAGTTCAGACACATACGACACGATTGACTGGCTGGTGGCAAACATCGAGAGGAACAACGGCAAGGTTGGAATGTGGGGGATCTCCTATCCGGGGTTCTATACCGCCGCCGCATTGCCCGAAGCTCACCCCGCGTTAGTTGCGTCTTCGCCCCAGGCTCCGATCGCTGACTTCTTCTTCGACGATTTTCATCACCAAGGCGCCTACACACTCAGCTACTGGTTCATAACACCAGTCTTCGGCTATCAGAAGGACTCCCGCACGTCCGATTTCTGGTTTTCCTTCCCGGAGCCGCACACACCGGATGGTTACAAGTTCTACCTGGATCTAGGGCCGCTGAAGAACTCCAATAGGTATTATGGCACGGATAACTTCTTCTGGCAGCAGATCATTCAGCACCCAAACTACGACGTTTTCTGGCAGCGGCGCAGTATCCTGCCGCATCTGAAAGGCGTGGACCATGCCGTGATGACGGTCGGCGGCTGGTTCGATGCAGAGGATCTTTACGGGCCGTTGAACATCTACCGAAACCTCGAGAGTGAGAACCCGGGGATCTACAATGTGCTGGTCATGGGCCCCTGGAGCCACGGCGCCTGGGCGGCACGGGACTCGGCACAGATGGTCGGCAACATCTACTTTGGCAACGACATTTCCGATTGGTACCAGCGCGAGGTCGAAGCACCTTTCTTCCGCCACTTCCTCAAAGGAGAGGGGAACCCTCCCGACTTCGAAGCCCTTGGTTTCGACACCGGCACTAAAGAGTGGCGGCAGTTCACTGAATGGCCACCGGCTCGGACTGAACCGACGCGTTACTATCTGCGGTCTCG
>Ga0209536_100017294_pt1 | contig 10218 bp, 7 predicted proteins | sample DeeMarSeWOR28_12_FD_187461 | JGI IMG/M metagenome (GOLD analysis project Ga0209536, IMG submission 187461) | Marine sediment microbial communities from White Oak River estuary, North Carolina - WOR-2-8_12 (SPAdes) (version 2) | ecosystem: Environmental > Aquatic > Marine > Intertidal zone >... | reverse complement strand
AATCTGATCAAATGTAATGACGACTTCTGCGGCAGGCAATCTGAGCTTAAATTTAATGCGATAGCCGGCAACAAGTACCTCATAGAGATTGGCGGATGGACAGATTCCGACCATGGACCCGGTATATTAAATATCAGCTCACAAGGATCTACACCTCCACCAGGCTCAAACGATAACTGTCAGAACGCAAAGCCAATCGGCGATGTAACAAACCTGGCATTCGACACCAGCAACGCAACGTTCGATGGCCCAGGTTATTGTATGGATACGCCTAACCTCTGGTATGTTTATACGGCCCCGGTAACAGGCGACATCACGGTTAGCCTCGAGCGCTCGGTTCTTTCCGTCGACACAATGCTCGCCGTCTACGACGGCCGCGATTGTTACCCGACGTCGGGGGCCCTGATCGAGTGCAATGACGACTGGGGCGACAGCTTTGACTCTCGGATTACCTTCAAGGCGATCGCCGGCGGCGAGTACCTGATCGAGGTTGGCAGTCGAATCGATGAAGAAGCCGGCCCGGGTCAGCTGACAATCAGCAGCGGTGCGCCGGTGCCTACATGGTCAAACGACGATTGCCATAACGCCTGGCCCATCGGCGAGGTTGCGTACTTGCCTTTCGACACCACCGATGCGACATTTGACGGCCAGGGTCACTGCATGTACAGCCCGAACATCTGGTACTGCTACACTGCGGTATGCACGGGACAGGCCACTATCAGTCTATGCGGCAGCGGTTTCGACACGATGCTGGCGGTCTACGATGGATGTCAGTGCAACCCGGGCCAGGACGATATGATTGCCTGTAACGACGATGCCTGTGATCGCCAGTCCGAAGTTACAATCGACGTGGTTGCTGGCCGCCAGTATCTGATAGAGGTTGGGGGCTACGGCTCCGATACGGGTCAGGGGGTGTTGAGTGTCAGTGTTTCGTGCGATGCTCCGGTGAGACCCGACCTTGGCGACGCTCCGGACAGCACCAACAATTACGGAACGACGATGACCGCATATTCGGCGCCGGTAACCGTCCAGGCGAATTTCCCCACAGTCTTCAACGGCAGCACCGGAGGGCCCTACGGACCTGCCCATTTGAACGCTCCGACGGGAGCCTTCCTCGGCAAGAAGATAACCGGTGAACGCGAAGCTGATACCGGCGCGGACGAAGATGGTGCCAATAACATAACTCCCCAGGCAGACTTGTCGGATGACGACCAGGGCGATGACGGTGTCGTTGTCCCGTTACGTCTGCCTCACTGCGAATGGGCTACATTCGACTACGAGGTTACTGTTACCGATCCCAAGATCGATCTTTGGGTGAATGTTTGGTTTGATTTCAATCGCGACGGTGACTGGGACGATACCATCGCCTGTGATGCCGGCCCGGCACAGGAGTGGGCTGTGCAGAATCAGTATCTTTTCGACCTTCCGGTTGGGTTAAGTCAAGTTACCACGCCGGCGTTCCTGTCGTGGCACCCCAAGAGCGGGCCTGCAGGGGTGTGGATGAGAATTACCATCGCCGAGAAGCCTTGGAAGGGCGGCAGCAATCCTGGCCAGAACGGTAACGGTGGCTCCGGGCCGACGACAAAGTATGCAGTGGGCGAAACGGAAGACTACTATTTCATCCCGGACAAAGTGCCAGGGGCGGATTGCCCGCTGTGTGAAGACGTTAATGGCGATGGAGTGATCGACGTGGAGGACCTGGCCGCACTGACCGAACTATGGCTTGAGAATTGTTTCTAAGCAAGCCATCTGAATGTCTGATGAGGGCTGCGGACATTTTCTTGCCCACAGCCCTTTTTTGATTTGCATGTTTCTGATTTGCATGTTTCATATGTCCGGGCACTGCTGCAAGAAGGGCAGATTTTGACGATGACAATAGGGACAAGGAACCTGATTCGCGGCCTATTGATCTTGCTCTGTTTGGGCCTGCTTGGCTACGGTGCATTGCGCCGTTTTTCGAACGCACCGTCTGGGCAAGAGGACGAGGCTGCAGAACTTGCCGAACTGGAAGCTGCCCTGATCAAGGCGGCTTCGACGAGCGGTCCAAGTAGAAATCAGGCAAGAACCGCGTCACGACCCCGGCGGAGCCGGCCGTCGCCGACAGGCTCCACATGACGCCGCCGATGAGCAGACCATGGCGGCCATGGTCAGACGACCCCCCTAGACAATGAAGTTTCGCACCGCAGTAGTGGTCTATGCAAGACACTGCTGGAATTCGACCAATTCCCGAGCAGATTCTCAAGCTACGCTCTCGAGGGCCATGAAGATGATGAACAGGATGATTGTAATGACGATGACTACCAATACGAACGGAGCCTGATCAGGCAGCCGGTCGATCGCCTGGCGCAGCAGAGAGTCTATGGCTTCTTCAATCCGTTTGATCAGATTTTCCTGTCGCTGTCCTTCTTTGGTCAGCAGTTCGCGCAGTTGCATTCGTATTACGGGATCGTCGGTTTTGGCTATCTCTTGCTCGAGTTGTTTTCGTCTGCTCGTCATGACAATTGCCCGTTCTATACCGTACGCTCGTTTCGGCAAAAGCCTAATAAATTGTAGCGTAAACGGGCCCCAAAAATCAAGCAAAATTCCAGAGGCTCTGCTGACAGATCGCTCCATTAGACCAAGGCCTCGGTCGCCAAATTCGACGACCACCCTGTTTTTGTTTGCCCGTGTTGCTGGTTGACGGAGTCCTTTCGGGCGATTCCGCCGTCTGCCGGGTAGGGCCTCTGCGGATCGGTTTCGGCGACGATCCGGCAGGGTGCGCTATTGTCGGCATCCCAGTTGCCGATTTGGACTGAGATAACCGGCCATTCTTTCATCGATGCGCTGAGACACTACCGCAAATGCTTGAAATTGCAGGCGGCAGTGGTATACTGTCCTGCGGTCGGATGTCCCAGACGCAGCACAATGAGCTGCGTTGTTTATATTTTGATCCAATAGATGTTTCAACATTTGGGAACTGGAGGTCATAATGGCACAAAAGGGAAATTCTCAAAACCAACTAAATCGTCGAGCATTCATTGGTACGAGCATGGCGGCAGCTCTGGCGACGGCCGGCAGGACTGCATCGGCACAATCCGAGAGAACCTCTATCGGGACCGATTCGAAGGGCAGGCCGCTACCCTACAATCCACGGATTTTCGAAGCCATGCCCACACGGAACCTGGGACAGACCGGCCACCGTGTAGGCATCTTCAGCCTGGGTGGACAGGCCGTAGTTGAAACAAGTGATCAGGACGTGGCCGAGGCGATTGTCAACAAGGCCATTGATCTCGGCGTCAACTATATTGACACGGCTTCGTCTTACGGCGGGGGAAAGAGTGAACAGAACATAGGCCGCGTCATCAAACACCGCCGCGGCGAGGTGTATCTGGCGACCAAGACACATGATCGCAGCTACGACGGCTCGATGCGCCTGCTGGAAACGAGTCTCAAGCGATTGGCGACCGACCATCTCGATTGCTGGCAGCTCCACAACGTCCAGACCAAAGAGCATACCGACAGAATCTTCGCCAAAGACGGGGCGATCAAGGCGCTGGAAAAAGCCCGAGACGAAGGCATCGTACGCTTTCTGGGCATTACCGGCCACTACGATCCGTTCATTCTTGTCGAAGCTATCAATAACTACCCGTTCGACACGCTCCTGATGGCGTTCAACGCCGCCGACAAGCATCAATACAGCTTCATCGAGCATCTTCTGCCCGTGGCGTTGGAAAAGAAGATGGGAATCATCGGCATGAAGGTTGCGACACGCGGGCGAATGCTGTCGACCTGGACGCCTCCGCCTCTGAGCGAACAGCCGAAGCGCATGGCGACGAGAAGGCCGGGTGCGATCACCATGAGGGAATCTCTTTTCTACAATTTCTCGGTGCCGGTCAGCACGAATATTGCCGGTTGCGACAATGTTCAGCAGGTAGAGGAAAATGTCAAGACTGCCTCGGAGTTCACGCCCTACAACGATGTCGTCATGGCCCAACTGGAGGCCCGATGCAAATCCATCGTCAATCAGGGCCTCTATTTCCGAAAGGGGATTATCGACCGAGTGAGATCATAACGCTGACGATTCCGCTTTGTGCAGATGTTTCCAACTTGCTCGTTTACGTCCTGATTCTCCTTGTCCGAGGACGGGCTGTCTCGCCGGTGACGACGAATGACGTAGTTCCGTCAGCAAGGTCTTGCAATTCTGCCTCTGGTCCCTTATCCTTATCCGCTCAGGATCAACATGACTCAAAGATTGCTCATAACCAATTGCAGATTGTTCGACGCCCCGGCCGAGCAGGCAGGGACTGGTGTTCTGATTGAAGATGGTGTCATTGCCCAGGTTGGTTCTGCCGGCTCGTGCGAGAACACGCTTGACGCCCAGGGCAGAATGATCGCCCCGGGCTTCATCGACGTCCATATCCAGGGTGCCGGTGGCGCCGATGTGCTTGACGGCACTGTTGAGGCTCTGGGTGCGATCTCCAGTACCTGCGCCCGCTTCGGGACCACCGGTTTTCTCGCGACGACGGTGTTCAACCCGGGCGCCGAAAACAGACATGTTGCTCTGGCCGCCGAGCAGGTCGGCCGTGATCTCGGCGGGGCGAATCTGCTTGGCATCCATCTGGAAGGTCCCTTCATTTCGCAGCAGAGGAGAGGGATGATTCAGCCGGGGTCCATATGCCCGCCTTCGCCGAAGGTCTTCGACGAGATTCTTGAAGCGACAAATGGTCGGCTCAGTATGATGACGATCGCGCCCGAGCTGCCAGAGATCCTGCCGATTATTCGCTCGCTCGTCGACTCAGGGACGGTTGCCTCTTTCGCTCACTCGGCCGCCACGTACGAGCAGACTCTTGCCGGCTTCGACGCCGGGATCTCTCACGTGACGCATTTGTTCAACGCCATGATGCCATGTCACCATCGCTCGCCGGGCCCGTTGATTGCGATATTCCAGACAAAGCGCATTACAGCTCAGTTTATTCCTGACGGTGTTCACATCCACCCGGCCGTTCTGAGATTCGCTTTTGAAACACTCGGCCCCGAGCGCAGCATACCGATCACCGACGGCATGCAGGCCATCGGTCTGGGCGACGGTACGTTCATCTACAATGGCATCGAATACGAATCCAAGGATGGAACCGCCAGATACCACGATGGCACCCTGATAGGCACCTCGCTGGGGCTGAGCCGACTGCTCCAGCGATTCATCACCTTTACGGGTTGTGCGGCTGATGTCGCGATCAAGACCGTCAGTCAAAACCCTGCCCGCTTGTTGGGTCTTGATGATAGAAAAGGTGCCGTTGCTGCCGGAATGGATGCCGACCTGGTCCTGCTCGACGATGATCTCTCTGTTTACGCGACAATCGTCGCCGGCAAGATCGTGTTTCGCAGATAAGGCGGCTGCCCAAAAAACACTTTGAAACCGGTACCAGTGAGGTGTGAGATTGCATCTGTCTGCGACAAATACCCACATCAGAATAATATGGAGTTGTGACTATGGAACGCAAAAGTGATAGCTTCGGCAGGAACGTTAACTTCAGCAGTCTGGCCATTGGTTTGCTGTTGGGTTTGTGTCTGATGCTCGCCGTCGGCGCGGCGGGCAGCAGTGATGACGCGCCCGGACAATACCAGTGTTGCGCGGCCGGCGACGACGATCTCGCTGTCTTCGTCGTCGAGACCAGCACGGGGCATACATGGAGGCTGAGTAGAAGCGACAACTACGATTTGGGAACGCCGTACGCGCGAAAGTCATTACGACGAAGTATAACGCCGATGGTGGATTGACCTGGCCCGTGACTGCTTTGTTGACCACCATCAAAGTTGGAATTATGACATGAAAGTTCTTGGAATCTCAACGAGCCCGAGGATCAAGGGCAACAGTGACTTGCTTTTGCGCCGCGCGCTGGCCGGTGCCGAAGCTGCAGGCGCAGATGCTGAATACGTTCATTTGTCCGATTACAGGGTCGGTCCCTGCATCGAGTGCAATGCCTGCTACGCCACGGGCGAGTGCAAGGTCCGTGATGACTATCAGGCGCTTCTGGAGAAGATACTCGATGCAGACCGTTTGGTTTTTGCTACACCGATATTTTTTATGAGCGTCTGCGCCCAGGCGAAGAATCTCATCGACCGCGGCCAGTGTCTTTGGGCCCTAAAGTACGTGCTAAAGAAAGAATCGCCGACCGTCGGTCGCGACCGCCGGGCGACGGTAATTGCGGTCGGGGGATCGAAAAGCAAGAAGCAGTTCGAGAGCATCCGTTTGACGATGAAGACCTATTTTGATGCGCTGGAGATGAAATATGTTGCCAATCTGTTTGTCAATCAGGTCGATGACCGCGGCCAAGTCGAAGAACATCCTTCGGCGCTCCATCAGGCATACCAGCTTGGCGTTCGTTTAGCCGGCACCGATGAACCTCCGGAAAAGCCGATCGACATCGAATTGGTCTGACGAGTGCTCCGCTGAGGGTCAGAAGCCGGCCGCGTGAAAATCACGTTTCGAATTTCTCCTTATTCTACTCAGAGATTGGGTTCGACGCTAATCACCCCTGCGCATTGTGATATACCCGGATCGTCGCGGAAATCATGTTGTCGGCAGTGTGATTTGTCCTCAAGTATTCCTGGGCGTTCCGGGCGATCTGTCGTGCGAACTCGCGCTTGCCCAGAAGTTTCTGCAGGCATCGCAATATGCTAAGCTCGTCCTTGGGGTCAAAAACGACGGCTGTGTGGTCCTCAGCGATAAGATCGTCAACTCCGCCTTTGCAGGCGGCAACTGCGGCGCCGACGCTCATGGCCTCCAGCAATGAAGGATCAAAAGCGAAACGCGGCTGAGGCCTGATGAAAACGTCGCCGGCGGCGAGAACCGAACGCCAGGGTTTCAATCGCGGGACCATGGTGACAACCTGCAGAAGGCTCAGCGCCGTCAGCAGTTTCCAGAGACGTCTCTCCGCCCGCCCGTCACCGGCTACCACCACCATAAATTCATAGCCGTCAATCATCAAATGTCTGAGCACGCCGAACAGGTTCTCGAAGTCGCCGGCGTTGTCGAAAGGATGTGCCGTCACTATGGTCGCGGTCCGACCGGCTTGTGTAAAACACCCGCAGGTTTCGGCGACGAAAGTCCCGATGTTTATCTGTTCTATTCGCTCGGCAAAACCCTGGTGCGTCTTGGCCACGCTATCGGCGATGGTCTTGGCCGGGACGATGATTCTCTTGCAGCGTTTGCGCGAAGCCGAGAACTGTTCCGATCGCCCCTGCACCGAGTTGACCGTCAATATGTAGGGCAGATCCATCCGGCGAGCCAATTGCCTTGCGAGTGACGCTTTGCTTTCGCACAGACAGTGCAGCACGGTAGGCTCGAACTTTGCGAGCCGCTGGGCAAGCAGCCGAATGTTCAAATGCTCGCTCAACGGCAGATCCAGGGCCGGATGACTGATAACCTCGGCCGAGCCCGTGAACATGGACTCCGAATCGCAGAGCGGCGGGCAGATCAGAACCGTCGGAACCGACTCGTCTGCCAGGCCTACAAGAAGAAGCTTGAGCAGTGCCGAGTACTCGCCGAACGTATGTTCCGATGCAATCAAAGCCACACGAAGCGGTTTCTTTTTGGCAACTTCCAACGCCAAGTTTTTGCACTCCCGACAAACCCGAATACCTCAAGGACGAGCAACATGTTATCGCAAAAGCGAGTTTGTCGCTATGGGTATCCGCGCAGAATTCAGATGATTTCGAGGCGAAATGCGACTGACCAAATGCAATTCGCGGACGACCGCGCCAGCCTCAAGCCTGTGGTGTCTGGTTGATCTGCCTTGTAAGGTCGTTGAGCAGGGCGTTCATCTTAGGGTCGGCGTCTTTAGCCTGGCCTATCTTGTTGCAGGCGTGCATTACGGTCGTATGGTCGCGGCCGCCCAAGTGGCCGCCGATTTCCTCCAGGCTGTGTTTGGTCAGATTCCGGGCCAGATACATGCAAATCTGCCGTGGCTCGGTAATGCTCTGGCTGCGCCTCTTGCTCTGCAGATCCGCAAGCCGGACGTCGAAATAGCCCGTCACCACCTCGATAATGTCTGTGATGCTTATGTGCCGGGCCGTCGCCTCTATCTGTCCATCCAGGGCGATCTGGGCCAATTCCATGTCGATCGTCTGGCCTGTCGTGGTCGCCACGGCATAGATCGTTGTCAGGGCGCCTTCCAGCTCCCGGATGTTCGCGTGCACCTTGCGTGCGATGTAACCGGCTATCTCGTCGGAAACGTCGAGCCCCCGAAGGTGGGCCTTTTTCTGCACGATCGCCACCCTCGTCTCGTAGCTGGGCGGATCGATCCGGGCGACCAGCCCCCAGTTGAACCTACTGATCAGACGTTCCTCGAGTGACGGGATTTTGCCGGGCGCTGAGTCGGCACTGAGAATGATCTGTTTGCCGTTGTTGTAGAGTGCGTTAAACGTGTGAAAGAATTCCTCCTGGCTGTGCTCTCGCTCGCGCAAAAACTGAACGTCGTCGATTACTATCGCGTCAACAGTGCGAAACTGCCTTTGAAACCCCGACAGATTTCCTTCCTCGATTGCCCGGATGAATCTGTTAACGAAATCTTCGCAGCTCAGGAACTGGATTGTCGCATCTTCGCATGCTCTCTGGGTTTCGAAACAGATCGCGTGCAGCAGATGAGTTTTTCCCAGTCCGGAACTGCCGTAAACGAAAAGTGGATTGTACGTATTTCCCGGGGACTGACTCACGGCGATACAGCTTGCGTGAGCGAGGCGGTTGCTGGGTCCGACGACAAAATTCTCGAACGTATAGTCCGGATGAAGCTTGGGGCTCTCCGTTCTGCGTGTGCTCTTGAGAGCCGAATCGCCAAACTTGGCCTCGAAGCCTGCCGAACCGTCCTCGAATTGAGCGAATGTCTCGAGGCTGAAATCCACCGTGATCAGATGGCCGGTTACCTGCTGGGCCGCGCGCGTAAAACTGCTCTTGCAATTGTCCCGCAGAAACTCGACGGTGGCCTGGTCCGGGCATCCCACCGCAAGCGAGCCGCCGTCCAGATGGCAAACCGTGAGCTTATCGAACCACTTGCGTGTGTTTGCCGGGTCAAGTGCCTTTGCACGATCGACTATATCAGTAAAAATGTCCTCAACCTCGGGGGCTGCCACACTTCCGTCCTTACGTGAACCGGTGTTCGAGGTAAACAACAAACGCCCACCGGAACATCCATGTTAGAGGATCTTCATTTTGTTTGCCAGGCACACGCACTCAACAGGTGCGCAATGACCGGCGCAAAATCTAACCGGGATTGTCCGGCCTGTCAAAGGAAATTCTCCACGTTTTGACAAAAGACGGCAAATGCCATCTTGTCGGCCGAGACGCAATTAGGGAAAATTAAATCCTGCACGCGCTTGAAGTTTCCGCAAATCTCGGTACTATCAGGACCAGTCTCCAGTTTTGAGTCCTCAGTCTTGATCGCTTAACTCAAAACTAAGCACTGAGAGCTCAAAAACCAATTTCACGAAAGGCGACCAAGTATGGGAATCTTTACCAAGACGGCTGGATTCTTCAAAGACCGGTTGGGCAAAACCAGGGCAAAGATCAGTTCTTCGCTGGCAACCGTGCTCAGTCTGGGCAGAAAGATCGACGAAGATATGCTCGACGAGCTGGAAGAAACGCTGCTTAGCGACGACATAGGCGTCGAGACAACCGACAAGCTTGTCTCGGAGCTGCGAGAAGCCTACCGCGGGCGACAGATCGCTACGACCGACGACGTTATCCCCTTTCTCAAGGAGCACATCAAAGGCTACTGGCCCGACCGCGACAGACGGCTGCATCCGGCCGCAGCCGGTCCGACCGTCATTCTCGTTGCCGGCGTCAACGGCACGGGCAAAACCACGAGCATCGCCAAGCTCGCCCACATCTTCAGCCAGAATGGCAAGAAGGTCATCGTTGCCGCCTGCGATACGTTCCGCGCCGCCGCAGTCGAGCAGTTGAGCATATGGGCCGAGCGCATCGGCGTTCAGATAGTCAAGCACCAAAGCGGCAGCGATCCGGCGGCGGTAGCCTTCGACGCCTGCGAGGCCGCCGTTGCCAGAGACGCCGACATTTTGATCCTAGACACGGCAGGCCGGTTGCACACGAAAAAGGATCTCATGCTGCAACTGACCAAGATCCGTGATGTGGTCACCCGAAAGATCCCCAGCGCCCCCCACGAAGTGCTGCTGGTACTCGACGCCACGACCGGCCAGAACGCAATCTCCCAGGCGAAGCTGTTC